>NNBV01000769.1_pt1 | contig 150666 bp, 130 predicted proteins | sample 1173771 | NCBI WGS metagenome assembly NNBV01 (sample SAMN07173938, study PRJNA388173) | plant metagenome | isolation source: symbiotic tissue sample KVS11 | place: Norway: Troms, Kvaloya island | reverse complement strand
GCCCTGCGCCACGCGGCCCCAGTAATGGCTTGTCGCACAGGCCTCCATCGCCACGMTGCATGGGGCCTGCACCGCCAGCATGTGCATCAGCTTGGCGCGCGACACCGTGCGGTTGAATAGAACCGCCCCGCCTCGAGCCGTCCCGCAGACCTGGAAGCTTCGCTTGGCGAGATCGATCGCCAGAACATAAACGTCGGACATGCGCTCCTCCCTCGATCGCGCCCCGATGGCGCTCACTGGCACCTTACGATGCCGGACGGAGGGGGCATCCACCCCATCAGTTCAGCGTGCCGGCAAAGCCTGCGAACGCAGGCGAGCAGCCCCGTTCTGCCGCCAGCCGCGGCGGGATGCGCGACAGGACGGCCATCGTCATCTGCGCGGCCGCTATCGCCGCCACCCGGCGGGGGCCCTGTCCAGCCGGCTTTTCTTGCAACGGGCGCCTTTTGGCGAGGTGCTCACTCGGAGGGACGCGACTGATCGGCTGAACTGTCGTGTTATGAGCGCTTGAGTTCCCGGGCGGCTCGCACCAGGGCGAGAAACCGGTAAATTCCATGCACGAATTTGCCGTAAGGCATCGTGACGAACAGGGCGAAGACGACACCGAGATGCAGTGCGAGCAGCAGGCCCATGGCCGGTGTGGCCCGCATGACGAGCAAGGCGAGCCCGGTGATGCTGGTCAGCAGCAGCATGAGCAGGAAGGCGACATCCATGCCGAACGGCGTGCCTTCGCTCAGGTCCGGATCGCGGCGCCATTTCTCATGCAAGAGGCCGATCGGCCCGATCACCAGCCCAATCCCGCCCGCCGTGCCGAGGACGACCGGGAGATCGTACCAGGGATAGGGAGCCTGCATCCCCAGCAGATAATGATAAAGCGTCGCCATCGACGTCGACGCGAAGCAGAGCATGAATCCATAGAAGGTCAGATGATGATAGCTGCGTCGGCGATTGCTCGCCCGCTCACTGTCGTTCATGCAGCCCGCGCCGCCGCCGCCGAGATGACGCAGCCGGCCGGCATCCTTCATCGCCCGCCATACCGAACCGGTGTCGCGCAGCGCGCCATCCGGCTCACCAATGTCTCGCCAGAAGGCTCTGACGCCCATGCCGATGGCGAGGACCGCAAACAGTGCCGCGGCGCCGAAGATCAGGACCATCGTGTTGTGCGGCATGAGCTTGTAAAAGGCGCCAGGGCCCGTATGCGTCCCGAATAGGGCGCCCGGATCGGTCCAGGCGACGAAACCCGCGATGAAGACCGCGACGGCCACCGCGAGTGCGATCGCTATGAACAGGCCGTTGCGTGCGAAGACACCCGCGAAAGCCCGTGGCCAGACGTATTGCGCATAGGATTCGGCGCGGACCTGCGCCAGCGTCGCCGGGACATGCACGCTGAACTCGTGCGGAGGCGAGAACTGGCAATCGTAATAGCAGGCTCCGCAGTTGTGGCAGAGATTTGCAAGGTAGTTCAGGTCGCCGTCGGAGAATGATCGCCGCATTTCCATGGCGGGGAAGACCGCGCACAGGCCCTCGCAATAGCGGCAAGAATTGCAGACGGTCATCAGCCGGTCCGCTTCGGCCAGCGCGGGCGTGGCGTGTTGCGCGCTGGATCCGGCCGTTCCAGCCGGTCCCGAACCCACCGTATCGCGCAGAAAGGCGAGTTCATTCATGATAGCGCACTCCTCGCGGCCTCGCGGCCTGCAATTCGCCCAAACACGGCGCCGATCGTCATGCCGATTCCAGCCGCATAGCCTTCGCCCAGCACATTGCCAGCCATGATTTCGCCTGCGGCGAACATGTTCGCAGAGCCCCGCCCATCCTTCATCGTCATTCGAGCGTCCTGGCCCACACGCACCCCCAGATATGTGAAGGTGATGCCGGGCCTGACCGGGTAGGCGTAGAACGGCGCCTCGACCAATGGCCGTGCCCAGTGCGTTTTGGGTGGCGATAAACCCTCCGTGGAGCAGTCATCGAGGATCTTGTCGTCGAAGGTTCCGGGCCGGCAAGCCGCGTTGAAAACCGCCACCGTCTCTTCCAGAGCAGATGGATCAAGTTCGAGCTTGGCAGCCAGTTCGGGGATAGTGGGGGCGCTGATCGGCGGATACAGCGACGGCATGAACAGTTTCAGAGATGACGCATCGAATAGGATGAAGGCGATCTGGTCTGGCTGCGCCGCCACGAGGCGACCCCAGATCGCATAACGCTTGGGCCAGATATCCTCGCCTTCGTCGTAGAACCGTTCGGCCGCACGATTGACGACGATACCGAAGACGACGCAGTCGAGACGGGTGATGATGCCGCCATCGTATTTCGGTGCGCGCGCGTCGATCGCGACAGCGTGGCACTGGGTCGGATCGCCGACTTCCCGGACATCATTGTCGAGCAAGAGCCTGAGCACGGTGCCGCGATTGTTGCGCGTGCCGCGGATGAGGAAGTTGTCCGCCGCTTCGCCCCAGTAGCGCTTGAGCCATTCGATGTTCGATTCGAAGCCGCCTGCCGCCGCGACGAGCGCGCGAGCGGGGAGTCTTTCTGCGCCGACCGTGACAGAGCGGAAGTGCCCGTCCTCGATCTCGATGTCGGTGACCTCCGCCTCATAGCGAATCTCGACGCCGAGATCTTCGGCCGTCTGGTAGAGCGCGTTCAGCATCGCGCGACCACCGCCCAGGAAGAAGGAGTTGGTGCGGCCGAGCGACAATGTGCCGCCCAGGGAAGGCTGCCACCGGACGCCTTGCTCCTCGATCCAACCCAGCAGGGACTTGGATTCATGGATCATGAAGCGCGCCAGTGCCTCGTCCGTCTTGCCCTTTGTGACGCGCAACAGGTCGTCGAAGAACTCGGCTTCGCTATAAGGACCGGACAGGCTTTCCGTCGCTGCGTCATGGGCACAGCGCATGTTGCGGGTGTGGCGTGTATTGCCGCCGCGCCAGAAAGCGTCTGCTGCCTCGAGGACCAGGACGGTGGCGCCTTCGTTCCTGGCGGAGATGGCGGCGCAGAGCGCCGCGTTGCCCCCTCCGATGACGATGACGTCGTGTTCGGCATTCGTCGAGGGAATAGGCGCAGCCATGTTCTTCAACCGCTTCTGGTGCTTGATCGGAGGCCGCCGAGAGCCACGCTGAGCTGAGCTGTCGCCTTGAGGAGGAGCTCCTGCATGCGCGCAACGGCCTCATCTGTGAAACGTTCGTCCGGGCCGGACAGCGAAAGGGCGCCAAGGAGGCCGGTAGGCCCGAACACAGGGGCCGCCAGCCCGGCGCAACTGGGGTCGCGCTCGCCCCGTGACAGTGCGACCGGGGCGAGGTCGCCCTTGGGCGTGCCGTAAGACCGTATGATCCGGCCTGCTGCGCCCTTATCGAGCGGAAGCACAGCTCCTGCCTCGACACGGTCGAGCGTCGAATGATTGGAATTCACGCGGAACAGGCAAAGGCGCTCGGCCTTGCCGTGTCGGATGTGGAATGAGGCGCTCTCGGTGCCCTTGGCGACCAGGTCCTGCAACACAGGCATAACGTGCTGGCGCAGCGGGCTTTGCCGTTCATAGGCCAGTCCCAACCGGAGGGCCGAACCGCCCAGCACGTAATGTCCGTCCTGCAGACGCGTGAGGTAACCGGCACCTTCGAGGGAGGCGCATAGGCGAAGGATGGTACTCTTGTAGAAACCGGTGTCGCGAGCGAGATCGGCCAGAGAGCTGGGTTCCGGGCGTTGGGCGAGCGCACCGAGAATCTGGAAGGCGCGGTCCACGGCCGCGACGCCCTCCTGCTTTCCTGCCGCATTGTCGGTCATGACGTCGTGTTCTCCGGGTCGAGGACGCAGCTGACGACCGGCCAGTAGAGATCGCCAAAGCCGGCATCGGATGCCCGCTTTAGCAGCGCGTCCGCGTTCTTGGCACCCGGCATCTCCAGTCCCAGTTCGGCCCCGAGCGCGAGTGCGTAGGACAGGTCCTTGCGCGCATAGTCCGTCGAGAAGGCGCGCTCCGGGAATTGCCGTGGCAGCACCGCCTTCATCCCGTGATTTCTGAGAGCGAAGCTGTCCGCCGAGCCTTTCGTCAGGGTCTCGAACAGCACCCGGTCGCTCAGTCCCGACCGGCGCGCAACGGCGACCGCCTCCGAGAGGGCCACGACCGTCTCGACCAGCACCATGTTGTTCATGATCTTGACGATCTGCCCGCAGCCCACCGGCCCGCAATGGGTCACGTCGCTGGCGATGGAGTCGAGGAGGGGCCGCAGCGCCGCGAAATCGACCTCGTCCGCGCCGACCATGATGCTCAGCGTGCCGTCCTCGGCTGCCTGGCGGGTTCGGGCTATGGGGGCGTCCGCATAGCGCGCGCCCAGCGCGGCAAAGCGGCGCGCCAGATCGCGCGTCAAATCGACCGGGGAGGTGCCGAGATCGACCACAAGCGTGCCGGGGCGAATGTTTCGCAGCAGGCCGTCGGTACCGTCGCAAACCGCCTCGACGTGCCGGCCGGAAGGAAGCGCCATGAAGATGACGTCGCACCCGGCGATCGCAGCCAGATTGGCGGCCGTCTTGATGCCGTGATCGGCCAAACGCGCCAGTGGCTCCGGGCTGCGATCGTATGCGAGGACGCCCAGCCCCGATTTTAGAGCGAGATTGCGGCACATCGGCTCGCCCATCACGCCGAGTCCGATGAAACCGATGGTCTGCGCGCTCACAGCCGTACCCCTCCGAGATAGATGCTCTTGATCTGCTGGTAGAGGCGCATGCCTCCGACGCCTTTCTCGCGGCCGAGGCCGCTGTCCTTGTAGCCGCCGAAAGGGGTCGCGATGCTGAGCTGCTTATAGGTATTGATCCACACCGTGCCGGCCTCGAGCCGCCGGGCGACGCGCAGCGCGCGCGTCACGTCCAGCGACCAGATTCCAGCGGCGAGCCCGTATGCCGTTCCGTTCGCCTGGGCGACCAGATCCTCCTCGTCGTCGAAGGCGAGAATGCACAGGACGGGCCCGAATATCTCTTCGCGGCAAGCATGCGCGCTTGCATCGAGGCCGCCGATCAGGGTCGGCATGTAGAATGCTCCCTTCGCCAGGCTGGCATCGGAGGGCCTCTCGCCACCAGCGAGAATCTCACCACCTTCGGCGCGCGCCGAGCGCACAAAGCGCTCGACGTGCTCGCGATGCCGAAAACTCGCCAGGGGGCCCATTTTGCTGCCCGGATCGAGTGGCATGCCCACCGCGATCGCTTCGGCGCGGGCGCGCATCAACGCGATCATGCGCTGAAGCACCGGTCGCTGGACAAACAACCTCGAGCCCGCCACGCAGGATTGACCGGATCCCTCGAAAATCCCGTCTTGCACCGCAGCGGCGGCCCTTTCGAGGTCAGCGTCCGCGAACACGATATGCGGCGACTTGCCCCCGAGTTCGAGCGCCACAGGGATCAGCCGCTCGGCGGCGATTTTTGCGATAGAGCGCCCCGTCTCCGTGCCGCCCGTGAACGACACCATCCGCACGTCGGGATGGCTTACGAGCGGGATGCCGGTCTCGACGCCGGTGCCGGTCAGCACATTCAGAATGCCCGCAGGCAGACCGGCCGCAAGCGCGATCTCCGCGACCGCGAGTGCCCCGGAGGGCGTAACCTCCGAGGGTTTGACGATGACGGCATTGCCGCCGGCAAGTGCAGGCGCGATCTTCTGCGCTTCCATGGTCAGCGGCGAATTCCATGGCGTGATCGCCGCCACGACGCCAATCGGCTCGTAGCTCGTCATCGAAAGGTAATCGCCGCGAGACGGCGTAACCTCGGCGCCCGCCGTCTCGCAGACGGCCGCATAGTAGCGGAACGTGGCGGCGGCGCTGGCCACCTGCGCTCTGCACTCAGCCAGAACCTTGCCGTTCTCGCGCAACTGGATCATCGCCAGATCCTCGGCGCGGGCGACGATGCCGTCGGCGATCGCACCAAGGATCCTGGCCCGCTCAGGGGGACGCAGCTCGCACCATTGCGAACGCGCCAAGGCCTCTTTCGCAACCGCGACGCAATGCGCGACATCGGCGGCGCCGGCGGCGGCGAGCTCGTAATTCGTCTCGCCGGTCGCCGGGTTCACGGAAGCAAAAGGCTGGCCGGAACCTTGGACGCGCTCTCCGCCGACAAAGAAGCCTGTTCTGGACATCGACATCACTTCTTCACGAGGGGGCATTCGCTTTCGGCCAGGGGACGGAAGGCCTGGGCGCCGGGCACGGCTTTCACGACGCTGTAGTAGTCGAATGGCTTCTTCGACGCCGAGGGTGACTTCACCTTCACCAGATACATGTCGTGCAGGACGCGCCCGTCCGGACGGATCGCGACGTTGCGATTGTACATGTCGTTGACCGGCATCTCGCGCATCTTGGCCGCCACGATCTTCGGGTCTGTCGTGCCGGCCGACTTGATGGCTTCCAGATAGTGCCGCACGCCGCTGTAAGTGCCCGCGTGGATCATAGTCGGCGGAACCTTGCCGCCGCTCATCGCCATGAAGCGCTTGAACCAACTGCGCGTCTCGTCGGTCGAATCCCAGTAAAAGGACGTGGTCACCTCCAGCCCCTGCGCCGCCTGCAGGCCGAGCGCGTGGACGTCGGTGATGAAGACGAGCAAGCCGGCCAGCTTTTGGCCGCTGGCAACGATGCCGAATTCGTCAGCCTGTTTTGCGATGGTCTGGAGGTCCTTGCCGGACGTTGCAAGTCCGACGACATCCGCGCGAGACGACTGCGCCTGGAGCAGAAACGACGCGTAGTCGTTGGTGCCCAGCGGATGGGCGACGGAGCCGACGACCTTGCCGCCGGCGGCCGTGATGAAGGCCGTCGCGTCGCGCTGGAGAGCGTGTCCGAAAGCATAGTCTGCCGAGACGAAAAACCAGGTCTTGCTTCCCGCTTCTGTGATCGCCTGGCTGGTGATCTTGGCCAGAGCATAGGTGTCGTAGTTGAAATGGAAGCTCTGCGGCGAGCAGGATTTGCCGGTGAACTCGGACGCGCCGGGGCCGGTCACGACGAAGATTTTGCTCTTGTCATTCACGACATTGAGGATGGCGAGACCGGCAGACGACGCTGCACCGTCCGCGATCAGGTCGACGCCGTCCTGGTCGATCCAGCGCCTGGCGATGGTCGATGCCACGTCGGGCTTGTTTTGATGATCGGCCGCGACGATCTCGATGCGCTTTCCGAGCAGGCTGTTGCCAAAATCCTCGGCCGCCAGCTTGGCTGCGGCTACCGAGCCGAGACCGCCATTATCGGCAAAAACGCCTGATTGATCGTTCAACACGCCGATGCGGATCACGTCGTCCTTGGCGAACGCCGCGATAGGCAGGGCTACGGTCGTGGCCAGGGCAATTGCGCTGGCGCGTTTCATGAGAGCCATATGCGTTCCTCCTCCTGATGTGCCCGATGTGACGACAGTCCACGGGCTACTGTTTTGTCTGGCAGAACGATAATTCTATCAGCAGGAATTTTCGTAAGCGTGTGTATCGCTCCGTGCAAGCAAAATCTCACGCATAGACGTTCTGTCTAGAAGAACGAATGTTCTCTTGAAAAGAATTTCGTTTTGAGCCTAGATGACGCGGATCGGGAGCGTCCATGCGCTCTTGCCATCAGGGGCCACTGAAGAGCCCGACCGGAGGAAGGCGTCTCAAATGAAGATCGATAATTCGCGTCGACATATGCTGATGGGGGCTGCTGCCTTTGTTGCGGCCGGTTCGATGCCGGCTATGGGGCAGGGCTATCCGTCACGCGTGATCAAGTTGGTCTGCCCGTTTCCCGCAGGCAGCGCGACGGACACACAGGCCCGCTTCCTGGCTGAGCAGGTCGGCAAGGTTCTGCCGCAGAAGATCATCGTCGAGAACCGGGCGGGTGCGAGCGGCAACCTTGCGGCGAGCAGCGTGGCGCGCTCTGATCCGGATGGATACACCCTGCTGTTGGCGACCAATTCCAGCCACGCCGCCAATCAGCATCTGTTCAAGTCCTTGCCGTTCGACCCGGTCAAGGACTTCGCGCCGATCGCGCGCCTGACGCGCAACCCCCTCGTTCTCGTCGTCTCGGACGCTTCGCCGGCGAAAACGGTCGCGGACTTGCTCGCATTGGCCAAGGCGCAGCCAGAGAAGTTAAGCTACGGAACCGGAAACACCGGGAGCTTGGCGGCGGCCCAGCTTCTCATGACACTGGGCCAGGTCAAGATGACGCGCGTTCCATATCAGGGGACGCCACAGGCTATTACCGACGTGCTCGGAGGGCGCATCGACGCGATCATCACGGATGTGGCCGTCGTCCGCGAATTCGTCCAGACGGGCAAGCTCAGGGCGCTCGGCGTCACTACAGCCCAGCCCCTGGACACCATGCCGGGCGTACCGACCATCGCGGAGGCCGGCATAGCAGGCTATGATTTCGCGGCGTGGAGCGGGTTGTACGGGCCTGCCGGGCTGGACGCGCCCACTGTCCAGAGCCTCAACCGTGTCTTCCTCGATGCCATGAAGGGGCCCGAAGCGGACCGCTTCTTCGGTTTGGTCGGACTTGAGCGCAATCCCGGCAGCCCGGCCGAACTCGCCGCCTACCAAGCTCAGCAGTCGGAGCTCTGGGGCCGCATCATCGCCCAGACCGGCATCGAGAAGGTCTGATCTGCGGGGTGAGGCCGACATGACCGCGTCTGAACACTACGAAGTCTTTGCGCTGCGCTATGCCCGTATGGCGCAGCGCAGAGCTCACGACAATTTCATGCACCGGGACGTCCATGACGGGCCGATGCCAATGGATTTCTTCATTTGGATCGTCCGAAATGCGCATCGGGTCATTCTGATCGACACCGGGTTTGGAGCTCGGGCATCGGCCAGCAGAGGGCGTCCGCTCGATATCGATCCCGTCGATGCACTGCAGCGCATCGGCATTCCGGCGGATGGCGTCTCCGATATCGTGCTGACGCACCTCCACTATGATCACGCCGGAAATCTCGACCGGTTTCCCCGTGCGACTGTCCATGTTCAGGATGCGGAAATGGCCTTCGCGACGGGGCGTTGCATGTGCCATTCCGCGATGCGCTATCCCTACGATGTCGATGATGTCGTGACCTGCGTGCGCCGCGTTCACGCGGGGCGCGTTTGTTTTCACGATGGGGACGCCGAGATCTTTCCGGGCGTGTCCGTCCACCTCTTGCCCGGTCACAGCAAGGGGTTGCAAGCGGTGAGGGTCGCGACCGCCCGCGGCCCGATCCTGCTGGCCTCCGACGCCAGCCATTATTATGCGAATTTTGAGCGCGGTTCACCCTTCGTGATTACGGTTGACGTCGCCGCCACCCTCGAAAGCTATGCGCGCATGCGCCAGTTGGTGGAGAGCGACGAGCACATCATACCCGGCCACGATCCTCTGGTCGGCGAGCGATACCCGTCACGCGTTGTGAATGGAATAACGTTGATCGAGCTTCATGTTGCGCCCGAATAGGTCGCTGTTGTCCGCATTTTGCGGTCGCAAGCTCGAGGCCGGCACTTACCGCGGCGTTCTGACGGCGGCAAGGGGCTGATCGAGGTCCGGCCTCACGGCGCGATCGGCCATAAGCCGCCGATCTCGTTACAGAACCCCGGCGGCGAACCCAGCCCGCCGCCGTGACAAAGGCCGGAAAACTCCAATCTCCGGCGGTCCAGAAAATGGAACCGAATCACGACCTTGTTGCGATCGTGAAAGTTCTAACCAGCCATTGTCGTCATCAAGAGAATTCCGGCCTGTCGCACGAGACCTAACTTCACAGGCCGGCTATGAACTGGATCGTATGATTATATAGCGATTTCAATCATGTAGGTCTTCTCAGATCTGTCGGATCCGGCCCGCCGCATTCTCTTCTATGCATTTGAATGATTGGCTTCCGGTCCGGATGATCGCTCCGGCTTCACGCGCTTCCCGGCCAGCGCCAGTCGCGCACTTCCGGCATGTCAACGCCGTGCTCGCGGATGTAGCGTCCGTGCTCGACCAGCTTGTCGCGTATCGCTTGCTTGACGTAGACGGCGGCCGCGCCGAGCTTGGGCACTCGGTCGATGACGTCGGCAACCAAGTGGAAGCGGTCGAGCCGGTTGCGCACGACCATGTCGAAGGTCGTCGTCGTCGAGCCCTCCTCCTCATAGCCGCGCACATGCATGTTGGCATGGTTGGACCGCTTGTAGGCCAGGCGGTGGATCAGCCAGGGATAGCCGTGATAGGCGAAGATCACCGGCTTGTCGGTGGTGAAGAGCGCGTCGAAATCGGCGTCCGTTAGCCCATGCGGATGCTGCGATCGCGGCTGCAGCGTCATCAGATCGACGATATTGACGACACGCACTTTCAGCTCGGGAAGATGCTCGCGCAGCAAGGTGACGGCGGCCAGCGTTTCCAAGGTGGGGACATCGCCGGCGCAGGCCATGACCACGTCGGGCTCCCCGCCTCGGTCATTGCTCGCCCATTCCCAGATGCCGATGCCCTGGGTGCAGTGCCGGATCGCCGCATCCATGTCGAGCCATTGCGGGGCCGGTGCCTTGCCGGCGACGATGACGTTGATCCGGTCCCAGCTGCGCAGGCAGTGGTCGGTGACGTGGAGCAGCGTGTTGGCATCGGGCGGCAGGTAGACCCGCACGATATCCGCCTTCTTGTTCACGACGTGGTCGATGAAGCCGGGGTCCTGATGGCTGAAGCCGTTATGGTCCTGCTGCCAGACATGGGAGGTGAGCAGGTAGTTCAGCGAGGCGATCGGACGGCGCCACGGCACCTCCTTGGCCGTCTTCAGCCATTTCGCATGCTGGTTGAACATGGAATCGATGATGTGGATGAAGGCCTCGTAGCAGGAGAACAGGCCGTGCCGTCCCGTAAGCAGATAGCCTTCGAGCCAGCCCTGGCAGAGATGCTCGCTCAGGACCTCCATGACGCGGCCGTCGAGCGCCAGATGCGTATCTTCCGGAAGCGTCTCGGCGTTCCAGGCCCTGCCCGTGACCTCGAACAGCGCCTGCAGGCGGTTCGAGGCCGTCTCGTCGGGGCCGAAGATGCGGAAGTTCCGGCTGGCCTCGTTGGCTTGCATCACGTCGCGCAGGAAGGCGCCCATCACCAGCGTCGCCGCGGCCGTGCTCTCGCCGGGGGATGCGACGGGCACGGCATGGGCCGTGAAGTCCGGCATCCGCAGCGGCCGCCGCAGCGCTCCGCCATTGGCGTGCGGGTTGGCGCTCATGCGCTTGTCGCCAGCCGGTGCCAGGGCCGCGATTTCGGGGCGCAGCCTTCCTGCCTCGTTGAACAGCTCCTCGGGTCGATAGCTGCGCAGCCAGTCTTCGAGCAGCTGCAGGTGTTCGGGTTTGGACATGTCGCTGAACGGCACCTGATGCGAGCGCCAGAAGCCCTCGCTCTTCAGGCCATCGACGGTCTTGGGCCCGGTCCAGCCCTTGGGGCTGCGCAGCACGATCATCGGCCAGCGCGGCCGCTCCGTCGCGCCGTCCTCGCGCGCCGCCTTCTGGATCGCCGCGATCCCGGCGAAGGCCTCGTCGAGGGCGGCTGCCATCGCCTGATGCATCGCCTCGGGCTCCTCGCCCTCGACGAAGAGCGGAGCGTAGCCATAGCCGCGCAGCAGCGCCGCGAGTTCGTCGGCGGGAATGCGCGACAGCACGGTCGGATTGGCGATCTTGTAGCCGTTAAGATGCAGGATCGGCAGGACAGCCCCGTCCGAGGCAGGATTGAGGAACTTGTTGGAATGCCAGGAGGCGGCGAGCGGTCCGGTTTCGGCCTCGCCATCGCCGATGACGCAGGCCGCGATCAGATCGGGATTGTCGAGGACCGCGCCGAAGGCGTGGACAAGCGAGTAGCCGAGTTCGCCGCCTTCATGGATCGAGCCCGGGGTCTCGGGCGCGGCATGGCTGGGGATTCCGCCGGGAAACGAGAACTGTCGCACGAAGCGCCGTAGCCCTTCATTGTCCTGCGAGATGTCCGGGTAGAGCTCGCTATAGGTGCCCTCCAGATAGGTGCTCGCGACTACGCCGGGCGCGCCATGGCCGGGGCCGGCGATGTAGAGGACGTCGACATCCCTCGCCTTGATGACGCGGTTGAGGTGGAGATAGATGAAGTTCAGCCCCGGCGTCGTGCCCCAATGGCCGAGCAGGCGCGGCTTGACGTGGCCGATCTTGAGCGGTTCGCGCAGCAGCGAGTTGTCGAGCAGGTAGATCTGCGCCACCGAGAGGTAGTTCGCGGCGCGCCACCACCCCTGCATCAGGTCGAGCGCGGCCGGTGTCAGGACCGGCGATCGTGCCGCTAAGGCTTCCGCGTGCTGTCCGGACATCAGGCTACTCCGCGTGTTGATCGGTCAAAGGAACCGCGCTCACTCAAGGCGCAAGCGATGCCGCGCCGGATGGTTCCATCAGGCGATCGTATGAAAGCCGCCATCGGCATAGACGACCGAACCGGTGAGCGAACTTCCGGCCTCGCTGGCGAGGAAGGCGGCGACGCGGCCGACATCCTCGATGCCGACCAGGCGCTGGGCCGGCGTGCGCTCGCGCACCTTGTCGAGCAACTCGTCGAAGCGGCCGATGCCGGAGGCGGCGCGGGTCCTGATCGCGCCAGCCGAGATCGTGTTGGCGCGGATCCCCTGGCCGGCGAGATCGGCGGCGAGATAGCGCACGCTCGATTCCAGCGCGGCCTTTACCGGTCCCATCAGGTTGTAGTTCTCGACGACGCGGTCGGCGCCGTAGAAACTCACCGTCAACAGGGCGCCGCCCTCGCTCATCAGCGGCGCGGCGAGCCTCGCCATGCGGATGAAGGAGTGGCAGGAGACGTCCATCGCCAAAGCGAAGCCCTCGGCCGAGCAGTTGACGAGGCTGGTCTGCAGATCCTCGCGTGGGGCAAAGGCGATCGAGTGCAGCAGGAAGTCGAGCCGGCCCCAGTCCTTTTCGAGGCGCGCGAACACGGCCTCGAGTTGGCCGGGAATGCGCACGTCGCAGGGCACGACGATCGCAGCCCCGAGCGCCTCGGCGACGGGCTGCACGAAGGGGAGGGCCTTCTCGTTGAGATAGGTCACGGCGAGCTCGGCCCCCGCCTGCCGGAAGGCCGTGGCGCAACCGGCAGCGATGCTGTGCTCGTTGGCGATGCCGACGACGAGGCCGCGCTTGCCGGCGAGATCGACGATGGGTCTCATATGTTCAATCCCTTGACGTCGAGGACGGACAGGGCTTCGTCCGCGATCACCTGCTCTTCGTCGGTCGCGATGACGAAGGCGGCGATTCGGCTGGCCGCGTTGCTGATCGTGCCGGCATTGGCCGCATTGGCGGTCTCATTCAGCGTCAGGCCGAGCCAGGCCAGGCGCGCGCTCACCGCGGCCCGAATCCGCGGCTGGTTCTCGCCGACGCCGGCGGTGAAGACGATCGCGTCGAGACCGCCCAGCGTCGCAGCCAGCCTGGCGATCTCGCCGGCGATGCGGAAGCTGAAGAGGTCGAGCGCCTGCCTCGCCTCCGGGCGCTCGCTTTCCAGCAGTTCGCGGCTGTCGGCGCTGATGCCGGACACGCCGAGCAGACCCGACTGGCGGTAGAGCATGTCCTCGACATCCTTGACCGTGCGCCCCTCCGAACCGATCAGATGCAGCAGCACGCCGGGATCGATCGCGCCGCAGCGCGTCGCCATCGGAACGCCATCGAGGGCTGAAAAACCCATGCTGGTGTCGCGGCTGGCGGCGCCGTCGAGCCCGCACAGGCTGGCACCGCTGCCGAGATGGGCCACGACGACTTTCGCTCCCGCGTGCTTCGGCTCGCGCCGCGCGAGCTCGGCTGCGATGAACTTGTAGGACAGGCCGTGGAAGCCGTAGCGCTTGATGCCCTGGTCGTGCAGCGCGCGCGGGATTGCGAAGCGGCGCACGACATCGGCATGGCCGCGATGGAAGGCCGTGTCGAAGGAGGCGGTCTGCGGCAACCCAGGACGCAGATGCGCGATCGCCCGGATCAGGCGCAGGCCTTGCGGCTGGTGCAGCGGCGCCAGCGGGGTCAGGGCGTCGATCGCAGCGATGGCGTCGTCGCCGAGTAGCACGGGGCCGGCGAAGCCGTCGCCGCCATGCACGACGCGATGGCCGGCGGCGGCGACGCTGCCGAGATCGAAATGCCAGGAGAGCCGGTGGAAGGCTTCCGTCAGCACCTCTTGCAGCTCGTCGCCGGCCTCGGCTTCCAGCGCGATGTCGAAGGTGTCGGGCCCCTCGCTGAGCGAAAAGCGCAGCGGCGCCTTGCGGAAGTCGATCATGCCCTTGCCAATGCGGCTCGGCCCCGACGGTTCCAGCGCGAACAGGCCGATCTTCACCGTGGAGGAGCCGGCGTTGAAGGTGATCAGCAGCTTGCCGGTCATGCGGGGACGTTCCCGAAGCCGCGCCGCGAGGCCACCAGCTTGGCGAGCGCCGCCGAGGCGATGCGGGTCTTCAGTGAATCCGAGCGGCTGGTCAGGATGATCGGCACGCGCGCGCCGAGCACGAGGCCCGCCGCATCCGCCCCGGCGAAATAGATCAGCTGCTTGGCCAGCATGTTGCCGGCTTCGAGATCCGGCACCAGCAGGATGTCGGCCTGTCCGGCGACGGGCGAGACGATGCCCTTGGTGCGGGCCGCATCGGGGCTGATCGCATTGTCGAAGGCGAGCGGGCCGTCGACGCGCGCACCGGTGATCTGGCCGCGCGCCGCCATCACCGTGAGCGCGGCGGCGTCGAGGGTCGAGGGCATATTGGCGTTCACGGTCTCGACCGCCGCGAGCACGGCGACGAGCGGTTCGGCAATGCCGAGCGTGTGCAGCAGATCGATCGCGTTCTGGCAGATGTCGCGCTTCTGCTCCAGCGTCGGCAGTATGTTGATCGCCGCGTCGGTGACGATCAACGGCTTGGCATAGGCGGGCACGCTCATGGCGTAGACATGGCTGATGCGCCGCTCCGTCCTCAGGCCGGAGCCCGCAGCCACCACCGCACCCAGCAACTCATCCGTGTGCAGACTGCCCTTCATCAGGGTCGCGACCTTGCCTGCGACGGCCAGTTCGACGGCGCGCGCCGCCGCGGCGTGGCTATGCGCGACCGCCTCGATCACGATTCCGTCCAGCGAGACCTGCGCCGCCTCTGCGGCGGCTCGGATTTTCGCCTCGGGCCCGATCAGCAGAGGCTCCAGCAAACCCTCGTCGCGAATCTCGACCGCCGCCAGGATCGCCTCGGGCGAGCAGGGATGCACGATGGCGACCCGGATCATCGGCAGGGCGCGCGCGTCCTTGACGAAGCTGTCATAGCGGTCGTGCCGCCGCAGCGAGATTTCGGGCAGCTGCGTGCGGGGCCATACGATCGAATGGCCGGGTGCGATCACCGTCGCCGTGCCGGTCAGGACCTCCTCGCCGCGCTGGTTGGTGCAGCGCGTGTCGAGGAGGACGATGCGCTTCTCCGGCCGTTTCTCCTGCACTGTCACGGTGACCGTGATGGTGTCTCCGGGGGCGACGGGCTTTCGGAAGCGCAGATCCTGCCCGAGATAGATCGTGCCGGGGCCGGGCAGCCTGGTGCCGAGCACGGCCGAGACCAGCGCGCCCGTCCACATGCCATGGGCGACGATATGGCCGAAGAGATCGGTCGCGGCGAAGGCGGTGTCGAGATGGGCAGGGTTCTCGTCGCCCGAGACCATCGCGAACAGGTCGATGTCGTCGCGCCCGACGAGGCGCACGAACGAGGCACTCTCGCCGATTTCCAGCTCGTCGAAGGTGCGGTTCTTGAGGATGCTCTGGTCCATCGGGTCCTCAGCGTTGCAGGACATAGGTGCCCGGCGCGTCGTCGAGCGGGACGAGCCCTTTTCCGGCATTGCCCATTGCGGGCGGGGCGACGCTCTCGTCGGTGGAATGTGCGGCGAGCCATTCCACCCAGCTCGTCCACCAGGACCCATCGAGGGCGGTGGCGTTCTCGACCCATTCGTCGGGGCCGAGGCTCGGATCGTCATGGGTCCGCGTCGCGATGCGGAAATGCCGATGGGGATGGCCGGGCTCGCTGACGATGCCGGCATTGTGTCCGCCGCTCGTCAGCACGAAGGTGACGTCGGCATCGGTGAGATAGTGGATCTTGTAGACCGAACGCCAGGGCGCGACATGGTCCCGCTCCGTTCCCACCACGAAGAGCGGTGCCCGGATGTTCTGCAGGGCGGCCGGGCGACCCTCGACCATCAGGCGGCCGGCGGCGAGCTCGTTGTCGAGATAGAGCTTGTGCAGGTACTCCGAATGCATGCGGTAGGGCATGCGGGTCGAGTCCGCATTCCATGCCATCAGATCGATCATCGGCGTGCGCTCGCCCATCAGGTAGTCGTGCACCAGCCGCGACCAGACGAGGTCGTTGGAGCGCAGGAGCTGGAAGGCGCCGGCCATCTGGTCGGCGGCGAGATAGCCCCGGTTCCACATCATGCTGTCGAGATAGTGCATCTGGCTGGGGTCTATGAACAGCGCCAGCTCGCCGGGTTCGCTGAAATCGGTCTGCGCCGCCAGCAGCGTCAGCGAGGCCAGGCGGTCGTTCTTGACCTTCGCCATGGCGGCGGCCGCGATCGAGAGCAGCGTGCCGCCGATGCAATAGCCGACGGCATGAACCTTCCGGTCCGGGACGATGACTTCGACCGCCTCCAGCGCCGCCATCACGCCCAGGCGCCGGTAGTCGTCGAGGCCGAGGTCGCGATCCTTCTCGGTGGGATTGCGCCAGGAGACGCAGAAGACGGTATGTCCCTGCGAGACGAGATGGCGGATCAGCGAGTTCTGCGGCGACAGGTCGAGGATGTAGTATTTCATGATCCAGGCGGGCACGATCAGGATCGGCTCGGGCCGCACCGTCCCGGTCGTCGGCGCATACTGGATCAATTCGATCAGGTGGTTGCGGTAGACGACCTTGCCGGGGGTCACCGCGACGTCGCGGCCGACGACGAAATCCTCAGTCCCGACCGGCGGCCGGCCCGTCGCTTGGCGGCCGGCATCCTCCAGCCAGTTCTGGAAACCCTGGAGGAGGTTCGCGCCGCCGGTCTCCCGCGTCTTCGCGACGACCACGGGATTGGTGAGGGGATTGTTCGAGGGCGAGGCCATGTCGAGCAACTGGCGCGCGGTGAAGGACACCACATCCTCGTGATGCGGGGTCACGCCGGGAACCTCGCGGGTAACGTTGTGCCACCATTGCTGGTTCAGCAGGAACGCCTGCGACCAGATGTTATAGGGGAATTGCTGCCAAGCTTCGCCGCTGAAGCGATCATCGCCGGGCAGGGGCTCGATGCAGGCGGGAGCCTTGGTGTCGAGTGCCGCGGTGCCGAGCTGCGCGAGCAGGCGCTGCGCCTTGCGGCCGGCCTTGTGGACGAGTTCGGCGCGCTTCCCCGGCGCCGCTGCGAGATGGGTCGACCAGTCGAAGAAGGCCAGCGCCAGAGCCTGGGGCGAGAGGCCTCCCGTGATCTGCGCGCTCAGCGCCTCGCGCATGCGGTCGATCGAGCGGAAGGCTTCGAGACCCAGGGGATCGTCCTCGGTCGGAACCGGCGAGACCGGTCGTCTTGACGATGGGGGCGATTCGGGGGGGCTCATTCCGAAATCCTTTCCAGTGGCTGCCGAGACAGGATTCGGGGCGAGGCCGCGAAACATGCATACGGCTTCAAGACGCAGGGACGACGATGCCATGCCTGCCGTCATCTGCGGGCACGGCCAACTCCTCGTCCTCGTCCAGACAGACCCGCATGATCTTTTCGATCAGGGGCTGGAGCTCCGTTCTCGGCGGGGCCAGCAGCGGCTCGATGTGAAGGACGTCGCGCAGGATGACGACCCCCGTCAGGCAGGCGATCGCCAAAGCGGCGCGTTGTCGCGCCGAGCCTGTCAGCCTCGCTGCAAGCGGCTCGATGTAGTCGCTCAGGACGAACTCGCGCAGGACCGGGCTGGCCTGCACGCTCGACAACGAATGGGTGACGATATCGAGCGGGTCGATCAGCCTGAGGGCGGCATCGAGGCGTGGGCGAAACAGTTCTTCCGCCATGGCCTTGCTTAGATCGGCGGCCTCTGCCCCATCCAGGACACGGCCCTGGAACGCCCCTCTTACAGCTTCCCTGAAAAGGTTCTCCTTCGAGCCGAAGGCCCGGTGAACCAGCGCGACATCGACTCCGACATCTGTTGCGATGTCCCGCAGTTTGGTCGCTTCATAGGAATTCTCGGAAAAACGGAGGATCGCGGCCTCCAGAATGCGCTGTCGCGTGAACTGCGCCGAACGTCTCACACAGGTTCCCGTCGGCATCGACTTCTCCGTGCAAAATTCGGCTGCTGCACCGCGATCCCATCACTAGGGCGTCGCTGGTCAACGGGCATTGACCGAGATCAATGCCGTCTGGCGGGTTCCATCGCATTGCTCGATCGCGCGCCTTGCGGGCGGGCCTCTGTTCCGTTTGATCGATGAAAGCCGGTGTCATGATGGGATCAAGGCAGCGCTGGCTCATCGCGGGCATCGCCGTGCTGCTGGCGGGGGGCAGCTATCTCGCCTGGCAGACGTTTAGGCCCGGCGGCCTTCCCGAGGGGATCGCCGGCGGCAATGGCCGCATCGAGGCCGTCGAGATCGACATCTCCACGCGGGTCTCCGGCCGGATCAAGGAGATCCTCGCTGGCGAAGGCGATTTCGTCACAGCCGGGCAGCTCATCGCCATCATGGACACCGAACAGCTTCAGGCCCAGCGAAGCGAGGCCGAGGCCGGGCTGCAGCGCGCTGTCATCGGCATCGACACGGCCCGCAGCCTGGTGACGCAGCGCGTGGCCGAGCGCGAGACGGCGCAAGCCGTCATCGCCCAGCGCGAGGCCGAGCTAGACGCTGCAAGAAAGAAGCTTCACCGGTCGGAGCAGCTTTCCGAGCGCGGCAACGTGTCCGAACAGGTGTTGGACGACGATCGGGCGCGGGCGCAGGGTGCGACGGCGGCTGTCGGCGCTGCGAAGGCGCAGCTCGCGGCCTCCGAGGCGGCCATCAGCTCCGCCAGATCGCAGGTTGTCGCGGCGGAGGCGAGCGTGGTCGCCGCCCGTGCCACGGTCAGACGGGTCGATGCCGATCTCGACGACAGCGCGCTGAAAGCGCCGCGCGACGGGCGTGTGCAGTACCGCGTCGCGCAGCCGGGCGAGGTCCTGTCCGCGGGAGGGCGGGTGCTCAACCTGGTCGATCTCAGCGATGTCTACATGACCTTCTTCCTGCCGACGGCGCAGGCCGGGCGCGTGGCGATCGGCGCAGAGGTCCGTCTCGTCCTGGACGCGGCGCCCGGCACCATCATTCCGGCCACCGTCTCCTTCGTCGCCGATGTCGCGCAGTTCACGCCCAAGACCGTGGAGACCTTGGAGGAGCGGCAGAAGCTGATGTTCCGGGTCAAGGGCCGGATCGCGCCGGAGCTGCTGCGCAAATACATCCAGCAGGTGAAGACCGGGCTGCCGGGCATGGCCTATGTCCGCCTCGATCCCAAGGCGGAGTGGCCTGCCCGCCTGCAAGGCCCGCTTGCGCAATGAGCAGGAGCCCTTCCGGCATGGCGGTTCCCGGCCTCGCCACGCCGGTCGTGCGACTGGAGGGCGTCGGCCTCGCCTATGGCAAGACCCGGGCGCTCGAGGGGCTCAGCCTCGATCTGCCGTCAGGCTGCATGGTCGGGCTGATCGGGCCCGACGGCGTCGGAAAGTCGAGCCTGCTGTCGCTGATCGCCGGTGCGCGCGCCCTGCAGGAAGGGCGAGTCGAGGTCCTCGGCGGCGACATGGCGGATGCGCGCCACCGCATGCTGGCCTGCCCGCGCATCGCCTACATGCCCCAGGGCCTCGGCAAGAACCTTTACCCGACCTTGTCGGTCTTCGAGAACGTCGATTTCTTCGGGCGGCTCTTCGGCCAAGACCGGGCGGAGCGCGAGCGGCGCATCGGCGAGCTTCTGGAAAGCACCGGTCTTGCTCCCTTCGTCGATCGCCCGGCTGGCAAGCTCTCCGGCGGCATGAAGCAGAAGCTCGGTCTGTGCTGCGCGCTGATCCACGATCCCGACCTGCTGATCCTCGACGAACCGACGACCGGCGTCGATCCGTTGTCTCGGCGGCAGTTCTGGGACCTGATCGACGAGATCAGGCATGGCCGGCCCGGCATGAGCGTGCTCGTCGCGACCGCCTACATGGAAGAGGCGGCTCGTTTCGACTGGCTGATGGCGATGAATGCCGGCCGCGTCCTGGCGACCGGGGCACCCGCTGAACTGCTCGTGCAAACCGGAACGGCAACGCTTGACGACGCCTTCATCGCGCTCCTGCCGGAGGAGCAGCGCAGCCGGCATCGCGCAGTCTCGATTCCACCCCGCGATACCGGTCATGACGTCGTCGTCGCGATCGCCGCCGAGGGGTTGACCATGCGCTTCGGCGATTTCGTCGCCGTCGACAGCGTCAACCTGCGCGTCCCCAAGGGCGAGATCTTCGGCTTCCTCGGCTCGAACGGCTGCGGCAAGACCACGACGATGAAGATGCTGACCGGCCTGCTCGAGGCGAGCGAGGGCACGGCGAGCCTGTTCGGCCGCGCGGTCGATCCGCGCGACATCGAGACGCGTCGGCGCGTCGGCTATATGAGCCAGGCCTTCTCGCTCTATTCGGAGCTGACCGTCCGGCAGAATCTCGATCTGCATGCGCGCCTCTTCCAGATGTCGGAAAAGGCGATCGCGCCGCGCATTGCGGAGATGGCGCAGCGCTTCGATCTCGAACAGGTGATGGATTCCTTGCCCGAGGCGCTGCCGCTCGGCATCCGCCAGCGACTGTCGCTCGCGGTGGCAATGGTGCATGGGCCCGAGATGTTGATCCTCGACGAGCCGACCTCCGGCGTCGATCCGATCGCGCGCGACGCGCTCTGGCAGATTCTGGTCGATCTTTCACGCAATGACGGCGTCACCATCTTCATCTCGACCCATTTCATGAACGAGGCGGAGCGCTGCGACCGCATCTCGCTGATGCATGCCGGCAAGGTGCTGGTCAGCGATACGCCGGCCGGCATCGTCGCCCGGCGCGGCAGCGCCAATCTGGAGGAGGCCTTCGTCTCCTATCTCCAGGAGGCCATCGGCGAGGCGCCGGCCGAACCGAAGCGGGCATCCGCGCCTGTGGCGGTGCCCGCGCCGGACGGGAGCCATGTCGCCGCCTTCACCCGCCGTGCCTTCGATCCCAGGCGGATGCTCAGCTATACACGGCGCGAGACGCTGGAACTCAGCCGCGATCCGATCCGCGCGACGCTGGCCCTCGTCGGCAGCGTGCTGCTGATGTTCGTCATCGGCTATGGCATCAGTCTGGACGTGGAGGACCTCTCCTTCGCGGTGCTCGACCGCGACCAGACCACGGTGAGCCAGAACTATGTGCTCGACATCGCGGGCTCGCGCTATTTCGTCGAGAAGCCGCCGATCGCCGACTATGACGAGCTCGACCGACGCATGCGCGCCGGCGAGATCAGCCTGGCCATCGAGATTCCGCCGGGCTTCGGCCGGGACGTCGCGCGCGGCAGGACCGTCGAGATCGCGGCCTGGATCGACGGCGCCATGCCCAGCCGGGCCGAGACCGTGCGTGGCTATGTGCAGGGCATGCACGCGCATTGGCTGGCGCAGAAGGCGCGGCTGCTGCTGGGCGCCAAGGCGGCAACGCCAGCCTTCAGCATCGAGACCCGATACCGCTACAACCCCGACATCAAGAGCTTGGTCGCCATGGTCCCGGCGGTGATCCCGCTGCTGCTGCTGCTCATCCCCGCGATGCTGGCGACGCTGTCTGTGGTGCGCGAGAAGGAGCTCGGCTCGATCGTCAATCTCTATGTCACGCCAGTGACCCGCACCGAGTTCCTGCTCGGCAAGCAGCTGCCCTATATCGGCCTCGCCATGCTGAACTTCCTGCTGCTGTGGCTGGCTGCGGTCTTCATCTTCGGGGTGCCCTTCACCGGCAGCTTCGCGGCGCTGGCGACCGGGGCGCTGCTCTATGTCACGGCGGCGACCGGTATGGGGCTTTTGATCTCGACCTTCATGAACAGCCAGATCGCCGCGATCTTCGGCACTGCGATCCTGACCCTGCTGCCTGCCGTGCAATATTCCGGCATGACCGATCCGGTGTCCTCGCTGCAGGGCGCCGGCGCCGTCATCGGCCAGATCTATCCGGCAACGCATTTCATCACGATCTCACGCGCCACCTTCTCCAAGGCGCTCGGTTTCGGGGATCTGACCGGCTCCTTCGTGCCGTTGCTGATCGCTGTTCCGGTGCTGCTGATGGTGAGCGCCCTGCTTCTCAAGAAGCAGGCGAGTTAAGGCGATGCGCGTACCGAACGTCATCAATCTCGGCGTCAAGGAACTGCGCGGCCTGCAGCGCGACCCGATGCTGCTCCTGCTCATCCTCTATGCCTTCACCGTGGCGATCTACACCGCCGCCAGCGCCATGCCGGAGACGCTGAACAAGGCGCCGATCGCCATCGTCGACGAGGATCGTTCGCCGCTTTCCGCCCGTATTGCCGGCGCCTTCCAGCTGCCTTACTTCACGCGGCCGCAGCTGATCACCGCCGCCGAGATGGACCGGCGCATGGATGCCGGGCTTGACACCTTCGCCCTCGACATCCCGCCCAATTTCCAGCGCGACCTGCTCGCCGGGCGCGCGCCAACGATCCAGCTCAACGTCGACGCCACGCGCATGACGCAGGCCTTCAGCGGCGCCGGCTATATCGGCAGCATCGTCTCCAGCGAGGTCAACGAGTTCAGCCAGCGCTACCGTGCCACCACGGTCGCTCCGGTCGAGCTCGTGCTGCGGGCGCGCTTCAATCCCGAGCTGAACAAGGCCTGGTTCGGCGCGGTAATGAACGTCATCAACAGCATCACCATGCTGGCGATCGTGCTCACCGGCGCTGCCCTGATCCGCGAGCGCGAGCATGGCACGATCGAGCATCTGCTGGTGATGCCGATCACCCCCGCCGAGATCATGATCAGCAAGGTCTGGTCGATGGCGCTGGTTGTCCTCGTTGCCGCCGCCGCATCGCTGATCTTCGTGGTTCAGGGCCTGCTGAGGGTGCCTATCGAGGGCTCCGTGCCGCTCTTCCTGGCGGGGACGGCGGTGCACCTGTTCGCGACCACCTCGCTTGGCATCGTGCTCGCGACGCTCGCCGGCTCGATGCCGCAGTTCGGGCTCCTGTTGATGCTGGTCCTGCTGCCGCTCCAGGTCCTGTCGGGAGGGATGACGCCGCGCGAGAGCATGCCGGAATTGGTGCAGTTCATCATGCTCGCGGCGCCGAACACGCATTTCGTGATGCTGGCCCAGGCGATCCTCTATCGCGGCGCCGGCCTGTCCGTGGTCTGGCCGCAGTTCCTGGCGCTCGCGGCGATCGGCGCGGCGCTGTTTGCCTTCGCGCTCGGGCGCTTCCGCAAATCGTTGAAATGATGTTCGACCTGCGTCGGAGATCTGCATCGCGCCGACACATCGGTTTCATGCCGCCTTCGATTGGTTTACCTTCTTAACCCAGCGAAATGATCGGGATATGGAGGTTAAATGGCCAGGCCCTCGGATGCCAGAAAAGATCAGGAACTGATCAATATCCTGACAGCCAACGCACGCATTCCTCTCGCGGAGGTCGCCAAGACGCTCGGCGTGTCACGCGCGACGGTGCAGGGACGCCTGAGCCGTCTCGAGCGCGAAGGGGTCATCGTTGGATATACGACCGTTCTCGGAAAGGATGAGGTACATGCGACGACCTTGTCTGCCGTGATCATGATCGAGCTTGAAGTCAAGCAGCAGGCAAATGTCGTATCGATGCTTAGAAAACGTTCCGAGATTGTTCAATGTTATACCGTGAGCGGGCATTTTGACCTGTTCGTGAAAATCAGATGCACGACATCGACGCATCTAGACGAGGTCATCGACTCGATCGCGGAGATGGAGGGCGTCCGGCGCACGACGTCGTCAATTATTCTGGCGCGAAAATTCGAACGGTGATGCGTCGGCGGGCAAACGCCGCTTCATGCGCGGGCATCGCGCTTTATTTATAAGCGTTTTTGAGGGTTTTGCTGCCAATCGCGCTGTTTCCCATCTATTTTTCTTTATATTCCTTTTACGGCCATCGATCTGAAACTTTATGTCGCCTCCCGGTCCCCGGATAACGGAAAGGAACCGAGGAGCTTCTGGAATGAACGGCGCGTCCGTCCTTGTGAGCATGCTGGCCGACTATGGCGTCGACGTCATTTTCGGCGTGCCCGGCGACACCAACGTCGCCCTCTACGAGGCGCTCAGGACGGCCCGCAACGGCCCGCGCCACATCATGTGCCGCGACGAGCGGTCGGCGGTGTTCATGGCCGATTGCTATGCGCGGCTGTCGGGCAAACCTGGCGTGGCCGAGGTGCCGAGCGGGGCCGGCGCGCTCTACGGCCTTCCCGGCGTCGCGGAAGCCAACCAATCGTCCGTACCGCTCATTCTGCTGGTCAACGACATTCCGCAGCCCGGCGTCGGGCGGGGCACGCTGACCGAACTGGCCGTCGACGACCTGTTCAGGCCGATCGCGAAGCGCACCGAGACACTGAGGCATATTGCGAAACTGCCGGAGTTGGTGCGGCGCGCCTTCCGTGAGGCGACCGCGGGCCGTCCCGGTGCCGTCGTCCTGACCCTGCCGGAAGACACCCTCTACCAGACGCTGCCGGAAGTCGGCGTTTCACTGCATATCGAAGCACAATGCCGCCGCGCGCCCTCGTCGCGGACGCGCCCGCCGGAAGCGGATCTGGCGCGGACGCTCGATGGGATGCTGGCCGCGAAACGCCCCGTCATCGTCGCCGGCGGCGGCGCCAACCGCTCGGGCGCGGCGGCGTGCCTGACGGCCTTCGCCGAGCGGCTGCAGATTCCCGTGGTGACGACGATCACCGGGCAGGGGATCATCCGCGACGACCACAAGCTCGCCACCGGCATCATCGGCGACAACGGCTTCCATCCCCATGCCATCTGGGCTTTGGGGCGGGCCGATCTCGTCATCTATGTCGGCTGTCGCATGGGCTCGGTCGCGACGATTAACTGGCAGTGGCCGGTTCCCAGCGACGGCGTCAGAATCGTGCAGATCGACCTCGATCCGGAGACGATCGGCAACACCTACCCGATCGACGAGCCGCTGGTCGGCGACGCGCAGGCGGTGATCGAGGCGCTGCTGGAGAAGGTTCCGGTCGATTTCGCGCCCGCGACGGCAGGGTGGGTCGGTGAGATCAACCAGCGCCGGGCCGATTTTTGGGATGCGATGACGCCCTATCTCCAGGATGACACCGTGCCGCTGCGGCCGGAGCGGGTGATCGAGGCGCTCAACCGCCATCTGCCTGCGCCCTGCCATGTCGTCTCGGATGCGGGCACGGCGACGCCCTATGCGACGCGCTTCCTGCGGCTGCGCGACCCCGATTCCAAGCTCGTGATCCCGCGCTTCTTCGGCGGGCTGGGCTATGCCATCCCCGCCGTGGTCGGGGCGCATTTCGCCGCGCCGCATCTGCGCCCGGTGGCGCTGTTCGGCGACGGGTCGCTGGGCATGTCGGCCGGCGAACTGGAGACGCTGGCGCGGCTGCGGATCCCGGCCGTGCTGATCCATTTCAACAATGCCTGCTTCGGCTGGATCAAGGCGCTGCAGCGCGTCACCGAGCGGGTTCATGCCGGCGAGGCCGGTGCGCCCCATGATGCCGGCACGAACGATCCGAGCTTCGCGGTCGATTTCGGCGCCTATGACATGAGCAAGCTCGCGGCCGTCTACGGCATCCGCGGCTATCGCGTCGAGACGCCGGCACAGCTGGAGACGGCGCTGACGGAGGCCTTTGCGCTGAACGAGCCGATCTTCCTCGACATCGCCGTCGAATCCATCGCCGACAGGCTGCCTCCGGTGTTCTCCTGGCTGAAAAAGGCCGGGGTCGACCCCGAGGCGGTCGGTGTCCAGGCGGCACTTTGAGACGAATAGCAGGAGATCAGATGATGACTTTCAACCGCAGGCAGATCGCCGTGCTGGGCGCCGGGCAGATCGGCGCGATCATCGCGGGGATGCTGGCCGAGCAGGGTCACCAGGTCACGCTGGCCGATGCGTCGCCGGCGCAGCTCGCCTCGTCGTCGGGCGGGCGCTTTGCGACCGAGGTCGTCGATGCCGCCGATCTCGACGCGCTGCGCGCCTTCCTGGCCGATCGCGACATCGTCGTCAGCGCCTGCCCCTATTTCCTCAACAAGGGTATCGCGCGCATCGCCGTGGAGACCGGCACGCATTATTTCGACCTGACCGAGGATGTCGAGACGACCGCCTACATCAAGCAGATCGGCGCCGGGGCCGGTGTCGCGCTCGTCCCGCAATGCGGTCTGGCGCCGGGCTTCATCTGCATTCTCGGCGCCGACATGGCGGCGCGCTTCGACCGCGTGAAGACGATCAAGATGCGGGTCGGAGCGCTGCCGCTCTACCCGACGAACGCGCTGCGCTACAACGTCACCTGGTCGGTCGACGGGCTGATCAACGAATACTGCAACCCTTGCGAGATTGTCTTCGACGGCAAGCCGATCCTGGTGCCGGCGCTCGAAGGGCTCGAGAGCGTCATGATCGACGGCGTTGCCTATGAGGCGTTCAACACCTCTGGAGGGTTGGGCACGCTGACCGAGACGCTGGCCGGCAAGGTCCGCGACATGAGCTACAAGACGCTGCGCTATCCCGGCCATGCCGAGATCATGAAGCTGCTGCTGCGCGGCCTCGAACTCGCTGATGACAAGGAGACGATGCGGCGCATCCTGAGCCATGCGGCGCCCTTTACCCGCAAGGACGTGGTCGTCGTCTTCGTCACCGGCATCGGCGAGAAGGCCGGGCGCCTGGAGGAGGACAGCATGGTGCTGCGCTATGACGGCACGCCGACGATGAGCGCGATCCAGCTCACCACCGCCGCCGGCTGCGTCGCCATGGTCGAGCTTTTCCTCAGTGGCAAGCTGCCGCAGCAGGGTTTCGTGCGCCAGGAAGACGCTTCGCTGGCCGACTTCCTCGCGACGCAGGCCGGCTCGCGGCTTGCAAGTGAATCCCGTGGCGCGGAGGCAGCCAAGGGCGCATATCAGGACACACGAAATGCCGCTTGATTGCCAAGGGCTTCCAATCGAGTAAGGCAGGCGAGGCCGTCGGCGCGCCGCAAACGACCGAAGCACCGATAAAAGGGGATCACCATGATTTCGCGCAGGAACATCGCCACCGCCATCGGCGCCGCGGCCGCAGGCATCGCCTCCGCCGGTCTGGTTTCGTCGGCCCAGGCGCAGACGGCTCCGGCCGCGGAGACGACCTTCGACCGCATCCGCCGCACCAAGAAGCTCCGCATCGGCGCGGTCGCGGGTGCCGCGCCCTATTACAACAAGGACATCGCCACGGGGCAGTGGGGCGGCTTCTATATCGACCTCTCCAAGGCGCTGGCCGAGGAGCTTGAGGTCGAGCTCGAGATCATCGAGACGACCTGGGGCAACTCGGTTCTCGACCTGCAGGCCAACAAAACCGACATCTTCTTTGGCCTCAATCCGACGCCCAAGCGTGCGCTGGTGATCGATTTCTCGGTGCCGGTGTTCAACAACGCCTTCACGATGATCGCCAAGAAGGGCCTCGGCAAGAAGACCTGGGACGAGTTCAACAATCCCGCCGTGAGGATCACGGTCGATGCCGGCTCGTCGCAGGACCAGGTCGCGACGCGGCTCTGTCCCAAGGCGCAGATCTCGCGCTTCAAGGCCGTGGACGAAGCCGCCACCGCCGTCATGACCGGCCGCGCCGACGCGCAGTGCATCGTGATGATGCTCTCGCTGACCATGCTCAAGAAGAACCCGCAGCTCGGCGAACTCGTCGTGCCGACCCCGGTCTTCGCGACGACCTCGAATGCCGGCTTCCGTCGCGAGGCCGACAAGACCTGGCGCGACTACGTCAACACCTGGCTGGAGTTCAACCGCGGACTCGGCCTGATCCGCAGCGTCATCATCAAGAACATGGAGGCTGTCGGCATCACCGAGGCCGACATGCCGGCCGGCGTCCAGCTCTGAGGGCTGAAGCCCGCGCCCTCAGCGACTGCCGAGGGCGCGGGGTGGTTTCCTCAGAACCACGCCGTCATCCCGGGCTTGACCCGGGATTCATCGGAGTGCTCCGGAGCTCTACGATGGATTCCGGATCTCCGCTTCGCTGCGTCCGGTATGACGGGATGGTTCCCTGCAAAGCCGAGACAGGCGTCGGATCGTCGCGGCGCGCCTCCGAGCATCTTGTGGACCCCGCCTCATGTACCAATGGGATTTCGCCTTCCTCTGGAGCTATCGCTGGCTGTTCCTGAACGGGCTCGGCGTCACGGTCGGCTTCACCGTCGCGATCGTGAGCCTGGGCCTCGTCGTGGGTCTCGCTGGGGCGCTGGCGAAGCTCTCGGCCTTCGCGCCGCTGCGCTGGCTGGCGCATGCCTATATCGAGGTCTTCCGCTGCACGCCGGTGCTGGTGCAACTGGTCTGGTTCTATTACGCGCTGCCGATTCTGAGCGGCATCGAGATTTCCGCCATCACGGCGTCGATCCTGGCACTCTCGCTCTATGGCGGCTCGTTCTATGCCGAGATCATCCGGGGCGGCATCGTCTCGATCGATCCCGGCCAGCCGGAGGCTGCGGCTGCACTCGGCATGACGCCGTTCCAGGCCATGCGCCGGATCATCCTGCCCCAGGCGCTCAAGCGCATGGTGCCGCCGCTGATGAATCAGTCGATCATCCAGTTCAAGAACACCTCGCTGGTCTCGGTGCTGGCGGTGCCGGACCTGCTCTATCAGGGCCAGATCGCGGCCCATGACAGCTATCGGCCGCTGGAGGTCTACAGCGCCGTCGCGGTCGCCTATTTCCTGCTTCTCTATCCGCTGACGATCATCGTCCGGCAGGGTGAGAAGAAGCTGTCCACGAGCGATTGAGGCTTTGGCGATGGACATGCAATCGAAGATCGAGATCGCAGGCTTGCGCAAGCAGTTCGGAGATCTCGTCGTCCTCAAGGACATCAATCTCAGCGTCGAGCAGGGCCAGGTCGTCGCGCTGATCGGCCCGTCGGGCTCGGGCAAGTCGACGCTGCTGCGTTGCATCAACCTGCTGGTGACGCCCAATGGCGGGCAGGTCCGCGTCGGTGCCGACAGCTTCGCCTTCGGGCCGGGTACGAAGCTGCCGGGCACGCGCGAACTCGCCCGCTTTCGCGCCGGCACCGGCATGGTCTTCCAGCATTTCAACCTGTTCCCGCACATGACGGCGCTCGGCAACGTCATGGAGGCGCCGGTCACCGTGCGGGGCACGCCGAAGGCCCAGGCGCGCGAGAAGGCGTTGGCCTTGCTCGCCAAGGTCGGCCTGACCGACAAGGCAGACGAATACCCCAGCCGGCTTTCGGGCGGGCAGAAGCAGCGCGTCGCGATCGCGCGTGCGCTTGCCATGGAGCCCGACGTCATGCTGTTCGACGAGGCGACCTCGGCGCTCGATCCCGAACTCGTCGGCGAGGTGCTCGGCGTCATGCAGAAGCTCGCCTCCGAGGGCATGACGATGGTGATCGTCACCCATGAGATCGCCTTCGCGCGCGAAGTCGCCGATCGGGTGATCTTCATGCGCGACGGCGTCGTCGTCGAGGAGGGGCCGGCCCGGCAGGTGATCGATGCGCCACGAGAGGCGGCGACGCAGGCCTTCCTCGGCCATTTCCATCGCGGCGGCGCAGCCCAGCCCGTCACCGGCGCGGCATCCTGATGGCCTCGCCCCAGCGCGTCTATCTCGTCACCGGGGCGGCGAGCGGCATCGGCCGCGCGACGGCGCTCGCGCTCGCGGGGCAGGGCATCGGCCTCGTGCTGCACACCGGCTCCAATCAGGCGGGGCTTGATGCTGTCGCCGAGACGGCTCGCGCCGCGGGTTCTTCTGTCGCGACTGTCCTTGGCGATGTCGCGGCTAGAGAAACGGCCGAACAGGCCATCGATCTCGCCGCCGGGCAGTTCGGTGGGCTCGACGGCGTCGTCGCCGTCGCGGGCCATGCCCGCAAGGGTGGCATCATGGATTTGCCCGAGGCCGAACTCCGTCAGGCCATCGACGAATCCGCGATTGCGCTGCTGCGCATGGCGCGGATCGCCCGCCCGCTGCTGAAGGCGAGCGGCAGCGGCCGCATCGTCGCGACGTCGTCATTCGTCGCGCATGCGCTGCGCACCGACATGCAGCCCTTCGCGGCGACGGCGGCGAGCCGCTCGGCGCTCGAAACCACGGTCAGGCTGATGGCCCATGAACTGGCGGGCGATGCCATCACCGTCAACGCCGTCGCGCCTGGCCTGATCCGCAAGGACGAGGGCACCGGCAGCAAGCTCTCGCCCGAGGCCATCGCCCGCATGGAGGCGATCATTCCGCTCGGGCGTCGCGGACTGCCGCAAGAGGTCGCTGCCGTGATCGCTTTCCTCGCCTCGCCGGCGGCGTCATACGTCACGGGCCAGACGATCCACGTCAACGGGGGGCTCGTGTGAGCCTGCAGTTCATATGAATACGGAAACGGTCGAACGCATCCGGCTCTTCTTCATCGAGAGCCCGATCAAAATGGCGCGGCTCCAGGGCGTCGGCAACGTCAAGGGCACGGTGAAGCGCGTGCTGCTGGAGCTCACCGCCAGCGACGGCACGATCGGCTGGGGCGAGGCTGCGCCCTGGGAGGTCTTTACGGGCACCGCCGAGGCCGCGCTGGCGGCCATCGACGTCTATCTCCGCCCGGTCCTGCTCGGGCGCCCGGTCCGGCGGATCCGCGAAACGATGGCGCTGCTTGACAGGGCGCTGGTCGGCCATGCCGAGGCCAAGGTCGCTATCGAGATGGCGCTGTTCGACATCGTCGGCAAGCAGTCCGGCCTGTCGGTGGCGGACCTTCTCGGCGGGCGCGTGCGCGATACGATCCCGCTGTCGTTCTCGATCGCCGATCCGGATTTCGCCGCCGATCTGGAGCGGATGCGGATGATGGTTCCCGCCGGAAACGTGATCTACAAGGTCAAGACCGGCGTGAAGCCGCACGCGGAAGACCTCGCCCATCTCGAAGCGATGCGCTCCGAATTCGGCGACGCGATCGACCTGCGGCTCGACTACAATCAGGCGCTGCAGCCCTTCGGCGCGATCAAGATCCTGCGCGATGTCGACCAGTTCAAGCCGACCTTCATCGAGCAGCCCGTGCCGCGCGACCATCTCGATGCGATGGCGTCCTTCGTCGCGGCGCTGGACACGCCGATCCTCGCCGATGAGAGCTGCTTTGATGCCCAGGACCTGACCGAGATCATCCGGCTCAAGGCGGCCAATGCGATCTCGGTCAAGCTGATGAAGGCCGGCGGGCTGCTCAAGGCGCAGGCCATCATGGCGATCGCCGACACGTCCGGGCTGCCAGGCTATGGCGGGACGCTCTGGGAGGGCGGTATCGGACTCGCAGCCGGTACCCAGCTCATCGCCGCGACGCCGGGCATCTCGCTCGGCTGCGAGTTCTACATGCCCCACCATGTCCTGACCGAGGACGTGCTGGAGGAGAGGGTCGCCAATCGCGATGGCCATGTTGTCGTGCCCGACGGGCCGGGGCTGGGCATCCGCGTCAGCGAGGCGTCGATCCGGGCCAGTGCTCGCGTGCTCGCCGAACGCTGAGGGGCGGCCGCCGCCCGCGATCGGCTCTGCCGAAAAGATAGTCCAATCAAGCGGTGGGGGTTTGCCTTAGCGGCTTGGCACTCCGAAACGATAGCGACGGACTGTTTCGCCCCATGACCGCCTTGACCATGACCGCTTCGTCCACGACCTCTCCGGCCATCGTGATGCTTCATCGCGCCTCGGGCGCGTCACTGCCCGCACTGTCGTCGGGGGCAGCGCTGGGACCGGCGGATCCCTTCGCGTCTGGTCGGGAACTGGCCTGGACGATTCCTGCGGCTGCCGCCGGCCGCGTCGGCTTCGCGGGCGCTGTCGAGCTCGATTCGTTCCCGCACACCGAGACGATGATCGTGCTGACTGGTGCGCTGACGCTGTCCGTCGATGGCGCGCCCGCGCTGACCATCCTGCCCGGCAGCGGCGTGGTCGTTGCGCGCGGCACGAGCCTGCGCATCGCCGCCGCCGCAGGCACGCGCTGGGCCTTCTATGCGGCGACGCCCGGGACAGGGGCCGCGCCGGGCGTGACGCTGCTTCGCGCCGATGCCGCGCTTTCGCCCTCGGCCGCGCCGCCGGACGAGGTGCTGATCGGCCCCCCCCCGCGATGCCGCAGCTTCAACGCCTTCACCGAGGAAGCCTCGAACCTGCGGGCGGGGCTCTGGGATTCGACGCCCTATGCCCGTGTCTCGCGCCCGCACAAGCTGAGCGAGCTGATGCATATCCTGGAAGGCTCGGTCGACCTGACCGGCGAGGATGGCACCGTCTTCACCGTCGGACAGGGCGACACCGTGATGGTTCCGCAAGGCGCACCCTGTGCCTGGAACAGCCGGGTTCCCGTCGCCAAGTTCTATGTGGTGCAGGAGGCTGTCGGCTGATGTCCGAAAGCCTGCTCCAGGAAGCGGCCATCCTGCGCGACATCGCTTTGAGCGATGCGCCGGCCTGCGCGGCGCTGTCGCGCGCCGTCGGCTGGGCGCACCGCGCCGAGGATTGCGCGATGGTGATCGGGCTCGGCCACGGCCTTGTCGCGACGATCGCCGACGAGGTCGTCGCGACCGGGATGTGGTGGCCCTATGGCGAGAGCCACGCGACGCTGGGCATGATCATCGTCTCGCCGGATCATCAGGGCGCGGGCCTCGGCCGCCGCCTGATGCAGGGGCTTCTGGCGCAGGTGAAAGACCGTTCGGTGATGCTCAACGCGACGGTCGCGGGCCAGCCGCTCTATGAGAAACTGGGCTTCGTGCCCTGCGGCGAGATTTGCCAGCATCATGGCGAGGTTCTGGAGGTCGCTGCGCCCGTGCTCGCCGTCGGGGACACTCTGCGGACGACGACCGCCGCCGACATAGCCGAATTGGAGCGGCTCGATCAGGCCGCCAGCGGCCTGCCGCGTCGGGCCATGCTGGCCTCGCTTCTGGAGCGCGGCGAGTGTGTCGTGCTAGAGCGCGGCGGCCGGGCCGTCGGCTTCAGCGTGTTGCGCCGGTTCGGGCGCGGCCTCGTCGTGGGACCGGTCGTGGCGGAAGGTGACGCCGATGCTCGGATTTTGGTGGCGCATTGGTTGCAGGGAAGGCAAGGGCAGTTCGTGCGGATCGATATCCGCGCCGACGCGCCGCTCGCCGGCTGGCTGACGCTGCAAGGCCTGAAGCCCGCGGGCAACGTCATCGCCATGGTGCGCGGCACCTTGCCTCTTGTGCAAGGGCCGTTGCGGCTGCATGCGGTGGCCAACCAGGCGCTTGGTTGAACGACAAAGGTGATTGATGGCACTGCTCTACAAAAGCGATCCGGCGCGCGGCGCGGAATGGGCGGAAATCCTGGCGCAAAAGGCTCCGGGCCTGTCGTTCCGGATCTGGCCCGAGATCGGCGACCCCAGCGAAATCCGCTATTTCGTGGCCTGGATGCCGCCGGACGACCTGATGGAGCGGTTTCCCAATCTGGAGTTGTTGATCTCGTCTGGGGCCGGTGTCGACCATCTCGACCTGTCGAAGCTGCCGCCGAACCTGCCGGTGGCGCGGATGGTGGAAACGGGCATCGTCGACGGCATGGTGGAGTATGTCTCCATGGCGGTGCTCGGACTGCATCGCGACCTGATCGACTATGTCGCCCAGCAGCGTGATGAGGTCTGGAAGCAGATCCGCGTCCGCCCGGCGGCGACGCGCCGCGTCGGCGTGCTCGGGCTGGGCATGCTCGGCGAGGCCTCCTGCCGGATGCTGGCGCATTTCGGCTTCCAGGTCGCCGGCTGGAGCCGTTCGCGCCGCGAGATCGAGGGCGTGACCTGCTTTGCGGGAGCCGAAGAGCTGCCCGCCTTCCTGGCGCGCACCGACATCCTGGTCTGCCTGCTGCCGCTGACCGACGAGACGCGCGGCATGCTGGGGACCGAGCTCTTCGCGCAGCTGCCGAAGGGCGCGAAGCTGGTCAACTCGGGCCGTGGCGGGCATCTCGACCAGGATGCGCTGCTGGCGGCCCTCGATAGCGGCCAGATTTCGGCGGCTGTGCTCGACGTGACGACGCCGGAGCCGCTGACCAAGGGGCACCCTCTCTGGAGCCACCCGCGCGTGCTCATTACCCCGCATATCGCCAGCATGACACAGCCGGAGACGGCGGTGGACGTGGTGCTGGAAAACCTGCGCCGCCACCATGCCGGCGAGCCGTTGATCGGCCTCGTCGATCGCAAGCGTGGCTACTGAGGCGAGAGTCTGCCATTCCGTTGCTGCCCGGCGGCTCAGCCGCTGGGTGAAGCATGATCTGCCGTCGGGGGCGGCCAATAGGGCAGCGGATGTCATTGCTGGCCGCCAAGGCCGCGCCGACAATCAGGCGTGGCGTTCTAACCTCCCGGTGAGGCGGAAGCGCCGTCAGCCGGAGGTCGAAGCGGTCCATGCACGAGCCAGTGTCCCACCAGCCAGCCATGCATCTGCCAGCCATGCAGCAGCCCAAGACCGAAGGCGGGATCGCGCTGTCGCCGGAGCGTGCGAGCACTGGTATCCGGCGTGCGCTCGGCCATATCGAGCGCAACTTCACCGATGCGATCTATCTGGAGGAACTCGCGGTTCTGGCCGGCCTCAGCGTCTGCCGCTTCGTCACCGTGTTTCGCACGCAGGTCGGGCTGACGCCGCATCGCTTCATCTGCCATCGCCGCATCGGCTATGCGAAGCGGCTGCTGCGCGACGGAGTGCCGATGGCGCTGGCAGCGTCAGAGGCCGGCTTCTTCGACCAGAGCCATTTCTCGCGCCATTTCAAGAATATCTGCGGAATCACGCCCGGGCGCTACCTGCGCGAATGCGATCTGGCGCCGAAACGGCGGCCGGAGCCCGGCGCCTGTCTACAGTCCGCCGCCTGAGCTTTCCCACAATCTCGAAGCCGATATTCTCCAGCAGGAGCCTCAGCCCATGACCGTCAATTCGCTCGAAGCCTTGGACCGCCTCCATTGGGTTCATCCGGTCGCCAATTGGGCCGGCCATGAGAAGCGCGGCGTCACCATCATGAAGTCCGCCAAGGGCGCCTTCATCACCGATGCCGACGGCCATGAGCTGATCGACGGCTTCGCCGGTCTCTGGTGCGTCAATGTCGGCTACGGCCACGAGAGCATCGTCGAGGCCGCCACCGCGCAGATGCGCGAGCTGCCCTATGCTACCGGCTATTTCAGCTTCGGTAGCGAGCCGACGATCCGGCTCGCCGCCAAGCTCGCCGAGATCACGCCCGGCGACCTCAACCACATCTATTTCTCACTCGGCGGGTCGGATGCGATCGACGGCGCGCTGCGCCTGATCCAGTTCTACTACAACGTCACCGGCCGCCCGACGAAGAAGGCGATCATCTCGCTGGAGCGCGGCTATCACGGTTCGAGCTCGACGGGCGCCGGCGTGACGGCGCTGCCGGCCTTCCACGCCAATTTCGACTTCCCCGCGCATGTCCAGCACTACGTCGCCGCGCCTTACGCCTATCGCAATCCGACGGGCTCCGACGATGCCTCGGTGATCGCCGCCAGCGTGGCCTCGCTGCGCGCCAAGGTCGCGGAACTGGGCGCCGACAATGTCGCCGCCTTCTTCTGCGAGCCGGTCGTGGGCTCGGGCGGCGTCATCGTGCCGCCGAAGGGCTGGCTCAAGGCGATGGCCGACACGGCCGCCGAACTCGACATCCTCTTCCTCGCCGATGAGGTCATCACCGGTTTCGGCCGCACCGGCCCGATGTTCGCCTGCGAGGGTGAGGGCGTCGTGCCGGACATGATGACGATGGCCAAGGGGCTGACCTCGGGCTATGCGCCGCTGGGCGCGCTCGCCATCGGCGAGAAGGTCTATCGCGGCATCAAGGACAATGCGCCCGAGGGCGGGCCGGTCGGCCATGGCCAGACCTATTCCGGTCATCCGGTGTCGGCCGCCGTCGCTCTGGAAGTGCTTAGGCTCTATGACGAGGGCGGCATCCTCGCCAACGGTCAGCGCGTCGGCGCCTATTTCGAGAAGACGCTCGCGACGCTGGCCGATCACCCGCTCGTCGGGGAGGTCAGGGCACGCGGGCTGCTCGCCGGCATCGAACTCGTCGCGGACAAGGCGAGCCGCGAGAAATTCCCGCGCAGCGTCAAGCTCGCCGACCATCTCTTCGCGCGCGGTTACGCCAATGGCGTGATCTTCCGCGCCTTTGCCGACGACATCATCGGGCTGGCGCCGCCGCTCTGCTGCAGCGAGAGCGAGATCGACTTGATCGTCTCGCGTCTGCGGCAGACGCTCGATGACATGCTGGCCCTGCCGGAAGTTGCGGCTGCCCTGGTGACCGCCAAGGCGGCGTGATCCTTGCTTTGCCTGATGGCTGCGAACCGGCTAGGTTCCCGCTGTCGCCGCGCCCGTCATGATGCCGGGATCGGGCGGGTTTGGGTGAGGCTTTCGTCGTGACACCGGGCGTGCGGCTCGACCGCATCGACATGAAAATCCTGATCGAACTGCAAAACAATAGCCGGATGACGAATGTCACCCTGGCTGATGCGGTTGGTCTGTCGCCGAGCCCCTGCCTGCTCAGGGTGAAGCGGCTGGAGCAGGCCGGGTTCATTTCCGGCTATGGCGCGACGATCAACCTGCAGAAGCTCGGCGAGACGATCACCGTCTTCACAGAGGTCACGCTGGCCGATCACACCAAGGAGTATTTCATCCGCTTCGAGACGGCGCTGCGCCGGGTCGACGAGGTGGTGGAATGCCACATGGTCAGCGGCGGCTACGACTATCTGGTCAAGTTCGTCACCCGCGGCCTGACCCATTACCAGTCGCTGATCGAGACGCTGCTCGACCGCAATATCGGCATCTCCAAGTATTTCAGCTATGTCGTGATCAAGTCGCCGATCCAGAAGCCGGGCTATCCGCTGCCGGTCCTGTTCGACGTGTGATGCACTGCGCTCAGCCGAGCGCCTGGTTGACCAGCCCGAAGGTCTTGGCCGCGCCGCTTGCGCCGTGGTGGCGGCCACGGATCATCGTCATCACCGAATCGAAGATCGTCAGGCCGCAGGATTCCAGGCATGCGCCGAAGCGGCCCTGTTCCTGGGCCGTGTCGACGCGCAGAAAATCACCTTGGTGCGCCTCGACATGCGGGGCGACCAGAGCCACCGCCATGTCGTCGTCCTCCGCGACGATCGGGCCGACGACGTGGCCGCGTCCGAAGGGGCGGCAGAGTGCGAAGCCTGCGAGCTCGCCCGCGCGCTCGACGACCGTGCCGGCTGAGGTGGTCAGCAAAGCCGCGATGATGCGGCTGCGGTCGGCGCCATAGGCGCTGGCGTCGAGGCGGGCGAGCGCATCGAGATCGGCCGGTGTCACGGCCCGCAGACCGGGCAGGGCGGCGGCGGGCGAGGGCGGCATCACGGCCCGGCCCTGATGCTGGAAGATCCGCCCGACCGGCTCGAAGCCCAGCGTCCGGTAGAGCCGATAGCCCGCCTTGGTCGAGTTCAGGCGCAAATCGCGGTCGCCGGACTGCTCGAAGATCGTGTCCATGAGCATGCGACCGGCGCCCTGAGCCTGAAGGCGCGGCGAGGTGATGACCATGCCGACCGTCGCAAAGCGATCGCCGAAGGGCCACCACATCGCCGAGCCGAGCGCCCGGCCGATCGTGTCGCAGGCGACGAAGCCGTGCCCATTGCCCATGACGAGCCGCCAATCCTCGGGACGGTGCGGCCAGCCGACGCCGATCGAGAGCTGGTGCATCTGCCCGAGATCGGCCTCGGTCATCGGCCGGATGTCGATCTCGTAGCCGAGGCGGCGCTTTGCTGTTTGATGAGCCAAGGCAGGTGGCCTCATGCGGAATGGAGCCCGACTATAAGAGCCGCAGCCTCGTTCGAAAATAGCATAATTCATACAATACATGGGCTTAGGATCATGCAGGCTGTGTCCTGCAATCGCTCCGGTGCTTCGGTTTTTCGTCACCGGCGCCGAGGCGCAACGAGCCTGTCTCCCTGATCCGCCGACGCCGAGGCCACCCTGCGATGAAGCTCGAACCCTACTGGCTGGCCTCCGCGCCACGCTTCACCTCCGGTTCCGCCGCACCGGTCGAAGGCAAGGTCGACGTCGCCATCGTCGGCGGCGGTTTTACCGGTCTGTCGGCGGCGCTGGCACTGGCGAAAGCCGGCGCGAGCGTCGCGGTTCTGGAGGCGGGCGGTGTCGTCGGCGAAGCCTCGGGCCGTAATGGCGGGCATTGCAACAATGGCCTGGCGCATGATCTCGGCGGGCTTGCGGCGAGCGTCGGCATCGAGCGCGCCAGCGCTCTCTATCGCGCGTTTGACGCCGGAGTCGACACGGTCGAGGCACTGGTCGCCCGCGAGGCGATCGACTGCGACTTTATCCGCACCGGCAAGATCAAGCTCGCCGCCAAGCCCAGTCATTTCGCCAAGCTGCAGAAGAGCGCAGAATTGCTCCAAGCGACGGTCGAACCCGATCTCGCCGTGGTGAAGCCCGGCGACATCCGCGCCGAGATCGGCTCGGACGGCTTCCATGGCGGGCTGGTGTTCAAGCGCAGCGCCCATATGCATATGGGCCGCTTCGGCGTTGGGTTGGCCGAGGCTGCGGCGCGAGCCGGCGCCGCCATCCACGAGAAGGCGGCCGTGACCGGTCTGGAGCGGTTGAGCGGGCAGGCGCATCGCGTCGTGACGGCGCGCGGCACGGTCGAGGCCAAGCAGGTCCTGCTCGCCACGGGCGCTTCGCGGCAGGGGCCGTTTTCCTGGCTGCGTCGGCGCATCGTGCCGGTCGGCTCTTTCATCATCGCGACGCAGCCGCTTTCAGCGGAGCTTGCAGCCTCGATCATGCCGACACGGCGCACGGCGACGACGACGATGAACATCGGGAACTACTTCCGGCTGACGCCCGACAACCGGCTGATTTTCGGGGGGCGCGCACGCTTCGCGCTGTCAAGCCCGGCCTCGGACGCCAAGAGCGGGGCGATCCTGAAGGCGCGGATGCTCGAACTCTTCCCGCAACTGGCTGGCGTGGCGATCGATTATTGCTGGGGCGGGCTGGTCGACATGACCGCCGACCGCCTGCCGCGCGCCGGCGAGCGCGACGGTCTGTTCTATGCGACGGGTTACAGCGGCCACGGCACGCAGATGTCGGTGCATATGGGGCAGATCATGGCCCGCGTGATGGGTGGCGAGGTCCATGCCAACCCGCTGGCGGGTCTCGACTGGCCGGTGGTGCCGGGCCATTTCGGGCCGCCCTGGTTTTTGCCGTTCGTGGGGATGTATTACCGCTATCAGGACTGGCGGCATTGAGCCGCGCCGTCATCTCGGGCAGAGCGAAGCGAAGACCCGGGAATTTCGTGACCAGAAGGCGCTGGTCGGCGCTTCATCCGGCCTGAGATGCTCGGGTCGAGCCCGAGCATGACGTTTTTCTCACGTCGCTGAGCGCTTCTGCCCGCTCGTCGCCAGCAGGACCAATATGAACGATGCGGCCGTCAGCAGGGTCGAGATCGAGGCGATGGTCGGGTCGATCTCGTCGCGCAGCGCTGTGAACATGCGCTTGGTCAGGGTCTGGTACTGCCCGCCCGAGACGAAGAGCGCGATGATGGTCTCGTCGATCGCCGAGATGAAGGCGAAGATGCCCCCGGCGAAGACGCTCGCCTTGATCTGCGGCAGCGTCACCGTGAGGAAGGCGCGGAACCGGTTCATGCCGAGGCTGCGCGCCACCATCTCCTGCGTCTTGTCGAAGCTCTGCAGGCCGGCGACGACCGAGGTGATGACATAGGGCAGGCCGAGCATGACGTTGGCCAGCACCAGCCCGGTCAAGGTCTGGATCAGCCCGATCTTGGCGTAGATGAAGAAGATGCCGATCGCGATGATGATGATCGGCACGATCAGCGGCAACATCAGCGTCATGTGCAGGCCGCGCATCAGCTTCGTCTGCGAGTTGCTGATGGCGTAGGCGGCTGCCGTGCCGAGCGGCGTCGCGACGACGACGGTCAGGAGGCCGATCAGCGCGCTCATCCGCGTCGCCTGCATCCAGTTGGGGTTGCCGAAATACTCAGCGTACCAGCGCAGCGACAGGGCCGGCGGCGGGAAGGTCAGGAAGCGCGTCGCCGAGAACGACATCGGCACGATGATCAGCAGCGGCAGGATCAGATAGATCAGCACGAGGCCGACGAAGGCGCCGAAGAGCAGGCGAGGGAGCAGGGGCTGTTTCATTTCTGTCCCAGCATCTTGTCGAGCGGAATGATGCGGCCGACAGCCATGAAGATCGCCAGCACCGCGACCAGCAGCACGACGCCCACCGCGCTGGCTGCGCCCCACTGGTTGTAGAGTTCGACGTTACGGCTCACGACCATGGAGATCATGATGGTGCGGCCGCCGCCGAGCAGTTCCGGCGTGATGTAGAAGCCCAGTGTCAGCACGAAGACCAGCGTCAACCCGGCGACGACGCCGGGCAGCGACAAAGGCAGGAAGATGCGCAGGAAGCTGTGCAGCGGCCCGCCGCCGAGGCTGGCGCCGGCCAGCATCAATTCGCGCGGGATTTTCTGCATGGTCGAGTAGAGCGGCAGCACCATGAAGGGCAAGAGGATGTGGACGGTCGCGATGACCGTGCCGAGCTCGTTGTGGACGAGCGCCAGCGGCTCGGTGATCAGCCCGAGGCCCTCAAGCATCTGGTTGGTGACGCCGGTGCGCTGGAGCAGGACGAGCCAGGCATAGGCGCGCACCAGAACGCTGGTCCAGAACGGCAGGATGACGAAGCTCAGGATCAACACGTCCCAAGGCCGCTTCACATGGGCGGCGGCATAGGCGACGGGGTAGCCGAGGACCAGCGTCATCACCGTGACGGTGAGCGCGATCCGGAAGGTCAGCGTAAAGCTGCGCCAGTAGACGTCCTCGGTGAAGATGCGGCGGTAGTGCTCCAGCGTGAAGCCGTTGTCATAGACCGACTGCGTCATCAGCCAGCCGACCGGGATCACCACCAGGGCGACGATGACGATCACCGCGGGCGAAGCGAGCAGAAGCATCAGCCCCTGCTCGCGGCGTTGGTAACGAAGGGACGGGTCGATGGCGGTCATGACTGCCCTGCGATCTGGCTTCGGAGAGCGCCGTCATTCCGGGCGGAGCGCAGCGGAGACCTGGAATCCATCATAGAGTTCAGTGCTCTTCGATGGATTCCGGATCGGCGCCGCTACGCGGCTTGTCCGGAATGACGGTGCGGGTGCACGTTCCGGCTCACTTCTGCGCGAAGGAAAGCCAGCGCTTCTCGGCGGCTTCGCCGGCGGCCGAGGTCCACCAGGCATAGGACATCAGAGCCTGGACCTTGGCGTTGGCCGGCGCACTCGGCAACTCGCCGACGCGGGCTGCCGGGATGACGCCGGTGTCGTAGGCCTTGGGGTTGGCCGGACCGTAGTCGATATGCAGCGGCAGGTTGGCCTGATGGACCGGATCGACCGCCTCGTTCAGGAACTTGATTGCGGTCGGCAGGTTCGGCGCGCCCTTGAGCACGCAAAGCGAGGTGCTTTGCAGGATGCCCTGGTTATAGGTGTAGGCGACCTTGGCGCCCTCCTTCGTCAGTGCGCTGATGCGACCATTCCAGGCCATGACGATGTCGACCTCGCCGTCATTGAGGAGTTGGGCCGACTGGGCGCCCGACGTCCACCACACCGTGATGTGCGGCTTGATCTCCTCGAGCTTCTTGAAGGCCCGGTCGACGTCGAGCGGGTAGAGCTTGTCGGCGGGCACGCCATCGGCCATCAGGGCGGCTTCGAGCGTGGCGAGCGGGTTGTTGCGCAGCGACCGGCGGCCCGGGAATTTCTTCACGTCCCAGAAATCGGCCCAGGTCTTGGGGGCGGTCGCCGCGTCGGGGAACTTCTTCAGGCTATACCCCATGACGCTGGAATAGAATTCGTAGGCGACCGAATAGTCGCTGCGATACTCCGCCGGCATCGCGGCGGCATTGGGGATCTTGCTGAAGTCGAGCTTCTCGAGGATGCCCTGCTCACCGCCGCGCAGGCAGAAATTGGTGGCGACGTCGACGACGTCCCAGCTTGGCTTACCCGTGGCGACCTGCGAGCGCATGATCGGCCAGGCGTCGGGCACGCTGTCCTGGTTGATGGTGATGCCGAGCTTCTTGGCGGCGGGATCGAGGATCGCGATGGTCTGCGCCTTCTGGTATGCGCCGCCTTGCGAGACGAACATGATCTGTTCGGCCGCGAAGGCAGGCAGCGGGCTCATCAGAGCCAGGGACAGGCCGGCAGTGGCGCAGGCGGTCCGAAAGGTCAGGCGTCGTTGCGGCATGGTCTTATCCCCTGTTGTTGGATCGGATCTTCGAAACCTACCGTCCGATCGCGTCTAGAAACTGGTACCAGCCGGCGACCATGCGGACGGCCGGCTCTCGAAGCGGGTAAAAAGGAACGCGGCGCATGCGGCTGGCGTCGAGCAGGCCGACATCGGGCTTCTCGCCCCGGGCGAAGGCGGCGAGATAGCGCCCCATCAGGCTCGACATCGCCACGCCCGCGCCGTTGTAGCCCATGGCGAGCATGACGCGGTCGTCGACGCGCCCGACATGGGGCACGGAATCGAGCGTCATCGCCACGAGGCCCGACCAACGATAGGCCAGCGGCACATCTGCGACATCGGGGAAGATGCCGACCATCGCTTTGTGAAGCGCTTTGAAGGCTGCCGGCGAATCCGTCTTACCGAAGGCGCCGCGCCCACCGAAGACGATGCGGTCGTCGACCATGCGGAACCAGCGCATCATCCGCTTGGTCTCGGTGTAGGTCCGCCGCGTCGGCATCACGCTGGCGGCGAGATTGGGCGAGAGCTTTTCTGTTGCGATGATGGCGCTGCGGAACGGGATCAGCGTGCTCTGGTAGGCTTTCGTCGCCGGTGTCAGGTCGGAATAGCTGTTGGTGGCGATGATCGCCTGCTTCGCCCGGACGGTGCCACCGGGCGTCTCGACCAGCACTCCGCTGCCTTCCGGGCGCAGGCGCAGGGCGGGCGTCCCGGCATGGATCGGAATGCCGAGCCGGGCTACGCCCTCGGCCAAGCCATGCAGGTAATTCAGCGGGTGGATGCCGCCCGAGCCGGCATTCAGGACGCCGCCGACGAAGCCGGCCGAGCCGGTCTCCTCGCGAACCTCCTGCGCGCTGAGCACGGACATGGTGGTGTCGCCCAGTTCGGAGCGAAGCCAGTCGGCTTCCTTCACGGCATAGGCCAGCGTCTCGTGGTTGTGCGCGGCCTTGACCTGGCCGGAGCGCGTCAGACCGGCGGCGGCGATGTCATAGATTTTGACCAGTTCCGAGACGATATCGGTGGCTTCCAGCGCGATATCATACATTCTTTTCGCCATCGGCTTGCCGTGCGTGGCAGCGATGGCAGGGAATGAGACGCGGAACTTGGCGGTGATGACGCCGCCATTGCGGCCGCTCGCGCCCCAGCCAGGGCGGTTGGCCTCCAGCACGATCGAGGACAGACCGCTCTCGGCGAGATGATGCGCCGCCGACAGGCCGGTATAGCCGGCGCCGATGATGACGACATCGGTCTGGGCATCGCTTGCCAAGGCCGGCAGCGCGCGCAACGGCGCAGCCGTCGCTCCCCAGAGCGAGGGCGCTGCCTCCAGCGATTGCCAGGCCGGGGCGCCGGTCAAGACGTCAGACCCCCGCCTCGACCGCGTCGGCGAGCGCCGCCAGGGTCGGGAAATGGTAGTCCGGCTTGGTCAGCTCAGGCACGGCCGGCGTACCGCCAAAACCTTTCATGCCCTGCCGGCGCTCGATCCAGCAGGTGGTGTACCCCAGCGCCTTGGCGACGCCGATGTCGTGATACTGGCTTTGGGCGACATGCAGGATCTCCTCCTGCTTGTAGCCGAAGGCCGATTGGCGGCCGCGGTTGAAGGCGAAAAACAGCGGGTCGGGCTTGGGGTGAACGGCCTCGTCGGCGGTGACGCTGTCGTGGAAGGGGTTGCCGAGCGTGTGCGAATAGAAGGTGAAGGTGGAGCGGTCGGCATTGGTCATCGCGACCAGCCGGAAATGCTTGCGCAGCCGCGCCAGCGCCGCAACCGAGTCCGGGAAGGCCGGATGCTGCAGGATGGCGTACTGGAAGGAGTCGGCGGAAGCCTCGTCGGCCGGCAGGCCGAGCTCCGGGGCGAGATGGAGGTAGACGCGCTTCATCGCCTCGCTGGAGCGGTCGTAATTGAGCTCGCGGCCCTTGAGGTAGGGTCCGAAGATCTCGTCGTCGGTCAGCTTGGCGGCTGCGGCCCCGCCGATGCGCCTGATGGCATTGAGGACGCCGCTCTCGAAGTCGATCAGCGTGCCGACGACGTCGAATGTGAGAACCTTGAAATCTCTGAGGGCCATGATGGTCGACTTCTCTTGTGGCTGGCAGGTCTGGGTTGATCGAAAGATGATTCAGTCGCCCGTCTTCGACACGACAATGGTGTCCTGCGGGTGGAGGCTGATCTCGACGCGCTCGCCGATCGGCGGAATGCGGCGGGCGGCCTCGTAATGGCTGGGCTGGCGCAGGCTGAGCGGCGTGCCGTCGTCCAGCGCCAGAAAGACACGCAGGCTTTCGCCCTGGAAGACGATGTCGGTGACTCGCGCCGAGAAGCGGTTGCGCTCGGGCGCGCCGGCGCCGTCTTCGATCAGAAGCTTTTCCGTCTGCACGGCAAGCACCAGTTCGCGTGTCGGCGGCAGAGCGCGGGCTGTCTTGATCAGCGTCCCCGCCAGCGACACGCTGTCCTGCCCAACGCGCTCGACCGGCAGCAGGGTCGCCTCTCCGATGAAGCTGGCCACGAAGGCGTTGGCAGGGTGGTCGTGCAGGCGCTCGGGTTTGTCGATCTGGACGAGCTTGCCATCCTTGAGGATGGCGACGCGGTCGCTCATCGTCAGCGCCTCGCGCTGGTCGTGAGTGACGTAGATGATCGTCGCGCCCAGCCGTTTGTGCAGCTGGCGCAGTTCGATCTGCATGGTTTCGCGCAACTGCTTGTCGAGCGCCGAGAGGGGCTCGTCCATCAGAATCAGGCGCGGCTCGAAGATCATCGCGCGGGCGAGCGCGACGCGCTGGCGCTGGCCGCCCGAGAGCTGGCCGATGCCGCGCTCCTCATAGCCGGCGAGATCGACCATCGCGAGCGCGGCGCGGACCTTCTTGGCATAGGTCGACTTCGGCAGGCGCCGCGCCCGCAGCGGGAAGGCGACGTTCTCGCCGACATTCATATGAGGAAACAGCGCGTAGTTCTGGAAGACGATGCCGATGTCGCGCTTGTGCGGCGGGGTGAAGGTGACGTCGCGGCCGCCGAACAGGATCGTGCCGGTCGAAGGCTGGACGAAGCCGCCGAGAATGCCGAGCAGCGTCGTCTTGCCGGAGCCGGACGGGCCGAGCAGCGAGACGAATTCCTGCGGGGCGATGTCGAGCGAGACGTCATCCAGCGCCCGCACCGATCCGTAGATCTTGCTGGCCGACCTGATCTCGACGCGTTCGCCACCACTCTTCGCCATTGCCTGCTCCCGTTGAGATACAGCGACACCGCGCAAGCGCGTGGGCAAAGACCAATTCCAGACCAGGCCATAAGTCGATCTTATGTGGCGTGGGCCTCGAAACCGATCCGCTGCCCGGCAGCGCGGACCTCTGATGTGTCCGTCGCCGCAAGCTGCATTCGACATACCCATCAAACCGGATTTCGACGCACTGCGGCAATTGCCAAATAATCAGGAGGAACATAACCTCAAGTCATGTCAGACCTGCGCCGCATGGTGTCTTCGAGCAATGCGCTCTTCGTGTTCGAGGCGGCGGCGCGCAGCGGCAGCTTCACGCGGGCGGCCGACGAACTGAACGTCACCCAGCCGGCTGTGAGCCGCATGGTCTCGCGCTTTGAGGGCTATCTCGGCCTGCGCCTGTTCGAGCGGAGCGGGAAGGGCGCGGTTCTGACGCCCGAGGGCGAAATCCTCTATCGGCGCGTCGCCGACGGCTTCCGCAGCATCGAGGCAGGCCTGCGCGAGGTCGAGCAATTGCGCGGCGGCAAGGAGACGGTGACGATCTCGGTGTCATCCGCCTTCACCACGCATTGGCTGATGCCGCGCATGGATCGCTTCCAGCAGCGCTTCCCGAGCGTCGATCTGCGCTTCCAGATGATCGCGGGCTCGCTGCGCGGGATGGTCGAGAATGTCGATCTCGGCATGCGTTTCGTCGATGCCGACGAGCCGGTGCCGATGGATGCGCTGGTGGTGCATGAAGTCATGCTGCCGGTGTGCAGCCCGGGTTATCGCTCCGAGCCGGGAGCGATCGAGCAGGCGGCCAGCGGCAATACCGTGATCCAGTTGACGGACTCGCCGTCAGACTGGGCCAACCAGTATGCGCCCTTCGCCACGGGGCGTTTCGGTCCGATCAAGGCGCTGGCCTTCTCGGACTACGCGGTCGTGGTGCAGGCGGCGTTGCTCGGGCAGGGCATCGCTTTCGGCTGGATCACCGTCGTTGCACATGCACTGATGTCGGGGGCACTGGTGCCAGCCGCCGACAGGCTGACGGTGGGTGAGCGAATCTGCGTGCTATTGACGCCGCGCAACCGGCCGGCGCGGCCGATCGTGCGCGAGATCCGCGACTGGATCATCGCGGAGTTGCGGGCGGAGATCGCCGCGATCGACAGGCTGTATCCGGCGCTGGGGTTGAGGGGGGCGGTGGTTTGAGGGCGCGCGTCACGTTTGCGCAGAACCGCGCCGTCATCCCGGATCGGCGTCGCTGACGCGGCTTTGTCCGGGATAACGACGTGGTTCCGCACCATGACGGGCCACGTTAAACACCGATGTCGATCAGCACCGTCTTGTGCCGGAGATTGGCCTCCACCGCCTGGCGGCCGAGGTCCTTGCCGATGCCGGAGCTCTTGTAGCCGCCGGTCGGCAGGATGAAGTCGAGCGTGCGGCTGTAGCGGTTGATCCAGACCGTGCCGGCCTTGAGCGCGCGCATCGCCCGCAGGCCACGCCCGAGATCGGCGGTGTAGACGCCAGCCGCGAGCCCGTATTCGGGATGATCGGCCAGGAAGAGGCCCTCCTCCTCGTCGTCGAAGGCCTGGATCGTCAGCACCGGGCCGAAGATTTCCTCGCGGACGGCCGCCGTCTCGGCGTTGACGCCGGCGAGCAGCGTCGGCTGGTAGAAGGCGCCACCATGACCCTCGATGCGGCCGCCGCCGAGCAGGCATTCCGCGCCCTGCCGGCTGCTCTCGGCGAGGATGCGGTCGATGCGCCTGGCCTGCGTCTCGGAGATGATCGGCGCGTAGCCGGTTGCGGCCTTCCAGGTCGGGCCGGGCGTCACCGTCGCAAGCCTGGCCTTCAGCCTGTCGATCAGTTCCGCCATGACAGCGCGCTGGACGATCAGGCGGGAGCCGGCGACGCAGGCCTGGCCGGCATTGGCGAGGAGCGAGCCGGCGATGCAGGCGGCGGCCTTGTCGATATCGGCATCGGCGAAGACGAGCTGCGGGCTTTTTCCCCCAAGTTCGAGCGTCACCGGCTTGATGCCACTCTCGGCCGCCGCCTTCATCACCGCGATGCCGGTTCGGGTCGAGCCGGTGAAGGATAGCTTGGCGATGCCGGGATGGCGCGAGAGCGCATCGCCGGTCACGGTGCCGATGCCCTGGACGACATTGAAGATGCCGGCGGGAATGCCGGCCTCGACCGCGAGTTCGGCCAGCCGCACGGTCGAGAAGGGCGTCAGCTCGGAGGGCTTGAGCACGATGGCGTTGCCAGCGGCGAGCGCCGGCCCGACCTTCCAGGAGGCCATGCTGAGCGGGAAATTCCAGGGCGTGATCGCGCCGACGACGCCGTAGGGCTCGGAGACGATCATGCCGAGATGGTCGTGGCGGGTGGCAGCGACGTCGCCGCCGAGCTTGTCGGCCCATTCCGAGAAGAAGCGGAGGCCCTCGGCGACGCTGGCGACATCGCCCGTCATGACTTGTCCGATCGGCCGGGTCGAACCCAGTGCCTCGAGCCGGCCGAGTTCGACTGCACGCGCTTCGATCAGATCCGCCCAGCGGCGCATGGCGCGCGCCCGCTCGCGCGGTGGCTGCGTGGCCCAGCCGCTGCTCGCGAGGGCCTGCGTGGCGTTCGTCACGGCTCGATCGACGGTCTCGGCGGTCGCAATCGGAAGGTCGGCATAATCGACGAGGTCGGAGGGCCTCGCTACGGGAATGCGTTCGCCTGCCGTGACGACCGCGCCGCCGATGTAATGGCCGTTCGAGAACGCGACCGCGTCCGGCGCGAAATCGGCGCTCGTCATAGCCCGACGAGACCGGGAAGCTGCGCGATGCTGGAGATTTCGGTGTAGCCGTAGCCGTTGACGCCGGGCTCGTGCCCGCGATTTACCAGGATGCGCCGGCCGATCTTCATGTCATAGGCTGTCATCAGGTCGTAGCGCAGGCTGGACGAGCAATGCATCACATCGGCGGGCGCACAGCCGAGCTGGTCGAACATGTATTCGAAGGCACGCTGCAGCGGCTTGTAGGCCTGCGCCTCCTGCGCCGTGTAGGCGGCGTGGAAGGGGGCGCCGAGCTTGGACATCGAATGCGGGATCAGGTCCGTCATCGAGTTCGAGAGGACGACCAGGGGAATCGTGCCGGCGATCTTTGACAGGCCGCCGGGTACGTCCGGGTGCGCGGTCCAGCTCGGGATCTCCGCATAGATCGCAGCAGAATCTGCCGGGTCGAAGGGGACATTCCAGAGTTTGCAGCTGCGCTCGACCGCGTTGTCGATCACCTCGGCGAAGGGCTTCCAGGCGCCCAGCACTTCATCGAGCCGGTAGCCGCGGAAACTCTCGAGAAAGCCGTCCATGACCGGCCGTTCGAGCCGGCCTCCATAGACGCGGCGCGCGGCCGGGCCCATCTGGAAATCGATCAGCGTGCCGTAGCAGTCGAAGGTGATGAATTTCGGCCGCCAGGTGGTCATGATCCGCTCGCTTCTTACAGGGCGGAGAATGCCGCCGATCGCCTCAGGCTAGCGTTGCGGCGCGGCGGCGGGCACGCATTTGCGGGCGGGGCGCCCAAGATTATGCCGATCGTGGCGGCCTTGGCGGCATGGATTGCCGCCTTGGTGGTGCGTGGTCAGAACTCGCCGATCTCGCCCTGCGAGCCGTCGAGCAGACGGGCATGGCGGAAGGGGCGGGGGTCGACGATCGGCGTGTCGCCGATGGCGAGGTCGGCGGCGAGATGGCCGGCGCCGGGGCCGAGTCCGAAGCCGTGGCCGCTGAGGCCTGCCGCCAGGACGAGACCCTTCAGCCCGACCGTCGGTGAAATCACAGGCACGGCGTCGGGGGTGGAATCGATGTAGCTGCCCCAGCTTTCGCGGATGGCGACATCGCGCAACGCCGGCACGAGCGCATGGGCGCGTGCGATCAGCGTCGCCATCGCCTTGCGGCTCGGTGCCGGATCGAGCACGCGGATGCGCTCGAACGGCGTCTCCTTGTCGAGGCTCCAGCCGCCCAGCGCCTCCGGCCCGTTGAAGAAGGAGGAGCCGATGCCGAATTCGACCGCCTTCAGCCGCCTGATGAACATCGGCATGAACTGGCGGGCATAGCGGAGGCCCTGCGGGGTGAGTTCGAGCGTGCCCTTGCCGCTGATCGCGATGGTGTAGCTGCCGTCGAGCCGGCGGGTCAGGGCGATTTCGGGCGTGTAGAATGCGTCGAGCCAGGCCGGCGCGATCTCTGTGCGCAGGCTGGTGGCGCGGATGCTGGCCTGCGGGAAGACGATGCCGTGATGGCGGCAGAATCCGGAGGCCCAGGCGCCGCCCGACAGGATCACCGAGCCGGTGCGGATCACGCCCTTTTCGGTGACGACGCCGGTGACCGCGCCATTGCTGACGTCGAGGCCGCGCGCGGCGCAGCCCTGGTGGATGGTCGCGCCATGCTTGCGGGCGCCGAGCGCGAGCACGGGCGCGGCCAGCGCCGGCTCGGCCTTGCCGTCCGTCACCGAATGTACGCCGCCGAGCCAGTCGCGCCCGGTGCCGGCGGTCATCGCGGAGGCTTCTGGGCCGGTGAGCACGCGCGTTTCGACACCGAACTGCCTGGCCGTCTCGCGCCAGCGCTCCCATTGCGCGATCTGCGCTGCATCGTTGGTGGCGTAGACCAGCCCGCAACGACGGAAGCCGAGGTCCTCGCCGATCTCGGCTGCGAGGGCGTCCCACAACTCCATCGAGCGGATCGCCAGCGGGAGTTCGCGGGCGTCGCGGTTCTGCTGGCGGCACCAGCCCCAGTTGCGGCTCGACTGCTCGCCCCCGATCACGCCCTTCTCGACGAGCGCGACCGAGCGGCCGCGCTTGGCCAGGAAATACGCGGCGGCCGCACCGACGATGCCGCCGCCGATCACGACGACATCGACTTCAGCCGGCAGGCGCGCATCGCTGTCGATGCGCTTGATCGTCGGGCTCATGCGTGTTCTCCGGCCGGTCGAAGCCTGGACGTCTAGCGAGCTTCGACCGGCCTGCCTTGGATCATTTTCGCATCAGGCGACTAAGCCGGCCTCGATGCCGGCCGCGATCGCGAACAGGGCATGGTCGCCGCCCGTCTCGCCCATCAGCATCAGTCCCACGGGGGCCTCGCCTGTTGCGTTGCAGGGCAGGCTGATCGAGCAGCGGTCGAGGAAGTTGCCGATGCTGGGGTTGCGCAGCAGCAGCGCGTTCAGGCGGAAATACTCGGCATCCTCGGCGAGTTCGGCGATGCGGGGTGCGACGATCGGACAGGTCGGCATCAACACGGCATCGAAGGGGGCGGTCAGCGCGGCCATGCCGGCGATGATGCGCCGGCGTGCCGCGCCCAGCGCGACATAGTCGGCCGCCGTCATGAGCGCTCCCGGCTCGATCCGGCTGCGGACGCGCGGATCATAGAGGTCGCCCTTCCGCGCCAGAAGCTCGCGATGCCAGTCATAGGATTCCGGCCCGGTGAAGCCGCCCCGGCTCATGGCGCGGCCGATATCGAGCAGCGGTTGGAAGGAGACCTCGACGATGATGGCTCCTTTGGCCTTCAGCGTCGTGATCGCGCGTTCGAAGGTGGCGGCGACGGTCGTATCCATGCCGTCGCGCATGATCTCGCGGGGGATGGCGAGCCTGAGGCCAGCGAGCGGGCGGGGCGTTGGCACGACCGGGTCGTCTCCGGCCAGGATCGCATCGACGATGGCGCAGCACGAGACGCTGGCGCCGAGCGGGCCAAGCGAATCGAGGGTTCCTGAGAGCGGCACGACGCCGTCGAGCGGCACGCGGCTGGCGGTCGGCTTGTAGCCGACGATGCCGCAAAGCGCGGCCGGGATGCGGCAGGAACCGCCGGTGTCGCTGCCGAGCGCGACCACCGCCATGCCGTCGGCGACCGCAACCGCCGAGCCAGAGGATGAGCCGCCGGGGATGCGGGCGGAGGGCCGGTCCCAGGGGCTGAGCGGCGTGCCGTAATGCGGGTTTGCGCCGATGCCGGAATAGGCGAATTCGGTCATGTTGGTGCGGCCGATGGGGATGAAGCCGGCGGCCAGCATGCGCGCGATGGTCGGCGCATGGGCCTTCGCGGGCGCGGTATCTGCCAGCGCGACGGAGCCCGCCATGCTGCGCTCGCCGACGACGTCGTAGAGGTCTTTCACCGCGAAAGGGATGCCGGCATAGGGGGAGGGCGAGCGGCCGGCCCGGCGCAGGGCGTCATGGGCGTCGGCCGAGGCGCGCGCGGCCTCGGTCGAGCGCGAGATGAAGGCGCGGGCGCCTTCGCCTGCGGGGTCGGCGATCCTGGCCAGGCATTCCTCGACCAGGGCGCGCGAGGTCACTGCCCCCGTCGCGAGGTCCTCGGCGCAGCCTTGCACGGTCCGCAGCATGATGGTCTCTCCGCTTTCGGTCAGGCTTTCGGCTTATCGCCGACGGCCCCCGAAATCCATGCCGCTCACATCATGCCGGGTTCGCCGAGATCGCTGCCGTCGACGAGGCGGCTGTAGCGGAAGGGGTGGGGGTCGACGATGGGGGCGTCGCCAGCGATGATGTCGGCCGCGAGCTTTCCCGCGGCTGGGCCGATGCCGAAGCCATGGCCGCTGAAGCCGGCCGAGACGTGCAGGCCCGGCAGCTTGTCGATCGCCGAGATCACCGGCACCCAATCCGGCGTGAAGTCGATCAGGCCGCCATATTTGTGCATGATCTTCACATCGGCGAGCTGCGGATAAATCTCTCCGATGCGCTTCATCGCAAAGCGGATCAGCTTCTCCTGAGGCGGCGGATCGAAGGTGCGCATGCGCTCGAAGGGTGAGATGCTGTCGTTGCTCCAGCGCATCAGGGCCTCGGGGCCGGCGAAGAAGGTCTTGTCGGCCCGGATGGTCAAGAGCTTGTGCCGCTTCCTGAAGGTGCGCAGGAACGGCCTGGCATACATCATCCCCTGCGGGCTGAGCCGGAGCAGGCCGCGCCCGCTGATGCCGATCGTGTAGCCGCCATCGAGCCGCCGCCGGAAGGTGATGTCGGGCGTCGAGATACCGCCCGTGGTGACCTCGGGAGCCGGCGCGGTGAAGAACGAGGTCGACTGCACACCGGCGAGCGGCATGTCGATGCCGTGATGGCGGCAGAACATCGAGGTCCAGACGCCGCTGGCGACGAGCACCGTGCTGGTCCTGATCGTGCCCTTCTCGGTGACGACGGCGGAGACTCTGCCAGCCGAGGTTTCAAGCCCGCGTGCCGCGCAGTCCTGATGGATGGTGACGCCGAGCCTGCGGGCCGCTTCTGCGAACGCCGGGACAGCAAGCGCCGGCTCCGCCTTGCCGTCGGTCGGCGAATGCACGCCGCCGATCCAGGCTTCGGTCGAACCCGGCGACATCGCCCTGGCCTCGGCGGCCGAGAGCACGCGGCTGTGCATCTGCATCTCGCGCGCCTTGTCGATCCAGTTCGACCAGGCGTCGAGATCGGACTGTTTGGTGGTGACGTAGACCAGGCCGGTGCGGCGGAAGCCGGTGTCGGCGCCCAGTTCCTCGTTGAGCCCGTTCCACATCTCGACGGCGCGCTGGGCCAGCGGCAATTCGCGCAGGTCGCGGTTCTGCTGGCGGCACCAGCCCCAGTTGCGGCTCGATTGCTCGCCCGCGACATAGCCCTTCTCAACGACGGCGACGGAATGGCCCTTCTTCGCCAGATGATAGGCGGCGGTGATGCCGGCGACGCCGCCTCCGATCACGACCACATCGGCGGCTTCGGGCAGTATCTCGTCACTGTGAACGCGGGTGACCGGAGGAGACATCGGCGATTGTCCTTAGCTGCCGAGGGAAAGGGCCAGACTACAGATGCGTATCGAGAACGCTCATGATCCAGAGCAATTTCGCATCCTGGTCGGTGCGGTTGGCGATATGGTGGGACGTATCGCTCCGGAACTGGAAGCTGTCGCCCTCGGTGATCCGCGCCGTCTGATCGTCTACGGTCAGTTCGACCGTGCCGGAAACGACGTAGCCGCCCTTCTGCCCCGTACCGATCAACACGTCCTCACTGATGCCACCAGGCGGCAGTGTCACGAACATGAAGCGCAGGTTCTCGTCGTTGCGGGGCGAGAGCAGCTCCTTCACGAGCCGCGTTTCGCCCACCACGATACGCGGTCGCTGCGAGCCGCGTCTGATGAAGCTTGGATCCAAGCCGGGATCTTCGTCCTCGGGGCGTTCGAGGAACTCCCAGAGATTGACGCCGAGCGCGGCGCGCAGGCGCTGCAGCGTCTTCATCGAGGGGTTCGAGTTGCCGCGCTCGATCTGGCTGATGATGCCGGACGAGACGCCGGCCTTTGCCGCGAGCTCGAGAATGGTCAGGTTCCTCTGGCCGCGCAGGCCGCGCAGCCGCATCCCGATCTGCTTTGCCCCGCCCTCCAGGGGAGCCAGCGCGTCGATCGCCTTGATGTCGCGTGCCTTGTTTGCGGGCATCGTGCTCGGATTTCCACCTTAATGAAAATAGCTCATAGGAGATCGAGCGCGTCGGGGCAATTGCGTTGGCGGCATGGCCCCCCAAGTAAAAGGCGAATGCACGGAAATATTGTACAAAATGGCCGCTTTGCATCGAGGCCGATCGGCCTCGTTCTGCAAATGCGCCTGCGTGGAAACGGATTCGCTTGACGTTGAAATCAATATAATGAAATTTTGAACCCAGTCGGGTGTCATCTCTCAACGAGCCGGTGCCTCGACAGCAACTCACCGGCGGGCCTCTTCCTCGCCGCAGCGGAGGAACTGCGATGACTGAGATAGCCGGGGCGGACCGGAAGCCTTTGCGAGCGGGCGTATCGCGGCGGGCCCTGATGCTTGGCGCCGGCGCGCTCGCTGCCGCGCCCTGGGGTGCCGGTCTTCAGGCGCAGACTGCGTCGAAGCCGAAGGGCCCGCCATCCGCTCCCAAGGGGCAGGTGGTCGTAGGGTATTCGCAGGAGATCACGGTGCTGCACCCGCTGATGCCGGCAAACGAAGTCGATCAGGGTGTCTGGTGGAATCTGTTCAGCCCGCTATGGGCGCTGGACGAGGCTGGAAAGTTCATCCCCGTCTTGGCCACGGAGATCCCGACCGTGGCCAATGGTGGCATTTCGGCCGACGGATTGACCTGGAAGGTGACGCTGCGCGACGGCGTCAAATGGCATGACGGCAAAGACTTCTCGGCCGAGGATGTCCGGTTCACGTTCGATCTGATCAGGAATCCGCAATTCCGCACGCGCAGCCGCGCCGGCTTCAACCTCGTCGACGGCATCAAGGTGGAAGGCAGCACGATCAGCTGGCGGATGAAGGAGCCTTTCGCGCCTTTCCTGTCCTTCCTCGCCTGGACCTTCATTGTTCCCAGGCATATGCTCGACGGTGCAGCCGATCCGAATGCCGCTCCCTTCAATGCCAATCCCGTGGGAACCGGCCCGTTCAAATTCGTCGAGCGCAAAACCGGCAGCCATGTGCTGCTCGAAGCCAACAAGGCTTATTTCGGGAACGGTCCCTATCTGGAGCGGTTGGTGTTCCGCTACGTGCCCGATCTCAACGCGATGTACACGCAGTTCCGCACCGGCGAGATCGACCATATCGGCCTGCAGGGCATCCCGCCGACTCACTACGCCGAGGCCAAGACGCTGAAGAACCGCGTCGTCGAGCTCTGCCCGCGCGCCACCGTCGAAAACCTGACGCTGAATCTCGCTCACCCCGCGCTCAAGGACAAAGCAGTACGCCAGGCGCTCTATCTGGCCATGGATCAGAAGGCGATCGTCGACGCACTCTATTACGGCCTGCCCCAGCCGGCCTCCAACTTCATGGCGCCGCAGAGCTGGGCCTATAACGACAAGTTGCCGGCGCATGTCCACGACCCCGTCAAAGCGAAGGCGATTCTCGAAGCCGCCGGCTGGAAGCCGGGGGCCGACGGCGTACGCATGAAGGACGGTGTCCGGCTTGCCTTCACGAATTCGACCACGACGGGCAATCCGACACGCGAGCAGGCGCAGCAGCTGCTCGCACAGGACTGGGCCCAGATCGGCGCCGAGATGACGATCAAGAACATGCCTGCAGCCGTGCTCTGGGCCAAGTTCTGGTCGGAATCCCAGTTCGACAGCCTGATGACCGGCACAACCTATACCGTTGCCTCCGATCCCGACGTGATGCATCGCTTCGGCAGTGGCTCTATTCCCGTCAAGGCGGGCTCGGGATCCAATGTCAGCCAATACGAAAACTCGAAGGTCGACGACCTCCTCAGGAAAGGGTTGGTGGCCACCTCGGTGGAGGAGCGCGCCGCTTTGTATCGCGAGGCGCAGGCGCTGATCATTGCCGACCTGCCCATGCTGCCGATCTTCCAATATGTTCAGGTCGAAGGCACGAAGGCCGGGCTTGTCGGCTTCGTCAACAACGTCAACGCGCTGTCGAACACCTGGAACGCCGGCTCCTGGTACTGGGCATGATGGGGCCTCTCGAACGCGCGCAGAAGCCTATGCCGCCCAAGGGCCGTGAATCGGCAGAATCTATCCGCCGGTTCCCGGTGATGGATATTCGATCGCGGGTGGCGGCGGTCTAGCCTCAATGCAGGCCGAAGATCGGCCAGACTTGATCTACCCGCCGCATGAAGCGGGAGGTCACGGGCGGACCATGGCGCCGGCCGGTTTGGGCCGACGTTGATGCCGGCTTCGACAATCATAAAGAAACGAGGGGTTTCCGATGACCAAGCATTCCGACGAGACGATGCGTTCCGCCTTTCCGATGCCGGCGCTGCATCGCCGCGAGATTCTCGCGCTCGGCGCGGGCGGCCTGCTCGCCGCCTCGGGCTTTGGCGGTGCGCGAGCCCAGACCAAGGCCGCACCGCCGCCGCCGACCAAGCCCACCGGCCAGGTCGTCGTTGGCCTGTCTCAGGAGCCGACCGCCTTCAACCCGCTGATGCCGGGCATCGAGGTCGACGAAACCGTCTGGATGCAGATCTTCAACACGATGTGGCTGGCGCAGCCTGACGGCTCGCTTGTTCCGGACCTCGCGGCCGAGATCCCCAGCGAGGCCAATGGCGGCATCTCCGATGGGGGGCTGGCCTGGAAGGTGAAACTGCGCCCGGGAGTGACCTGGCATGACGGCACGCCCTTCACCGCCGAGGACGTGAAATACACGCTCGAACTGATCAATGCGCCCGGTTTCAAGGCGCGCACGCGCGTCGGCCATTCGCTGGTCAAGGACATCAAGGTCACCGGCCCGCTGGAAATCTCCTGGCGCATGGAGAAGGCCTACGCGCCTTATCTCGCGCTGCTCTCGAATACCTTCATCGTGCCGAAGCACCTGCTGGAGAAGGCCGCCGACCCCAACACCGCGCCCTATAACGCGGCTCCGGTCGGCACCGGCCCGTTCAAATGGGGCACGCGCACGCCGGGCGACAACATCCAGCTCGTCGCCAACGAGAAGTATCACGGCAAGGGCCCCTATCTGGAGCGCGCCGTCCTCAAATACGTGCCCGACCAGACGGCGCTCTACGCCCAGTTCCGCACCGGCCAGGTGGATCTCATCATCGGCACCGGCATCCCTGCGAACTTCTATGCCGAGGCGGTTAAGCTGCCGGGCCGCAAGGTCGTGAAGATCCCGAGCGCCTCACTCGAAATCCTGATGCCGAACCTCGAGCACCCGGTTCTGAAGGACAAGGCCGTCCGCCAGGCGCTCTACGCCTCGATCAACAAGCAGGCGATCATCGACATCATCTATTACGGCACCCACACGCCGACCGAGTCCTTCGCGCCGCAGGAATCCTGGGCTTACAATCCCAAGTTGCCCAAGCAGGAGTATAATCTTGCCAAGGCCAACAAGATCCTCGACGAAGCCGGCTGGAAGCGCTCGGGCTCGGGTACGCGCATGAAGGACGGTGTGCCGCTGACCTTCGCCGTCTCGACCACCACGGGCGCGGCGCTGCGCGAGCAGGCCCAGCAGCTGATGATGCAGGACTGGCAGCAGATCGGCGTCAAGATGACGATCAACAACATGCCGGCCGCCGTGATCTGGGGCGAATTCTACACCCGCTCGAAATTCGACTCGCTGGTCGTCGGCACCGCCTTCCGCACCGTGATCGATCCCGATCCGGCGCATCGCTTCGGCTCGGACGCAATCCCCGCCAAGTCCGGCAACGGCGCCAACCAGATGCAGTGGCAGAATGCGGACGCCGACGCACTGATGAAGGAAGGCCAGACGACCTTCGATCAGCAGAAGCGCAAGGCGATCTACTTCAAGCTACAGGAACTGGTCCGGGAGGAGCTGCCGATTCTGCCGATCTTCCAGTACGCTCCGGTCGAGGGCTACAAGGAGGGCTTGATCGGCTTCGAACCCAACATCAACGCCCGCCAGAACACCTGGAACATGGGCTCCTGGTACTGGGCGCGCTGATCCATGACGCGCTTCCGCCCGGATGCCTGTGTCGTGAGCTCGTTTCCGTCATGAGTTCATTTCTCCTGCAAAGGCTGATGCAGGCCTTGCTGCTGCTGCTCATCGTTTCGATGATCGGCTTCGCGATCCTGCATCTCGCCCCGGGCGGGCCGATGTCCCAGTTCGCCGCAGGCGGCGAGATGACCCAGGAGGATCTCGACCGCATCGCCGAGCAGCTCGGGCTCAACCGGGCTCTCCCTGTGCAATATGCCGAATGGCTTTGGCGCATGCTGCGCGGCGACTGGGGTGTGTCCTACCGCGACCAGCAGCCGGTGCTGCACATCATCGCCGGCCATCTCGGGGCGACGTTCGAGCTGATGATCACCTCGACCCTGCTCGCCATGCTGATCGGCGCCTGGATCGGGATCATCGGCGCGGTGAACCGCTATTCGCTGTTCGACGGCATCGCGACGATCGGCACCATGATTGCGCTATCGATCCCGACCTTCTGGTTCGGGCTCGTGGTGATCTACGTCTTCTCGGTCGGGCTCGGCTGGCTGCCTTCGGGCAACCGCTTCACCATCGGCGACGGCTCCTTCCTGAACCGGCTGCATCACCTGATCGCGCCGTGCATCGTGCTGGCGCTGGTCTCGACCGCCGTGTGGAGCCGCTACATGCGCTCCTCGATGCTCGACGTAATCAACCAGGATTTCGTCCGCACGGCCCGCGCCAAGGGCTTGCCGGAACGGCGCATCCTGATGACGCATGTGCTGCGCAACGCGCTCCTGCCGATGATCACCATCACCGGCCTGCATGTGCCCTCGCTGCTCTCGGGCGCGCTGGTGACCGAGACGGTGTTCACCTGGCCCGGCATGGGCCGGCTCTTCCTCGATTCGATCAGCTATCGCGACTACCCCGTCGTGATGGGCATCCTGATGTTCACCGCCGTCATGGTTCTGCTCGGCAGTCTGCTGGCGGATCTGCTCTACGGCGTCGCCGATCCTCGCATCGCCATGAGCGGCCGATGAGCCTCGATCCCACCATCGACGTCATGCCGCCCCGCGCCGACGGCTTCTGGAACGGGCGCGCGATGCGCCGCTTCCGGCGCCACAAGCTCGCGGTCTTCGGCGCAATCGTGATCGTTGCGATGACGCTCGCCTGCGTCATCGGGCCGTGGCTCCTGCCCTATAGCGACACCTTCATCGACATTCGCCAGCGCTTCGCGCCGCCCTTTGGCGGACCTCACGTTCTCGGGACCGACCCGCTCGGGCGCGACGTCCTCGCGCGCCTGCTGATGGCGGGACGGATTTCGCTTGCCGTCGGCTTCTGCGCGATGGTTCTGTCGATGGGCATCGGCATCATGGTCGGGCTCACGGCGGGCTTCTACGAGGGCGTGATCGGGGCGGCGCTGATGCGCTTCGTCGACGCGATGCTGTGCTTCCCGTCGATCTTCCTGCTGCTGGCGATCTCGGCGCTGATCCAGCCCTCGGTCCCCTCGATCGTCCTCCTGATCGCGATGACCTCCTGGATGGAGGTCGCTCGCGTCGTCGAGGCCCAGATCCGATCGCTGCGGACGCGCGAGTTCGCGCAGGCGGCCGTGGCGATGGGGTCGAGCAATCTGCGGATCATGATGCGCGAACTGTTGCCCAACGCGATGGCGCCGATCGTGGTCGCGGCGACCCTGAACGTCGCCCATGCGATCCTCGCCGAGAGCTACATCTCCTTCCTCGGCTACGGCATCCAGCCGCCGACCCCGAGCTGGGGCAACATGCTCGAGAACGCGCAGAGCTATCTGACCAGCGCGCCCTGGCTCGCGATCATTCCCGGCGCCGCGATCACGCTGGCGGTGACGAGCTTCAACTTCGTCGGCGACGGCCTACGCGACGCGCTCGACCCGCGCATGGACCTGCCGTGAGCGCAAGCGAGAAGGCCGGATCGGTCACGTCGCTCTGGCGGTATCCGGTCAGTTCGATGGGCGGTGAGCGGCTGGAGCGGGCGCCTGTCGGCCCGGCGGGCATCGACGGCGATCGCATCTGGGGGCTGCTCGACGCACAGACGGGGCGGATCGCCTCGCCGGGCCGCGAGAAGCACTTCGTCGAGGTGCCGCGCGGCCATGCCCGCTTCACCGGCGAGGGCGTCGCGATCTCCGCCGATGGCGAGAGCTGGGCGGGCCCCGACGATCCGGAGACGATCGAGGCGCTGGCCGGCATCTTCGGTTTCCGGCCGCTGCTGAAGCCCTTCGATCCCGTTCCCGGCGAGGGCTTCCGGCCGCGCTACGAGCATGCACCGCTGCACATCGTCACCACGGCGGCGATGCGCAGCCTCGAACGCGAGCACCCCGACAGCGTCATCGACGAACGCCGCTTCCGCCCCAGCCTCGTCGTCGACTGGCCGGATGGCATGGACGCGATGCCCGAGCGGGACTGGCTCGGCCGTGAGATCCGCATCGGCGATGTCGTGCTGAGGGGCTCCCGGCCCTGCGGGCGCTGCGGCTTCATCACCCTCGAACAGGAGGGGCTGCCGCTCGATGTCGAGCTGCTGCGGACGGTGGTGAAACGCTACGAGCGCAATTTCGGGATCTATTGCGACGTGGTGGTGCCCGGCGAGATCCGGGCCGGCGATAAGGTCATCGTTGAGGGGTGAGCCGCCGTTCCGGACAAGCCGCGCAGCGGCGCCGATCCGGAATTGATCGTCAGGCTTGGAGCCCTTTGATGGATTTCGGGTCTGCGCTTCGCTTGCCCGGAATGACGTTGATCGTACGAGAAACGCTCCTTTTCACCCTGCCGCCTGCAGGACCTCCGGCACCTGCGGATACTCGCGCCGGACAGCTGCGAAGGCGGCCGGGACATCGCGTTCGTTCGCGGCGTCGCGGATCGCGGCGAAGATCTTGGTCTTGACGAAGAATCGCCAGTGGACCGGCAACGCCGCGAGCAGCCGCGTCAGCGCGTCGTAGTTCCGCGCATGCCAGACGCTTTCGAAGGCGTCGCGCTCGGGCCCGAAATGGAAATGCGTGCTGTGGGCGCTCCCCCGCATCGTCGCCCTCAGCGCCGTCGTGGCGTCGCTGTCGATGACGCCATCCGTCAGCACCACGCCGTAGCGCGCCTTCGCCGCCTCCACGCTGACATAGCCGCGCTCGACATCGAGCCGCACGCGCTCCGGTTCGCGCTCGATGGCCGGGCCACGGCCGCCGCCGCCGGGCGAATGGATGTGGATGACGTCGCCTGGCTCTGCGATGGCAATGTCAGTGTTGCCGAGGATGCGCTCGTTGGCGGCGCCGGGATTGATGATGAAGTTCGACGTCTCGGCCGAGAGCCCGCCGAGCGTGCCCCAGGGCCGGAAGATCGAGCGGTCGCGGTTGCGCACCGTGATGCGCGAATTCGGCGCGAAGACCTTGAACTCCATCACGGTCGCGAGCCCGCCGCGCCAGCGCCCCGCCCCCCCGGAATCCGGCAAGAGGCCGTAGCGCACGAACTGGATCGGCACCTCGGTTTCGGTGATCTCGATCGGCGTGTTCTTGAGATAGGCGGCGTCGGCGCCCGAGCCGTTGGGGCCGTCGCGATGCGGCATGCCGCCACCACCGCCGACCACCGGGTTGATCGCCGCGATGACGCTGCGATGGGTGCGCTCATCGGTGGTCATGACGTTGACGATCGAGCTGGAGCCGGCGGGCGCGGCGGGCATCCGCTCGGGCACGGCGAGGCTGAAGGCGCCGAAAACCAGGCTGCGCAGCCTTGCGCAGGTCAGGCTCCGCATGCCCACCGCGGCCGGGAAGGTTGGGTTGAGCACCGTGCCTTCCGGCGCGATGCAGGTGAAGGGCCGGGTCAGGCCCGAGTTCAGCAGTAACTGCGGGTTCAGCGTGTACAGGACGTAGTAGACGCCAACGAGCAGAAGGGTGTGGCGCGGGTCGGAGCCCGTGGGCACGTTGAGCGAGGAGCCGAGCTGCGGGTCGGAGCCGGTGAAGTCGAGCACCGCCTCGTCGCCCTTGATGGTCAGCGTGAGCTTGAGCCGGCAGGGATTGCCGTCGACGCCGTCCTCGTCGGCATAGTCGGCGAAGACGTACTCGCCATCCGGCATCGAGCGCAGGATCTCGCGGGCCTGATGTTCGGCATAGTCCATCAGGTCGTCGAGGCCGTCCATGAAGCCCTTGGCGCCGAACTTCCTGACCATCGCCAGGATCTTGCGCTCGCCGGTGTTGAGCGCGCCGGCGAGCGCCTTCAGGTCGCCCATGTTGAGATGCGGCTTGCGGACGTTCATCGTCATGATCGCCAGCACCTTCTCGTCGAAGGCGCCGTCGCGCATCAGGGTCATTGGCGGGAAGCGGATGCCCTCCTGATGGATTTCCGTGAGCGAGCGCGACAGGCTGGCGGGCACCGCGCCACCCATGTCGGTATTGTGGACGTGGCCGCCGACGAAGCAGACGATCTCGCCCTCATGGAAGATCGGCTTCCATAGGTGCGTATCGGGAGCGTGGGTCGCGAGATAGCCGCTATAGGGATCGTTGGTGAAGGCGATGTCGCCGGGCCGGTATTCGTCGACGAGGTCGATGGCACGGTTGTAGTTCATGCCCGGATACCAGGTCGCGCCCAGATCCATCGGCACGGCGACGACGCGGCCGGTTTTGTCCATTACCATCACGGTGAAGTCCTCGGTCTCCTTGACGAAGGTCGAGTGCGCCGTGCGGTAGAGCGTGTAGGCCATGTTCTCGGCCGCGGCCCGGCAGTGGTTCGCCAGAACCTGCAATGTGACCTTGTCGACCATGATCAGGCCTCCGAGCGCAGGATGAGATGAAGGTTGAGCCAGGCATCGACCTGCGCCTCAAAACCCTCGGGAATGCAGATGGTGGTGTCCTGCTGCGCGACGACGGCTGGACCCTCGAAGCGGTGGCCGTTGCGCAGGTCGTCGCGATGATAGAGCGCGACCTCGCGCCGCGCCCCATCGAGCCAGACCTCGATCATGCGTTCCGGTGTCGCTGTATCGGCGGCTGTCGCGGCAGCGGGCGCGAGGTTGGGGCGCGGGGTGGCGCCGCTGACGACGAGGCGCAGATTGACGATCTGCACTTCGGCCGCGACGTCGTTGAAGTCGTAGATCGCCAGATGCTGGCGGTGGAAGGCCTCGGTGATGGGAGCGAGGTCGCCCTCCGTCAGCCACGCTTCGGACAGCGGCACCTCGATCTCGAAGGACTGGCCGTGATAGCGCATGTCGGCGGTCAGGGTTTCGACCACCGGGCCGGCGAACTTCTGGTCGCCCCGAATCCAGGCCTGCCCGTCGGCCTTCAGCCGCCCCAGCGCATCGCACAGGACGGGGAGCGACTCGGGGATCGCGGCGGCGAAGACGGTCTGGATGAAATCGCCCTTCACGTCGGCGATGAGCCCGCCGAGCGCGCTGACGACGCCGGGGCGGTGGGGCACCAACACGCGGGGGATGCCAAGTTCGCGCGCCAGGAAGCAGCCCAGCATCGGGCCGGCGCCGCCGAAGGGCATCAGTGTGAAGTCGCGCAGGTCGACGCCGTAGCGCGCGACGAGCTTGTTGACCTCGACGAACATCTCGGAGACTGCGACGGCGATGATCGCCTCGGCAGTCGCCTGTGGCGTCTGGCCGAGTTTTGCGGCCAATTCGCCGATCACGGCGTCGGCGCGCGCGCGGTCCATGCCGATCTGGTTGTAGGCCAGCGGAGTGTGGCCGAGGAAGCCGCTCGCTGCCATTGCATCTGTCACGGTGGCGCGGGTGCCGCCGCGTCCGTAGCAGGCCGGCCCGGGTGTGGAGCCCGCGCTTTCGGGGCCGACCTTGAGCACGCCGAAATCATCGGCCCAGGCGATCGAGCCGCCGCCGCTGCCGATCGAGGTAACAGAGACGGACGGCAGGAAGAGCGGGAAGTCGCCGACGACCTCGCCGGTGCCGAATTGCGGCTGGCCGTCGATGATCAAAGCGAGGTCGGCGCTGGTCCCACCGATGTCGAGCGTCAGGATGTTGCTGACGCCCGCCTGCTGCGCGAGCCAGGCCGCCCCGATGACGCCAGATGCCGTGCCCGACAGCAGCATGTTGACGCAGGCGCGCTTGCCGGTCTGCGCGTTCATCACACCGCCGTTGGACTTGGTCAACATCGGCCCGGCCGGCACGCCGCGCGAGGCGAGGGCCTTTTCCAGTGCCGTCAGATAGCCGGCGACGCGCGGATGGACATAGCCGTTCAGGATTGCGGTGGTGGTGCGCTCATATTCGCGGATGACCGGCCAGACCTCGCTGGTGGTGAAGACGAAGAGCTCCGGCGCCAGCTCCGTGATCAGGGCCCGGGCCTGAGCCTCATGCGCGCCATTCCGGTAGGCATGCAGGAAGGAGACGATGACGCCATCGACGCCTTTTGCTTTGATCGCATCGACGATGGCGGCCAGGCCATCCGTGTCGAGCGGTTCGGCGACATCACCGCTGGCGAGCTGCCGCTGCCGGACGCCGTAGATGCGGTCGCGCGGGATGAGCTGTTCGGGCCGGGCGCAGAACAGCGAGTACATCTCAGGCATGCGCAGCCGCGCCAGTTCGATGACGTCCTCGAAACCGGCCGTGGTGATCAAAGCGAGTCGGCTGCCCTTGCGCTGGATGATCGTGTTGATGCCGACCGTGGTGCCGTGGACGAAGGAGGTGACGTCCTCCGGGGCGACGCCGTGGCGTGCATGCAGGAGACTTAAGCCGTCGAGCAATTCCTTGCCGGGCTCGTCGGGCGTGGTCAGGACCTTGATGGTCTCGAAGCGATTCGTCCCGGTTTCCAGGGCGCAGAAGTCGATGAAGGTGCCGCCGATGTCGACGCCGATACGCCAGCTCATGATCCGCCTGATCGATTCGAAATGTTTAGAGCATTGCTGACGCGAAAACCGGTGCCTACTTTTCGCGCGATGCTCTGGGATAGGTCGGCGTAGTGTCGGGGCTGCGAGGGGTTGACGTCAAAGAGCAAACGCCCCTCCATGCATAAGCCCGGCTTATGGACTTGGCGTGGGAGGCTGATTTAGGCCGAGCTGCCGGCAGGCTGTGCGCAGGTGGGCGCGCAACAGCTCGTGACTGCGCGAGAGCGGACGGCGCGCGCTGGTGAGCAGGCACAAAGGCAGCGAGACCTCCGGCAGGAAGGGCCTCGTCACCAGCCCCGGAAAGCTGTGCCAGGGCAAGAGCCCGTCGACCACGGCGACGCCCAGCCCCTGCTGGACGAAGGCGAGCGCGATGATCGACACGTCGATTTCCATTTCCGGCTGAAAGGCGATGCCCTCGCGCGCCAGCGCGTCGCGCAACAACTGACCCGGCAGGGAGGTGGCGCGGTAGGAGATCAGCGTCTCGCCCTCGATGTCGGAGGCGCCGATCATGTCCTGGCCAGCGAGGCGATGGGTGGCCGGCAGAACGCAAACGATTCTGGTGTGGCCGATGATCTCGGCATCGATCCCCGCAATCGCCTGGTCGGTCATCGCGATGCCGAGACCGGCCTGGCCGTCATCCAGCATGCTCATGACGATCTCGGCCGGCACGACATAAGACAGGATGCGCATGTCGGGATGAGCGGCGCGAAAATGGCGCAGGGCCTCGGGCACGATCGACAGTGACGGCGGCGCCGAGGCGGCGAGGCGCACGATGCCGGCCTTGCCGTGGCGCAGGTCCCCGGCCCGGCGTCGCAGCGCCTCGAGATCGCCGAACAGGCGCTCGACCTCGGGATAGAGATCCTCGGCCTCGGCCGTCGGGATCAGCCGGCCCTTGACCCGCAGGAACAGCTTGAAGCCAAGCTCGTCCTCGGTGTGCAGCAGAATCTGGCTGAGCGCCGGCTGCGACACGTTCAGCGCCTCGGCGGCGCTCGTCAGCGTGCCCAGGCGCATCACCATCCTGAAGACTTCGATCTGTCGCGCGCGCATCGCTTTTCCGTATCCGGCCCGCGGCCGCCGCGCGCGTCCAGAGACTCCACAACCGGATTCGAGTCGATGCAAGTGACGAGCTTTTGGGCGGGCCGCTCCGGTCCTTAAGAATGAATTACGCATCCCGTGCGAGCTATTTCAATATTGATTAATTGATGTGCAATTTTTGGGATCATGCATACATGTTGCGTGCGCTTTTTTAGCCTCCGGTCGCAATCCGGCAGAAAAATCAAGCTGAAACAACGCCTTGGAGTTGGCACGCTCCCTGCTAGCAAAAAGCCTGTCGCGTCATAGGCGCCGGAGGCATGGAATGCATCGCTGCGCGGTTTTCAGTCCGCCTTGGTCTGCTCTGTCTGCGAAGCAGGCAGGCTTGCCGCATCGCTCTCGCCTGACCGCCGGCATGCCCCATGCATGAAGGCTGGACAAATCGCGCCCTCCTACCAGCCGGTTCGGCCGGCGCCTGCCTTCTTCGCGCCTGCGAAAACCAGCCCTGCCAAAACCAATCCTGCCAAAAGAAGGACAGACCTCGATGATCACGCGCCGCACAGCCATCGCCGCAGGCCTCGCTGCTCCCTTTGTGGCGAAGGGAAGCGCACAGGCGCAGGCGCCGAGCCGCACCGAGACGCTGCTCCTCGTGCAGGAATACGGCCCCAACAGCCTGGATATGCAGGGCATCGGTTCGTCGCAGCCGGTGAACGGCGTGGCGCTGAACTGCTATGATCGGCTGTTGCGCTTCAAGCCGGTTCCGATCCCCGGTGGTGGCGGCAACATGGTCTCGATGGGCGAGCTGGAAGGCGAACTGGCCGAGAGCTGGCAGGTGGCCTCCGATGGCATGAGCTGCACCTTCAAGCTGCGCGACGCCAAGTTCCATTCCGGACGCCAGGTCACCGCCAAGGACGTGAAATGGTCGCTCGACCGCGCCTGCACCATCGGCGGCTTCGCGACGACGCAGATGAATGCCGGCTCGCTGGAGAAGCCTGAGCAGTTCGTTGTTGTCGACGACAAGACCCTCCGCGTCGATTTCGTCCGCAAGGACAAGATGACGCTGCCGAATCTGGCCGTCACCATCCCCTTCGTGTTCGACTCCGAACTGGCGATGGCGAATGCCGCCGGCGACCCCCACGCCAAGGAATACCTGAAGAACAACATCGCCGGCTCCGGCGCCTTCAAGGTCGAGAGCTGGAAGCCGGGCGTCGAGACAATCTATGTCCGCAACGACGCCTGGGCCTGTGGAAAGCTGCCGCAGCTGCGCCGCATCATCGCCCGTGACATCGCCTCGCCCTCGACCCGCCGCGCGCTGATCGAGCGCGGGGATGCCGATGTCTCCTACGGGCTGCCCCCGAAGGACTTCAAGGACCTGCTCGACGCCGGCAAGATCAACGTCGTCGGCGTGCCGATCCCCAATGGCGTCTGGGGCTGCTATCTCAACACGCAGGTCGGGCCGTTCAAGGATGTGCGCCTGCGCCAGGCGGTGGCCTGGGTGATGCCCTATGAGAAGATCCTGCAGGCCTCGCTGTTCGGCCGCGGTGTCTCGATGGCAGGCGGCACGACCCCCAAGGTGGCATGGCCGCAGCCCTTCCCCTACACCTCTGACGTCGCCAAGGCGAAGGCGCTGGTCGATGCGGCCGGCGGCCCGTTCTCGACAACGTTGTATTTCGACGCCGGCAACGCGACGGTCGCAGAGCCGATGGCGGTGCTGATGAAGGAAGCGCTGGGGCAGATCGGCATCACGGTCGAGATCAACAAAGTGCCGGGCGCCAATTTCCGCACCGAGATCGCCAAGAAGACCAACCCGATGGTGCTCAACCGCTTCGCCGGCTGGCTCGACTATCCCGATTACTACCTGTTCTGGACGATGCACGGCAACAATTCGATCTTCAACATCGCCGCGTACCAGAATCCAGCGCTGGACAAGCTCGTCGATGCCGCCCGCTTCGCTCCCGACAAGTCCGCCTACGACGCCAACGTCGTCGACTTCATCAAGCTGGTGAACCAGGAGGTGCCGATGGTGCCGATCAATCAGCCGACGCACGATGTCGCGCTGCAGAAGTCGATCGGCGGCTATCAGTTCCAGCCCTGCCGCGAGCCGGACTTCCGCTACCTGACCAAGGGTTGAGTGACGGATGACCGCTCGTCGTCATTGCGAGGAGGCAAAGCCGACGAAGCAATCCAGGCGCGGCCGCGCTCGACGTCCCTCTGGATTGCTTCGCTACGCTCGCAATGACGGCTCGCCAAACGAGCAAAAGGGAACGCCATGCTGAAGATGATCGGCCAGCGGCTGATGACGACGATCCCTTCGGTGATCGGCGTCATCATCGTCACCTTCCTGCTGACCCGGGTGCTGCCCGGCGATACGGCGGCCTATTTTGCCGGGCCGGCCGCCTCGCCGGAGGCGATCATCGAGATCCGCAGCAAGCTCGGCCTCGACCGGCCCCTGCCGGTTCAGTTCGTCTCCTACATTACCGCGCTGGTGAAGGGTGATCTCGGCCAGTCGCTGACGACCGGCCAGCCGGTGACGAAAGACCTCGCCGCGCGGCTGCCGGCCTCCGCCGAGCTCACTTTGGCGGGGCTCCTGCTCGCGATGGCGGTGGCGCTGCCGCTCGGCGTGCTGGCTGCGGTCAAGCAGGGCTCCTGGATCGACCATCTCTGCCGCGTCGTGGCGACGGCCGGCGTGTCGCTGCCGGTGTTCTTCACCGGGCTGCTCCTCGTCTACGTCTTCTATTTCCAGCTCGGCTGGTCGCCGGCGCCGCTCGGCCGGCTCGACGTCTTCGCCACGGAGCCGGCACGCGTCACCGGGCTCTACCTGGTGGATTCCCTGCTGGCGCGCGATGGCGAGACGTTCCGGGCGGCCTTCGCGCAGCTGATCCTGCCGGCGGTGACGCTGGCGATCTTCTCGCTGGCGCCGATCACGCGGATGACGCGCGCCTCGATGCTGGCCGTGCTCGGCGCCGATTTCGTGCGCACCGCGCGTGCGAACGGGCTCTCCAACCGCAAGGTCATCGGCACCTACGCCTTCCGCAACGCCATGCTTCCGGTCGTGACGACGCTGGGCATGGTGTTCTCTTTCCTGCTCGGCGCCAATGTGCTGGTCGAGAAGGTCTTCGCCTGGCCGGGCGTCGGCTCCTATGCGGTCGAGGCGTTGATCGCTTCCGACTATGCGCCGATCCAGGGCTTCGTGCTGACCATGGCGGTGATGTACGTCGCGCTGAACCTCATGATCGACGTGCTCTACGGCGTCATCGATCCCCGCGTTCGGCTGGAGGGCTGACGGCCATGAACGACATGTCCAAGCTCGAATCCGCGGCTGTCCAGACGATGCCGGCCGAAGCCTCCGCGCTGCGCTTCGAAGCGCCGCCCTCGACCAGCATCTGGGCCCATGCCCGCCATATCGTCATCGAGAATCCGGTCACCGGCGTGGCCTTCGGGCTGTTTGCGTTGATCGTCCTGGCGGCGGTGATCGGCCCCTCGATCGTGCCTTACGATCCGCTGGCCAGCGACACCAATGCGGCGCTGCAGGGGCCCAGCGCGGCCCACTGGTTCGGGACGGATCAGCTCGGGCGCGACATCTTCAGCCGGGTGATCGTGGCGACGCGGCTCGATTTCGCCATCGCGGTCTGCTCGGTCGCGCTCGTCTTCGCCATGGGCGGGCTCGCCGGGGTGATGGCCGGCTTCTATGGCGGCTGGATCGACAAGCTCGTCGGGCGCATCGCCGACACGATCATGGCCTTTCCGCTCTTCGTGCTGGCGATGGGCATCGTCGCTGCGCTGGGCAACAGCGTCACCAATATCGTCATCGCGACCGCGATCATCAATTTTCCCCTCTATGCCCGCGTCGCCCGCGCCGAGGCCAACATCCGCCGCGACGCCGGCTTCGTTCAGGCGGCGCGGCTTTCGGGCAATTCCGACTGGCGGCTGCTGCTGACGCAGATCGTGCCCAACATCATGCCGATCATGGCGGTGCAGATGTCGCTGACGATGGGCTACGCCATCTTGAACGCGGCCGGGCTCTCATTCATCGGGCTCGGCGTGCGCCCGCCGACCCCGGAATGGGGGATCATGGTCGCGGAAGGAGCGGCCTTCATCGTCTCCGGCGAGTGGTGGATCGCCTTCTTCCCGGGCCTGGCGCTGATGACGGCCGTGTTCTGCTTCAACCTGCTCGGCGACGGCGTGCGCGACCTCGTCGATCCGCAGCGGAGGAATTGAAGATGGCTTGGGTGAATCAGGCCGTCATTGCCGGCCGGAGCGTAGCGGAGAGCCGGGGATCCCGAGCAGGAGATGCTCGGGTCAAGCCCGAGCATGACGGAGATGTCCGCCCATGAGCGCTCCACCGCTTCTCGACATCAAGAACCTCACCGTCGAATTCGCCACGCGCCGCGGAACGGTGCAGGCGGTCAAGGCGATCGACGTCAGCGTCGCCAAAGGCGAGACGGTGGCCATCGTCGGCGAATCCGGCTCGGGCAAGTCGGTGACCTCCTATGCCATCGTGCGCATTCTCGACCGAGCCGGCCGGGTGGCGGAAGGCTCGATCACCTTCTCCGGCATGGACCTCGTCACCGCGCCGGAGAGCCAGATGCGCGATCTGCGCGGGCGCGAGATCTCGATGATCTTCCAGAACCCGCGCGCCGCGCTGAATCCGATCCGCAAGGTCGGCAAGCAGATCGAGGACGTGCTGCTCGAACATGTCCAGGCAACGCGGGCAACCGCACGCGAGAAGGCGATCGAGGCGCTGGAGAAGGTCAAGATCGCCCGTCCCGACGAACGCTACGACGCCTATCCCTTCGAGCTCTCCGGCGGCATGTGCCAGCGCGTCGTGATTGCGCTCGCGCTCGCCTGCCAGCCGCAACTCCTGATCGCCGACGAGCCGACGACCGGCCTCGACGTCACCACCCAGAAGGCGGTGATGGATTTGATCGTCGAGCTCACGCGCGAGCGCGGCATGTCGACCATCCTGATCACCCATGATCTCGGGCTGGCCGCCGCCTATTGCGACAAGGTCGTGGTGATGGAGAAGGGCGTCGTCGTCGAGACGGCTCTGGCCAGCGAGATCTTCCGCAATCCGCAGCACCCGTACACCCGCAAGCTGATGCAGGCGACGCCGCGCATCGGCATGTCGCTGGCCGATCTCCTGCCCGATGCGCCCAAGGGGCCACCAGCCCAGGCCGCCGCGCCCCGCGCGCTCGCCGTGGCTGGCGCCGAGCCGTTGATGCGGGTCGAGAACCTGGTGAAGGAGTATCCGCGACCAGCTTCGGGGACGTTCTTGGCGAAGCTGATGGGCCAGGCGGAGGAGCCGAAAGCCGCTTTCCGCGCCGTCGACGGCATCAGCTTCACCGTGGCGAAAGGCGAGACGCTCGGCCTCGTCGGCGAATCCGGCTGCGGCAAGTCGACGACGTCGATGATGATCACGCGGCTGATCGACCCGAGTGGCGGCCGCATTCTCTTCGACGGCGCCGATATCGGCGCCATCCCGGCCAAGCAGTTCGCCGCGTCGCCCTATCGGCGGCGCATCCAGATGGTCTTCCAGGATCCCACCGACAGCCTCAATCCGCGCTTCACGGCCGAGCGCGCCATCGCCGACCCGATTCTGCGGATGGGCGGAATCTCGGGGCGCGACGCGCTGCGGGCGCGCTGCGAGGAGCTGGCGCGGCTGGTCGGGTTGCCGGTCGAGCTGATCGACCGCTTTCCGCACCAGCTGTCGGGCGGGCAGAAGGCGCGCGTCGGCATTGCCCGGGCGATCGCGCTGGAGCCCGACCTCGTCATCCTCGACGAGCCGACGGCGGCGCTCGACGTTTCCGTGCAGGCGGTCGTGCTCAATCTGCTGGAGGAGCTGAAGGGGCGGCTGCGCATGAGCTACCTCTTCGTCTCGCATGATCTCAACGTGGTGCGCCTTCTCTGCGACCGGGTGATCGTGATGAAGACGGGCGCGATCGTCGAGCAGGGCACGGCCGAGGAGGTGCTCGGGGACCCGAAGGCGGATTACACCAAGGAATTGCTGACGGCGATTCCCCATCCGCCGGTGTGAAACAAAGGTCATTCCGGGGCGCGGCGCAGTCGCGAACCCGGAACCCACGACCGGGTGAGACCGCAGGCGTCTGAACCCGGTCGTGGGTTCCGGGTTCTTCGCTTTCGCGAAGCCCCGGAATGACAAGAATTGGAGAAGCTCATGAAGATCAACGACCCCGCCGTCCTCGCCGAAGTCGAGGCCGCCTTCATGGCCTATGAGAAGGCCCTGAACGAGAACGACGTTGCGATGCTCGATGCATCCTTCAAGGACGCGCCCGAGACGATCCGCTATGGCATGGCCGAGAACCTCTACGGCTTCGGCGAGATCGCCGCTTTCCGCTCGGCGCGTTCGCCAGTCGGGCTGACGCGGACGATCGAGCGCACGGTGATCACGACCTATGGCGACGCTCTTGCTACCGCCAACACCCTGTTCCGGCGCGAGAGCATGACCGGCAAGCTCGGCCGCCAGAGCCAGACTTGGGTGAAGTTCCCCGAAGGCTGGCGGGTGGTGGCCGCCCATGTCAGCGCTATCGCCGAATAAGCGCGCACACCCGATGATCCCGCCGCCGCGGCCTGCTATCAAGACGGCGGCCTATTCCCCGCCTGATGATTCTGAGCCCATGCCGCGCAATGCCGCCACCGCCAGGATGTCAAAGCCGGTCGCGGCGCCTCTGACGCGAACCGAGAGCTTGCGCCTGCAGATCGCCGACGAGATCGTCTCGGGCGTGCTGGAACCGGGCATGCCGCTCGACGAGCAGGAGCTCGCTGCGCGTTTTGGCGTGTCGCGGACCCCGGTGCGCGAGGCGATCCGCCAGCTTTCGGCGTCGGGACTGGTCAGCGTGCGGCCGCATCGCGGGGCGGTCGTGGCGCTGCCGACACCCTCCCAACTCGATGACATGTTCGAGGCGATGGCCGAGCTGGAGGCGCTCTGCGCCGGGCTCGCCGCCCGCAACATGACGGTTCCCGAGCGGCGTGGGCTCGAAGCTCTTCACAACGAGCTTCGGCTGCTGGTGCATGAGGGCGATCCAGCCAGCTATCACGAGAAGAACGAGGCCTTCCACGCCGCGATCTATGCCGGTTCGCATAACGGGTATCTGGCCGAACTGACTCTGATGACACGCACGCGCGTCGCACCGTTCCGCCGGGCCCAGTTCCGCGCGACGGGTCGGCTCGGCGGATCCTATCAGGAGCACGATCTGATCGTTCAGGCGATCCTGCGTGGCGACCAGCCGGGGGCGGTCGAAGCGATGCGCGCCCATATCGGCATCGTCAGGGATGCGTTCCGGAGCTATGCCGAGGCAAGGTGAGCAGAGGGTTGGAACCGCCCTTGGCTGGCCGAGTTGAACGCGCTGTTATCCCGGGCTTGCCCCAGGATCCATCATAGAGCGCTGTCGAGCCTTCCGATGGATCCCGGAGCTGCGCGGCTTCGCCGCTTGTCCGGGATGACGCAGTGAGTGTTGCAGAGGCCATCCTATCCATGGCTCACGCCGCGCTCGCCTGAGCCGCCACAAACGCCCGCCAGCCGCCGAACGCCGTCACGTCGCGGGCGTCTTCCGTGGCGATCGTCTCGCAGAGGAAGCCCTTGACCCGCGTGCCGTCGGCGAGCGCCAGCGTGCCGATGCCGAGCGGGGAGGGGATGCCGGCGACGAAGCGGCCGAAGCCTTCCGGCGGCATGGACCAGACTTCGAGCGCGATCGCCGCGCCGTCGCTTCCGACCCGGATCAGGCCCGGACGCGCGGGCGGGCCACCAGGCAGGGCGAAGAGGCGATAATCCGGCGTCGTCGTGGTGGCGCGCAGGAAGGTCGCACCCAGCCGCGTCAGCTCGCCGTTCAGCGGCATGCCTGAGAGATGCGCGCCGACGACGGCGATCTCGATCGCATCGGGAGCGGCCCTGACCGGCAATGCGACGCGGGCCGGACAGGGCAGGCCGGTCGCTCCCAGAGGCAGGCTGGAGGCTGAATGCAGGGCGCTGCCGAGACCGGCGAGCACGGCGTCATGGCCCGATGGCGCGATCAGCGTGACGCCGGCTGCGGTGCCGTCCGCCGCCAGGCTCACGGGGATGGCGAGCGCGCACATGTCGAGCAGATTGACGAAGTTGGTGTAGCGGCCGAGCAGGGAGTTCATCCCGATTGGGTCGGCCGCCATTTCGGCCAGCGTGACCGGGCGCGGCGCGGTCGGGACCATCAGCGCGTCGATGCCCTTCAGCGCGGCCTTGGCGGCGAGCGTGAGGTCTGCGACGCGGTAGCGCGCGGCGAAGGTTTCGGCGGCGTCGGGCAGGGGCCGCCCTGCGACGACCTGGCGGATCACCGGCAGGATCGCATCGGGATCGCGCGTCAGGAGATCGCGGATCGCCAGGAAGCGCTCGGCCACCCAGGGGCCGTCATAGAGCAGCCGCGCGGTCTCGTAGAGGGGGGCCATATCGAGCGGGACGATCTCGGCGCCGAGCGCCCGCACGCGTTCGACCGCCAGCGCGAAGCTCGCGGCTGCTGCGGCGTCGCCGGCGAAGTCTAGGTCCGCCGGGCTGGGGACGGCCAGCCTGAGCTTTGGCGGCACGGCGCCGGGCTGGCCGAGCGGGACAGGCCGCGAATACGGGTCGCTGGCGTCGGGGCCGGCCGCGACCTCCAGCACCGCCCAGGCATCCTCGACGGTCAGGGCGAACACCGAGACGCAGTCGAGCGTGCGGCAGGCCGGTACGACGCCGGCCGTCGGGACGAGCCCGAGGCTGGGCTTGAGGCCGATGATGTTCTGCAGGCCGGCGGGCACGCGGCCCGAGCCCGCCGTGTCGGTGCCGAGCGACACCGGCACGATTCCGGCGGCGACCGCGCTGGCCGAGCCGGAGCTCGATCCACCCGGCACGAGATCGGCGCGCAGTGCATTGCGCGGCACGCCATAGGGCGAGCGCGTGCCGTTCAACCCGGTGGCGAACTGGTCGAGATTGGTCTTGCCGATGATGATCGCGCCGGCCGCTCGCAGCCTTGCGACGACGCTAGCGTCGCGCTGCGGTTGATAGGCGAAGGCCGGGCAGGCGGCCGTGGTGGCAAGGCCTGCGACGTCGATGTTGTCCTTCACCGCGACGGGGATGCCCCAGAGCCTGCGGCCGAGCGGGCCTTCCGCCTGCAGCGCTTCAGCCTCCGCCTGCACCTCGGCCTCGGGCCGCAGGGCGATGAAGATCGCGGCGTCGCCATGGGCGCGGTGGCGCGCATAGCAGGCCGTGATCGTCTGCGGGATGGTGGTGCGGCCGTCGAGATGGTCGGCGAGGAGGCTGGTCAGTGTCGGCACGATGGCCCTCTCAATCAATGCGCCCATCGAATGGGCAGATTCCTCAACATGCATGCAAAGATTATGCAATCAGGCTCAGATGACGATGCCCGGCGGGGTATCGCGGCATTCCGGGTCTCCAAGCTGAGATTTCGATTCGAGGCGATTTCGTCGCAATTCCAAGCTCCTGTCAGCTGTTCCTGAGAAGCCGATTCCGCGGCTGGCGCGTGACTCGGTCTCAGGCACAGCCCTTGCAAAGCCCGTTCCGTCCGCCCGCGATCGGGAGCGCCGAGCCTTGAGCCGCTTCGAGATTCCAGCAAAGCCTTCTCCGCTCAGCGTGGATTTGGCGCGCACGGCGCTCATCATCATCGACATGCAGCGCGACTTCCTCGAACCTGGCGGTTTCGGTGCGGCGCTGGGCAACGACGTGTCTCTCCTGTCTGCCGCGATCGAGCCGTGCCAGGCCATTCTGGCAGGCGCGCGGGCAGCCGGAATGCTGGTGATCCACACCCGCGAGGGGCATCGCCCGGACCTGTCGGATGCGCCGCCGGCCAAGGTCGCGCGCGGCCCTGCCGACAAGCGCATCGGCGCCTGCGGACCGATGGGGCGCATCCTGATCCGCGGCGAGGTTGGCCACGACATCATTCCCGCGCTCAGCCCCCTGCCGGATGAGCCGGTGATCGACAAGCCCGGCAAGGGCGCCTTCTACCAGACCGATCTCGATCTGATGCTGCGCAACCGCGGCATCGAGACCTTGATGGTGACGGGCGTGACCACCGAGGTCTGCGTCCACACCACCGTGCGCGAGGCGAACGACCGAGGCTATCGCTGCCTCGTGCTCGGCGATGCCTGCGCCTCCTATTTCCCGGAATTCCACGAGGTCGGATTGCGCATGATCGCTACCCAGGGCGGGATCTTCGGCTGGGTTTCGACGACGGTGGATGTTCTGGCGGCCATGGCACAGTCCCGCAGGATCAACACAGAACCCCATGGCGAACAGGAGCCGGCCGAATGAGCAAGACCGATCCGGCGGGGGAATTCGATCCCGCCCGCCATCTCGACGCGATGGCGCCAGCGCTGGGCCTGACGATCACCGCCGAGCAGCGGCCGGTGGTGCTGCAGTTCATCGCCATCGCGCACGGCATGTCGGAGATCGTCCGGGCCGCGCCGCTCGATCCGGCTTCGCTCGAACTCGCACCGGTCTTCCGGCCGGGCATCCTGCGCGGAGAGGCCTCGTGAGTTTCGACGTCTTCACGCCGGCCCATCGGATCGCGGCTGACATCAGCGAGGGGGCGGTCACGGCCGAGGCCGTGACCAAAGCCTTTCTCGCCCGCATCGAGCGGGTCAATCCGGTCGTCAACGCCTTTACCGATGTGACAGCGGAGCGCGCGCTGGAGCAGGCGCGCGCGATCGACAAGGCGCGCGCTGCCGGTCAGGCGCTCGGGCCGCTCGCCGGCGTGCCCTTCGCGGCCAAGAACCTGTTCGACATCACGGGCCTGCCGACCAAGGCGGGCTCGAAGATCAACCGCGAGCGCGCGCCAGCCACGCGCGACGCGGTTTTGGTCGAGCGGCTGACGGCGGCGGGCGCGGTGCTGCTCGGCGGGCTCAATATGGGCGAGTACGCCTATGACTTCACCGGCGAGAACGCCCATGACGGGCCCTGCCGCAACCCGCATGACCCGGCGCGGATGGCGGGCGGATCGTCCTCCGGCTCGGGCGCGGCCACGGCGGCGGGGCTCAGCTCCCTGTCGCTCGGCTCAGACACCAACGGCTCGATTCGGGTGCCGAGCTCGCTCTGCGGCATCTTCGGGTTGAAGCCGACCTATGGCAGGCTGCCGCGCACGCGCAGCTTCCCGTTCTGCGACTCGCTCGACCATCTCGGGCCGTTCGCGCGCGACGTCACCGATCTGGCGATGGCCTATGACCTGCTTCAGGGCGCCGATCCGGCGGACCCCGCCTGCGCGCAGCGGCCGGTCGAGCCGGTGCTCGCCTCGCTGCGACAGGGCGTTGGCGATCTGAGGATCGCGGTGGCCAGCGGCCATTTCTCGACCGATGACATGCCGGAGGCGGCGGCCGCCGTCGCGGCCGTCGCGAAGGGGCTCGGCATCACGCGGACGATCGAGCTGGCTGGGGCCGGGATCGCGCGGGCCGCCGCGTTCCTGATCACCAATGCCGAAAGCTCGACCTTCCATCTCGAGCGGCTGCGCGAGCGGGCGGATGATTTCGACCCCGAGACGCGCGACCGTTTCCTGGCCGGTGCGATGCTGCCGGCGGCCTGGTATGTTGGGGCGCAGCGGGCGCGGCGCTGGTTCCATGACGAGATGATGCGGGTCTTCGAGGGCGTCGACCTGATCATTGCGCCGGCGACGCCGTGCCCCGCGCCGCTGGTCGGCCAGAAGGTGCTGGAACTGCGCGGTGAGAGCGTGCCGCTCCGGCCCAATCTCGGCTTGTTCACCCAGCCGATCTCGGCGATCGGCCTGCCGGTCGCGGCGGTTCCAGTGTTCGGCGGGGGCTTGCCGATCGGCGTGCAGATCATCGCGGCGCCGTGGCGAGAGGATCTGTGTCTGCGCGCGGCCTTTGCGCTTCAGCAGGCGGGGGTGTGCGTGGCGCGCGCGCCGATGCTGAGTTAGGCCGTCATTCTCGGGCCGCGCTTGCGCGGACCCGAGAATCTCCAGCAGAATGAGGCGCCTCTCATCGTCGGAGATGCTCGCGTCAAGCCCGAGCATGACGTGGGCTTTGTGTTCACGCCCCGCCGATCAGGATGCCCGCTGCCAGCACGAGGCCGCCACCCAGCACGATCTGGAAGGCAGCGCGCAGGAATGGCGTCTCCATGAAGCGGTTCTGGATCCAGACGATGGCCCAGAGTTCGACGAAGACGACGATCAGCGCCACCGTCGTCGCCGTCCAGAAATGCGGGATGAGGTAGGGTAGCGCATGACCAAGGCCACCCAGCGCCGTCATCACGCCGGAGGCCAGCCCGCGCTTCCACGGCGCGCCACGGCCCGAGAGCTTGCCGTCGTCATGGGCGGCCTCGGTGAAGCCCATCGAGATGCCGGCGCCGACCGAGGCCGACAGGCCGATCAGGAAGGTGGTGTGGGGATCCTGCGTCGCGAAAGCCGTGGCGAAGATCGGAGCGAGCGTCGAAACCGAGCCGTCCATCAGCCCGGCGAGGCCGGGCTGGACCCAGGTCAGGACGAACTGGCGCTTGGCGGCTTCGTCTTCGTCGGTGCGCGCCTCGCCATTGAGGTGCTCGGCAGTCAGGGCCTGGGCCTTGGCCTCGTGCCCGGCTTCCGCCGCCGCAAGCTCGCCGAGGAGTCGGCGGGTTTCGACATCGCTGGAGCGGCCGGCGGCTGCGACATAGAAGTCGCGCGCCTGACGCTCCATATCCTCGGCTTCCGCGCGGATCTGATTGAGGCCGAGGTTCTCGATGAGCCAGACGGGTTTGCGCGCGTAGAAATCGGCGACATGCTCGCGCCGGATCGGCAGGACGACGTCGCCGAAGCGCTGCTGGTGCAGCGCCAGCAGACGCAGGCGGTGACCATCCTCCTCCTGCGCCATGCCGTCGAAGATCGCGGCCGAGGCTGGGTAGTCCGCCCTCAGTTTCTGCGCGTAGATCGCATAGATGCGGCCGTCCTCCTCCTCGGACGAAATCGCCAGGGCAAGGATTTCCTTTTCGGACAGATCGTCGAAGCGACGCTTGCCACCGAAGCCGGGCAGGGAGAAGCGGGAGAGCATGGCGGGTCATCTCTAATTTAGAATAATTCTAAATTATGCCGTGCCGCCGCCCGACACAAGAGCGTTGCATCATGTTGGCGGGTTTCCGCCATTGCGAGCGCAGCGAAGCAATCCAGGGGGACGTGGAGCGCGCAGGCTGGATTGCTTCGCTGCGCTCGCAATGACGGAAATGCCCGGCTTTTCGGCCGGGCATCGTGAGCTATAGCAAATGCGGGATATCAGACGGTCAGCTTGCCGGCCTTGGCGGCGGCGTAGCGCTCGTTGACCTTCGCCCAGTTGACCACGTTCCACCAGCTCTTCAGGTATTCGGCGCGGCGGTTCTGATACTTGAGGTAATAGGCGTGCTCCCAGACGTCGTTGCCCATCAAGACCATGTGCTTGTCCATCAGCGGGCTGTCCTGGTTGGGCTTGGCGAGCAAGGCGAGCTTGCCGGCCTTGTCGACGGTGACGAAGACCCAGCCCGAGCCGAAGACGCGCAGGCCCGCCGTCTCGAAATCGGCCTTGAACTTGTCGAAGCCGCCGAGATCCTTGGTGATCGCCGTCGCGACGTCGCCGGTCGGCGCGCCGCCGGCTCCGGGGCCCATGATCTCCCAGAACATGCTGTGATTGGCGTGGCCGCCGCCGGCATTGCGCACCGCGACGCGCACGGCCTCGGGCAACGCGCCGATATCGCCGAGGAGCTCGTTGAGCGGCTTAGCGGCGAGGACGCCGTGGTCCTTGGCGGCGGCGTTCATCCCCGCGACATAGGCGGCGTGATGGCGGCTGTAGTGGATGTCCATCGTCGTGGCATCGATATGCGGCTCCAGCGCGGCGGCCTCATAGGCACGCTTGGGCAGCGAGAACGGACCGGTCGGCGCGGCAGGGGCGGCAGCCTGGGCCCAGACCTTCGGAGCGGCCGCGACCGCGATGGCGGCGGCGCCGAAACCGAGCAGGGAGCGGCGGGAGAACGGGGGCGTGATGATCATGGGATACTCCAATGGCGGTGTCGGGTTTCGCCTTGCCTCCACGTTATGCGGGAGGCGCGGCCGCGGATGCAACGGGGATACGACTTTACGCGCCGGGCGGTTCCTCCGGCGGATGAGGCTTTCGCGCGCCGGCGCCCGTGATGCGACCTGAGTTCCCTCGAAAGTTGTATTAACAGTCGATTTACCGCGTTTTGCTAGCGTCAGGCTGGAACTGTCGAGGCCCGAAAAGGACCCGCCGATCATGCATGCGCTCGTCTTGAAGGCCCCCGAGCCAGCCAATGAGGACATGCCGGCGGAGGCCTCCGCCGAGCGCGCCGTGCGCGAGATCGCCGAACGCTTCGGCAAGCTCGGGGTGGAAATCACCGATATTTCCGGCCGTATCGGCGATGTGACCCGGCAGCTCGAAGGCCAGACGGACGGCCTCCATCGCGTCGTCACGGCTGTCGAGCAGGTGTCGCGGGCCAACCGTTCGATCCAGCAGGCGGCCGAGGGAGCCCAGACGACGGCGTCCGTCGTGCGCAACGGCCTCGAACGCGTGACGGGTGCGGTCAAGCTCGGCCTGAATGCGGCGCAATCGGACATCGAGGCCTTGTCGCTTGGCGCGCAGTCGATTTCGGAAGCCTTGTCCCAGGCCGTTGCCGACGCCCACAAGGTCCGGGCATCGAGCGATGCGGTGCAGGCGATCACGCGCGAGATCCAGCTTTTGTCGATCAATGCCGGCGTCGAGGCGGCGCGCAGCGGCGCCGCGGGGAGGGGCTTCGCGGTGATCGCGGCGGCAGTCAAGAATCTGGCCGAGCAGACCCGCGCCGCGACGGCGCTGAGCGCCAGGCAGTTGGACGCGCTGGTGAAGTCGGTCGATCTGCTGGCGACCAAGAGCGACCAGAACGCCGCGACGGCGCGGCGCGCCCGTGACGAGAGCCAGTCGATCTCGCAGCAGATCGGCGAACTCGACAGCTTCAGCCGTTCCGTCGTCGGCCTGATCGGAGACATCGACACGATCTCGAATCCGTCGCGGGAAAACGCCATCGCCTTCGCCAAGGTCGGTGCCGATCTGAGTGCGCTCGTCGACGGCGTCGACCAGTCGAGCGAGAATCTCGAGCGGGCGGCCCAGCGCAGCGACGCGCTCGTCGCGATCAGCGAAGGTATTCTTGGGGCGATTGCTGCCTCCGGCGTGCGCACGGCGCAATCGGAACTGATCGCCACGGCGATGGAGACGTCCGCCCGGATCGGCTTGCTGTTCGAGCAGGCGCTTGAGCGCGGCGAACTCACAATCGCCGATCTGTTCGACGAGGCGTACCAGCCGATCGCGGGCAGCGATCCGGTGCAGCACATGACGCGCTTCGTGGCGCTGTGCGACCGCGTGCTGCCACCGATCCAGGAAGCGCTGCTGGCATCCAACCGCCGGATCGTGTTCTGCGCGGCGGTGGACCGCAACGGCTTCCTGCCGACGCACAACCGGAAATATGCGCAGCCGCAGGGCGCCGACCCGGTCTGGAACAATGCCAATTGCCGCAACCGGCGCATCTTCAACGATCGGACCGGGCTGGCGACCGCGCGCAACCGCAAGCCGTTCCTGCTTCAGACCTATCGGCGCGACATGGGTGGCGGCCAGTTCCTCGTGATGGAAGACCTCTCGGCGCCGATCATGGTCAAGGGCCGGCATTGGGGCGGCTTCCGCTTCGGCCTCAACGTCTAGCCCGGCGCCGAACCGTCTTGTCGTATCGTTGTGTCGATTTCGAGTTGAGTGAGTTGCCGAGCCCCGCGCCATGCATTTAGCCCCGTCATTTCCCAATCTGTCGGTGTTGCTGATCGATGCAAGTCAGCATTATCGGCGCATCGTCCGCACGATGCTCTATCAGGCGCAGCTCAGCCGCATCTTCGAGGCTGCGGATCTGGCCTCGGCGGCGACGATGTTCATCCAGAAGCAGCCGAACATCGTCATCCTCGACTGGGACCTGCCCGACAATGGCAGCACGAAGTGCCTGGCCGCGATCCGCTCGTTCAAGACCTCGCCCTTCGCCAAGGCGCCCGTCCTGATCATGATGGAGCGCCCCGACAGGCGCTCGGTGGTTCAGGCGGCCAAGCTTGGTGCGCATGAGATCATCACCAAGCCGATCTCGCCGAACAACCTTTGGCTCCACGTTTCGGGCATCATCAACATCCCCCGCAAGTACCGGGAGTCGAGCGGCAGCATCTCGCTCGTGCCGCGCGCCATCAGCAACAGCATGTTCTGAGGCGCGGCTTCGTCGCGTTCGCGGCGCTGCGGCTGTCCCGCCCCCCGGCGAAGGTGTCCGGCTGGCCGGCTTTTTCGTCGCCGCGCAGGAGCGTGCCTCGGCAATTCGGCATCTCCTGCCCCATCTTCGCCCAAAACGTTGACGCAACGTCTTTCGGTTAGCGAAATTTTTACCAATCTGACGTGATGCTGAGTGGCGCAATCCTGGGTCGTGTCACCATGGTCATCACCGTCTCGCTCCCTAACTTTCTCGGCCGCTCCGAAGCGGCAACCTTTCGCAACCAGCTGCTCGTGGCGCTGGAGCAGAAGGAGAGCATCGCCGTCGAGTGTGCCGAGGCCGGGCCGCTGCCCAGCCTGTGGATCCAGCTGCTGCATTCCGCCGCCGCCAGCGCCAAGGCGCGCGGGCTATCGGTCTCGCTCAAGGCGGCGTCTCAAGAGTGCCGCGATTCCTTGCGGGCGATCGGTTTCGATCCCGCTCACAGCGCTCTCGTTCTGGAGTGATATGAATGCGCATTCTGGCCATCGACGACACCAAGACCTTGCTCAGCCTGCTGAGCCTGACTCTGCGCAATGCTGGCCATGAGGTGGCGGAGGCGGAGAATGGCGAGGACGGGCTGGCGAAATTCGACCAGTTCAAACCCGATCTCGTGATCACCGACCTCAACATGCCGTTGATGGACGGCATCGAGTTCACCCGGGCCTGCCGGGCGCGGCCTGCCGGCCAGAACACGCCGATCATCGTGCTGACGACCGAAAACGGCGCGGAGATCAAGGCCGAGGGCCGGCGTGCCGGTGCCAGCGCCTGGATGGTCAAGCCCTTCGAGCCCAATACTCTGCTCGGCCTCGTCGCCCGCTACCAGAACTGAGGCTGCTCTATGGACCCGTTGGCCGAACTCAAGCAGACTTTCTTTCAAGAGTGCGAAGAGCTCCTGGGAGCGCTCGAACTGCGTCTCCAGGCGCTGGATGAGGGCTCGACGGATTCCGAGGACGTCAACGCCGCCTTCCGGGCGATCCACTCCATCAAGGGCGGCGCGGGCGCCTTCGGCTGCACCGAGCTCGTCGCCTTCGCGCATGTCTTCGAGGCGTCGCTCGACCATCTGCGCTCAGGCCGGGTCGCGCTGGAGGATGCGCCCTTCGCACTCTTCCTACGCTGCTCGGACGCCGTCGCCGATCTCGTCTCCGCCGCCCGCGCCGACGAGCCTGCCCGGGCCCGGCCCGATCTTCTGGAGGCGCTCGAACAGGTCGGCAAGCCGGCCGGCGTCGCCGCACCCAAGCCTGCCGCGCCAGCCGCTGCGCCGGCGCCCGTCGCCGCCGCGCCTTCTGCTCCCAAGACCGATGCGCCTGTCGGCGTCGCCGCGCTCGGCAACCTGCTGGCGATGGTCGAGGCCAAGACCGGTGGCGGCGCCCAGGCGGTCGATTCGGGCTGGGATGACGAGCCGGCAACCAAGGCTGCGTCACCCCATTCCGCAGCTCCCATGCCTGCCTCCGGCAAGCCGGGTCGCGACATCGTCCTGCGGATCTCGCCCGAAAACGACCTGTTCCGCCGGGTGATCGAGCCGCGCGTCGTGTTCGCCTCGCTGCCGGCCGACGACATCGTCTCGATCGTCTGCGACCTCGGCCATGTCCCGTCGCTGGAGACGATCGACGTTTCCGACTGCTGGATGCGCTTCATCGTGACGCTGCGCACCGAGCTTTCGATCGAGGACATTTGCAGCCGCTTCGACTTCACGCTCGCAGCCGAGGAATTCGAGATCGAGGTGCTGGCCGGTGCTCCGGCCAATGACGACGCCCCGGCAGTGCCGCAGGTGGCCGCTCCCGCTGCCCAGACCTCCGAGGTTTCGGGCTCCGTCGCGGCGGACCTGTCGGCCATCCTGGCCAAGCTCGGCCCCGCTCCGACGGCGACGTCCGCACCCGACATCCAGCCGGCCGCGCCGGCTCCCGTAGCTGTGTCGGTCGCGTCGGTGGTCGAGGCTCCTGCCGCCGCGAAGGCCGCCGCCCGCGCGCCAGCCAACGACGCGGCTGCGGGGCGCCAGCGCCAGGCTGTCAGCGTGCGCGTCGATCTCGACCGCATCGACAAGCTGATGAACCTCGTCGGCGAGATCGTCATCACGCAGTCGATGCTCGTCGAGTGCGTCCGCTCGCTGCCCTACGACGTCTACGCCAAGACCGCCGAGGGCATCCTGACGCTGTCGCGCCAGACGCGCGAGTTGCAGGACCATGTCATGGCGGTCCGCGCCCAGCCGGTGAAGGCGGTGTTCCAGCGCATGCCGCGCTTGGTGCGCGAACTGGCCCAGACGCTCGGCAAGGAAGTCCGCCTCGTGCTCGAAGGCGAGAACACCGAGGTCGACAAGACGATCATCGAGGAACTGGCCGACCCCCTGACCCATATGATCCGCAACTCGATGGATCATGGTGTCGAAACCCCCGAGGATCGCATTGCCGCCGGCAAGAGCCCCGAGGGCACGATCAAGCTCGTCGCCGAGCATCGCGCCGGGCGCATCGTCATCTCGGTGACCGATGACGGCCGTGGCATCGGCCGCGACCGCCTGCTCGCCAAGGCCAGGTCTCGCGGCCTGGTCGGCGCGGATGAAAAGCTCGCGCCGGAAGAGATCGATCAGCTGATCTTCGCCGCAGGCCTCTCGACCGCCGACGTGATCAGCGACGTTTCCGGACGCGGCGTCGGCATGGACGTGGTGCGCCGGAACGTGGAATCGCTCGGCGGCCGCATCAGTGTCGACTCCGAGCCGGGCCGGGGCTGCAAGTTCACGCTGGCCCTGCCGCTGACGCTCGCGGTGCTGGAAGGCATGGTCATCCGCTGCGGCGACGACCGCTACGTCATCCCGATCGCCAGCGTGATCGAGACGCAGCATCTCGCATCGACGCCGATCGAGCACCTGACCTTCGGCCAGGAAGTGCTGCGCTGGCGCGGCGAGATCACGCCGCTGCATCGGCTGGGCGCGGTGATGGGATCCTCGGGCACGCCCAACGAGAACATCATCATCATCGCCGAGACCGAGCGCGGTGATAATGTCGGCATTGCCGTCGACGAGATCGTCGGGCAGCAGCAGGTCGTCGTGAAGAGCCTCGAAGGCAATTACGGCACGGTGCACGGCGCATCGGCCGCGACCATCCTGGGCGACGGCCTCGTCGCACTGATCCTCGACGTCGATTCCATGCTGCGCCTCGCCGCGACAGGCGAGCGCCCCCCCGCAACCGAACTGAAACTGGCTGGATGACCATGAGCGTGCAACTCGGCGAAAAACATTTCTCGTCGGCGCAGCCGGAATCAGCGGCGCGCCGGATCGTCACCTTCAAGGTGGGCGACCGGACCTTCGGCATCGATGTCGGCATGGTCCGCGAGATCAAGGGCTGGCAGGCGACGACGCCGCTGCCGCATGCGGCTCCGCATGTTCGCGGCGTGCTCAACCTGCGCGGCGTGATCCTGGCGGTCTACGACCTGCGCACGTCGATCGGGCTCGGCACCACCGACGCGACCGCGACCCACGTCATCGTCGTCGTCGACATCGAGGACAAGGTCGCGGGCCTGCTGGTTGATTCGGTCTCCGACATCGTCGACGTGCCGGTCAGCGCGGTTCGCCCGGCACCCGACCTGGAGCGCGACGAGCACGGCCTGATCGAGGGCCTCGTCCTGCTCGACACCGACATCGTGGCGTTGCTCGATCTCGCGGCCGTCATCCGTGACGGCGGTGTCGAGACCCCGGCGCGGGTCGCCCGCGCGAGCTGATTGTCCGAACCAAAAATGGCCCGAGGAGTCGCGTTGGGAAAAGCGCGGGCCGAACAAGAAACGACAGCATTCATGGGCAGTGCCCCCGGTCCCTTCACGCGACTCCCGTTCGAGCTCCCGCTCATGCTCGCCACGACCGCCCTCGTGGCGGGAGGCACGGCAGGCAGCCTCGCCTATCAGACCGCGCTCGGGCGGCTGGACGGCATATCCCAGCTTGCCCTGAGCATGGCCGGCCTTGGTTTCGCGGGGCTTGTGGTCTGGGTGGCGGCACGCCGAATCCAGCGGCCGATTTCCGCGCTGCGCGCCAGCATGGGACGGCTGGCCGCAGGTGAGGACGCGGTCATTCCGGGGCTCGATCGCGGCGACGAGATCGGCGATCTGGCCCGCGCGCTCAAGACGATGAATGATACGAGCGTCGAGGCGGCCCGCATCCGGGCTGCGCTCGATGGCTGCCGCACCAATGTCATGGTCTGCGATGCGGAAGGCCGTGTCGTGTACGTCAACAACTCGCTGCTCCGGTTTTTCGGTGAAGCTCAGGACGATTTCCGCGCCGCCTTTCCGGGCTGCTCCGCCAAGGACATGCTCGGCCGCGTCATGGAAAGCGTCCAGGGCCAGGCGGGACCGCGCCAGGGCCAGCAGCAGGCGATCCGCTTCACGCTCGGCCGGCGCACGGTGTCGCTCTCGCTCTCGCCGGTGATGCATGCCGACGGCCGCCGGCTCGGAACCGCCGTCGAATGGCTCGAACTGACCGATGAACTCGCCGCCGCCGCTGAGGTCGCCGACATGGTCGCCGCCGCCGTCGAGGGTGACTTCTCGCGCCGCGTGCCGGTGGCGGGCAAGCCCGACGCGCTGCAGCGCATTGCGGAGGGCATGAACGAGATCAACGCATTGGTCGAAAACGCGGTCGGCGAATTCGCCACGGTGGTGGGCGGGCTTGCCGAGGGCGATCTCACACGGCGCATGACAGGCTCTTATCGCGGGCGTCTCGCCGAGCTGAAGTCGAGCCTAAACATGGCGCTGTCCCATCTCGGCGAGACGGTCGCGACGATCCAGGGCACGGCGGGCCATGTCGCGCGGGCCGCGACAGACATCGATTCCGGCGCGGGCGATCTCGCGCAGCGGACGGAACAGACCGCCGCCAATCTCGAGGAGACGGCCGCGACGACCGAACAGCTCTCGGCCTCCGTCAAGCAGAGCGCCAGCCGCTCGCGCGAGGCGACCGAACTGGCCAACGAGGCGATGAGCGTCGCGCAGGACGGCAAGGAGGTCGTCGCCAAGGCGGTCGGAGCGATCGAGCGCATCGAGACCTCGTCCGTGCGCATCTCGGAGATCGTCTCGGTGATCGACGACATCGCCTTCCAGACCAATCTGCTGGCGCTGAACGCCGCCGTCGAGGCGGCGCGCGCGGGCGATGCCGGCAGGGGCTTTGCGGTCGTGGCCTCGGAGGTGCGTGCGCTGGCGCAGCGCTCCGGACAGGCCGCCAAGGACATCAAGGGGCTGATTGTCAGCTCCAACGAGCAGGTCGGCGAGGGCGTGCGCTTCGTGCGTTCGACCGGCGATGCGCTGGAGCGGATCGTTGCCGCTGCGGGCAAGGTCTCGACCACGGTCGTCGAGATTTCGCAGGCCACCGCCGAGCAGGCCCACGGCATCGAAGAGATGAGCCGCGCGGTCGCCCATATGGACGAGACCACGCAACAGAATTCGGCGCTGGCCGAGCAGAGTGCAACATCCGCGACCGAGCTGATGACGGAGATCGCGGCGCTGCGGCGGCTCGTGTCCTTCTTCCGCGCCGATCTGGCGGACCGTGGCGATGCAGGTGCGAGCCCGCCGCAGCCTCGCGCGGGCGTCGAGCCGGCCAGGCTTCAAAGGCCCGCCGCGCCGGCGACGCAGCGCACGGCGCCGCGAGCAAACGAAACGCGCCGGCCCGAGCCGGCGACGAAACCGTGGCCAGAGCCGCGCCGGCGTGTCGCCGGTGGCGGGCGCGCCGACGATTGGGCGGAGTTTTAGTGGCCATGTCGAGATCCAGCCTAGCGCTTGCCCCACCGCAACTCGCCGACGTCACGCTGACGCGCGACGACATGGGCTTCATCGCCAAGCTCGTCTACGAGCAGGCGGGCATCGTGATACGTGAGCACAAGGAAGCGATGACGCGCGGCCGGCTGGCGCGCCGAGTCAAGGCGCTGGGCCTGAATTCCGTCGCCGAATACTGCGCCTTCCTGAAGACGCCGCAGGCGGTCGATGAAATTCCCGAGCTGATCAATGCGGTGACGACCAACCACACCTCGTTCTTCCGCGAGCGCCACCATTTCGACCATCTCCGCAAGGACGTGCTGCCGCGCCTGCTGCAGGAGCGCAGCGCGCGGCGCGGGCGCATCCGGATCTGGTGTTCGGCGGCGTCCTCGGGCGAGGAGCCCTACAGCATCGCCGCCGTCTCGCGCGACGTGCTCGGCTCGCGCAGTGACGTGGACTTCAAGATCCTCGCCACCGATATCGACACCGACATCCTGATGAAGGCCGAGGCTGCAGTCTACGCGGCCGACCAGTTCGATCGCCTGCCGGCGGACGTCAAGCCCTTGCTCAAGCTGGAGGCGCATGCTGGCCGGGGCGAGGCCCGCATCAGCGAGGATCTGCGCCGCATGATCTCGTTCAAGCGACTGAACCTGATCGAGAAATGGCCGATGAGCGGTCCGTTCGACGTGATCTTCTGCCGCAACGTCTTCATCTATTTCGATACGCAGACCAAGGCCTCGATCCTCGACCGTTTCGTCACGCTGCTCGCGCCCGGCGGGTTTCTCTATCTGGGCCACTCGGAATCGTTGCCCCAGCCTCACCCTCAACTGCGGCTGATCGGCCGCACGATCTATGAGAGACTGCCATGAGCGTCGCGCGTTCCTCACGTCGCTATTTCGATCCCCGCTTCGAGGCGACGATCATTACGGTCGCGCCGGGAGAGCATGAGATCACTTCCGCCAAGGACGAGATCGTCGCGACGGTTCTGGGCTCCTGCATCTCGGTCTGCATGCGGGATTCCCATACCGGCGTCGGTGGCCTCAACCACTTCCTGCTGCCCAAGAACAACGGCAGCGCCGATGCCAGCGCCGGTGAGCGCTATGGCGACACGGCGATGGAGGTGCTCATCAACGGCCTGCTCAAGCGCGGCGCCAGGCGCGGAAATCTGGAGGCCAAGGTCTTCGGCGGCGCGCGCGTCCTGTCGGGGGCGACCATGCTGGCGATCGGCGACGGCAACATCGCCTTCGTGACGGAATTCCTCGACCGCGAGGGCATCCCGACCGTATCCAAGGATGTCGGCGGGACGCGCTCGCGGCGCATCCACTACCAGCCGTCGACGGGGCGGGCCTGGGTCCAGCACGTCCAGTCGAGCCAGAAGAGCACCGAGCATGAGCAGGAAGTCGCCTATCTCAACCGCCTGAAGACCCAGCCGGTGGGTGGTGAGGTCGAGGTCTGGTGATGGGCATGCTCAACACCGCCGCAAACCCGGTCCGCGTCCTCGTCGTCGACGATTCCGTGCTGATGCAGAAGCTGATGACGCAGATCATCGATGGAGCCCCCGGCTTCAAGGTCATCGGCGTCGCCGGCAGTGCCGAAGAAGGCTGGGACGCCATCCAGGACCTGCGTCCCGACGTCGTGACGCTCGACCTCGAGCTTCCAGGCCGCCATGGCCTGAAGCTCCTGGCGCGGGTTCTCAAGCAGGATCCGCTGCCGGTGCTGATCGTGTCGGCCTTCGGCGGTCCCGGCGCCGACAACACGATCCAGGCGCTCGAACTCGGTGCGATCGACTTCATCGAGAAGCCCGATGGCACGAGGCATACGCTCGAGGGCTTCATGAAGCATCTCGTGGGGGCGCTGCAGCGCGCCTCGGCCAGCCGCAGGATGTTCGCGTCCCGCCGCGAGGCTGCGCCGGTGCGCGTGGCGGCGCCGCGCGAACCGGCCCGCACCGGGGGCAAGGCCTCCTTCATCGCGATCGGCGCCTCGACGGGCGGCGTGCCGGCGGTGCAGGTCGTGATGCGCGATCTCGCCCATCTGCGCCTGCCCATCGCCGTCGTGCAGCACATGCCACCGGGGTACACGGCGAAATTTGCCGCGCGCCTGGCTACCGCCACCGGGCTCGACGTCCGCGAGGCCAGCGACGGCGACAAGCTGAAGCCGGGCATGGCCGTCGTTGCGCCGGGCGGGCCGCGTCATCTCGAGATCGAGGAGCGCCGGGGCGAGTTCGTCTGCGTGCTGAAGGAGGGACCGCTCGTCAGCGGGCACTCGCCATCTGTGGATGTCATGTTCCATTCGGTGGCGCGCAGCATCGGCGCCTCGGCGGTCGGCATCCTGCTCACCGGCATGGGGCGCGACGGCGCAGAGGGTTTGTTAGCCATGCGCAAAGCGGGTGCCGAGACGTTAATCCAAAGTGGGGAAACCTGTGTGGTAAACGGAATGCCGAAAGCGGCGTTCGAGATCGGTGCCGCCGACCGGGTTGTCGCGCTCGACCAGATCGGCGTGGCTGTCAGCAATCTGCTCGGCGAGCGGCCGAATCTGCGCACCGCGTGAGGAGAACGAGATGAAAGCGAGAAGCGAGTACAGGATCCTCGTGGTCGACGACCAGAAGAGCATGCGCGGCCTCGCGACGTATTTCCTGAAACAGATCGAGTTTCAGGACATCGACGAGGCCGAGAATGCGCGCGAGGCCCTGATGAAGATGCAGACCAAGCGCTACGATCTTCTGCTGCTGGACTGGAACATGGACGGCATGAGCGGCATCGACCTGCTGCGCGCGATCCGTTCGGTGCCGGAGCTGAACCAGATCAAGATCATCATGGCGACGTCGGAGCGTTCGGTCGACAAGATGGACGAGGCGACGTCGAACGGCGCCGACCATTACGTCGTGAAGCCGTACGAACTGCGCGACCTTGAAGTGCGCGTGAAGAAGGTCCTGTCGCTGAGCTCCTGAGCGGGGCGAGGCACGGCGGCACCGGGCGGAACGCTCCTTGCCATTCGACGATGATCGCCCCGCGCCGCAAGGTTGCGGGGCGCATCCATTTTTGCATGTCCTTCGTAGATAGCGTCAGGATGCAGGGGCCGCTGGGCGGGCCGTGTCCGATCGCCGGGAGGAAGCGCGCCATGGCCATGCAGCGTCGGGAGGTTTTGGGGTTGCTGGCGGGAGCCTGCGCGCTGCCGGCGCTGGGCGGACGGGCGCGGGCGCAAAGTGCCGGCGCTCAAGACAGCGCGCCATCTGCCTCGTCCTTCTCCTTTGCCCGGGCCGGGGGCGGGATGTATCCGCTCGCCGCCTACCGGGGAAAGCCGATCCTCATCGTCAATACCGCGACGAATTGCGGTTTCGCCGGCCAATTCGCTACGCTGGAGCAGCTCTGGCAGCGCTATCGCGGGCGTGGCCTGATGCTGCTCGCCGTCCCCAGCAATGATTTCGGCGGGCAGGAGCCGCTTGAGGGCGCCGCCATTGCCGAAGCCGCGCGGCAGAGCCACGGCGCGACCTATGCCTTTAGCGAGAAGACCGTGGTTAAGGGGCAAGACGCGCATCCCTTCTATCGCTGGGCCGCGCTGCAGCGGCCGAGCGAGGTGCCGCGCTGGAACTTCCACAAATACCTGATCGGTCGCACGGGCGAACTCGTGGGCGGCTATTCGTCGCTCACGGACCCGATCGGCCCGCAACTGGTGCGCGCGATCGGGCTGGAATTGCAGGCGGGCTGAGCGTCGCCCGCATGATCGGTTCCAAATGCCGGAAGCGCTGTATCTGTGAAAAACCGGATCCCACTTTCTCGCGCAAGGGTTGGGGATAGGCGGCTGGCATCGTTTTCGCTAAGGCGGTCGGGTCACCACTGCCGCCCGACGAGGTTTTCATGTCCCGCATCCTGACCGTCGCCGCCGCCCAGCTCGGGCCGATCCAGAAAGCCGAGACGAGGCCGCAGGTCGTCGCCCGGATGATCGCGCTGATGGAGGAGGCCAAGGCCAAGGGCGCCGACTTTATCGTCTATCCGGAACTGGCGCTGACCACCTTCTTTCCGCGCTGGTATCACGAGGATCGTGCCGAGGCCGACCCCTGGTTTGAGGCCGCGATGCCGAACGCGGAGGTTCAGCCGCTCTTCGACAAGGCGCGGGAACATGGCATGGGCATGAGCTTCGGCTATGCCGAGCTGACGCCGGAGGGGCGGCATTTCAATTCATCGATCATCGTCGACAAGGCCGGCGCGATTGTCGGCAAGTACCGGAAGGTCCATCTGCCGGGCCATGTCGAATACGATGACAGCCGCTCGCACCAGCATCTCGAAAAGCGCTATTTCGAGCCGGGCGATCTCGGCTTCCCGGTTTGGCGGACGATGGGCGGCCTGATGGGCATGTGCATCTGCAATGACCGGCGCTGGCCCGAGACCTACCGGGTGATGGGGCTGCAGGGTGTCGAAATGATCGTGCTCGGCTTCAACACGCCCTCGGTCAATTCGCAGAAATCAGGCGAGGGCATCGAGCAGCGCCTGTTCCACCACCGGCTCTCGGTGCAGGCCGGCGCCTACCAGAACTCCTGCTGGGTCGTCGCGGTTGCCAAGGCCGGAGACGAGGACGGCAACCACCTGATGGGCGGCACGCTGATCGTCAATCCCGATGGCGCGATCGTCGCGGAACTCGCAGGCGAGGCCGACGGCATCATCGTCGTGCCTTGCGATCTCGACGCGACGCGCTTCGGCAAGGAGACGATCTTCGACTTCGCGCGCCATCGCCGGATCGAGCATTACGGGCCGATCACGGCCCAGGTCGGCGTGGTCGAGCCGGAATGAGCGCCTTCACCGTTGCCTTCTCCGAGATCGCGCCGCGCGAGCGCTACAAGCTGCTCTGCGCCAGCGTGACGCCGCGCCCGATCGCGCTCGTAACCACGCTGTCGGCGGAGGGCGTCGTCAATGCGGCGCCGTTCAGCTTCTTCAACGTGTTCTCGGAAGACCCGGCGCTGATCGTTCTCGGCCTCCAGCACAGGCCGGGCAACGACCCCAAGGACACGACCCGCAACATCGCCGCTGCGGCTGAGTTCGTCGTCAACCTCGTCGACGAGGCGCTGGCCGAGGCGATGAACATCTGCGCCATCGACTTCCCGCCCGAGGTCAGCGAGATCGAGGCGGCGGGGCTTTCGCTGCTGCCGGGCGTCAGCATCGCCGTGCCGCGCATCGCGGAGGCTCCCTTCGCGCTGGAATGCCGCAAGACGCTCTCGATGGCATTTTCGCCGACACGCGAATTGCTGATCGGCGAGGTGGTCCGCATCCATGCGCGCGCGGGTCTCGTCGACCCGACTACGCTGCGCGTCAGCATGAGCGACTACAAGCCGGTGGGCCGGATGTTCGGCGACGGTTATTCGCGCCAGGGCGACCGTTTCGACCTCAGGCGCGGGAGCTATGCCGACTGGCTGGCGAAGAAGGGGTGACGACCCGTCCTCCATCCGCTCGCCGTCATTCCGGACAAGCCGCACAGCGGCGCCGCTCCGGAATCCATCATAGAGCGCCCTCGTGCCTTACGATGGATTCCGGGTCTGCGCTTCGCTTGCCCGGAATGACGGTGAGGGTGTATTTGCCCACCGCCGGATGATGTCGGCCGCAACAAGTAAGTCCGCTCACCCTTTCGGCTTCTGGCCCGGCCTGAAGGCGACGATGACGTTCTGATCGGTCTCGAGATACGGCCCCTCGATCAAATCGATGCAGTAGGGGATCGCGGGCATCACGGCGTCCAGGCATTCCGCGATGGCGCGCGGGCGTCCCGGCAGGTTGACGATCAGGGACCGGCCACGGATGCCGGCGGTCTGGCGCGAGAGGATCGCGGTCGGCACCTTGGCGAGGCTGACCTGGCGCATCAACTCGCCGAAGCCGGGCATGGGCTTTTCGACCACGTCCAGCGTCGCCTCGGGCGTCACGTCGCGCGGCGCCGGGCCGGTTCCGCCGGTGGTGACGATCAGGCAGCAGCCTTCGTCGTCGGCAAGCGCGGTCAGCGTTTGCGCGATCAGGGCGCGGTCGTCGGGGATGACGCGGGCGACCGCCGTCCAGGGCGAGGCCAGCGCCCTGTCGAGATAGGCCTGGATGGCCGGGCCGCCCTCGTCTTCGTAGATGCCGGCCGAGGCGCGGTCGGACACCGTGACGATGCCGATCCTGATCGCGGTGCTCATGTCGCAAGTCCACTCATGTCGGAAGTCCTCGCCATGTCGGGAGTCCTCGCGGTGACGCCGGGTTGCAGATGTGGCCGATCGTCTTGGCCGATGCCACCCGAAATTTCGATCGTCAGCGTCGCACCCGCGCCCGGGCGTGGCGCAGGAGCTGCCGCAGCCGGCCAGCCACCCTCGGGAGATCTGTCGATGCGCTGCCGAGGCCGATGATCGTGTTGCCCATCAGACGACGCTCCCCCCAGACATAGGTGCCGGCATCGACGCCGTCGCCGGCCCCGCTGTCGAAGAAGACCGGCGGCGTTCCGGCGAAATCGGCCTGCAGCATGGCTATGGTCAGGGCACGGCCGGGCGAGTGGCGTCCTTGCGCCTCGTCATAAGCGATCTTGATGAAGTGCCTCGTGCCGGCGCTCTCGACCAGCAGGCCCATGGCGAGCGGTTGCCCGTCGAGCAGCAGCGTATCGATCTGCAACGTATCGGCCGCGCCGAAATAGGCGGCCAGACTGTCGAAATAGGCCGAGGCCTGCGGCAGGCGGGCGATGGCCGTGCCGGCCTGCCCCTTCCAGCCGGCGGCCTCCAGAGCCAGGAACTCAGGCAGGGCGTCACGTGCGGCCTCGCCGCGCAGGCGCCGGAATGCCACCTCGCCATGGCGGGCGATGGCGCGGAACTGCTGCATGCGCTTCTTGTAGCTTTGCCCCAGCGCGCGCCGGAGGTAGCGCTCGGCATCGTCGCCGGGTTCAGGCCGCATGACGGGCCTTTGCCAGCGTTCATAGCTGCAAAGCCGACTGCCGGTGGTGCGGCAGGCTTCCTGCAACGCCAGGAAGCATGGCCCTTCGAGGGGCAGCAGCGGCAAGGCGAGCGTGCGCGGCAGATCGCCGGCGGCGAGGAGATGGCGCAGCATCGCCTGCATCACGTCGTCGGCCTGGTCGCGGTCGATGACGGGCAGCGAGCAGACCTCGTAGAGCGGCAGGATCGGCGCGGTCAGCGCCGGGGCGAAGCCCGTGCGCCAGTCGCGCTGGCGACGCAGCGCCCAGATGCCCGCGAGACGTTCCGAGCCCAAAGCCTCGCTCAGCCAGGCCGCGAGGATGACGATCCGATCCTCGGGCACGACGACGCGGGCGGCCGCGACGGCGGCCGGCGACATATGGGGATTGGGTTCGAGCGCGCGGACGGCCAATTCGGCGAAGGCCGGACCGAAGCCTGCGTAGTCGGCCGGCCGGATGCGCCTGACGACGATGGCGTTGTTCGGGACCACCTGGTTCAAGCCCTGTCGCCGCGTCGATAGCCGCGCCGCATCTCGCCGCGTAGCGAGAGCACGAAGGCGATGACTTGGGCAGTGGCGCGGTAAAGTTCCTCGGGGATCTGGTCGTCGAGTTCGACCGCCGCCAGCGCCTGCGCCAGGACGGCGTTCTCCTCGATCGCGACACCATGCTCGCGGCCGGTCTCGATGATGCGCTGGGCCAGTTCGCCACGACCCTTGGCGGTCACGCGCGGCGCGCCCTGACCGTCATATTCGAGCGCGACGGCGATCTGGCGGGGCGAGGGCCGGTCGGACGGTGTCGTCATGACATGCGGTCGAGGAACTGGCCGGCCGTCGGCTGGGCGACGCGCGGCTGGCCGGTGTGGATGTCGATCGTGCCATTCTCGAACTGGGCGTCGGCCAGCGCAGCCTCCAGGCCGGACGAGGCGCCGCGCAGCAGCTTGCTGGTTTCCTCCCGCTCGGCCCAGAGCGTGATGCCGACGCTGCGGCCCTGCAGCGTGACGACGCCCTGCAACGGCCCCATCGGCTCGACGTCGAGTGCGAAGCGGACGCGCCAGACCGGGCCGACCGCGCCATCGGCGTCGCGTCGGGGCGGTTCCTTCTCGATCTGGAGCGGCAGCATGGCGGCGCCGTTGTGGAAGGCGAGAGGGATTTCGGTGAGCCAGCGCTGGCTTTGCGGGGCCTCGGCGCGGGGGCCATCGGGCGGTAGCGAGGCGTATTGCGCGAGCTTGATGCGGTCGAGCGCCGCGTCGGTCTGATCGAGCAGCCTCTCGACGATGGCAAGCGGCTTTTCGCCGGCGGAGAGCGTCGGCTCGGCGATCGGCTGCGGGACGAGGGCGCCGTCGCGTCGCGGGGCTGTGGGCCGTGCCGCCTGATCCGGCGCTGTTTGCGGCAGGTCGCCTTCGACGCGCGGCTTGCCGCTCGCTGCCGGCTTGTCGGGCTTAGGCAGCGAGAGCGCGTGGAGCAGCGGTGCGAGGCTGTCGCGCAGCGCTTGCAGGCTGGCCTTCAGATCCGTGCCCGGTGGCGGCGTCTGCCCCTGCGCCTGGCGAGCTTCGAGGAACAGGCCGGAGTTCTGGATCGCGGCCTTCAGCACCGGGGCGGTCACGGCCTTGCGCTCGACCGGGATGGCCTGGCCGAGAACCCGGTCAACCAGCGCCAGAACCGGCTTGGGCAGCGCGATCGGTACTGTGCCGTCGGCGAGGGCGCGCATGTTCGCCAGCAGGGGCGCGAGGCTGTCCTGCCGTGCCAGCGCCGGCCCGAGCGACGGCCCGGCCAGCGCGCGCGGCGATGGGGTTGGGGCGGGGGGCGTCGGAGAGCCTGCCTGCGCTTGCGGGAGCGATCCGGGCGTCGCCAGGGCGACACGCAAGGTGGCGGGCTGTGTGGTCGTGGAAAGCGAAGAGGCGGTGCCGGGCGAAGGCGGGAGCGGGGATGTGGGCGGGGAGGGAGCGTTGGTCGAAGCGGCGCTTGGCGCCGGCTGGCTTGCCGGAGCCGTCGCGGGCGCCGTCGGCACGGGCAGGCTGGGCGTCGTCGTGGCGGCCTGCGTCGGCGTGGTGGGCTGGGGAACCGAGGCGGAAGGCGGGCGGACCTCGACGAGCGTCGCCTTCAGGCTCGCGCCGGGTTGGTCGGGCGGGTCGAGCCTCAGGACGAGCGTGGCGCCGGGCTGCAAGGCGGTCTGCCTGGCGGCGGGGCCGGCGAGCACCAGCGCGATCGTCTCGCCGCCGACCTGCGCCGTCGCGGTGCCGTCGCCGGCGAGCGCGAGCAGGCGCGCCTCGACCGTCTTGCCCGCGGCAAGCCCGGTCGTGGGCGCCAGCGCCTGCAGCAGCGTGGCCAGGGTCTGGCTCTGGACGAGCGTGGCGAGGTTCATCGGCTCCGGCCGTGAGTTCGATGCCGAAGCCTGACACGAAAGCTTAAGCATTTCCTTGCGGTTGCGGGGTGGCCTGGGCTCGTCGCCAGCCTGTGGGCGCGCGCCTTGCAGGGTGCGGCTGCGCCTGCAGCGCTGGCGCGCGGTGTGGTGCTGGGGCAGGTTCGATGGCGACAGGGCTCCGCGGAGCTTGGGCCGACGGCCCACTGATGGGAGTGTTTCGATGGAATATCGCCAGCTTGGCCGGTCCGGCCTCAAGGTCTCGCCCCTGTGCCTGGGCACGATGATGTTCGGCGGCGCGACGGACGAAGCGGCGTCGCGGGCCATCGTCGACCATGCGCGGGCGGCCGGAATCAACTTCATCGACACGGCGGACGTCTACACCGAGGGCCGCTCGGAAGAGATCACCGGGCGCGCCATCGCGGCCGACCGGCATGACTGGGTGCTCGCGACCAAGCTCGCGAACCCTATGGGCCCCGGACCCAACCAGGGCGGACTGTCGCGCAAATGGGTGCTCCAGGCCTGCGACGACAGCCTGCGCCGGCTCGGCACCGATTTCATCGACGTCTACTACCTCCACAAGGAGGATCATGCGACGCCGCTGGCCGAGACGGTGCGCGCCATCGGGCAGCTGGTGCAGCAGGGCAAGATCCGGCATTTCGGGGTCTCGAACTACCGCTCCTGGCGGGTCGCCGAGATCTGCCGGCTCTGCGACGAACTCGGCATCGACCGGCCGGTCGTGAGCCAGCCCTATTACAACGCGATGAACCGCATGCCCGAGGTCGAGCACCTGCCGGCCTGCGGCTATTACGGGCTCGGCGTCGCCTCCTATTCGCCGCTGGCGCGCGGCGTGCTGACCGGCAAATACGAGCCTGGCCAGGCGCCGCCCGAGGGTACGCGCGCCGGCCGCGCCGACAAGCGCATCATGCAGACGGAATGGCGCGAGGAGAGCCTCGTCATCGCCCAGACGATCAAGCGTCATGCGGCCTCGCGCGGCCTGACGCCGATCCAGTTCGCGGTTGGCTGGGTGCTCAACAACAGGCTGCTGACGGCGGCGATCGCGGGGCCCCGCACGATGGAGCAGTGGCAGGCTTATCTCGCTGCGCTGGACGTCGCCTTCACGCCCGAGGACGAGGCGCTGGTCGATGCGCTCGTTCCGGCAGGCCACCCCTCGACGCCGGGCTATAGCGACCCGGCCTATCCCGTCGAAGGCCGGCCGACCCGGGTTGGCGCCTGACGAATGCCGATCCGTTCAGTCAGGTGTCCGGCAGTTGCCTTGCCGCCGTCGCGCACCTAGCTGAACATGGGCGCCTTCTGACGGAGAGGCCGGGCTGGAAGGGGAGCGGATGGCGGTCGAGGGTGTCACGGGCGATCTGATCAAGGTGGTGAGCCTGCTGGGTGCCGGCGTCGTCGCTGTGCCGCTCTTCCGGCGGCTCGGGCTCGGCTCCGTGCTGGGCTATTTCACGGCCGGCCTTGCGATTGGTCCCTACGGGCTCGGGCTGTTCGACAATCCTGAAACGGTCCTGCATGTTGCCGAGTTCGGCGTCGTGATGTTCCTCTTCATCATCGGGCTCGAGATGCAGCCGTCGCGGCTGTGGAATCTCCGGCGCGAGATCTTCGGGCTGGGCGTGGCACAAGTCGCTCTCTGCGGGGCGCTGCTGACAGGCGTCGGCTATGCCTATGGCCTGCCTTTGCCGGCGGCTTTCCTGGCCGGCATGGGCTTCGTCCTGTCCTCGACGGCCGTCGTGATGCAGATGCTGAACGAGCGCGGCGAGACCTCGACGCCGCAGGGCCAGCAGGCGGTCTCGATCCTGCTGCTGGAAGACCTCGCCATCGTGCCGCTGCTGGCCGTGGTGGCGCTGCTCGCCCCGGCCAAGAGCCCCGATGGCGACGGCTGGCTCTCCTTCGGCATCGGCGTCGCCAGCGTCGCCGGCCTCGTCGTCGCGGGGCGCTACCTGCTCAATCCGATGTTCCGGCTGCTGGCGCTGGCCCAGGCGCGGGAGGTCATGACGGCCGCTGCGCTGCTGGTCGTCCTCGGTTCCGCGCTGGTGATGCAGCTCGGGGGGCTGTCGATGGCGATGGGCGCGTTCCTCGCGGGCGTGCTCTTGTCGGAATCCAGTTTCCGGCATCAGCTCGAGGCGGATGTCGAGCCGTTTCGCGGAATCCTGCTCGGCCTGTTCTTCCTGGCCGTCGGCATGTCGCTCGACATCGACGTGATCGCCCGGCAATGGGCGCTGATCGGGATGGCGGTGATCGCCTTCATGAGCGTCAAGGCGCTCGGCATCTTCGTCGTCGCCAAGCTGTTCCGCTCGAAGACGCGGGAGGCGATCACGCGCGTCGCGCTGTTCTCGCAGGGCGGCGAGTTCGCCTTCGTGCTCTACGGCGCGGCGCTTTCGGCCGGCATCTTCGATGCCCAGATCAATGCCGTCGCCAGTGCCACCGTCATCCTCTCGATGGCGCTGACGCCGCTCCTGGTGATCGCGCTCGACCGTTTCCTGCCTGCGGAGGAAACCTCGCTCGACGGCGTCGATCTGGCGGAGGGGCTGAATGGCCGGGCGCTGATCATAGGCTTCGGCCGCTTCGGGCAGGTCGCCAGCCAAGCGCTGCTGGCCCGCGGTTTCAGCATCTCGATCATCGAGGTCGATGTCGAACTGATCAAGGCCGCCGCCGATTTCGGCTTCAAGGTGCACTATGGGGACGGCACCCGTGCCGAGATCCTGCATGCATCGGGTGCGGAGCGCTCCGAAGCGATCCTGGTCTGCGTCGACAACCGCGACACCAGCAACCGCATCGTCGCGATCGCGCAGCAGGCGTTCCCGCATGCCAAGCTGTTCGTGCGCGCCTATGATCGCGGCCATTCGATGGATCTGATCCGTGCCGGCGTCGAGTTCCAGATCCGCGAGACCTTCGAATCCGCGATGGCCTTCGGCACGGCCGTGCTGATCGGCATGGGCGTGCCGCAGGATGAGGCGAACGAGATCGCCGAGGATGTCCGCCGCCGCGACGAGGAGCGGCTCGACCTTCAGGTCGCCAGCGACATCAATGCCGGCATCAGCCTGATCCGGGGCAATGCCCCTGTCCCGGCGCCGCTGACCAAGCCGAAGGCCACAGGCAAGATCCATGGCAATGTGCCGGATGATTTCAGCGATATCGGGTCGTCCTGAGCCAAGCGCCGATGGCGCATCAGTGCCCTGGCAGGACGATCACGATCGGCTTCACCGGCAGGCCCGCCTTGGTCACCGTGATCACCGGCTGCTCGCGCCGCTCCACCGGCCAGAGATCCTGCGAACGGGCCAGGAAACGGTTCAGCGTCCCGCCGCCGAAGAAGTGCATCGGGATCATCACCCGCGCCTGGAGTGATTTCAGCACGTCGAGCATGCCCTCCTGGTCGAGCGTGTAGCTGCCATCGACCGGGAACAGCACGACATCGACGCGGCCAAGCGCACGCAGATGGCCCGGTTCCAGCGGGTGGTGGAGATGGCCGAGATGGGCGATGCAGAGTTCGCCGATCTCGAAGACGAAGATCGAATTGCCGTCGAAATCCGTCGATCCGGAATAGGAGCGGATATTGGTCGGGACATTGCGGACGCGCAGATCGCCCATCGTCAGGTCGTGTTTTGCCGGGCCAGCGCCCCTCGGATCCCAGCCGGGGAGCACCTGCTTGATGGCAGGGTCGGGATTGCGCGAATTATGGGTCGAGTGCGCCTTGTTCATCGTGGCGATGTCGGGCGTCACGGCGGGGCGGACATAGTCGTTGTAGTCGGTCGCAACCTTCACGCCGCCGGGCGTTTCGATCAGGAAGGTGGCGTGGCCGACAAAGGTGAGGCGAACCTCGTCCTTGGCGAGATTGGCGCGCTGGATCGGCAGCCGCAGCAACGCCATGTCGGGCCGGCAGCCGGGCTCGTCGGACTGGGCTCTGGCGGGGGTAGGGCCCAACCAGGCGGCGAGCAGGGCGATCAGGCCCAGGCGGAGGATTCTCGCGGACGTCGTTGCTCGTCGCATCCTTGTCCTCCCTCGATCTTCGGCCCGCCCAGTCTGATGCATGGTCCGGGCCGAAGGGAAGCAGGGCTGCGCGGCGATGTCGCGTTTGTGAAAGCGCCGTAGTGCGCTGCCGGCTGCTACTCCTTGGCGAGGCCGAGGTCCTTGAGGATCGCGTTACCGCGCTCGGTGAAGGTCTTGGCATAGGCCGCAAACTCGCCCGGCTTGTCCCAGACCGGGGTGATGCCGCGATCGGCCATCGCCTTGCGCACCTCCGGCCGCTGCATGGTGCGCTCAGCCGCGTCGAACAGGATCTTGCGCCGGTCGGCCGGGACGCCCTTGGGCGCGGCAAGCGCAAACCAGTTCGAATAGGTCCAGTCGAGCCCGGCCTCCTTGGCGCTGGGCACATCCGGGAAGCTGGGATGGCGCTCCTCGGTCATCAGCAGGATGGTGCGGACGCGCCCGGCATCGAGCATGCCCTTGGCCTCGATCGGCGAGCCGGTGAAGACGCTGATGCCGCCGGCGGCGAGGTCCTGCAACGCCGGCGCGCCGCCATTGCTCGGCACCCATCGCACGGTGTCAGGCGCGAGCCCGGCGGCCTTGAGCAACCCGCCCGAGGCGATGTGCCAGGAGCCGCCAACGCCCGTGCCCGAGGCCATGAACGTGCCCTTGGGATTGTCCTTGACCGCCTTGATGTAGTCGGCCGCGGTCTTCAACGGGCTGTCGGCCTTCACGGTCACGCCGGCCGGGATGAGCGAGACGCGCGAGAAGGAATCGACGCTGTCGATCGTGATGTCGCCGAGCCCGAGCGTCTTGAAGAACGAAATCTCGGGGCTGATGCCGCCGACGGTGTAACCGTCCGGCGTGGCGTTTGCGATTGCCGTATGCCCCGTCAGCCCGCCCCCGCCCGTGCGGTTGACGACGTTCACCGGCTGCTTGAGTTCGGCCTCGTAGCCGGCTGCGAAAATCCGCATCACCGCATCCATGCCGCCGCCGGCGGCCCATGGCACGAGGAGCTGGACCGGGCGGTCAGGGAAGGCCCAGGACGGGCTCGCGAATGAGAGCAGGGCGGCCGCGCCGAGCGCAGCCTTGACGATGATCTTCATGTTCCCTCCCCAGGGATGGCCGCCGGATTGGTCCGACTGGTCCTGCGGGTAGCTTAGACCGCAATTCCTTTGCCTATCAAGATATGCTGCATACAGTGTTCGGTGTTCAGATGAGGCCGGGCGCCCGCCATAGCCGCGCGCCCGTCATAATTGCGCCGCGAAAGCCGCTCCCAAGGGGAGCTCAGGGCACGGCTGCGGGTTTCCGGAATTGAAACGAGGCTTTCTCACGCGCCGTTGCTTGTGCGGCCTCTCTGTTCTGCCCTGGCTCGCGACAGCATCCTTCGGTCAGGTGCGCCACGCGGTCGATCCTGGCGCCACTTTCGCTGCGGAACATTTTCGGGCGGAGGGCCTGACGGCGCTGATCGTCTTGCGGAACGGCAGACGCCTGGTGACGCTCGGTGACGAGCGCCGCAAGGTCGATGTCGCCTCGGTTCGCAAGAGCCTGCTCGGCGCGCTCTATGGACTTGCCATCGCCGAGAGGCGTGTCGATCCATCGGCGACGCTCGCCCAACTCGGCATCGATGACGTGGCGCCCGCCCTCACCAGCGCGGAGAAGCAGGCGAGCGTGATGGATCTCCTGCATGCGCGCTCGGGCGTCTATCACCCAGCGGCCCATGAAACCGCCGACATGCGCTCCAAACGCCCGCAACGCGGCAGCCATGCCGCCGGGATTTTCTGGTTCTACAACAACTGGGATTTCAACGTTCTGGGCACGATCTATCGCCAGCAGACCGGCGAGGACATCTTCGCCAGCTTCGCCAAGCGCATCGCGCGGCCCATCGGCATGGAGGACTTCGACGCCAAGGACGGTCGGTATGTGCGCGTTCCGCAATCCCGGCACGAGGCCTATCCGTTCAAGCTGACGGCGCGCGATGCGGCCAGATTCGGCCAGCTCATCCTTGATCGCGGCAGCTGGGGCGGACGCCAGATCATCCCTGCGGATTGGATTTCCCAATCCCTTCGAACCCATTCCGCCACGGATCGGGGCGACCTGGGCTATGGCTGTCTCTGGTGGACGTTACCCGCCGGGCGTTTCGGGCCGGGGGCAGGGTTCGCTGCCGGGTTTGGCGGCCAATTCATCGCGGTGCTGCCCGCGCGCGGGATCGTGGTCGTGCAACTGGCGGAGCGTGCGGTCGGGGGTTCAGGCCATACGAAACGCTTCATGCGCCTGCTCGCCCAATTCGTCGGGCTGTCGGAGGCGAGCGGGATCAGTCGCCCGCCGCGATCCGGACCGTGACCCGAGCCGTTGCGAGGCGGCGGTAGAGCCGCTGGCGTCGCAGCAGCGGCAGCCAGTCGTAGAGAAACATCTCAGCCGGGCGCCAGATCACCACCCAGCCGATGATGACGAGGCTTTCCTGCACGATGCGGGCGAAGGGCCCGTCGAAGGCCTTGGTCAGCGTGAAGCTGATGGCGAGGCAAAGCGCGAGCCCGGCAAAGCCGATCACGAAAGCACGGCGCCCGTCACGAAAGTGTTCGCGCAGGGCGTGGCCCTCGGACCGGGCTTTGGCGGCAAACCAGTCCGTCAGCGCGCTGGCGAGATCGGGACCAGGCGGGTCTGAACTCTCGCTCGCGGGCAGGTGGATCGTGATCGCGAGGGGGGCGTCTTTCGGCAGGTCCTGCGCCCATTCAACGATATAGCGCTCGGCATCGGCCGAGATGTCACCCTCGCTGAAAGGGAAGGGATCGAGCGTGTTGAAGAGCTGGGCGCCATTGGCGAGGCGCAGCTCGATGGTTGCTTCGCTTTGGTTGAGTGTCATGTGCGATCAGCCCCGCCCGGGTGTACGAGAGGGCATTATTCAGGTGAGGCGAGTCGGCGCAATCGTCGCGCGCCGGCGGGCATGCCGGTTGCGGCTGCGGCTGCGGCTCGCTACATACGCGCCAGATTTCCCGACACGCCAGACCATTTGTCCGCCAGCGGAGCCGCACGCCCCATGTCCCGTCAGTTCATCTACCATATGCGCGGCCTGTCGAAGACCTATCCGGGTGGCAAGCAGATCCTCAAGGACGTCCACCTGTCCTTCTATCCGGACGCCAAGATCGGCGTGCTGGGCGTCAACGGCGCCGGCAAGTCGACGCTGCTCAAGATCATGGCCGGCTTCGACAAGGAATGGACCGGCGAGGCCTGGGTCGCCGAGGGCGCGCGCGTCGGCTACCTGCCGCAGGAGCCCAAGCTCGACGAGACACTGAACGTCCGCGACAACGTCATGCTCGGCGTCGCCCCGCAGAAGGCGATCATGGATCGCTACAACGATCTCGCGATGAACTATTCCGACGAGACCGCCGACGAGATGACCAAGCTGCAGGACGAGATCGAGGCCAAGGGGCTGTGGGATCTCGATTCCAAGGTCGAGCAGGCGATGGAGGCCCTGGGTTGCCCGCCGGACGACTGGGAGGTCGCGAAGCTCTCGGGCGGCGAGCGCCGCCGTGTCGCCTTGTGCAAGCTGCTGCTGGAACAGCCCGAGCTTCTGCTGCTGGACGAGCCGACCAACCATCTCGACGCCGAGACGACCGCCTGGCTGGAAGGCCATCTGCGGACCTATCCGGGCGCGATCCTGATCGTGACCCATGATCGCTACTTCCTCGACAACGTCACCAGCTGGATTCTCGAGCTCGATCGCGGCCAGGGCATTCCCTATGAGGGCAACTACTCGGCCTGGTCGGTGCAGAAGCAGAAGCGTCTCGCCCAGGAAGGCCGCGAGGACGTGGCCCGCCAGAAGACGCTGGAGCGCGAGCAGGAATGGGTTCTGGCCTCGCCCAAGGCGCGCCAGGCCAAGAGCAAGGCGCGTATCCAGCGCTATGACGAGCTCGTCCAGAAGGCCAACAACAAGGGGCCCGACGGCGCGCAGATCATCATCCCGATCGCCGAGCGGCTGGGCAACAACGTCGTAGATTTCGAGAACATCTCCAAGGGCTTCCAGGACAAGCTGCTGATCGACGGCCTGACCTTCAAGCTGCCGCCGGGCGGAATCGTTGGCGTGATCGGCCCCAACGGCGCCGGCAAAACGACTCTGTTCCGCATGATCACCGGCCAGGACAAGCCCGATGCCGGCACGATCAAGATCGGCGAGAGCGTCACGCTCGGCTATGTCGACCAGAGCCGTGACTCGCTCGACGACAAGAAGAACGTCTGGGAGGAAATCTCCGGCGGCAACGACATCCTCTATCTCGGCAAGCGCGAGATCAACTCACGCGCTTATTGCTCGACCTTCAACTTCAAGGGCGGCGACCAGCAGAAGAAGGTCGGCTCGCTCTCGGGCGGCGAGCGCAACCGTGTCCACCTCGCGAAGATGCTGAAGGCGGGCTCCAACGTCCTCCTCCTCGACGAACCGACCAACGACCTCGACGTCGACACGCTGCGGGCACTGGAAGAGGCGCTGGAGGATTATGCCGGCTGCGCCGTGATCATCAGCCATGATCGCTGGTTCCTCGACCGGATCGCGACCCATATCCTCGCCTTCGAGGGCGAGAGCCATGTTGAGTGGTTCGAGGGCAATTTCGCGGAGTACGAGGAAGACAAGAAGCGGCGGCTCGGGATCGACTCCACGATTCCGAAGCGGATTCAGTACAAGAAGTTCTCGCGCTGAGCTTTCGGCCGCCTACCGGGCGGCCGGCGTCCCGCCTGTGCCGTCATAGGCGGCCAGGGCCTCCGGCAGCGCGCCGATGGCGACGTTGCCGACCGCGGGCAGACCGAGCAGCACGGCGCTGACGACCTCTTGGCGCGAAGCGCCGGCCTTCCTGGCCTCTTCGGTGTGAAAGGCGATGCCGGAGTGGCGGCCTGTCGCTGCGAGCACGGCGATGTAGGCGATGGCCTCCGTCTTCGGGTCGAGCGCGCTCGCCTCACCGAGTTCCTTGACGGCCCGCATCCAGGCGGCTGAGTGCCGAGGAGCCTGCTCGAGGAAGAGCGCGAAGGCTTTCGATACGGACATGGGGCTCAAGCCTTGCTCTTGACCAGGATGCCGGCGTCGACATCCCTCACATCCCTCAGCCCGCAGAGCGCCATGGTGATGTCGAGCTCCTTGCGGATGATGTCGAGGCAGCGGGTTACGCCTTCCTCGCCCATGGCGCCGAGCCCATAGAGAAACGCGCGGCCGATGAAGGTGCCATGCGCGCCGAGCGCCAGCGCCTTGATGACATCCTGGCCGGAGCGGATTCCGCCGTCGAAGAGCACCTCGATGCGGTTGCCGACCTGGTCGACGATCGCCGGCAGGGCCGTGATCGAGGACAGGGCGCCGTCGAGCTGGCGGCCGCCATGGTTGGAGACGATCAGGGCGTCGGCGCCGCTTTGAGCTGCCATTTCAGCATCTTCAGGGTCGAGGATGCCCTTCAGGATCAGCTTGCCGCCCCACTGCTCCTTGATGCGCCTGACGTCGTCCCAGTCCAGCTTCGGGTCGAACTGGTCGGCGGTCCAGGACGAGAGCGAGGACATGTCGGCGACGCCCGAGACATGGCCGACGATGTTGCCGAAGCTGCGCCGCGGCGTGTCGAGCATCTTAAGGCACCAGCGCGGCTTGAATGCCAGGTTGATCAGGTTGGCGAGCGTGGGTTTTGGCGGGGCGGAGAGGCCGTTGCGGATGTCCTTGTGGCGCTGGCCGAGGATCTGCAGGTCGAGCGTCAGGACGAGCGCGGTGACGCCGGCGCGCTTGGCGCGCTCGATCAGGCGGGCGCTGAAGTCGCGGTCCTTCATCACATAGAGCTGGAACCAGAACGGATTGCCGACATGGTTGGCGATGTCCTCGATCGAGCAGATGCTCATCGTCGAGAGGGTAAAGGGCACCCCGGCCTTGGCCGCCGCCTTGGCCGCGAGGATCTCGCCATCGGCGTGCTGCATGCCGGTCATGCCCGTCGGCGCGATCGCGACGGGCATCGCGACCTTTTCGCCGATCATGGTCGATTCCAGCGTGCGGTTGGTCATATCGACCGCGACGCGCTGGCGCAGCTTGATCTTGGCGAAATCGGTCTCGTTGGCGCGGTAGGTGCCTTCGGTCCAGGCGCCGGAATCGGCGTAGTCGTAGAACATGCGCGGGACGCGGCGCTTTGCCAGAAGGCGCAGATCTTCGATGGTCAGGGGCTGGGCCATGTCTGGAGCCTCGTCACGTTGGAACACCCGGCGGGGTGACTCGCATGCTGCGTGGCGGCGCGCAAGACCGCGCTTTGCCGCGATGAAAAGGCTGGCTCAGGACACCGCCGTGTAGCGCCCCGGCTTGTGGTTCATGCCGAGCACCGCGTTGAGCACGAGCGTGCCGATCAGCGAGACTGCCAGCCGGTCGAGCGGCAGGACGAAGAGCGCGCCGAGAAAGATGCCCGCGTCGATGGCGAGCTGAGTCCAGCCGGCGCGCCAGCCGCGCTTTTCCTGAAGGTAGAGCGCGAGGATGTTGACGCCGCCGATCGCGGTGCGGTGGCGGGCGAGCGCAAGCAGTCCCAGCCCCATCGTGCTGCCGCCAGCGAGCGCGGCATAGATCGGCTGCACGGAGGCGATGTCGAGCCAGAGCGGCGTCGCCTGTACCAGCAGCGAGACGACGCCGACCGCGACGAAGGTTCGCAGCGTGAAGCGCAGGCCCATGCGCCGGAAAGCGAGCCAGTAGAAGGGCAGGTTAATGAGCGAGAAGAGCAGGCCGAATTCGAGCCCGGTGGCATATTGCAGCAGCAGGGCTAAGCCCGCCGCGCCGCCGGTCATGATCATCGCCTTGGAAAACAGCGCGATGCCGATCGACACCATCAGCGTGCCCAGAAGGATCGCGAGCGCGTCCTCATAGAGCCGATGCCGCTCCGTCGACGAGGCGAGGGGGGCGGTGGTCTGCGACATGGCTGGCGGATCCGATTCAGCAGGCGTTCAGGCGATGCCTGCGATGCAATGGGCGAGCCAGCCCCAAGGTTGAGCCGGCCGGGTCATTCCTGTAGGGCGGCGATCGACGACAGTCATCCGCGTTCTTGCACCTGTCATTCTTGCACCCGTCGCTCCGCACCCGTCTTCACGCCTCCCGCCGAAAGATGCCCTCCATGATCCTGCGGCTCGCCGCCACGCTGTTCGCCTGCTGCCTCGCCATTCCATCCCTCGCGACGCGCGCCTTCGCGCAGCAGGCGCCTGCGGCGCAGGCCGTTGGCTGGAAGACCGGCCGTGAGGCCGCCGCGATCGAACGGCGCATCGACGGGCTTTTGGCGCGGATGACGCTGGAGGAGAAGGTCGGCCAGCTGCATCTGTCGGGTCGCGGCGACGGCTTCGACATCAAGCAGATCAAGTCCGGCCGCATGGGCGCGGTGATGAACTTCGTCGTGCCGGCCGAAGTCCTGGAGGTTCAGAAGGCCGCGCGCGGGACGCGGCTGAAGATTCCGCTGATCATCGGGCTCGATGCCGTCCACGGCTTCTCGACCTATTTCCCGCTGCCGCTCGGCCAGGCCGCGACTTGGAATCCGGCGCTGATCGAGGAGGCCGCCTACTGGACCGGCCGCGAGGCCTCGGCGGCGGGCATCAACTGGACCTTCGCGCCGATGGTCGACATATCCCGCGATCCGCGCTGGGGCCGGGTGCTGGAGGGTGCGGGGGAGGACGCCTATCTCGGCTCGGTCGTCGCGGCGGCGCGCACGCGCGGCTACCAGCGCGGCGGCGTTGCGACCTCGGTGAAGCATTTCGTCGGCTATGGCGCCGCCGAAGCCGGGCGCGATTACAACTCGACCTGGATCCCGACGAGCCAGCTCCACGACCTCTATCTGCCGCCGTTCAAGGCCTCGTTCGAGGCGGGGTCGATGACCGCGATGGCGGCCTTCAATGCGCTTAACGGCATGCCGGCGACCGCCCATCGCGGCATGCTGACGGACCTGCTGCGCGGACAATGGGGCTTCAAGGGCTTCGTCACCTCCGATTTCGGCTCGATCACCGAACTGCGCCTGCACGGCATCGCCAGGGACGACGCGGAAGCCGCGCGCAAGGCGCTGCTGGCCGGCATCGACATGGACATGATGGGTGACGTCTATCACAAGCACCTCGCCGCCGAGGTCACGGCCGGGCGCGTGCCCGCGAAGGCGCTCGACGAGGCGGTGCGGCGGGTGCTACGGGTCAAGTTCCATCTCGGCCTGTTCGAGCGCCCCGATGTCGACCCTGCCGCCGCGCCGGCGCTGATGCAGACGCAGGGCGCGCGCGAGGTCGCGCTCAAGGCGGCGCAGGAAGGCGCGATGCTGCTCAAGAACGCCAATGCGACGCTGCCGATCGGCGCCGGCGTCAAGTCGATCGCGGTGATCGGCGCGATGGCGCGACCGGAGGACGAGCGCGTCTGGACCGACCCTGCCGGGCTTGGCCGCCGCGTCGTGCAGGCTCTGCCTGAGGCGCTGAAGGAGCGGCTGCCGGCGGATGCCACCGTCACCTACGAGCCGGGCGTCAGCAAGGCCTGCGGCACCGAATTTGCCGACAAGGACGCCGCGATCCGCGCGGCGGCTGCCAGCGACCTCGTTGTCGCCATGCTAGGCGAGGATTGCGAGTTCATGGGCGAGGGTGCTTCCCGTACGAAGCTCGACCTGCCCGGCGTGCAGCAGGAGTTGCTCGAGGCTCTGGTGGCGACGGGCAAGCCGGTGGTGCTGGTGCTGGCGACGGGGCGCCCGCTCGTCCTGACCTGGGCCGACGCGCATGTCGCGGCGATCCTGCAGACCTTCCATGGCGGCACCGAGGGTCGAACCGCCATCGCCGACATCCTGACGGGCAAGGTCAATCCGTCGGGCCGGGTGCCGATGAGCTTTCCGCGCTCGGTGGGGCAGATTCCGATCTATTATGACCAGCTTCCGACCGGTCGGACGCAGAAGATCCGCCAGCGCTATGAATCGATCTATATCGACGAGGCCAACGAGCCGCTCTATCCCTTCGGCCACGGGCTTTCCTATACACGTTTCGCTTACGCCAATGCGCGTGTCTCGAAGCCGGGCATGAGCCTGAACGGCACGGTCGAGGTCTCGGTGGACGTCACCAATACCGGCTCGCGCGACGGGCAGGAGGTCGTGCAGCTTTATGTCCGCCAGCCGGTCGCCAGCCGGTCGCGTCCGCTGCGGCTGCTCAAGAGCTTCGACAAGGTGATGTTGCGGGCCGGCGAGACGCGTAGCGTCCGCTTCCGGCTCGATGCCGCGCGGCTCGGCGCCCATGACGAGGACGGCCGCTACACTGTCGAGCCGGGTGCCGTAGAGATATATCTTGGCGGTTCATCGCAAACATCCGTCACGACGCAAGTGCTTCTGACCAAGTCTTGATCGTTCGGTTCTTTTGGCTGCCTGCCGTTTGGTCTCGACAAGGATGAATTTTCGGTCAATCCTTTGGAGGCGCGCCCTTCGGATGTTTGCATCTGTCGGTCGCGAAGATGCGTTGGGTTTCAAGGGAAGACGCTTGGGCTTCAAAGGGTGCGGCGATGGCGACCGGAACCGTCAAGTGGTTCAATACTGAGAAGGGCTTTGGTTTCATTCAACCTGCGGATGGCGGCAAGGACGTTTTCGTCCACATCACTGCCGTAAAGGAAGCGGGCCTGATGACGCTGACCGAGGGCCAGAATGTCTCGTTCGAACTCAAGACCGAACGCGGCAAGACGGCGGCGGGCTCACTGCAAGTGATGTGAGCCTTTCGGCAGCTTGACAGGGCCGGCACACGCAGCGATGCCGCCGGCATGAAAGATATGCGCGCCAAAGGCGTCGTTGCGGGCGTCTACGTCGCGACGGGCCGTTCATCGTCTTCGCAGGGCTTTGTCACGGCGCCTGCCGACAGCCTCGCGCTCGACCCGTCCGGCATCCCCGGCGATCTGCATGCCGGCCTGACGCGCAAATCAGGCCCGCGCGAACCTTGGCTGCGGCGTGGCTTGAGCCTGCGCAACGACCGTCAGCTTTCGGCGGTTTGCCCGGCCGAACTGGCCATGATCGCGCAGCGGCTCGGAATACCCGCGCTGCCGCCGGAATGGCTTGGCGGCAACCTCCTGATCGAAGGACTGGCGGCCTTTTCCCACATCGCCCCCGGCAGCCAGCTGGCCTTCGGTGGCGGCTGGGGCGGCAAGGGGCGCTTCGATGGCCGCGCGCTGCTGCGGGTTGAGGGCTATAATGCGCCCTGCCGGCGGGCCGGGCGGGCGGTCGCGGTCGCGATGGGCCGCAAAGATCTCGAATGGGCCTTCGTGAAAGCCGCCGCCGCCCTGCGCGGGCTCGTCCTTTCGGTCGATCTTCCCGGCCCGATCGCGCCGGGTGACGCGGTGGTGGTGGTGGTGCCGCCGGTCGTTCCCAAGGGCGGTTAAGCCTATCTGGCGAAGCGCTTCGCGCCGACGACGCAGGTCGCAACGGCGGCGCAGATGGCGAGCATGGGCCAGGTGACCGTTTCCCCCAGCAGGAGGCCCGCCAGCGCCAGCCCGAAGAAGGGCTGTAGCAACTGCAATTGACCGACCGCGGCAATGCCGCCCTGCGCGAGGCCGCGATACCAGAAGACGAAGCCGATCAGCATGCTGAACAGCGAGACATAGGCGAGGCCAAGCCAGGCCGGCCATCCGGTCGTGGCGAAGGAAGCCGGCATCAGGCCCAGCGCCAGACCGCCCGTGATTGGGAGAGACAGCAGCAGTGCCCAGGAGATCACCTGCCAGCCGCCGAGCCGGCGCGACAGGGCCGCGCCTTCGGCATAGCCGAGACCGCAGACGATGATCGCAGCCAGCATCAGCAGGTCTCCGGTCGGCGAGGCCGTGAACCCTTGAGTCAGCGCAAAGCCGGCGACGAGCCCGCTGCCGAGGCAGGAGAACAGCCAGAAGGCCGGGCGCGGGCGCTCGCCGCCACGGATGACCCCGAAGAGCGCCGTCGCCAGCGGCAAGAGGCCGATGAAGACGATCGAGTGGGCGGAGGTGACGTGCTGGAGCGCAAGCGCGGTCAGCAGTGGAAAGCCGATGACGACGCTGAGCGCGACGACCAGCAGTGGCATGACATCGCGCCGTTCCGGCCGCTTCTCCCTGAAGGCGACGAGCAGGGCGAGTGCTGCCAGACCGGCGATGGCGGCGCGGGCCAATGTCAGGAAGACGGGGTCGAAATCCGCGACCGCGACGCGCGTGGCGGGGAGGGAGCCGCTGAAGATCAGCACGCCCAGGAAGCCGTTGATCCAGCCGCTCGCCATCGTATTGATCGTTCCGCCTCGCCTTGTGCCTGCATCGACCCGCAGCGGCCTGTTCTCCAGAGACAATTCAATACAGTTCAGGCAAACTGTATTGGTCATGGAGACCATACAGATGATCCGCTTGTGGTGACGAACGGAGATGGTGGCACGCGCGTCGGGCTGGTGATGCAGGCGATCAGGGTGCGCATCGCGGGGCGCGTGCTGGCGTATGGCGCGAGGCTGCCGTCGATCCGGGCTTTCTCGGAGGCGATGGCGGTATCGAAATCGACCGTCGTCGAGGCTTACGACCGCCTTGCCGCCGAAGGCGTGATCCAGGCGCGTCGTGGCTCGGGCTTCTATGTCGCGGGTCATGCGCCGCCGTTCTCGGTCGCGGATCTCGGCCCCCCGCTGGAGCGCGCGGTCGATCCGTTCTGGGTCTCGCGCCAATCGCTCGATGCAGGCGAGGGGGTGCTCAAGCCCGGCTGCGGCTGGCTGCCGGCCGATTGGCTGCCGCAGGACGCCTTGCGCCGGGCGCTGCGGGCGGTGTCGCGCGCGCCGGCCGAGACGCTGGCGGATTACGGTACGCCGCTGGGCCTGTTGCCGCTGCGACAGCTTCTGGCCCGTCGCCTGGCGCTGCATGGAGTCGAGGCTGCGGCCGATCGGATCATGCTGACCGAGTCCGGTACGCAGGCGCTGGACCTCGTCTGCCGTTTCCTGGTCGAGCCCGGCGATACCGTCCTCGTCGACGATCCCTGCTACTTCAACTTCCATGCCCTGCTGCGGGCCCATCGCGTCCGCATCGTCGGCGTGCCCTATACGCAGACCGGTCCCGACATCGCTGCGTTCGAACAGGTCGTGGCCGAGCATCGGCCGCGGCTCTACATCACCAATTCGGCGCTCCATAATCCGACCGGCGCGACTCTGTCGCCGGTCGTCGCCCATCGGGTGCTGAAGCTCGCCGACCAGTTCGGGCTGACGATCGTCGAGGACGATATCTTCGCCGATTTCGAGCCGGAGCCGGCCCCGCGCCTGGCCGCCTTCGACGGGCTCGACAGGGTCGTCCAGATCGGCAGCTTCTCGAAGACGCTCTCGGCGTCCGTGCGCTGCGGCTACATCGCGGCGCGTCGGGACTGGATCGAGGGGCTGATCGACCTCAAGATCGCGGCGTCGTTCGGCACCGGACGCCTCGCGGCCGAGATGGTCCTGACCATCCTGAAGGACGGCAGCTATCGCAAGCACATGGACGGGCTGCGGGCGCGTCTCGCGCGCGCCATGGGCGAGACCTCGGGCCGGCTCAGGGCGATGGGCGTCATACCCTGGATCGAACCGCGTGGCGGCATGTTCCTCTGGTGCGCGCTGCCCGAGGGGCTGGATTCGTCGATGATCGCCCGGCAGCTGCTCGCCGAGGGCATCGTTCTGGCACCCGGCAACGTCTACAGCCTGTCGCAGACGGCCAGCAGGTTCCTCCGCTTCAATGTCGCGCAGTCGGCCGATCCGCGCCTGTTCAGCGCACTTGGGCGGGCGATGGCGGCTGGTCTGCTGGACGAGGGCGCCGGCTCAGTTTGAACTTGCACGGCTAGCGTAACTGACATAAAGATATCTTTATATCTTTTTTCCCTCTTGCGATGGAGTTCGCGCGCTTGCGTCAGCCGACCACGCTTTCCTCCGACGTCCTGCTCGCCGGCCTGCGTGCCGCAGGCGAGGAGACGCGGCTGCGTATCCTGGCGCTGCTGTCTGAGGGCGAATTGTCGGTGTCGGACCTGACCGACATCCTCGGCCAGTCGCAGCCGCGCATCTCGCGTCATCTCAAGCTGCTGGCCGAGGCCGGGCTGGTTCGGCGTTCGCGAGAGGGCGCCTGGGCCTTTTTCCGGCTCGACGAGACCGGGGCGGGCGGTGCCTTCGCGGCGTCGCTGGCGGCGTGGCTCGATCGGTCCGACCCTGTCCTGGCGGCTGATCGCGAGCGGCTTGCCGCCGTGCGCGGCACGCGCGCCGAGGTGGCGCAGAATTATTTCGCCAGTGTGGCGCGCGACTGGGACCGCCTGCGCCGGCTGCATGTGCCCGACGACGCCGTCGAGGCGGCGGTCGAGGCTGCCGTCGGCCAGGGCACGCCGGGCGGCGTGCTCGATCTCGGCACCGGCACCGGTCGCATGCTCGAGCGGGTCGCGCCGAAATTTGGCCGCGCGGTTGGCGTCGATGCGAACCACGCCATGCTGGCGGTGGCGCGCGCCAATCTCGAGAAGGCCGGCCTCTCGCGTGTCGAGCTGCGGCAGGGAGACATCTACGCGCTGCCCTTCCCGCGCGGCGCGTTCGATCTCGTCATCATCCACCAGGTGCTGCACTTCCTCGACGATCCCGGGCGCGCGGTGCGCGAGGCCGCCGCGATGCTGAGCCCCGGCGGGCGGCTGATCGTGGTCGATTTCGCGCCGCACGAGATGGAATTTCTGCGCACCGAGCATGCCCATCGCCGGCTCGGTTTCTCGCGGGCTCAGATCGCCGGCTGGTTTTCAGAGGTCGGGCTCGCCTGCGATCTGTCCGAGGAAATCACGCTGGCCGGCGGTGGCTCCGGCCAGTTGCCGGTGATGCTCTGGCGGGGATGCGACCGGCGCGTCCAGTCCGACCCGATGCCGCGGCAGACCAATCTAGAGGTGGCCTGATGAACGCGTTTCGCCCCAGCCGGCATGGCTCGCGCCGCCCGAAAGTGTCCTTCGAGTTCTTTCCGCCGAAGAGCGACGAGATGGAGGTCGCGCTCTGGGAGAGCGTGCGCCGGCTCGAGCCGCTCGGGCCGTCCTTCGTCTCGGTGACCTATGGCGCCGGCGGCTCGACGCGCGAGCGAACGCACGCAACCGTCAAGCGCATGGTCGAGGAGACGGGCTTCAACCCGGCGGCCCATCTCACCTGCGTCTCGGCGTCGCGGGACGAGGTCGACGAGGTCATTCGCGCCTATTGGGACGCGGGCGTGCGCCATGTCGTGGCGCTGCGCGGCGATCCGGCTGGCGGGCTCGGCACGACTTACGAGCCGCATCCGCAGGGCTATCACCAGACCTCGGATCTGGTCGCCGGCCTCAGGCGCATCGGCGATTTCGAGGTCACGGTCTCGGCCTATCCGGAGAAGCATCCGGAAGCCGCCTCGCTCGATGCCGACATCGACGCGCTGAAGAAGAAGGTCGATGCCGGCGCGACGCGGGCGATCACCCAGTTCTTCTTCGATAACGACGTCTATTTCCGCTATCTCGACAAGGTCCGCGCCGCCGGGATCGACATCCCGATCCTGCCGGGCATCGTGCCGGTCCAGAACTTCAAGCAGACCGCCAATTTCGCCCGCAAGACCGGCGCGAGCGTGCCGCAATGGCTTGCCGACCGTTTCGAGGGGCTGGAAGAGGACGCGGCGACGCGCCGTCTGGTGGCGGCGGCCGTCTGCGCCGAACAGGCGCTCGACCTGATCGACCGGGGCGCGAGCGACCTGCATTTCTACACGATGAATAAAGCCGATCTGGTCTATGCGATCTGCCACCTCGTCGGCGTCAAGCCCGAGAAGCAGGCGGCGCAGGCAGCCGCTGCGGCGGCGTAATTTTTGACGAGCCCTCATCCCGAGGGGCCCTGTCAGCGGCGGCTCGAGGGATGCGGACTGCGAACTGAACGTGTTCGTTTCCGGTTGGAAAGCGTGACTGATGACAGACTTCACACCCACGCCCGTCGACGGCGCCGAGATCGAGCGCGCGCTGCGCCAATCCGCGTCCGAGCGCATTCTCGTGCTCGACGGTGCGATGGGGACGCAAATCCAGAACCAGAGGTTCTCCGAGGCCGATTTCCGGGGTGAGCGCTTCAAGGGCTGGAACCACGATCTCAAGGGTAACAACGACCTTCTGGTGCTGACCCAGCCCGAGGCGATCCGCGATATCCACCTGGCCTATTTCACGGCCGGCGCCGATATCGTCGAGACCAACACCTTCTCCTCGACCCAGATCGCCCAGGCCGATTACGGCATGGAGGCGCTGGCCTATGAACTGAACGTGGAGTCCGCCAAGCTGGCGCGCGAGGCGGCGCTGATCGCCCAGAAGGCCGATGGTCGCCGCCGCTATGTCGCCGGCGCGGTCGGCCCGACGAACCGCACGCTCTCGATCTCGCCGGACGTCAACAATCCCGGCTTCCGTGCCGTGACATTCGACCAGGTGCGCGAATCCTACGCCGAGCAGGTGAGGGGGCTGATCGATGGCGGCGCCGAGATCATCCTGGTCGAGACGATCTTCGACACGCTCAACGCCAAGGCCGCCATCGTCGCGATCGAGAACGTCTTCCACGAGAAGGGCATCCGCCTGCCGGTGATGATCTCCGGCACGATCACGGATCTGTCGGGGCGCACGCTTTCGGGCCAGACGACGGAAGCGTTCTGGAACGCCATCCGCCATGCCAAGCCGCTGACGGTCGGCCTCAACTGCGCACTCGGCGCGCGCGAGATGCGCGCCCATATCAAGGACTTGTCGCGTGTCGCCGACACGCTGATCTGCGCCTATCCGAACGCCGGCCTGCCCAATGAATTCGGAATGTACGACGAGAGCCCCGAGGCGACGGCCGGGATGCTGGCCGAGTTCGCCGATGCCGGGCTCGTCAATGTCGTCGGCGGCTGCTGCGGCACCACGCCCGAGCATATCCGCGCCATCGCGCAGGCTGTGGCCGGCAAGGCGCCGCGCGCCATCCCCACGATCAAGCCCTATCTGCGGCTGGCGGGCCTGGAGCCCTTCACGCTCGACGAGACCATCCCCTTCGTCAATATCGGCGAGCGCACCAACGTCACCGGTTCGGCTCGCTTCCGGAAGCTGGTCACGTCGGGGGACTATGCCGCCGCGCTCGACGTGGCGCGAGACCAGGTCGCCAATGGCGCGCAGGTCATCGACATCAACATGGACGAGGGCCTGCTGGATAGCCAAGCCGCCATGACGGAGTTCTGCAACCTGATCGCCTCGGAGCCGGACATCAGCCGGGTGCCGATCATGGTCGACTCCTCTAAGTTCCACGTCATCGAGGCAGGCCTGAAGACGATCCAGGGCAAGCCGATCGTCAATTCGATCTCGATGAAGGAAGGCGAGGCGGCCTTCCTCGAACATGCTCGCATCTGCCGCAACTACGGCGCGGCCGTCGTGGTGATGGCTTTCGACGAGACCGGCCAGGCTGATACCTACCAGCGCAAGATCGAAATCTGCACGCGCGCCTACAAGCTCTTGACCGAAGAGATCGGCTTCCCGCCCGAGGACATCATCTTCGACCCCAACATCTTCGCGGTGGCGACGGGCATCGAGGAACACGACAATTACGGCAACGACTTCATCGAGGCCACGAAGACGATCCGCGAGACGCTGCCGCATGCCCATATCTCGGGCGGCGTCTCGAACCTGTCCTTCTCGTTCCGCGGTAACGAAAAGGTCCGCGAGGCCATGCACTCTGTCTTCCTGTATCATTGCATCAAGGTCGGCATGGATATGGGCATCGTCAATGCGGGCCAGCTCGGCTCCTATGACGGGCTCGACCCCGAGCTGCGCGAGCTCTGCGAGGATGTCGTCCTCAACCGCCGCAAGGATGCCACCGAGCGGCTGCTTGACGCCGCGCCGCGCTTCAAGGGCGACGGCTCCGTCGCGGTCTCGACCAAGGACATGGTCTGGCGTGGCGAGCCGGTCGAGAAGCGGCTGGAATATGCGCTGGTCAACGGCATCACCGCTTTCATCGACCTCGACACCGAAGAGGCACGGCTGAAGGCCGAGAAGCCGCTGCATGTCATCGAAGGCCCGCTCATGGCCGGCATGAACGTCGTCGGGGACCTGTTCGGCGCCGGCAAGATGTTCCTGCCGCAGGTGGTGAAGTCGGCCCGCGTGATGAAGCAGGCCGTGGCCTATCTGATGCCCTACATGGATGAAGAAAAGCGCCTGAACGGCGGCGGTGAACGCTCGGCTGCCGGCAAGGTGCTGATGGCAACGGTGAAGGGCGATGTCCACGACATCGGCAAGAACATCGTCGGCGTCGTGCTCCAGTGCAACAATTACGAGGTCATCGATCTCGGCGTGATGGTGCCGACGCAGAAGATCCTCGACACCGCGCGCCGGGAGAAGGTCGACATCATCGGGCTGTCGGGCCTGATCACGCCCTCGCTCGACGAGATGGTGACGGTCGCCGCCGAGATGGAGCGCGAGGGCTTCGACATTCCCCTGCTGATCGGCGGCGCCACGACGAGCCGCGTGCATACGGCGGTCAAGATCCACCCGGCCTATGAAAAGGGCCAGACGGTCTATGTCACGGATGCCTCGCGTGCGGTCGGCGTCGTCTCCAGCCTGCTTTCGCAGGACCAGAAGCCCGCCTATGTGGAGGGCATTCGCGCGGAATATGCCAAGGTCTCCGCCGCGCATCGTCGTTCCGAGGCCGACAAGCAGCGCCTGCCGCTGGCCAAGGCGCGCGCCAATGCCTTCAAGGCCGACTGGAGCGGATACCATCCGCCCAAGCCGAGCTTCCTGGGCACACGGACCTTCCGGACCTATGACCTCGCCGATCTCGTGCCGGTGATCGACTGGACGCCGTTCTTCCAGACCTGGGAGATGAAGGGCCGCTTCCCGGCGATCCTGCAGGACGAGAAGCAGGGCGAGGCGGCGCGCGCGCTGTGGGACGACGCCCAGTCGATGCTCAAGCGCATCGTCGAGGAGCGCTGGTTCAACCCCAAGGCGGTGATCGGCTTCTGGCCCGCGAATGCGGTCGGCGACGATATCGCGCTCTATACCGGCGAGAGCCGGCAGGAGCGTCTCGCGACCTTCCACGGCCTGCGCCAGCAGCTCTCCAAGCGCGACGGCAAGCCGAACATGTGCCTGTCGGACTTCTTCGCGCCCGAAGGCATCGAGCGGCCCGACTATGTCGGCGCCTTCGTGGTCACGGCCGGCGCGGAGGAGGAGCGGATTTCGGAGAAGTTCGCGCGCGACAACGACGATTACCGCTCGATCATGGTCAAGGCGCTGGCCGACCGCTTCGCCGAGGCCTTCGCCGAGCGCATGCACCAGAAGGTCCGCACCGAGTTCTGGGGCTATGCGCCAGACGAGAACCTCGCCAATGAGGATCTGATCCGCGAGGAGTATCGCGGCATCAGGCCGGCGCCCGGCTATCCGGCCCAGCCGGACCATACCGAGAAGGCGACCGTGTTCGAGCTGCTGCAGGCCGAAAGCCGCGTCGGCGTGAAGCTGACGGAGAGCTTCGCAATGTGGCCGGGCTCGTCGGTCTCAGGCATGTATCTGTCGCATCCGGACGCCTATTACTTCGGCGTCGCCAAGGTCGAGCGCGATCAGGTCGAGGATTACGCCATCCGCAAGGGGATGGCGATCCATGAGGTCGAGCGCTGGCTCGCGCCGATCCTGAACTACGAGCCGGCGAGCTATCGGCTGGAAGCCGCCGAGTAGGAGACGGATGGCTTGCGCCACGCTCCCGTCGACAAGGCGTTGTTCTACAGTCCCTTCACGTTGAATTCCCGGCCCGGCTCGTATAGGCGAACCGGACCGGGATCGACCGGTGTTGTGGGACCGGACGGACATGGCTGAAGACAACGACGACTACGTCTATGACGAGGTGACGGGCGAGTGGCGCCCCGCTTCCGAGATGGTTGCCGCCGCGGCGCCGGGGCGGGCCGAGGTTCGCGACGCGGCCGGCAACGTCCTCGTCGATGGCGACTCGGTGGTCCTGATCAAGGATCTGAAGGTCAAAGGCGCCGGCCAGACGCTGAAGCAGGGAACGGTGATCAAGTCGATCCGCCTGACGGATGATCCCGAAGAGATCGACTGCCGCCATGAGGCGATCAAGGGCCTCGTCCTGCGCACCGAATTCGTCCGCAAGCGCTGAGATGACGGCTGCCTCCGTCATTCGCAAGGCGACCGCGGCCGACCTGCCACGCATTCACGCGATCCGGATGGGCGTGAGCGAGAACGTACTCTCCGATCCGTCCAAGGTGACGGACGAAGAGGTTGCCTGGTATCGCGAGCAAGCGATCTTCCTGGTGTCCGAGGACGGCGGTGAGGTCGTCGGTTTCTCTTGCGCCAACCACCAGACCGGCCTCGTCTGGGCGCTTTTCGTCGATCCCGCTCATGAGGGGCGCGGTCATGGCCGGGCCCTGCTCGATGCGGCGCTGGCGGCGTTGAAGGCAGCGGGGATCGTACAGGCCCATCTGACGACCGGTGCCGGCACACGGGCCGAGCGCTTCTATCGTCGCCATGGCTGGCAGGAAACGGGCCGTTCGCTCGACGACCATGTCGTTTTCGTCCGGCCGCTGGGCTGAGCGACGGACAGGCGACTTGCGCAGCCGCCTTCGCCATCCTGCGCGCCTGCAATGGCAAAGCCATTGAAGCCGTCGTCGCACTGCAACATCTTGCCTGCACGAAACGGTTTCATTCCGGCAGAGGCTCGACCATGACCAAGATCGCCATCGTGTTCCATTCTGGCTACGGCCACACCAAGAAGGTCGCCGAGACCGTTCAGGCGGGGGCTGCCTCCACCGGCGCGACCGTCGACCTGGTGCCAATCGACGCCGAGGGCAATATTCCTGAAGCGGCGTGGGAGACGCTCAAGGCGGCCGACGGCATTGTTTTCGGCTCGCCGACCTATATGGGCATGGTGTCCTGGCAGTTCAAAAAGTTCGCCGACGCCTCGAGCAAGCCCTGGTACACGATGGACTGGAAGGGCAAGGTCGCAGCCGGCTTCACCAATTCGGCGACGCTGAACGGCGACAAGGGCTCGACGATCGCCTATCTCGCGACGCTGGCCGCCCAGCACAAGATGCTCTGGACCGGAACCGGCATGCATCCGTCCAACGCCAAGTCGAGCACCCGCGACGATCTCAACAATCTCGGCGGCTATCTCGGCCTGCTCGTGACCTCGCCGTCGGATGCCGGCGTCGATGAGATGGTCGCGGGTGACCTGAAGACGGCCGAAGCCTTCGGCGCGAACGTCGCCGAGGTCGTAAAGAGCGTGAAAGGCTGAGCATCGCGGCAGCGCCGGGTGTTTCTGGCGGGCCGCGATCCGGAAAGGGCCGTGGCCCTGTCGATTCCGGTCTCGCTGCTGGAGCCTTTTGCGCTGCGGTCGAAGCACAGGGCGGGGTCGTCCCGAGTCGGTCGCCCCGAACGCGGATGATACTACCCCGCAGCCGTCGAGGCCATCACAGGCCTCGCGATCATGCCGTCGAAGATGCGGACCCGGTTGCTGCCCGCGGCCCTGGCGACATAAAGCGCGGCGTCCGCCTCCGCGAAGAGCTTCTTGGGGTCCTGCAGATGCGTGGGCTTCATCATGGTGGCGCCCAGCGTGATGCCGATCTCGATCGCCCGCGTGTCGCGCGGCACCGGGCGCGCGAGCAGCCTGTGGGCTCCCTCCAGCATCGCGGCCAGCGCGGCGTGCCCGCCGGGAACCCGCAGCAGCAGCGCGAATTCGCAACCGCCGATGCGCGAGACCATGATCGCGTCGGGGAAAAGCCTGGCCAGCCGCCCGCCGATGCAGCGCAGGCATTCGGTCGCTCCGGCGTGGTCATGCTGGTCGCGAATGGTCTCGAAACCGTCGATGGCGAGGACTGCCAGCGCAAAACCATGGGGCCCGTCAGCATGGCGGCTGAGTTCGCGGGCGGCTTCCTCGAAAGCGCGCCGGTTCGCCAGCCCGGTCAGCGGATCGTTGCCGACGAGCGTGACGAGCCCGTCCCACATCTTCTTTTCGGCCGTGATGTCCTGCTTCGAGCCGAAGATGCGGGTGGGCCGGCCGTGTTCGTGGTCCACGCCGACGCGCAGGCGCATCCAGCGGCTCTGCCCGGCTGTCCGAAGCTGGCAATCGAGGACAAAGCCCTTTCCTGTAGCGATGGCGGCGGCGCGGCGCTGGTCCATCTCGCCGCGGCTCTGGCTCTGATAGACATCGAGCGTGTCGGAGCGGTGGAGCTTCGAGCCGCGCTTCAGGCCGAACAGGTCGTAGACTCCATCGGTCCAGGACAGCGCGCCTGTGGCAAGATCGCATGACCAGGCGCCGCCCGATCCGAGCATCGTCTGGTCGTGGAGGTGGCCGGCAGCGGGCGCTGGGTTCTGAACGTGATTCAAGACGGGCTCCCCGGAGGGGCAGGCTTAGGCATGATGCTTCGACGCTAGGCGCTATCGGTTAAGCGACCCTTGCGACGATGCCTCAAACCAGGCCGCTCATTCCCGCCGCAGCGCCTCGATCGGGTCGAGCCGCGCGGCCTGCCTGGCGGGATAGAAGCCGAAAAAGATTCCGATCATCCCGGACACACCGACGGCGATCAGGATCGTCTCGATCGAGACGACCGACGGCCAGCCGGCAATTCGGGCGATGGTGAGCGCCGAGCCGATGCCGAGCGCGATGCCGACCGCGCCGCCGATGGTGGCGAGCGTGGTCGCCTCGATCAGGAACTGCGCCAGGATATCGCGCTGCCGCGCACCCACCGCCAGCCGCAGCCCGATCTCGCGGGTGCGCTCGGTTACGGAGACCAGCATGATGTTCATGATGCCGATGCCGCCGACGAGCAGCGAGACGCCCGCGACTGCCGCGAGCAGCCAGGACAGGGTGGTCGCAGCCTGGGTCGCGGTGTTGGCGATCTCGGTCAGGTTGCGGACGATGAAGTCGTCGTCCTGGTCGGCCATCAGGCGGTGGCGCTGGCGCAGCAGCGCGCTGGTCTGCTCGATGCCGGGCGCAATCGCGTCCTCGCTGGCGAATTTCACCATGATGGTCTGGACCGAACGGTCGCGGGCATAGTTGCGGCCGACGATGCGGCGGCGGCCGGTGTCGAGGGGCACGAAAATGACGTCGTCCTGGTCCTGGCCGAGCGCCGACTGGCCCTTGCCGGCCATCACGCCGATGACCTTGAAGGGCACGTTGCGGATACGGAATTGCTGCTCGAGCGGGTTCTGCTCGCCGAACAGGTTCCTGGCCACGGTCTGGCCGATGATGGCGACGATCTCGCCCCGGCGCAGTTCCTCCGGCTCGAACAGGCGCCCCTCCGCGACATCCCATTCCCGCGCCGCGAAGAAATCGAGATCGGTCGCGGTGATCTGCGTCGACCAGTTGGCGCCGGCATAGACGGCCTGGGCGCGGGTGATGAGCACGGGGGCCGCAGCGACGACGTCCTCGACCTCCTTGGCGATCGCGGTCGCGTCCTCGTCGGTCAGCGTCGATGAGGCGCCCGCGCCCAGCCGGGCACCACCTTGCGTGACGTTGCCGGACTGGATGATGGCGAGGTTTGCTCCGAGCGACTTGATCTGGGACGTCACCCGTTCGCGCGCGCCCGAGCCGATCGCCACCATGGCGATGACGGCGGCGACGCCGATGATGATGCCGAGCATGGTCAGCGCCGAGCGCAGCGCGTTGGCGCCGATGGCCGAGAGAGCCGAGCGGATCGCCTCGAAGATGCTCATGTGGCGGCCTCTGCAAGGGCTTCCGGCTGCAGGGCGTCGAGCCCGGCAAGCGCTGCGCGGGCGTCGGCCGGGTCCTGGCGCTGGTCGCTCAGGAGCTTGCCGTCACGGAAGCGGATGACGCGGCGGGCATGGCGCGCGACCTCGGCGTCATGGGTGACGAGGACGACGGTGACGCCCTCGCGATTGAGGTCCTGGAACAGAGCGAGGATTTCGAGCGCGGTGCGGCTGTCGAGGGCGCCCGTCGGCTCGTCGGCGAGCAGCAGGCGCGGTTCGTTGACCAGCGCACGCGCGATGGCGACGCGCTGTTGCTGGCCGCCGGACAACTGCATCGGGCGGTGATGGGCGCGCTCCGCGAGGCCGACCCGGCCCAGCGCTGCCAGCGCCCGCTCGCGCCTGACCTTGCGATCGGCCCCGGCATAGACCATCGGCAATTCGACATTGGCGCAGGCATCGACGCGCGGCAGCAGGTTGAACTGCTGGAAGACGAAGCCGAGTTTGCGGTTGCGGAGTTCGGCGAGGCCGTCGCTGCCCAGTGTCTCGACCGCGACCCCATCCAGACGGTAATGCCCGCCGGTCGGCCGGTCGAGGCAGCCGATCAGATTCATGAAGGTCGATTTTCCCGAGCCGGAGGGACCCATCACAGCCACCAGTTCGCCGGCCTCGATGTCGAGCGAGACCCGGTCGAGCGCAGTGACGCGGCCGGAATCAAGGTCGTAGACGCGGGAGAGCTCGCGCGCTTCGATCAGGGGCATGGGGCGCATCCCTCTGTCATTCCGGGGCGGCCCGAAGGGCCGAACCCGGAACCCATGATGGGGTGCGCGTGATCGACCGGCCCTAAAATTGGCTTCCCCCAGTCATGGATTCCGGTTTCGCCGCTGCGCGACGCCCCGGAATGACAAAGGAGGGTCGGTTCACCCGACATCGCCGTCAAAACAGCCGCGGACCGCGCACCGGCGGGCCTCCTGCGGGGGCCGGGGTCGTCGTAGCCCGAGGCCCCCCGCCGATGATCACCGCCTGCCCCTCCTTGAGATCGCCGGAGACCAGTTCGGTATAGGCGCCATCCGTCGGGCCGAGCATGACGGGTACCGCTTTCGGCTGGCCGTCCTCGCCGAGCACATAGACGCGGCCCGGCGTGCCCTGCTGCGGCGCGGCGCGCCCCTCCTGCATCATCGCCTCGAATTTGGCCTTGCGCTCATCATCGAGGACGGCGGCGACCTTGGCGATCATTTCGGCGCGAGCCTTGCGGAACGTGGCGCGGCGCTCATCCTGAGAGAGGCCGGCCATGGCCTCGCGGATGCCGGCGCGGCGCTCTTGCATGATCGCGTCGATGGCCTGCTTCTGTTCCGGCGTCGGCTGCAATTCGGTCTCGATGCGCTCGCGGAAGGCTGCCCCCTGCGCAGCCCCACGGTCGCCTTGCCCCGCGCCTTGTCCCTGCGAAGTGCGCGGAAGGGCCGCCGGAGCGCTCGTCGCGGCGGCGCCGGACGGGCGGAAGCGCAGCGCGGCATTGGCGATGCGTAGCACGTCGCGGCGATCCTCGGTCACGACCTGGAGATTGGCGGTCATGCCCGGCAGCAGCGCCATGTCGGCGTTCTCGACCCGGATGACGCCGGTATAGGTGACGACGTTCTGGATGGTCTGGGCGCCCAGCCGCACCATCGCGACGCGGCCCTCGAAGCTGCGGTTGGGATAGGCGTTGACGGTGAAGGTGGCCGGTTGCCCGGTCTTCAGCCGGCCGACATCGGCCTCGTCGATATTGGCGTAGATGTCGATGGTGCGCAGGTCCTGCGCGATCTGGAACAGGGTCGGCGTCGAGAGCGAGGCCGCGACCGTCTGGCCGAGATCGACCTGGCGCTGCACCACCACGCCATCGACCGGCGAGCGGATGTCGGTGCGCTCCAAATCGATCAGGATGTCCTTGAGCTTGGCCTCGCGCTGCGAGATCAGCGCCTGGCCGGACTGCACCTGCCCCTCGGCAAGCAGGATGTCGGCATCGAGCCCGTTGAGTTCGGCCTTGGCCGAGGCGACCTGCGCCTCGCTGGAGGCCAGCGTCGCGACCTGGACCTCGACCTGGGTGCTGGCGGTGTCGAGCGCCTGCTGCGAGCCGGTGTTGCGCTTGAAGAGCTCACTCTGGCGCTCGAAGGTGCGTCTGGCGTCGGCGAGCTGTGCTGCCGTGCGGTCGCGCTGCGCTTCCAGATCCTTGACCGTCGAATTGGCCTTGAGCCGCGTCGAGCGGGCCCGGTCGAGCTGGGCGCGCTTGACCATGAGATCGGCCCGCGCCTGGGCGACATCCGCCTGCGCGGCGTCGCGACGCGTCCTGATCTGGTCGCTGTTCAGCCTTGCGACGATCTGGCCGGCCTTCACCTGCGAATTATAGTCGGCGAGAATCTCGACGATCTGGCCCGAGAGCTGCGAGCCGACCAGAACGGTCGTCATCGGTGTCAGCGTGCCCGTGGCGCGCACGGCGGCGGTGATCTGCCCGCGATCGATGGCGGTGGTGCGATAGGCCGCGTCATTGGCCGGGCCGCCGGCAGGGCGCAGCGTCCAGTAGCCGGCCGCCACGACGAGGGCCGCCAGTCCAGATCCGATCAACCACTTGCGCAAAGGTCGTCCCCATCGTCGCGCAAGCGAGCCAGCCTGCGTCAGTTGCCGGAACATGCCAGAATGGAGTGCAAACAGCGAGTTAACTTACCGCAATGTTGCGGAGAGGTTGGGGGAGGCTGTTCTGCGTCGGAGGGACGCACCATGGCACGGGTGGTAACCCCGCCGCGTGGGCTTCGCCCCCGCCCCGGAAAGCTACTGCTGGGATTTCACCAAGCTCAATGGCGAGCGGGTCACCTTCAATGGTGAGCCTGTCGTCGATCTGGTGAGGGTCAACTGATGGCCGAACTTGCACTCGTCCCACCGCGTCGATGGGCATCGCAGCAACGAATTGCGGCGGCGCAGCGTCGAAATCATGAAACCGAACGGCATCCGGCACGATACAACCATATGGCGAAACGCCGCCCTTCAGCTGGAGGACCGTAAGATCAGCGACGATCCGAGCCCAGAAGCGGCTAGGCACCGCGTGGACCAGCTCGTTCAACGCAGCGAGTCCGGATATGATTCTGATGATGAAAACGACGCTGGCGACGCCACAACGTTGGTTGGCTCGGTTCTGTTCTTCATCATTGCCGCCGTGTCTGGCGGCATCGTCGGTTTCGTGTTCGCCGGTGAGGTGACACTCAGCATCGCCGCATTCGGGGCTCTTCTGTTGGGGCTCCTGCTTGGCTGGGTATTCTGGGGCCGGCAGACCTGACGCAACCGCGCGCCGTAAGGGCGCTGGGCTCATCAATGGATGGCCCAGCGGGTTGAACTGGACCCAAACTGACCACGATCCAGCGTCGCAGAGCTCCCTCAGCCCGTCCGCGCGCCCTGCGTCGCCGCCAGCAGGTCGCGGAGCGTCGTGATGGTCGAGGCGTCGGCGACGCCATCGACCTTGTCCTGGCGCCAGTGGCGCTGGAAGGCGGCGACCACGGCTTCCAGCTTCTCGTCATAGACGCCGTCCACCGTGACGCCGTAACCGAGCATCGCGAACATCGCCTGCAGCGCCTCGACCGGCTGGCCTGAGTCGCCCTTCGCGAAGAAGCGGCCGCCGCGGATCGGGGGCGGCTCGCTCCAGAACCCCACGCCGCCCTCGGCGAAATGGCGCCAGGGGAATTTCTCGCCGGGGTCGATCTTGCGGCCGGGTGCGATGTCGGAATGGGCGAGCACGCGCTCAGGCGGGATGGCCCAGCGCTCGCAGATGTCGCGGCACAGGTTGAGCGTCGCGGCGATCTGCTCTTGTGGGAAATCGGGCAGGCCGCCGGGATGGCCGGGATTGGCGATCTCGATGCCGATCGAGCAGGAGTTGATATCGCTCTCGCCGGCCCAGTGCGAGGCGCCGGCATGCCAGGCGCGGCGCGCTTCCGGCACGAGCTGGAGCGTGTGGCCGTTCTCGAAGACGAAATAATGCGAGGAGACCTGCGAGGCCGGGTTGCACAGCCATTGCAGGGCTTCGCCGGCGTCGCGCATGCCGGTGTAGTGCAGGATCAACATGTCAGGCCGGCGCTCCGGCCCCGCTGCGTCCGTGCCGCCGCCCTTGCGCGGGCCGTGATTGGGGGAGGGGAAGATCTTCGCCGCGAAGCGGCTGTCGGGCGCCATCGTCAGGCTCATGCGGGCTCGCTCGCCAGCCTTGCCGTCAGTCCGCGCTCCCGCTCGATCCGGTCCCAGGCGGCGTTGATGGCGGCGAGCCGGCGCGTCGCGATCGCGACGGCTTCCTGCGGCAGGCCGCGCGCGATCTCGCGGTCGGGATGGGTCTGCGCCACGAGCTGGCGGTAGTGGCGCTTGAGGTCGGCGTCGTTCATCTCGCGGGTCGCGCCGAGAACGAGATAGGGATCATCGGCGCGGCGGGCATGGCGGGACTCGATCCGGGCGAAATCGGCGTCGCCGATGCCGAAGATCGCCGCCACCTCGCGCAGATAGGCGTGCTCGTCCTGGTGGATCGCGCCATCGGCGGCCGCGATCAGGAAGAGCCCGTCGAGCACGTCCTCGAGCAAGGCGGGTTCGTCGCGGAAGCTGTCGGCAATCTGGCCGGCATAGGCCTCGAAGCCGGCGCTGGTCTGCTTGGCGAGGTCGAACAGCATCTCGATTCGCTTTTGCTGATCGGGCGGCACCGTGACGATGCGGTGAAACGCGGCGACCTCGTCGCGCGTGACCACGCCGTCCGAGCGCGCCATCTTGGCTGCGAGCGCGACGAGGCCGGTGGTGAAGATCAGCTCGCGCGGGGCAGGGCCGAAAGGGGAACCCTCGCGGTCGACGAGGAGATGGCCGGCCAGCGCGCCGACCAGCGCGCCGAGCGGGCCGCCGAGCGCGAGACCCAGGCCGCCGCCGCCCAGCGCCCCCCAGAATGACGAAACCATGATGCAGGCGTCTCCCGGCCCGGTGCTGTTGTACCGATGATAGCGGTAAGCGGCCAGAGCCGACACCCCGGCCCGAATCGGCAAGCGAAGCGGCCGATCGGGCGATTATCTGACGGCTAACTTTAATTGCGGCAAAAATCGGGCAAAAAGTTCTGAGCCGGCATCAATACCCGGCATCTTTTTGGCTCGCATGCGCGATCGGCTAGCCAATACATTGCGATACTCCCAATCGATGTATCGTATAGCGGTCGCCATGTAACGTGTTTCGGCCCGATATCCGAATCAACAGACAGATTCTCGTCACATTTACTGATCACTGGACTGCCCCTTCCAGCCAATTGGCGATTGTAAGGGTTCAGTCGATTATGCGGTATACCTCCAGCGGCGCTCTCGCCGCCATCGCGATTTGCCTCGCAAGCCTCCAGCCGGCGCAAGCCCAGGTCAACGACGAGACGGACGCCCGCGCGTTCATCGTCAAGGAAGCCGAGATCCAGCGCGCGAAGGCGGCTGCCGAAGCCGGCGAGGACAAGACGGAGACGGTTGCGGCCGAATCGAAACCTGCCGTCGCAGGCAAGGCCAGGTCCGGACGTGCTGCGGCGCTTGCCGCGCCGGCTGGATCGGACGGGCTCAAGGCGCTGGTCGCACGTCACGCCGCCGCGAATGGCGTGCCGTTCTCGCTGGCCGACGCGGTGGTGCGGGTCGAGAGCCGCTACAATCCCCGCGCCTCCCATGCCGGCAATTACGGGTTGATGCAGATCCGCCACCAGACGGCGCGCGGCATGGGCTATTCGGGCGGGGCCGGTGGGCTGCTCGATGCCGAGACCAATGCCCGCTACGCCATGAAGTACCTCGCGATGGCCTATCGCGCCGCCGGCGGCGACACCTGCCGCACCATCATGAAATACCAGAGCGGCCACATGGCCGAGCGCATGAGCGGCGCCAACCGGACCTATTGCGCCAAGGTTCGCACGATCACGGCCCGCAACTGAGGCCGTCCCGCTTCCCTCGACTTGACGCGGCGGCTGCGAACGCGCACTAGCCCCGCCGCCAGTCGGCCGGACGGCCGCTCTCGTTCGCGAGGGAGGAAAGTCCGGGCTCCACGGAAACACGGTGCCGGATAACGTCCGGCGGGGGTGACCCCAGGGAAAGCGCCACAGAGATCGAACCGCCTTCGGCTTCGGCCGGAGGTAAGGGTGAAAAGGTGCGGTAAGAGCGCACCGCGGACCCGGCAACGGGGACGGCATGGCAAGCCCCACCGGGAGCAAAACCGAATAGGGACGATGCTTTTCGCGCAAGCGGGGAGGGGCCTGTTTCTGGGCCTTGTCGTCCGGGTTGGTTGCTCGAGGCGCGCAGCAATGCGCGTCCCAGAGGAATGGCCGTCACGTTGCAGGAGCAATTCTGCAGCCATCCAGAACCCGGCTTACAGGCCGACTGGCACCTCGCAAATTCTACTCCGGTGGGCATCTGAAGCAGCTTTCTGCGCTTCCGGTGCTCACGGACTTGATGTCCGCTGCGCTCCGGTTCTCGAAAGCCGCTCCAGCTGCCTCACTGGAGCGAATTTTCGCGCACGTGCTTGCCTCGTCGCCAAGGCAGGCATGCCGGCAAATCACGCGACCTTGAGCTCGACCGGGATGTTGCCCCTCGTCGCGTTCGAATACGGGCAGACGATATGGGCCATCTGGACGAGGTCCTCGACCACGGCCTTGTCGACGCCCGGCACCGAGATGGTGAGCTTCACCTCAAGACCAAAGCCGCCGCCATCATCGCGCGGGCCGATGCCGACATCGGCGCTGACCTTTGCATCGTCGGGGATTTTCACCTTCTCCTTGCCGGCGACGAATTTCAGCGCGCCGAGGAAACAGGCCGAATAGCCCATCGAGAAGAGCTGCTCGGGATTGGTGCCGTCGCCGCCGCTGCCGCCCATCTCCTTGGGCGTGTTGAGGACCACGGCGATGTTGCCGGTGTCCGTCGCAGCCTTGCCTTCGCGGCCGCCGGTGGCGGAGCCGTGTGCCGTGTAGAGAACCTTCATGGGGAAACTCCTTGGTTGAAACTGGGCGCTGGCGACGCGGCGTCAGCGCCTCCGCCTTGCCGCGATCCAAGGCTCGCCGATCGGCGGGCTTGCAGGGATGATTTAGATCGTGCACAATTGAATTGTCAACGATCTAAATGACGCCGCTCACGCGGAGTTGATGGCGTTGCCGCACGGGTTCTGGTCTTCCGGTCGACGCGTCGGAAATCCGGGCGGCGGCCAGCACGCGCAGAGCCAGATGGGTAGGGAAGCGATGACGGCCAGGAAGGTTCCCGAGACCGAGGCTCCCGAGCGGCCGTCTCCCCGGCTGGAGGAGCAGCTTTGTTTTGCGGTCTATCAGGCCAGCCATGCCTTCACGCGGGTGTATCGCTCGATCCTCGCGGATCTCGGCCTGACCTACCCGCAATATCTGGTCATGCTCGTGCTGTGGGATTGTGACGGGTTGAGCGTCAAGGCGGTCGGCGAACGGCTCTCGCTCGATTCAGGCACGCTGACGCCGCTGCTCAAGCGCCTTGAGACGGCCGGGTTTATCCGCCGCCAGCGCGGTCGCGAGGATGAGCGCCAGGTCCTGTTGCATCTGACACCGCAGGGCGAGGCCCTGCGGGAGAAGGGCGGCTGCGTGCCCTCGGTGATGGGGCAGGCCATCGGCGATGCCGTGCATCCGGACGGTCGGCTGCTGGCCGATCTGACGGCGCTGCGGGATGCCCTGCTGAAGGCCGCCGGCCAGGGCTGATCCTTGGGCGTTGATCCCCGTGGAATTTTTTTCGCTCCCAAGGCGGCGATCCGGCGGCCTTGCCTGGCCGTCGCGGCGTGGCGCTGGCGCGAAATCACGCACGGTTACGGATACTTAACCTTAACGGGCTGTGATGCTTTGAGGCTTCCGCAGGCATGCCTCCGCATGCCTGATTCCATTGACGCCCATAGAGACCCATGCTATCCCAAATCATCCCGTCGAAACCGGCAGGCGACAGTCAGATCAGGGTCCGTGTGCCGCGCGGATCTCGGTCGATCTTCTCGCTTTGCCTGCTTCGACGGGAGGCTTCGGCCCCGCCTGTTCTGCGGCCGGGTCGGTGGGTGGAGAGCAGGCCGGGAGGCGGCGTTGACGGACCGCTTCGTCTCGAATTTCACCAACCGGCTGGACGCCAAGGGGCGCGTCTCGATCCCGTCGAGCTTCCGCGCCGTGCTGGCCAGGGATGGCTACGAGGGGCTCTACGTCCATCCCGCGCTCGATCTCGCCGCCTTCGATGCCGGAGGCCATGCGCTTCGCACGACCATCGACGACATTCTGGCGCGCTTCTCGCCCTTTTCGGAGGAGTGGGAGTCGCTATCGACGGCCTTGAACGGCACCTCCGAGGTGCTGAAGGTCGATCCGGAGGGGCGCATCATGCTGAGCGAGGCGCTCAAGGCGCATACGGGGATCACGGATGCCGTGACCTTCGTCGGGCACGGCCACAAATTCCAGATCTGGGAGCCCCAGCGCTTCCAGGCGCATCTCGAGGCGGCCCGAATGAAGCTGCGCGACGTGAAGCGTGCGCTCGGTTCGCGGCCGCTCGCGCCGAGCGGAGACGCTGGAGCATGACGGGCGGTGGCAATCGCGAAGACGGCGCCGTCGGAGAGGCCAAGGCCGCTGCGGCCGCCGCGCATGTCCCCGTGCTGCTGGCCGAGGTGCTGGCCGCGCTCGCGCCGAAGCCGGGTGGACGCTATCTCGACGGCACCTTCGGTGCTGGCGGCTATGCGCGCGCCATTCTCGATGCCGCGCCGGGTTCGACCCTGCTCGCGCTCGACCGGGATCCGACGGCGATCGCCGGTGGAGCCGGTCTCGTCGCGGCGATGGCGGGGCGGCTGACGCTCGCGCAGGCGCGCTTCGGCGAACTCGCGGCCGAGGCCGAGCGCTTCGACATGATGCCCCTCGACGGTGTCGTGCTCGATATCGGCGTCTCCTCCATGCAGATCGACCAGGCCGAGCGCGGCTTCTCGTTCCGCTTCGACGGGCCGCTCGACATGCGCATGGGCCGCGAGGGCCAGAGCGCCGCCGACCTCGTCAACGAGGCGGAGGAGGGGCTGCTCGCCAACATCTTCTATCACTATGGCGAGGAGCGCCGTTCGCGCGCCGTGGCGCGCGCCGTGGTCGAGGCCAGGCGCAAGGCGCCGCTGACGACGACCAAGCAACTCGCCGAACTCGTCGCCAGCATCGTCTGGGCCGAGCCGGGCGGCGCCCATCCCGCGACGCGGGTGTTCCAGGCGCTGCGCATCGCGGTCAATGACGAGCTCGGCGAGCTGGTCGCGGCGTTGCATGCGGCCGAGGCCGTGCTGGCGCCGGGCGGGCGTCTCGTCGTCGTGACCTTCCATTCGCTGGAAGACCGTATCGTCAAGCAGTTCCTCACCGAGCGCTCCGGACGCGCGCCGGCGGGTTCGCGCCATGCGCCGGTGATCGCCGTGGCGCAGCCGACCTTCAGCCTGGTCAATCGCGGCCCCGTGACGGCCTCCGAGGGCGAGATGCGGATCAATTCACGCGCGCGCTCGGCCAAGCTCAGGGCCGCCGAGCGCAACACCGCGCCGGCCCGGCCGGCGGAGCCCGATCTCGTCGCGCTGGCCGGCATTCCCGAGCCCCAGCCCCGCCGGAGGACCTGAGCATGATCAAGCTGCTTCATGTCGTCGCCATCGGCGCGCTCGTCTCCTCGGCGCTCTATGCCTACACGATCAAATACGAGACCACGCTCGAGGCCGAGCAGCTTCAGAAAATCAAGATGAAGATCCATCGCGAGCGCGATGCGATCGCGGTCCTGAAAGCCGAGTGGCAGTACCTGAACCGGCCTGACCGGGTGCAGGCGCTGGCCGACCGCCATCTCGACCTGCAGGCCTTCTCGGTGACGCAGGTCGTGCGCGCCTCCGACATTCCCAATCGCGGGCCGAAGGTCGATGCGATCGGCCGCAAGCTCGAGGATCTGGGCCTCGGGCTGCCGACCGAGACGCCCAAGGATCGCAAGGCGGGCGCCACCACGCCGGGAGGCCGTCCATGAGCGAGGCCAAGACACAAGATCAAGTCGGCGTCCCCGAGGGCGAGGCCGCGCCAGTGCGCCGCTTCGCCATGCTGCGCGGCGTCTTCCGGATGAGCGGCGAGAAGAGCCAGCCGCGCGTCGGTCTGGTGATCCTCGGCTTCTCGGCGCTGTTTCTGGCCATCACCGGCCGGCTGGTGATGCTGGCGACCTTGCCCAACGAGCAGGTCGGGCTGCGCCGCGCCACGTCGACCGCGATCTCGGCGGCCAGGCCCGACATCGTCGACCGCAATGGCGATGTGCTCGCCACCGATATCCGCACCGTCTCGGTGTTCGCGGAGCCGCGCAAGATCCTCGACAAGGACGAGGCGACGGAGCTTTTGACTGCCGTCCTGCCCGAACTCGACGCCAAGGATCTGCGTGACAAGCTCGGCACCAAGAAGGGCTTCGTCTGGGTCAAGCGCGAGATCACGCCGCGCCAGCAGGCCGAGGTTCACCGGCTGGGCATCCCCGGCGTCGGCTTCGTGCCGGAGAACAAGCGCGTCTATCCCAACGGCACGGCCGCCGCGCATGTGCTCGGCTTCGCCAATGTCGACAATGTCGGCATCGCGGGCATCGAGAAATACATCGACTCGCAAGGGTTGCAGGACCTCAACGGCGCGGGGCTGGCGACCGACGCCTCCGACCTCAAGCCGATGACGCTGTCGATCGACCTGCGCGTCCAGCACGCGCTGCGCGACGAGCTGTCGAAGGGCATGGAGAAGTACAAGGCGATCGCGGCGGCCGGCGCGATCATGGACGTCAACACCGGCGAGATGATCGCGCTGGTCTCGCTGCCCGATTTCGATCCGGGCAACCCCGTCGATGCGCTCGAGAAGGACCGGATCAACCGGATGAGCGTCGGCGTCTACGAGATGGGCTCGACCTTCAAGGCGCTGACCGTCGCGATGGCGCTGGATTCGGGCAAGGCCAATATCAATTCGAGCTATTCGACCGCTGGCGGCATGATGCGTTTCGGCCGGCAGGTCATCAAGGAATACCACGGTACCGGCCGTACCCTGACGGTGCCCGAGGTCTTCCTGCATTCGTCGAACATGGGTTCGATCAAGATGGCGTTGTCGGTCGGCGTCGAGGGCCACAAGACCTTCCTGCGCAAGATGATGCAGCTCGACCGGATGACGACGGAGCTGCCGGAAAGCGCGGCGCCGATCGTGCCGGGGCGCTGGGGCGAGATCAACACCGCGACGATCGCCTTCGGCCATGGGCTCGCGGTGGCGCCGCTCCAGGCGATGGCGGCTGTGGGGGCGCTCGTCAACGGCGGCACGCTGATCACGCCGACCTTCCTGAAGCGCTCCGAGGACGAGGCCAGGAAGGCGGGCATCCGGGTGATCAAGCCCGAGACCTCGGAGGCGATGCGCTACATCATGCGCCTCAACGGCGAGAAGGGCTCGGCCCGCAAGGCCAATATCGAAGGCTACTTCGTCGGCGGCAAGACCGGCACCGCCGAAAAGGTCATCAACGGCCGCTATGCCAAGAACAAGAACTTCACGACCTTCACGGCGATTGCGCCCTCCGACAAGCCGAAATACCTGTTCCTGGTGATGTATGACGAGCCGAAGGGCTATGCCGAGAGCGGCGGCTATTCGACGGCGGCCTGGAACGCCGGCATCACCACGGGCAAGGTGATCGAGCGCACGGCGCCGCTTCTCGGCCTGCCACCGCGCTTCGAGCCGCCGGTCGCGCCGTTCCCGCTGATGGCGCGGCTGGGTGCATGGGGCACGCGTTGAGGCTTGCCGGCGTTCGGCCGGCACGGTAGCGAGCGAAGATGACACAGCCCCTGAGCCTTGGCCGCCTGTTTCCGGGCGCCTTTGCGTCCGATGCGTCCCGAACCGTGTCCGGCGTCGCCTTCGACAGCCGCAAGGTCTCGCCCGGCGCGGTCTTCGTCGCGCTCGCCGGCGCCAAGGCCGATGGCGGTTGCTTCATCGCGGACGCGGTGGCCAAGGGGGCTATCGCGGTCGTCTCCGCGCAGGCCCGGCCCGCCGATCTCGACGGCTCTGTCGCCTTCGCACAGGTCGCGGATCCGCGGCTGGCCCTGGCGCTCGCCGCGGCGCAGGTTCATCCGCGCCAGCCCGAGACCATCGTCGCGGTCACCGGCACGAGCGGAAAGTCGTCCGTCGCCGACTTTGCCCGCCAGATCTTCCAGAGCCTCGGCCACGAGGCTGCGAGCGTCGGCACGATCGGCGTCGTCACCGCCAGGGGCGCCGACTACGGCTCGCTGACCACGCCCGACCCGCTTTCGCTGCACGCCTCGCTCGACAAGCTGGCGGGCGAGGGGATCACGCATCTGGCCATGGAGGCCTCGTCGCATGGCCTCGACCAGCGTCGCCTCGACGGGGTCAGGCTGAAGGCGGGCGCCTTCCTCAATCTCGGGCGCGACCATCTCGATTATCATCCGACGGTCGAGGACTACCTGGCGGCGAAGCTGCGGCTGTGGGAACTGCTGCCGAAGGGCGCCCCGGTGGTGATCAACCGCGACGAGCCCTATGCCGAGCAGGCTGCACATGCGGCCAGCGCCGCGGGGCATCCTCTGATCGGGATCGGCCGCAAGGGCGAAACGATCCGGCTCGTCGCAAGTGCGCGCGAGGGTTTCTCCCAGCGGCTGGTGCTGGCGGTCGGTGCGCGCGAGTTCGACGTGACCCTGCCACTGGTCGGGGATTTCATGGCGGGCAATGCGCTGGTGGCGGCTGCGCTCGCGATTGCGACGGGCGACGACACCCAAGCCGCGCTGCAGGCGATCGCCGGGCTCACCGGCGTCGCCGGACGCCTGGAGCGCGTCGGCGAGGCGAATGGCGGGCTCGTGGTGGTGGACTATGCCCATAAGCCCGATGCGCTGGCCGCTGTTCTGTCGACACTGCGGGGCTATGCGACCGGCCGGCTGATCTGCGTTTTCGGCTGCGGCGGCGACCGCGACACCGGCAAGCGCCCGGTGATGGGCGCGATCGCGGCGGAGAAGGCCGACATCGCGATCGTCACGGACGACAATCCGCGCAGCGAGGACCCCGCCGCGATCCGGGCGCAGGTGATGGCGGCCTCGCCAAAGCTGAGCGAGATCGGCGACCGGGCGGAGGCGATCAGGGCCGCCGTCGCCATGCTCGCCCCGGGCGATGTTCTGGTGGTGGCCGGAAAGGGCCATGAAACCGGCCAGATCATCGGCGATCGGACCCATCCCTTTTCCGACCAGGACGTGGTGCGGACGGCAATCGCGGAGATCGCAGGATGAGCGCGCCCCTCTGGAGCGGAGACGAACTGGTCGCGGCGATGGGCGCCCGGGCCGAGGGGCCGGTTCCAGCCACTGTGACCGGCATTTCGATCGATACGCGCACGCTGGAGCCGGGCGACGCCTTCTTCGCGATCACGGGCGAAGCCCGCAATGGGCATGATTTCGTCGCGGCCGCGCTGGAGAAGGGGGCGGGGCTCGCCGTTGTCGATGAAGTGCACGCGGCGCAGTTCGCAGGCAGGGGGGCGCTCGCCGTCGTGCCCGACGTGCTCAAGGCGATGGAGCAGGCCGGCAGCGCGCGCCGCGCCGAGCTGAAGGCGGGCGTCGTCGCCGTCACCGGCTCGGTCGGCAAGACCGGCACCAAGGACGCGCTGCGGCTGGTGTTGTCGCGGCAGGGCAAGACCCATGCGCCCGTCGCCTCCTACAACAACCATTGGGGCGTGCCGCTCACTTTGTGTCGCACGCCCGCCGACGTGGCCTATGGCGTCTACGAGATCGGGATGAACCATCCTGGCGAGATCCTGCCGCTGGCCAGGCTGGTGCGGCCGCAGGTTGCGATCATCACGACGATCCAGCCGGTGCATCTCGCCGCCTTCGAGTCCCTGGAAGGCATCGCCGAGGAAAAGGCCGGCGTCTTTTGGGAGCTTGAGCCGGGCGGCACGGCGATCGTGAACGCCGACATCCCCCAGGCAGACCTGCTGGAGCGCATCGCCAAGGCGGGGCCGGCCGGCCGGGTGATCCGCTTCGGCGAAAGCCTCGATGCCGACGTCAGGCTGCTTTCCTGCGCGCTCAAATCCGATGTCTCGACCGTCGATGCCGTGGTGATGGGCCAGCCCGTGACCTACCGGCTCGGCAGCCCGGGCAAGCATATCGTGCTGAATTCGCTGGCCGTGCTCGCCGCCGTCACCGCGCTGGGCGCCGATCTGGCCCTGGCTGCGCTGGCGCTCGGGGACCTGCGGCCCCCCGCCGGGCGTGGCGCGCTGCAGAAGCTTGAAGCGCCGGGTGGAGCCTTCACGCTGATCGATGAAAGCTACAACGGCAACCCCGCCTCGGTGCGGGCCGCGATCGAGAATCTCGGGCGGATTCCCGTCGCGGGCCGTGGCCGCCGGATCGCTGTGCTCGGCGACATGCTGGAGCTTGGGCCGAAGGGCCCCGAACTGCACCAGAGGCTCACCGAGGCGATCATCGCCAACGGCGTCGATGCGGTCTTTGCCTGCGGGCCGCTGATGCGCGGACTCTATGACAGCTTGCCTTCGACCCTGCGGGGGGCTTATGCCGCGCAGGCGAGCGGGCTGGAGCCCCTCGTGCTGGATGCGATCAGGGCCGGTGACGTCGTCACGGTCAAGGGTTCGCTGGGCTCGCGCATGGGGCCGATCGTCAAGGCGGTCGTGGCCCGCTTTCCCGCCGTGTCGGCCGAAGAGTAGAACAAGAGACGTAAAATCAGATGCTCGTCTGGCTCGCCGATTTCTCCGGCACGTTCCCGATCCTGAACGTGTTCCGCTACATCACCTTCCGCGCCGGCGGCGCCACGGCGACGGCACTGCTCGTGGTGTTTTTCTTTGGTCCGGCCGCGATCTCGTGGCTCCGGATCAAGCAGGGCAAGGGCCAGCCGATCCGCGAGGACGGGCCGCAATCCCATCTCGCCAAGCGCGGCACGCCGACCATGGGTGGGCTGATGATCCTCGGCGGGCTGCTGGTTGCAACGCTGCTCTGGGGCAACCTTCGCAACCCTTATGTCTGGGTCGTGCTCGGGGTGACGATCAGCTATGGCGCGATCGGCTTCTACGACGATTTCCTGAAGGTGACGAAGCAGTCCCACAAGGGCTTTTCGGGCAAGGCGCGGCTCGGCCTCGAGATGGTGATCGCGCTCTTCGCCTGCTGGATCGTGATGCAGCTTGGTCCGCAGGCTATCGCGTCGGGCTTCGCCATGCCGTTCCTGAAGGAACTGGTGATCCCGCTCGGCATCTTCTTCCCGCTGGTGACGGCCTTCGTCGTCGTCGGCGCGGGCAATGCGGTCAACCTGACCGATGGGCTCGACGGGCTCGCGATCGTGCCGGTGATGATCGCGGCCGCGACCTTCGGATTCATCGCCTACCTGACCGGCAACGCGATCTTCGCCAACTACCTCCAGATCCACCATGTGCCGGGCGCCGGCGAACTCTCGGTGGTCTGCGGCGCGGTGATCGGAGCCGGCATCGGCTTCCTCTGGTTCAATGCGCCGCCGGCCCAGATCTTCATGGGCGATACCGGCTCGCTGGGACTGGGCGGCCTGCTCGGCGTCGTCGCGGTCGCGACCAAGCACGAGATCGTGCTGGCCATCGTCGGCGGGCTCTTCGTGATCGAGGCGCTCTCGGTGATCATCCAGGTCTTCGTATACAAGCGCACCGGCAAGCGCGTTTTCCTGATGGCGCCGATCCACCATCATTTCGAGAAGCTGGGCTGGACCGAGCCGCAGGTCGTGATCCGGTTCTGGATCATCTCCGTGGTGCTGGCGCTGATCGGCCTGTCGACGCTGAAGCTGCGCTGAACATGACACCGGTCACCTGTTTTTCGGGCAAGAACGTCGCGCTGTTCGGGCTCGGCGGCTCGGGGCTTGCCACGGCACGCGCGTTGAAGGCCGGCGGCTGCAAAGTTGCGGCTTGGGACGACAATCCCGCAAGTCGCGACAAGGCGGCCGGTGAAGGCATTCCGGTCGTCGATCTGGCGGCGGCCGACTGGTCCGGTTTCGACAGCCTCATCCTCGCGCCGGGCGTGCCGCTGACGCATCCTGTGCCGCACTGGACAGTCGAGAAGGCGAAGGCTGCCGGCGTCGAGATCATCGGCGACATCGAGTTGTTCTTCCGCGAGCGGGCGAGCATCGCTCCTGCCGCGCCGGTCGTCTGCATCACCGGCACCAATGGCAAATCGACGACGACGGCCCTGATCGCCCATGTGCTGCGTTCCGCCGGGCGCGACGTGCAGATGGGCGGGAATATCGGCACGGCCGTGCTGGCGCTGGAGCCGCCGGCAGCCGGCCGCATCCATGTCGTCGAATGCTCAAGCTACCAGATCGACCTTTCGCCCTCGATGACGCCGAGCGTCGGCATCCAGATGAACCTGACGCCGGATCATCTCGACCGGCACGGCAGCTTCGAGAACTACGGCGCGATCAAGGAACGCCTGGTCGCCAGTTCCGACATCGCGGTGATCGGCGTCGACGATGAGGTCTCCAAGCAGATGGCGCGGCGGCGTGCGGCTTCGGGCCGGCCGCTGGTCAAGATCAGCGGCGAGCAGCCGCTGGACGCGGGCGTCTTCGCCGGCATCACCGCCAATGACGGCACGCTGGAGACCCGGATCGTCCAGGTGCTGGATGGCAAGCCGCGGATCGTCGCCAATCTCGCCGGCATCGGCAGCTTGCGCGGCTCGCACAACGCGCAGAATGCGGCGGCCGCCTTCGCGACCTGCTTCGCGCTGGGGCTGACGGCTGACGAGATCGCGACGGGCTTCAGGAGCTATCCCGGGCTGGCGCACCGCATGGAGGAGATCGGCCGGGTCGGCCGTGTCGTTTTCATCAACGATTCCAAGGCGACGAATGCGGATTCGACCGAGAAGGCGCTGACCTCCTTTCGCGACATCTTCTGGATCCTCGGCGGCAAGGCCAAGGAGGGCGGCATCGAGTCCCTGCGCCGCTATTTCCCCAACATCGCCAGGGCCTATCTGATCGGTGCGGCTAGCGACCTATTCGCCGCGACCTTCGACGAGGACGGCCGCGTGGCTTACGAGCGCAGCGGCACGCTCGACGTCGCGGTCGCGCATGCCACGCGTGACGCGCTGGGCGCCGAGGGCGCGGGCGAAATCGCCGTGCTGCTATCGCCGGCCTGCGCCTCCTTCGACCAGTTCCCCAATTTCGAAGTGCGCGGCGATGCGTTCCGGACACTGGTCACGGCGTTGCCGGGGTTTGCGGCGTTCGGGGCGGGGTAGAGCCGCGCGGTGCGAGGCAGGCCGTGGGAGTGTGGCCGGCATTCGCCGGCGAACTGGACCTCGGCCCATCGAACACGACATGTCTGCAGGGCGACCCGGCCGGCCGGGGCTGCAGCGCGAGCAAGGACGAACGATGAACACTCCCCCGAATTTCGACGAAGTCATCGACCGCCGCGGCACCCATTCGTCCAAATGGGACATGATGGAGCCGCTCTACGGCGTGCCTGCCGCCAACGGCATCGCGATGTGGGTCGCGGATATGGACTTCCGGCCTCCCGCCTGCGTGCAGAAGGCGCTCGAGGGCATGGCGAGCCACGGCCTCTACGGCTATTTCGGCGACAACCGCGCCAATCATGACGCCATCCGCTGGTGGATGAGCACCCGCCATGGCTGGGAGGTCGAGGCGGCGTCGATCTTCACCACCAACGGGCTGGTCAACGGCACGGCGCTCTGCATCGACGCCTACACCAAGCCCGGCGACGGCGTCGTCCTGATGACGCCGGTCTATCACGCCTTCGCCCGCGTCATCGCGGCGGCCGGCCGCAAGGTGGTCGAGTGCCCGCTCGCGATCGAGGATGGCCGCTATGTCCTCGACATCGCCGGCTGGGACGCGATGATGACGGGCGGGGAGCGCATGCTGATCCTGTGCTCGCCCCATAACCCCGGCGGTCGCGTCTGGACTGGCGACGAGCTGCGCGCGATCGCGGCGTTCTGCGCCCGCCACGACCTGATTCTGGTCTCCGACGAGATCCACCACGATCTCGTCATGCCCGGCCATAAGCACCAGGTCATGGCGCTGGCGGCGCCGGAGATCATGGACCGTCTGGTCATGATGACCGCCACGACCAAGACATTCAACATCGCCGGCTGCCATGTCGGCAACGTCATCATTCCCGACAAGGCGCTGCGGACCCCGTTCCAGGCCAGCCTCAATGCGCAGGGCGTCTCGCCGAACTCCTTCGGCATGGTCATGGCCACGGCCGCCTACAGCCCGGAAGGGGCGGCGTGGGTCGATGCGCTCGTTGCCTATCTCGACGGCAACCGGCGGCTCTTCGAGGATGGCCTCCGCATGATCCCGGGCGTGCGCCCGATGGCGCTCGAGGCTACCTATCTCGCCTGGATCGATTTTGCCGGGACCGGTATGGAGCCCGCCGAATTCACCGCACGGGTCGAGAAGCAGGCCCTGATCGCGGCCAATCACGGTCCGAGTTTCGGGGCCGGGGGCGGCTCCTTCTTGCGTTTCAACCTTGCGACGCCCCGCGCTGTTGTGGCCGAATCCGTGGCGCGCCTGAAACAGGCTTTCGCCGACCTTCAATAGGGAAGGCGGGCCTTCGGAATCATTCCGTTAACCCTTCATTGACAGAATGATTCGGAATCGCGGCGCATCTCCTGTGCCGCGGCCTGCTCTGGAGTCCCGCATGGTCTCGCGCGCCGAACCTTCTCTCAGCGGCCGCTGGTGGTGGTCGATCGACCGCGTCATCCTCAGCGGCCTCGTGGCGCTGATGGTGTCGGGCGTCGTGTTGCTGATGGCGGGTGGGCCGCCGGTGGCGGAGCGGCTCGGCCTCTCGACGTTCCATTTCGTCAACCGGCAGGCGGCCTATCTCGTCGCAGCGATGACGATCTTCATTTGCGTCTCCTTCCTGACGCCTCGACAAGTGCGCCGCGCGGCGCTGCTGCTCTTCACCGTCTCGCTCGCCATGGTGGTGGCGACGCTTTATCTCGGGATCGAGGTCAAGGGTGCGCGGCGCTGGCTGACGCTTGGCCCGCTCGGCTCGGTGCAGCCGTCCGAATTCCTCAAGCCTGCTTTCGTCATCCTCGCCGCCTGGGCCTTTTCCGAAGGCGGCCGCCGGCCGGACCTGCCGGGCACCTGGCTCGCCTTCCTGCTGCTGCCGGCGACGATCGCGCCGCTCGTGCTGCAGCCCGATTTCGGGCAGACCATGCTGGTCACGCTGGTCTGGGCCGGCCTGTTCTTCGTCGCCGGCCTGCACTGGTTCTGGGTGCTGGGACTGGGCGGGGCGGGTGCGGTCGGCATCCTGATCGCCTACCAGCTCGTGCCGCATGTGCGCGCCCGCATCGAGCGCTTCATGGACAAGGGCTCGGGAGACACCTTCCAGATCGACACGGCGCTGGAGAGCTTCGCCCAGGGCGGCTGGCTCGGAAAGGGGCCGGGCGAGGGCACCGTGAAGCGCATCCTGCCCGACGCCCATACCGACTTCATCTTCGCCGTCACCGCGGAGGAGTTCGGCATCGTCGTCTGCATCCTGCTGGTGATGTTGTTTGCGCTGATCGTTCTGCGCTCGCTCACCATTGCCCAGAAGGCCGAGGACCCGTTCATCCGGCTGGCGGTCACGGGGCTGGCCTTGCTCTTCGGCATCCAGGCCGCGATCAACATGATGGTGAACCTGCACATGATGCCGGCCAAGGGCATGACGCTGCCCTTCATCTCCTATGGCGGCTCGTCGCTGATCTCGCTCGCCATCGGCACCGGCTTTCTGCTGGCCCTGACGCGAAAGCGGCCGCGTGCCGTCGATTTCGGCGGGTTCAGGGCCTGACGCATGGCACAAGGCAAGCTCGTCATGCTGGCGGCCGGCGGCACCGGCGGCCATCTGTTTCCCGCCGAGGCCCTGAGCCATGTGCTCCGCGCGCAGGGCATCCGGGTCGTGCTGATGACCGACCCGCGCGGCGCCGAGTTCGCGGGCAATTTCCCCGCCGACGCCGTGATTCCCGTGCCCTCCGCGACGCCGTCGGGCCGCTCGCTGTCCGGCAAGGCCAGGGTCGCGCTTGACATCGGCAAGGGCATCCTCGCCGCTCGGCGCGCGGTGAAGGAGGCCGGGCCGGCCGTGCTGGTCGGCTTCGGCGGCTATCCGACCGTTCCACCCGTGCTCGGGGCGGTGCTGGGCGGCGTCAAGACGATGATCCATGAGCAGAACGCCGTCGTCGGCCGGGCCAACCGCTTTCTGTCCCGTTGGGTCGATGCGATCGGGACCGGCTTCTCCGAGGTCGGTGGCCTCTCTGATGAGGCGAAGGCGAAATGCCGCCATGTCGGCAATCCGGTGCGGCCCGCCGTGGTCGCTGCGGCGTCGTCCTATCCCTGGCCGGGCGAGGGCGCCTTCAACCTGCTGGTCTTTGGCGGGAGCCAGGGCGCACGCATCATGGCCGACATCGTGCCGCCCGCGATCCAGCTCCTGACCCCGCAGGAAAGGGCCCGGCTGTTCATCACGCAGCAGGCGCGCACGGAGGATTTCGAGCGCGTCAGCGGCATCTACGCGCAGCTCGGCGTCCGTTGCGAGATCGCGCCGTTCTTCAAGGATTTGCCGTCGAAGATGGCGCAGGCGCATCTCGTCGTCGGCCGCTCGGGCGCCTCGACGGTCGCCGAGCTGACGGTGATCGGTCGTCCGTCGATCCTCGTGCCGCTGCCCGGCGCGCTCGACCAGGACCAGGCCGCCAATGCTGCGTTTCTCGAAGGCGTCGGCGGGGCCATCCGCATCCTTCAGCCCGAGTTTACGCCACGCCGGCTTGCCAGCGAGCTTTCCGAGTTGCTGAAGCAGCCGGCGCACTTGACGGCCATGGCAGACAGCGCCAAGAGCGCCGGAATTCCGGATGCCGCGGACCGGCTCGCGCGCCTCGTCATCGACGTGGCCGGCTTTTAAAGACCCATCTGAGGATACCCCAACCATGAAGCTGCCGGTCGAACTCGGCTCCATCCATTTCGTCGGCATAGGCGGCATCGGCATGTCGGGCATCGCCGAGGTGCTCCACAATCTCGGCTACAAGGTGCAGGGCTCGGACGCCGCCGACGGCGCCAACGTCAAGCGCCTGGCGGAGAAGGGCATCAAGACCTTCGTGGGCCACAAGGCGGAGAATCTCGGCGAGGCGGAAGTCGTCGTGGTGTCGACCGCGATCAAGCGCGACAATCCCGAATTGGTCGCCGCCCGCGAAAGGCGCCTTCCCGTGGTGCGCCGCGCCGAGATGCTGGCCGAGCTGATGCGGCTGAAATCTTGCGTCGCCATCGCCGGCACCCATGGCAAGACCACGACCACCTCGCTCGTGGCGACGCTGCTGGAAAAGGGTGGCCTCGACCCGACGGTGATCAATGGCGGCATCATCAACGCCTACGGCACCAATGCCCGCATGGGCGAGAGCGACTGGATGGTCGTCGAGGCCGATGAATCGGACGGCACCTTCCTGAAGCTGCCGGCGGATGTCGCGATCGTCACCAATATCGACCCCGAGCATCTCGACCATTTCGGCACGTTCGATGCGATCAAGGCCGCGTTCCGGACCTTCGTCGAGAACTTGCCCTTCTACGGCTTTGCCGTGATGTGCATCGACCATCCCACGGTGCAGGGTCTCGTCGGGCAGATCGAGGACCGCCGCGTCGTTACCTATGGCGAGAACCCGCAGGCCGATTTCCGGCTGATCGATATCGATCTGTCGGGCGGGCAGGCGAAGTTCACGCTGTTGATCCGCGACCGCAAACGCGGCCGCGACGAGGTCGTGCGCGACCTGATCATGCCGATGCCGGGCCATCACAACGCGCTGAACGCCACGGCGGCGATCGCGGTCGCCTACGACCTCGGCATCCCGGTCGAGAGCATCAGGGCGGCGCTGGCGGGCTTCGGCGGGGTGAAGCGCCGCTTCACCAAGACGGGCGAATGGAACGGCGCGCTGATCTTCGACGATTACGGGCATCACCCTGTCGAGATCGCCGCCGTGCTCAAGGCGGCGCGCGCCTCGACCAAGGGCAAGGTGATCGCGATCGTGCAGCCGCACCGCTATACGCGCCTCGCCAGCCTGTTCGACGATTTCGCCGCCTGCTTCAACGATGCCGACACGGTGATCGTGGCCGACACCTACGCGGCCGGCGAGGCGCCGATTCCTGGCGCCGATCGCGATTCGCTGGTTTCGGGCATCAAGGCGCGCGGGCATCGCCATACGCTGCCGCTTGAAAGCCCTTCCAGCCTTGCCGAAATGGTGGCCGAGATTGCCGGGCCGGGCGACTATGTCGTCTTTCTGGGCGCCGGCAACATCACGCAATGGGCCTATGCCCTGCCGGGGGAACTGGCGGCGCTGCGCGCGTGATCCGCGAGGGTTGACCCTTCTCCCCCCGGGGGACATCCGCTAAAGCGATCGCCATGATCTTCCCCGACATCACTCCCGCCATCCGCGCGGCCGCGCCCGCGCTTCGCGGCCGCCTGCTCGCCCATGCCGAGATGGCGCCGCTGACCTGGTTCCGCGTCGGCGGGCCGGCCCAGGCCCTGTTCACCCCGGCCGACGAGGCCGACCTGGCCTATCTGCTGGCGAGCCTGCCGGAAGGCATCGCGATCACCGTGGTCGGGCTGTGCTCGAACCTGATCGTGCGAGATGGCGGCATTCCCGGCCTCGTCATCCGGCTCGGCGGCAAGGCCTTCGGCGAGATCGCGATCGAGGAGGGCGACCGCCTGCGCTCTGGAACAGCCGTACCGGACGTCAAGGTGGCGCGGGCGGCGGCGGATGCGTCTCTCGACGGCCTCGCCTTCTATCGCGGCATTCCCGGCTGCATCGGCGGCGCGCTGCGGATGAACGCCGGCGCTCATGGCGGCGAGACCACCGACATCCTGATCGAGGCGCGCGGCGTGACGCGGGCGGGCGAGATCGTCACGCTCTCCCATGCGCAGATGGGGTTCACCTACCGCAGCAGCGGGGCTGCGACGCAGGACATCATCTTCACCTCCGCCCTGTTCCAGGGACGGCCGGGAGACAAGGCCGAGATCCAGGCCGAGATGGACCGGGTGACGGCTGCACGCGAGGCGGCCCAGCCGATCAAGGAGCGCACCGGCGGCTCGACCTTCAAGAATCCGCCCGGCGGGAAAGCCTGGCAACTGATCGACGCAGCCGGCTGTCGCGGCCTGCGCGTCGGCGGAGCGCAGGTGTCGGAGATGCACTGCAACTTCCTGATCAACACCGGAGGCGCGACGGCCGCCGATGTCGAGGGGCTGGGCGAGGAGGTCCGGCGGCGCGTCAAGGCGCAGTCCGGCTTCGATCTGCACTGGGAGATCAAGCGGATCGGCGTGGCGGGCTGACGGTCAGGCCGCAGTCCGCTCCAGCCAGTCCCGCAGCGCCGCGTTGACGCGCGATTGCCAGCCGGGGCCGGAGGCGCGCAGCTTTTCGACGACATCGATGTCGAGCCGGATCGAGATCGCCTCCTTGGTCCGGGCGAGGCTGCGCTTGGCGATTTCCGCCAGTCCTTAACGCGCCGTTAACCATGCCGGGCCGAGTTTGCACGCGAATGGAGCGGCAATCTCGATGACAAGACATGTCGCAGTGCTGATGGGCGGATGGTCCGTCGAGCGGGAGGTCAGCCTGAGCAGCGGCTCGGCCTGCGCGGCGGCGCTGGAGAGCGCCGGCTACCGGGTGACGCGGGTCGATGTCGGGCGCGACATCGCCGAAGTCCTGACCAAGCTGAAGCCGGATGTCGCCTTCAACGGCTTGCATGGCCGCTTCGGCGAGGATGGCGCGATCCAGGGCGTGCTCGAGATCATCGGCATCCCCTACACGCATTCGGGCGTGCTGGCCTCGGCGCTGGCGATCCGCAAGGACAAGGCCAAGATGGTGGTCGCCGCGGCCGGAGTGCCGGTGACGAATGGCGTGCTGGTGTCGCGCTTCGAGGCGGCGAAGCAGCATGCGCTGCCGCCGCCCTATGTGCTCAAGCCGGTCAACGAGGGCTCGTCGGTCGGCGTCGTGATCGTGAAGGCCGGGCGCGAGCATCCGCCCCAGGAAATCGCTCGGCCGGACTGGCCCTGCGGCGAAACCATGCTGGCGGAAACCTTCATCTCCGGGCGCGAACTGACCTGCGCCGTGATGGCCGGCAAGTCGCTCGGCGTCACCGAGATCCGGGCGGCGACGGGCGAGTTCTACGACTACGATGCGAAATACACGAAAGGTGGTTCGATCCACATCTGCCCGGCTCAAATTTTACCAAAAATTTACCAGCAGATCGAAGAGTGTTCGTTAACGGCGCATCAAGCAATCGGGTGCCGGGGCGTCAGCAGGTCAGACTTCCGGTACGACGACGAGAGCGACACTCTCGTCTGGCTGGAGGTCAACACGCAGCCCGGCATGACCGAAACTAGCTTGGTGCCCGAATTGGCTGCCCACGCGGGCCTGAACTTCGGTGAGCTCGTCACATGGATGGTGGAGGACGCCTCCCTCGATCGGTGAAGACAGTGGCGGCGGTGGCTGCCTCGCGTCTGCCGGTCCCGGCTTCCGGGCCGCAACTGCTCGTTGGCGAGCGGACCGGACGCTGGCTGCGCCGCTCGCGCCGCAGCGCGGTCGCGGTGCCTCTGGCGCGGCGGCTGCCGCAGCGTCTGGGCACCTGGCTCGCGCTGGGCTTCCTCGGCCTCAGCGTCGGCTGCGGCACGGTGCTCGGTGGGCATCTCGAGACGCTTCGTGAGAATTACGGCGAGCCGCATCACATGCTGGCCCGCCTCGTTGGCTTCGGGATCGATCGCGTGACCATTTCGGGCATCGCCGAGCTTTCCGAGGTCGAGGTGCTGGTCGCTGCGGGGATCGATTCGAAGACCTCGCTGGCATTCTTCGATGCAGACCAGGCCCGTCGGCATCTGGAGGCCGCTCCGCTGATTCGCGAGGCGACCGTCCGGAAGCTCTATCCGGGCGAGGTCGCCATCACGTTGGTCGAGCGCGAACCCTTCGCGCTGTGGCAGGTCAAGGGCGAGCTTTTCGTCATCGCAGCGGACGGGACCGTGATCGACAAGATGGATGACGGACGCTTTGCCCACCTGCCGCTGGTCGTCGGCGCGGATGCCAACAACCGGGCGCGCGAATACATCGCGCTGCGGGCCGAGGCCGGCGCGATGGCGTCCCATATCCGCGCAGCGACGCTGGTCTCGGGCCGGCGCTGGACGCTCAAGCTCGACAACGGCATGGATGTGCGCCTTCCCGAAGCCGCGCCGGCCGCGGCCGTGAAGCGGCTCGCCTCGCTCCAGTCGGATTACCGGATCATGGACAAGGATCTGCTGGCGATCGATCTGCGCCAGCCCGACCGCGTCGTGATGCGGCTGACGGAGGAGGGCGCTGCGACCCGCGCCGACCAGCTCAAGAGCAAGACCAAGAAGAAGGGAGGCGAGGCGTGAACCACGTCACCTCCCAGGGCCTGACGCCGCGGATGCGGCCGCTTTCGTCGCGCAAGAGCGCGACGCTGTCGATTCTGGACATCGGCACGAGCAAGGTCGTCTGCCTGATCGCCGAACTGAACCCGGCCGAGGCCAATGAGCGGCTGCGTGGGCGCACCCACGTCGCCCGCATCATCGGCATCGGCCATCAGCGCTCGCTCGGCCTCAAGGGCGGCGCGATCATCGATCTCGAAAGCGCCGAGCGTGCGATCCGGGCGGCCGTCGATGCCGCCGAGCGGATGGCCAAGGTCGAGGTGCAGTCGGTCATCGTCAACCTGACAGGCGGGCGCATCGCTTCGCAGCACTATGCGGCCAGCGTCGACCTGCGCGCCGGCTCGGTCGGCGACGGCGACGTCAAGCGCGTGCTCGCCCATGCCGCGACCCATGCGATCCGGCCCGGCAAGGCCGTGCTCCATGCTCTGCCGACGGGCTATGCGCTCGACGGCGTGCCGGGCGTGCTCGATCCGCGCGGCCTGATCGGCGGCAAGCTCTCGGTCGACATGCATGTCGTCGCCAGCGAGGCCTCGGCCGCGCGCAACGTCATGCTGGCGGTCGAGCGCTGCCATCTCGAGGTCGAGGCGGTGGTGGCGACGCCCTACGCCTCTGGCCTGTCCGTGCTGGTCGACGACGAAGCCGAGATGGGCGTCGTGGTGGTCGATCTGGGCGGCGGCACCACGAGCCTCGGCGTCTTCTCGGGCGGCCACCTGATGCATGCCGACGCGATCGCGGTCGGCGGCAACCACATTACCATGGACGTGGCGCGCGGCCTCTCGACCCGCGTCTCGGCGGCCGAGCGGCTGAAGACGCTGCACGGCTCCTGCATTTCCAGCCCGTCCGACGAGCGCGACATGATTTCGGTGCCGCAGGTCGACGACGACGAGCGCGATACGCCCAATCATCTCGCCAAGTCGCATCTCGTGCGGATCATCAAGCCGCGCGTCGAGGAGATCCTCGAGCTGGTGCGCGACCGGCTGACCCAGGCGGGCTTCTCGGCCCAGGCCGGGCGCCGGGTCGTGCTGACGGGCGGCGCCTGCCAGCTGACCGGCTTGCCCGAGGTGGCGCGTCGCATCCTCGGCGGCCAGGTTCGCACCGGTCGGCCGCTGGGCATCAAGGGTCTGCCCGAAGCCGGCAAGGGCCCGGCCTTCGCGGCATCCGTCGGCCTGCTGGTCTACCCGCAGGTCGCGCATGTCGAGCATTTCGAGCCCCGCGCGGGGGCAGCGTATTTCGCCACGGGAACCGACGGGTATTTCTCCCGCGTCGGCCGGTGGCTGAAGGAAAGTTTCTAGTGAGTACCGGCTCATCCCGTCTGACGGGTGAGCCACGGCGTCGAATGTAGCAATCGGGACGGCTCCCGCCAGGCGCCGGACAAAGGATCAAAAGAGGCAACCATGGCGATGAATCTGCAAGCCCCGGACATCCGGGAACTCAAGCCCCGGATCACGGTGTTCGGCGTCGGTGGTGCCGGCGGCAACGCCGTCAACAACATGATCGAGGCCGGTCTCGACGGCGTCGATTTCGTCTGTGCCAACACGGATGCCCAGGCGCTGGCGCTGAGCCGTGCCTCGCGGATCATCCAGATGGGCCTCCAGGTCACCGAGGGTCTCGGCGCCGGCTCGCAGCCGGAAGTCGGACGCGCGGCCGCCGAAGAGGTGATCGACGAGATCCGCGACCATCTGGCGGGCGCGCACATGGTCTTCATCACCGCCGGCATGGGCGGCGGCACCGGCACGGGTGCGGCTCCCGCCATCGCCCGGGTGGCCCGCGACATGGGCATCCTGACGGTCGGCGTCGTCACCAAGCCGTTCCAGTTCGAGGGCCATCGCCGCATGCGCATGGCGGAAGCCGGCATCAGCGAGCTGAACGAGGCGGTCGATACCCTGCTCGTCATCCCCAACCAGAACCTGTCTCTTCTTCACATCTCCGAGCCCACG
>NNBV01000506.1_pt1 | contig 152052 bp, 124 predicted proteins | sample 1173771 | NCBI WGS metagenome assembly NNBV01 (sample SAMN07173938, study PRJNA388173) | plant metagenome | isolation source: symbiotic tissue sample KVS11 | place: Norway: Troms, Kvaloya island | reverse complement strand
GGTGAGGAGGGTGAGGAGGATGAGGAGGGTGAGGAGGATGAGGAGGATGAGGAGGGTGAGGAGGATGAGGAGGATGAGGAGGGTGAGGAGGATGAGGAGGATGAGGAGGTCCCAATGCCAAGTTGCGTTCGATCATTGAAAACCGTTCGGGCTGAGCTTGTCGAAGCCTCGCGCGGCGCTTCGACAAGCTCAGCGTGAACGGCTTTCTCGGCGCTTCGACGAGCTCAGCATGAACGGCTTTCTCGGCGCTTCGACAAGCTCAGCGTGAACGGTTTTCTTGGCGCTTCGATCCTTCGACAAGCTCAGCGTGAACGGTTTTCTTGGCGCTTCGATCCTTCGACAAGCTCAGCGTGAACGGTTTTCTCGGCGCTTCGATCCTTCGACAGGCTCAGCATGAAGGCCTTGTGTTTTTGACAGCCACTGGGTATCAGTCGAGTGCGAGCACGGTGACTTCCGCGGCGGGCTCGCCCGGTGCCGCGGTGAAGCGCGCGGCGATGTGCTCGATCTCCGCGAGCTGGTCCATCGCCTGCGAACAGGCGAAGCCGTACTTCGCACGCACGCGCTCCGAGGCCAGGCCCAGCGCCTCGCGCGTGCGCCGCAGGAAGTCGTCGAGCGCATAGCGCTGGCCCGGCACGAGGTGCTCGCGTACCACGGACGAAGGCGAGTAGCAGCGGGTTTCGCTGGCGTCGGGCCAGCGCACCTGGAAGTGCGTCACGGGCATGCGGCGGCCTCCGGTTGGGGGTGGGGCGGCTGGATGAAGGCGTCGCTGGCAAAGTCCCACAGCAGCGCTTCTTCACCTCCGGCGCTCAGGCGCACCTGGCGTGTGGCGTCGACCTCGCCGACCACGGCGCAGGCGATGTCGCGTGCTGCAAAGCGCCCCAGCACCGCGGCCACCTGCGCGGGCGCCACGCTCAGCACAAAGCCGTAGCTGGGGAACGACGACAGCCAGCGCAGCAGCGGCACGCCGTCGGGCCGCGGCAGCGCGTCCAGGTCGATGCGCGCGCCCACGCCCGAGCATTCGAGCAGCATCAGTGCGGTGCCCACGGCGCCGGCCATGCTGATGTCCTTGCCCGCGCCGCACAGGCCGTCTTCGGCCAGCGCGGGCAGCAGCTCCAGGTCGGCGCGCAGCCGCGCGACGGGCGCGCGGGTCGAGGCGTTCCAGTACGGAAAGGGCTCCTCGTAGGCGCCGCGCAGGTCGGCCGCCATCACCAGCAGGTGGCCGGGTTGCGCGTCGAAGCTGGTGAGCAGCCGGCGCGCATGGCCCAGGATGGCCACCGCAAGCTGCGGCCGCTCGCTGCGGTTGTTGCTGTGCCCGCCCACGATGGGCACGCCGTAGCGCACGGCGGCTTCCGCCAGGCCGCGCAGCACGTCGTCTGCAGGGCTCATGCCGGTGCTCCACAGCGCATCGACCACGGCGGTCGGGCGCCCGCCCATGGCGTAGATGTCGCTCACGTTGACCATCACGCCGCAGTAGCCCGCGAACCAGGGCATGCGCACGATGAAGTCTTCCACCAGCCCTTCGATGGCAAACAGCAGGTAGCCGCCGTGGCCGTCGGGAATGGCCGCGCAGTCGTCGCCGATGGGCACGGCCTGCGCCAGCGCGGCATGGCCGCCGGGCAGCGAGCGGCCGAGCGCGGCCACCACGTCGCTGATGTCGCGCTTGTGGGCAAAGCCGCGCGTGGCGCGCAGGGCGTCGGCAATCACATGCACGTTGTGTGCGTCGCTCATGCCGCCACCTTCGCGCGCGTGACAAAGCCGCTCACCGGATCGTGGCAGGGCGGGTACCAGGCCAGGTCGGCCTGCATCAGCGCATGCGCGCGGCCGTGCACGCTGGTCTCTTCGAGCACCTTCCAGCCCAGCTTGCCGAACAGCGGCACGTTCTGTTTCTGCACCTGCGCGAAGAAGGCCTTGCAGCCGAGTGCATGGGCACGCGACACGGCCAGCCGGATCAGCGTGACGCCCAGGTGCCCCTGGCTGCGAAAGGCCGGATGCACCGCCAGGCGCGAACCCCACCATTCGCCCGCTGCTTCGCCCAGGTGGATGCGTACCGTGCCCACCACCTGCTCCGGCATGCCGCCGGTGCACGACATGGCCACCAGCAGTTGCGCGCTGTCGTCGGTCGCGTCGCGGTCGTCGCGCGCGAAGATGCCCTGCTCGATGCAGAACACCGCGCGGCGCAACGCCATGGCTTCGTCGCGCTCCCACTGCTGCGCGGCTTCGCGCACCAGGTATTCGACGGGCGCGTAGGCGTCCGCCATTTCGCACAGGTCGCCGATGCACAGCATGGTCAGCTCTCGCTTTCTTTTTCGTAGATCGACAGCGACGAGCAGGCGCCGCACTTGCCGCAGCCGGCCTTGATGTCGGCCGAGCGCAGGCCCGCGGCCACCACGCTCTCGCCCAGCGGCGCAAGCACCGACTTCATGAACTCGGGCGAGGGGGCGGGGTGGTCTTCCAGCGGCGTTCCGCTGATCGGCACGAAGGGCACCACGAAGGGGTACACGCCGCGCGCGAGCAACTGGTCGCAGGTGTCGAGGATGGCCTCGCGCGTGTCGCCCAGCCCGGCCAATATGTAGGTGCTGACCTGCCCGCGGCCGAACACGGCCACGGCCGCCTCGAACGCACTCATGTAGCGCGACACCGGCACGCTGGCCTTGCCCGGCATGATGCGTTCGCGCACCTCGGGCGTGACCACTTCCAGGTGCATGCCCAGCGTGTCGATGCCCGCGGCCTTCATGCGGTGGAACCACTGGTCGTCGTCGGGCGGCTCGCACTGGCCCTGAATGGGAATGTCCACCGCGGCCTTGATGGCGAAGGCACTCTCGCAGAGGATGGCCGCGCCGCGATCGGTGGCGTTGGGCGTGCCGGTGGTCAGCACCATGTGCTTCACGCCGTCCAGCAGCACGGCGGCGCGCGCCACCTCGGCCAGCTGCTCGGGTGTCTTGCGCGCCACGGTGCGCCCGGCCGCGAGCGACTGGCCGATCGCGCAGAACTTGCAGCTCTTCTTGCGGCTCTCGTAGCGGATGCAGGTCTGCAGCACCGTGGTGGCGAGCACGTCGCTGCCGTGCAGCGTGGCAATGTGCGAGTAGGGCACGCCGTCGAAGGTCTGCATGGCGTAGAAGCGCGGCTGCTTCGGAAAGCTGATGCTAGCAATGGGGATGCTGTTGCGCATCACGCGGCTCATGCCCTGCGCGTCGGGTGCTTCGGCCGTGAAGGGCGAGTGCCAGGCGGTGGAGGTGTGCACCGGCACCATGATCGTGTGGCCGTCCACCGTCACGGCCTTGTGGTCCGAGGGGCCCGCGCCGCCGCGGCGGCTGGCAACACCGGCCGAAGGGTCAACCAGCCGCAACCCGAAGGACTGGAGCTCGGTCATCAGCTGCCGGCTGGCTTGCTGCGTTGTGGTGGTGGTCATGGTCGGTGCTCCCTGGAATGTGGGCTTGGGCTTGGGTGAGGGGTTGCCTGTGCGGCTGCGTGAGGTGCATCGGCACGGTGGTCTGCGCCGGCCGGTCGTTGATGGCGAGGGACAGCAGCTCAGGCCGCGCGTAGTGGCCGACCGAATCCATCATTCGCTTGCGCTTGGCGATGAGCGCCATGTCCAGGTCGGCGATGACCATGCCTTCGCCCTCGGTGAGCGGCGGCGCCAGGTGCTTGCCCTCGGGCGAGACGATGGCCGTGTGGCAGCCGCCGCGCAGTGCCTTCTGCAGTTGCGCGTCGGGCGTGACCGAGCGGATCTGCTCGTCCGTGAGCCAGCCGGTCGCGTTGATCACGAAGCAGCCCGACTCCAGCGCGTGGTGGCGGATGGTCACCTCCATCTGCTCCGCGAAGATCGGGCCGACCAGCGAGCCCGGAAACTGCGCGCAATGAATCTCTTCGTGCTGCGCCATCAGGGCGTAGCGCGCGAGCGGGTTGTAGTGCTCCCAGCAGGCCAGCGCGCCCACGCGGCCCACAGCGGTGTCGACCACCTTCAGCCCGGCGCCGTCGCCCATGCCCCAGACCATGCGCTCGTGGTACGTGGGCGTGATCTTGCGGCGCTTGAGTGCGAGCGTGCCGTCGGCGTCGAACACCAGTTGCGTGTTGTACAGGCTGCCGTGGTCGCGCTCGTTCACGCCCAGCACCACCACCATGTTGCGGGCCCGCGCGCGCTCGGCCACTGCCTGCGTGACGGGGCCGGGCACCACCACCGCGCGCTCCACCAGCTGCAGGTGCGGCGCGCCCTGCAGCACCGGCGGCAGCACGAAGCTGAAGTAGGGGTAGTAGGGCACGAAGGTCTCGGGAAAGACCACGATCTGCGCGCCCTTGGCAGCGGCCTCGTCGATGGCGCCGCACACCCGATCGAGCGTGCCGTCGGGGCGCTCGAAGTCGGGCGCGATCTGAACCGCGGCGGCGCGCACGGTGCGGGGTTTGGAAGCCATCGCTCGTGCCGCCTTACAGGGTCCAGGTGTCGAGGATGACCGCGCCGGCCTTCTTGTGCAGCAGGACGATGTCCAGCACGTCGAGCGGGTTGATCGGCTTGATGCCTTCGATCAGCGCGCCTTCGCCGTGGCCGTACAAGGCCTGCAGCGCGAAGCGGCAGGCATACACCTTGCCGCCTTCTTCCATGAACTTGGTGATCTGCTTGTTGAAGTTCTGGTGGCCCGGAAAGGCCTCGTCGCCCAGCGTGGGAAAGCCGCGCTGCACGCCCAGCGTCACGCCCGGGCCGTACAGCAGCACGGAGGTTTCGTAGCCCTTGCGGCGCAGGCGCGTGGCCTGCAGCAGGTTGACGAAGCCGATGGAGCCTTCGAAGGCCACGGTGTGGAAGGTGACGAGCGCCTTCTCGCCGGGCTCGGCCTTGACGTCTTCGAACACCTTCTCTTCGTAGTCGACAAGGAACTCGCCTTTTTCGTTGCGGGGGCGGGTGACTTTGGGCATGGGGTACTCCGGTTGGGGTGGTGGGTACGCAGGTCTTGCGTGCCTTTCTCTTTGCAGGCGATGTGCCAGCGGTTGGCGGCGTGCGTGCGATCAACGCGCGATCAATGCGTGGCAGTGCGGCCTGCATGGCGATGAAAATTTTTTCTGCACCCGAAAACGCGGGTGCGCGGGCCGCCGGCACGGGTTGCTTTGCACCGGCAAGACGCATGCGGCGTGCGATCAATGCACCCGATCAATGGGGTTGATCGCACCTGAACGAAGCATTGGCTGCCGATGGAAGAGTGCTTGTACAGGCGCGATTCCTGCGTGTTGATTGGTGACCGCATGCAATCAATGAATGCAATCAACTTGGCAGGAGTCGCCCGCATGACCACCCTCACCGCCCACTGGCGCAGGCAACTGCGCACCACCGCCAAGCCGGCTTATCTGCTGCTGGCCGACCTGATCGCCGACGACATCAAGACGGGCCGGCTGGGCGTGCGCGACCGCCTGCCCACGCTGCGCGATCTGGCAAGCGACCTGGAGCTGAACTACACGACCGTGGCGCGCGGCTACGCGGAGGCGCGCAAGCGCGGGCTGATCGATTCGCGCGCGGGCACCGGCACCTTCATTCGATCGGGCAGCCCCAGCCTGCGGCTGCGCGGCGGCAGCGGCGCCGAGATGACAATGAACATGCCGCCCGAGCCCGACGACCCGCACCTGATGGCCCGGCTGCACGACAGCGCCAGCCGCGCCTTCGCGCAGCTCGACTTTCACGACCTGCTGCGCTACCAGGACTTCGGCGGCACCGCGCACGACCGCGAGGTGGCCATGCAGTGGCTGCGGCCCTTCGTGCCCCATGCGAGCGTGGACCGCATCCTGGTGTGCCCCGGCATCCATGCGGTGCTGACCGCGCTGTTCTCGCAACTGGCGCGCCCGGGCGAGCTGGTGTGCGTGGAGTCGCTCACCTACCCGGGCGTGAAGGCCATCGCGGCGCAACTGGGCGTACAGCTGCACGCCCTGCAGATGGACGACGACGGGCCCATTGCCGATGCCTTCGAGCACGCCTGCAAGACGCTCAAGCCCAAGGCGCTGTACTGCAACCCGACACTGCTGAACCCGACCGCGGCGACCGTGTCGCGCGCGCGGCGCGAGGCGCTGGCCGACGTGGCGCTGCGCTATGCGGTGCCGATCATCGAAGACGACGCCTACGGCATGCTGCCGCGCCAGACGCCGGCCTCGCTGGCCACGCTGGCGCCGGGGCTCACCTACTACGTGAGCGGCTTCTCCAAGTGCTTCGGCGCGGGGCTGCGCAGCGCCTACGTGTGTTCACCCACCGTGGTGCAGTCGCAGCGCCTGGCCGGCGCCATGCGCGCGACCACGGTGATGGCCTCGCCCATCACCAACGCGCTGACCACGCTGTGGGTGGAAGACGGCACCACCGAGGCCATGCTGCAGGCGGTGCGCGCGGAGTCTGTGGCGCGCCAGGTGCTGGCCCTGCGCTACCTGGGCGACAGCGGCCTGCAGGCGCACCCCGAGGGGTTCCATGCATGGCTGCCGCTCACGCCGGGCTGGAGCCCGGTGGAGTTCGCCTCCTACCTGCGCACGCAGAACGTGGGCGTGGTCGCCAGCGCCGCGTTTTCCACCGACGGCGACCCGCCCGACGCGGTGCGCATCTGCCTGGGCGGGCCGATGTCGCGCGAGCAGTGCGACCAGGCGCTGCGGCTCATCGCGGACACGCTGGCGCACCCGCTGCATCCGCATGCGACGCTGCGCTGAGGCAGGCGTTCAAAGCGGAGGTGGAGTCCGGAAGTTCAGCCCGGAGGTGCAGCCACAGCGTGGCGGTCTGATGCGCGGGTTTGGCGCTGCGGGTGATCCTGGCGTTCAGGCCGTGCGAATGTTCAGCGCTTGGCGAACACGCCGTTCCAGGCAAACACCGAGTTCGGTGCGTTCACATGCCGCAGGCTGGGCTCGTTGCGCGGTGGCGGCGCCTTCTTGCGCACCGGTTCGTCGTCCACGCGCAGGCCCTTGGCCAGTTGGTCGTCGACCAGGCTCTGCAGCGTCACGGAGCCCAGGAACTCCATCACATGGTGCTTGGCAGAAGCCCACAGGGCTTCGGTCGAATAGCAGCCGACGTCGGCGGTGCTTTCTTTTTGCAGGGGAGCGTTGGTGTCGGTCTCGGCGTCGCCGGGGGCCTGGCCGTCGACCGACGCCAGGATGTCCGCCACGGTGATTTCGGATGCGCGGCGCGTCAGCGTGTAGCCGCCGCCGGGGCCGCGGGTGGCCTTGATCAGCGCATGCTGGCGCAGTTTGCTGAACAGCAGTTCGAGCGAGGAGCGGGCGATGTGCTGCCGCCGGCTGATCGACGCCAATGGCACGGGGCCGTCCCTCTCGCGCAGCGCGACATCGATCATGGCCGTCAGGGCGAAGCCGCCCTTGGTCGTCAGACGCATGGAGTATTCCTCGTGGATGGCCTTGCATGGCAAGGCGGTGAAGGGGTGTCCGGCACGCAGCGTGCGGGACAGGTACGGCCTGTAGGTGTCCGAAACCGCCGAAAAAGTTTCCGGCGCGGTTTTCGGCCGATTTGCGACAAACGGGTTTGGCAACCGGATGCCCGCCACCGGCGCGCTCAGGCCATGTACGAGGCCGTGCACGAGAGGGGGCGGTGCGTTGTCGTCATTTCCTCATCTCCTCTCTCGCCTGCTTGCGGAACTGGGCGACGTCCGCAATGCGAAGGTCTTCGGGCAGCGACTGGCGGTGCTTGCTGTGGCCGATGCGCTGGGCGTGATAGATGCCCGTGTGGCCCGACACCAGATAGCTCGCGATGCATGCAATGGCCGCGAGCGGGCCGATGGCGGGCCCGAACAGTTCCACGGCCATGACGATGGTGGCCACCGGCGTATTGGCCGCGCCCGCGAACACCGCGACGAAGCCGATGGCGGCCAGCATCGAGAACGGCAGGTGCAGCACCGGCGCCATGGCATTGCCCAGCGTCGCGCCGATGTAGAAAAGCGGCGTGACCTCCCCGCCCTTGAAGCCCGTGCCCAGCGATGCCACGGTGAACACCAGCTTGCCCAGAAAGTCCCACGGCGCCACCGGCGCCTGGAACGACTGAACGATCGTTGGAATGCCCAGCCCGATGTAGCGGTAGCCGTCCACGGCCCACACCGCCGTGGCAACCACGACGCCGCCCAGCAGCGGGCGCAGGGGCGGGTAGGCAATCAGCCGCTTCATCCAGGCGCCCAGCCTGTGCGTGGCCGTTGCAAACACCAGCCCGGTCAGGCCGAACACGATGCCCGCGGCAACGACGCCCACCACGCTCCAGAAAGCGACCGGCGCCACTTCGGTCACCACATAGTGCGTGTGATGCACTCCCCAGGCCAGGCCGACCTGGTCGGCCACGATGGCGGCCACCATGCAGGGGAACAGCGCGTCGTAGCGCATGCGGCCGATGGCCAGCACCTCCAGGCCGAAGATGGCGCCGGCCAGCGGCGTGCCGAACACCGAGGCAAAGCCCGCGCTGATGCCGGCCATGAGCAGGATGCGCCGGTCTTCCTGCTTCAGGCGGAACAGGTGGGTGAGCTGGTCGGCCAGCGCGCCGCCCATCTGCACGGCGGTGCCTTCGCGGCCCACCGAAGCGCCGAAGAGATGCGAGATCACCGTGCCTCCCAGCACCAGCGGCACCATGCGCAGCGGCACGACCTTCTTGGGGTCGTGGATCTCGTCGATCAGCAGGTTGTTGCCGGCGTCCACCGGCTTGCCCAGGCGGTAGTAGACCCACCCCACGGCAAAGCCGGCCAGGGGCAGCAGCCAGATCACCTGCCGGTGGGCTTCACGCCATTGGGTGGCCCGGTCGAGGGCGAAAAGAAAGAAGGCGGAGGCGGAGCCGGCCAGCAAGGCGACAACGCTGGCGATGACGAGCCATTTGCCGATGTAGGGCAGAAGCTCGAGTTGTTCGGGGCGGCGAAAGCGGGTCATGTGGATCAGGGGCTTGAAACAAGGGCCTGATCGACCGGCGGGGCAGTGTGCGAACGCGAACGCCTACAGCCCTGCGAAGTGATCAGGTGTCTGTAGGCATCATCAGCCGCGGGCGATGCCGCGGCGGTTCATGGAGGAATGCCATCTCCAGCAGGCGGCGATGTTAACCGGCCCGGCCGGCAAGGCAGATGCCGGCGGCGCGCTCCGACCGGCGCGCGGGGTCAATCCTTGATCAGGCCCAGAAAGTCCCTGGAGCGCTGGCTGGCGGCCGGCCCGAAGAAGTGGGCCGGTGCGGCGTCCTCCACGATCACGCCGCCTTCCATGAACACGATGCGGTCCGCCGCGTCCTTGGCAAAACGCGTCTCGTGCGTCACGACCAGCATCGTCATGCCCTTGTCGGCCAGGTCGCGCATCACCTTGAGCACCTCGCCGCGCAATTCGGGGTCGAGCGCGGAGGTGGGTTCGTCGAAAAGAATCACCTCGGGGTTCATCGCCAGCGCGCGGGCGATCGCCACGCGCTGCTTCTGCCCGCCGGACAGGCGCCCGGGGTATTCGTCGGCCTTCTCCAGCAGGCCGACCTGTGCCAGCAGCTCACGCCCGCGCGGCAGCGCCACGGCCTTTCGGATACCCTGCACGGACACCATGCCCTCGATCACGTTCTCCAGGGCCGTCATGTGGCCGAACAGGTTGAACGACTGGAACACCATGGCGGTCTTCTTGCGGATCTCGCGCATCTTGCGCCGCGTGTCGCCCGAGGGCTTCGGGCCTGCGTCCGCAATCTCGATGCCGCACATGCGGATGGTTCCGCGATCGGGCATTTCCAGGAAGTTGAGCGAGCGGATCAGCGTGGTCTTGCCCGAGCCCGAGGGCCCCATGATGACCACGACCTCCCCGCGCGCCACCGTGAGGTCGATCTGCCGGAGCACGTGGTTGCTGCCGAAGCTCTTGGCCAGGCCCTGGACCTGGACCGGGGGAGTGGAGGGTGTGGTCATGCGTAGCGCTTCGAGAGGTGGCTTTCGAGCCAGGTCTGCAGGATGGTGAGCACCTGGTTGATGAACCAGTAGATGGCACCGACGATGAGAAACATCTCCATGTAGCGAAAGGTTGTCGCGCCCATCTGTTCGGCCACGCGGGTGAGTTCCACCACCGTGACGGTGGAGGCGAGCGACGTGTCCTTCATGAGGCCGATGAGCCGGCTGCCGACCGGCGGCAGCGCGATGCGAAAGGCCTGCGGCAGCACGACGCGCAGCAGCGTCTTCCAGTAGCCCATGCCCATGGCCCACGCGGCCTCCCACTGGCCCTTGTCCACGGCCATGATCCCCGAGCGGAAGTTCTCGCTCAGGTAGGCCGCGGCGAACAGGCTCAGCGCGAGCAGCGCGGAGGGAATGGGCGAGATCACGATGCCGTAGCTCGGCAGGCCGAAATAGATCAGCAGGATCTGTATCAGGAGCGGTGTGCCGCGAAAGATCGACACATACGAAAAGGCGAACCAGCGCAGCGGACGAAAGGGCGAGATTCGCGCCAGCGCCACCAGCAGCCCCAGCACGCAGCCGAAGAAGAATGCAGACAGCCCGAGGCCGATGGTGACCAGCACCGCCTTTTCGAGCAAGGGCAGCGCCCTGAGGAACAGATCGAGCATCGTGGTCTCCTTAGCGCCTGGGCAGCAGCGCGCCGTAGCCCGCCAGGCCGGCCTGGAGGTCGGCGATCAGATCATCGGTGTCTTCCAGCCCGATGGACAGGCGGACCACCGGCTGGTCGGTGGCGGGGAATGCGCGCTCGGCCTGCAACGCCGCGGGGTAGTAGGCCGCCAGGCTGTGCACGCCGCCCCAGCTCGCGCCGATGGCGAACTTCTTCAGCGAATCGAAAAAGCCGTGAAAGGCCTGCTCGGGCCCGGGCTGCAGCACCAGGGAGAAAAGGCAGCCGTTGGTGCGGAAGTCGCGCTTCCACAGCGCGTGGCCGGGGTCGGATTCGAGCGGCGGGTACAGCAGCCGCTCGACCTCGGGTTGCTGCGCCAGCCACCGGGCCACGCGCAGCGTCGACGCGCTCTGGGCCCGCAGCCGCAACTGGAGGGTTTCCAGCCCGCGCAGCACCAGAAAGCAGTCGTCCGGGCTCACCTGCTGGCCGAGGATGCTCTGCGTTTCGCGCAGCACCTCGTAGTGGGCGTGGTCGTTCATGCTGATGCTGCCCATCAGCAAGTCGGAATGGCCGCCGAAGAACTTGGTGGCGGCCTCGATGCTGAAGTCCACGCCGTGCTCCAGCGGCCTGAAGCCGAGCGGGCTGGCCCAGGTGTTGTCCATCATCGTGAGCACGCCGCGGCGGCGCGCAACCGCTGCAATGGCGGGGGTGTCCTGCATCTCCATGGTCACCGTGCCGGGCGACTCCATGCAGATCATGCGGGTGTTCGGCCGGATCAGCGACTCGATCTGCGCGCCCATGGCCGGTGCATAGAACTCCACCTCCACGTTCATGCCCGCGAGCCACTTCTGCGCGAAGGTCTTGAGCGCGCCGTAGCAGGCGGCCGACACAAGCAGGTGGTCTCCGCCGCGCACGAACCCCATCACGGTGGTCATCAGCGCCGACTGGCCCGAGGGCGTGACCACGCAGTGCCGGGCGCCCTCCAGGGCCGCGATCTTCTTCTCGAGGCCGCGCGCCGTCGGTGTGCCGGTGATGCCGTAGCTGAAGCCGTCGGGCTGCCGGCTCTTGCGCTGGACGAAGTCGTCGAAGGTCTTGAAGACGACCGTCGATGCGCGCATCACGGGTGGCGACAGGCTCTCGAACTGGTCATTAGTTGTGGCAATTGATTGCATTTAAGCTATTCGTCCAGGTTAGGTTGTCTTGGCGATGTGCTGAAGTATTTGTCAGGCGTGCTATCAACTCAACAGCGTGGATGACTCGCTCAATAAGTAGAGGTTATGGATGGAAAAACGCGACATCGAGGTCTTTCGCGCCGTGATGCGCGCCGGCACCACCAGCCAGGCCGCCAACCTGCTGGGCGTTTCGCAGCCGGCGGTGAGCCAGTCGCTGCGCAAGTTCGAGCTGGCCTGCGAGCTGCGCCTGTTCGAGCGCGTACGCGGGCGCCTGGTGCCCACGCAAGAGGCGCTGGCGCTGATGGTGGAGGTGGACCGCTACTTCACCGGGCTGGAAATGATCGAGCACCGCATCCGCAGCCTCAAGTCGTTCGGCCTGGGGCGCCTGGCCATCGGCTCGCTGCCGGCGCTGGGCACGGGCTTCATGCCGCGCGCCATTGCGGCGTTCGGGCTGGACCGGCGCCAGATCCAGCTGTCGTTCCAGGTCATGAGCTCGCGCGAGGTCTACCAGCAGGTGTCGGCCGGCCAGCTCGACTTCGGCCTGATGGCCGAAGAGCTGTCGGTGGCAGGTCTGGAACACTCGCCGTTCGCGGCGGTCTGCGGCGTGATCGTCATGAACGCCCGGCATCCGCTGGCGCGCAAGAAAGTGCTCGATGCCGACGACCTGGCCGCCCATGCGTTCATCGCCCTCAACCCGGAGGACGTGGGGCGGCGCGCGCTGGACGAGGCCTTGGCGGCGCAGGGCCAGTCGCTGCGGCCCGTGATCGAGACGCCCTACTCCAACTCGGTGTGCGAATTTGCGCTGCACGGCGTGGGCATGGGCATGGCGCACCCGGTGATGGCGCTCGACTATGTCTCGCGCGGCTTGCTGCTCAAACCGATGACCTTCGACATTCCGGCCACCTCGCTGCTCGTGTTCAGGCCCGGCATGCCGCTTTCGGACAACGCCAAGGAGCTGCTGCGCGTGATGCGCATCCAGCTGGACGCCGACCTGAAGCGCGTGCGCGAGGTGCTGGGCCGCTCGCCGGTTGCTTCCGTCAGCAGGGCACCCAAACGGGGATAGTGGTTTCCCTGATTGGTGCATAAGCTGCGCTTATTGAGTAACTATGCGCGTTGGATTGTGGCAAGGCGGTGGCACGCGACAAGATCACGCTCATCGACCCACCTTCAACTCAGGACAGCGCCATGCACCGAGCTTCTTTCCATCGACGATTGTTTTGCAGCCTGGCCGGCGCTTCGGCGCTGACCACGATGCTGGCCGTGCCCGCCTGGGCACAGCAGCCGCGCGACATCCTCGCAAGTTCGCGGGCCAGCGGCGTGATCCGCATCGCCAACACCCAGGCCAGCCCGCCCTGGAGCCTGCTGGACGACAGCAACTTGCCCGCCGGCTACGACGTGGAGGTGGCCAAGGAAGTGGCCAGGCGCATCGGCGTGGGCAGGGTCGAGTTTGTGGCCGACCTGTTCAAGAACTTCGTCGAGGGGCTCAAGGCCGGCAAGTACGACCTTGTCATGAACGACCTCACGCCCACCGCCGAGCGCGAGAAGCAGGTCGATTTCAGCGCGGCCTACGGGCTGGAGGACTTCCGCATCTTCGTGCGCACCGCCAACAACGGCATCAAGGACCGCCCCGACCTGAAGGGCAAGCGCGTCGGCGTGACGGCCGGCACCAGCAACGAATCGTGGTCGCGGGAGAACCTGCCGGGCTCCGAGATCGTCACCTACGACAACGGCGGCCTGGTGTTCAACGACCTGGGCATCGGCCGCATCGACGCCGTCATCAGCTCGCACTTCGGCGGCATGAAGTACGCCAGCGTGAACAAGCTGCCGATCAAGGAGGTCGGGCCGATCCTCACGTACCAGCTGTCGGCCGCCGCCATGGCGAAGAACCAGCCCGCCCTGCGCGAGGCGGTGAGCAAGGCGGTGCAAGACATGCGTGCCGACGGCACCATCGACCGGCTGTCGAGCCGCTGGCTCGGCGTGAGCTACCAGATGTCCACCGAGATCGCGAAGGCGGAAAAGCCATGAAGACCGCCCGACAGATCTTTGCCGCGGCAACGCTCGCCTTTGCCTCGCTGGTACCCGCGCTGGTACCCACGCTGGCCTGGGCCCAGGCCGACGACTCGCTCACGCGACTGCAGAAGAAAGGCGTGGTGCTGGTCGCCAACACCCAGGAGAGCCCGCCCTGGAGCTACGTCGGTGCCGACAACCAGCCCGCCGGCTACGACGTGGCCGTGGCGCGCGAGATATTCCGCCGGCTGGGCGTGGCCAAGGTCGAATTCGTCGCGGACAAGTTCAAGCATTTCATCGACGGCGTGAACGCGAAGAAGTACGACGTGGTGGTCAACGGCCTGGCGCGTACCGAGGAGCGCGCCAAGGTGGTCGACTTCACCGTGCCCTACACCGTGCAGGACTTCCGCATCTGGGTGCACGAGCGCAACAAGGACGTCCTGGACCCGGCGTCATTGAAGGGCAAGAAGGTCGGGGTGAGTGCCGGCACCACGAACGAGATGTGGGCCAGGCGCAACCTGCCGGCGTCCGAGATCAAGGCCTACGACGGCGGCGGCTTCGTGTTCAACGACCTGGTCAACGCACGCATCGACGCCATCGTGGATTCGTACTTCAACGCCTACAGGATGAAGACGGTCAACAACCTGCCGATCAAGTCGGTGGGGGAGCCGGTCGTCTATTCGCTGGGCGCGGCCGTGGTGCCCAGGAATTCGCCCGCGCTGCTCGAAGCGATGAACAAGGCCATCAACGAAATGGCGGCCGACGGCACGCTGCAAAAGCTTGCGAACGAGCATGTGGCGCCGGGCTACGACATGGTCGGCAACATGAAGAAAGGCACGGCCTGGAAATGAGCGCGCCCAACCCCATCCGCTGCGACATCGACCTGGATGCCGAGGGCAAGCACATCGGCTTTCTGCGGCTGCCCCATTCGGTGCACCGCTCGGCCTACGGGTGGCTGCCGATTCCGATCGCCTCGATCCGTCGCGGCGAAGGGCCGGTGGCCATCGTCAGTGCCGGCACGCACGGGGACGAGTACGAGGGCCAGATCATCGTGTCGCGGCTGATTCGCGAGATCGACGCGAGCATGGTCCGGGGACAGCTGATTCTTCTGCCGATGGCCAACGCGCCCGCCGCCGAGGCCGGGCTTCGCACATCGCCGCTGGACGACGGCAACCTGAACCGCCTGTACCCGGGGGACCCGCAAGGCACGCCCTCGCAGATCATTGCCCACTACATCGAACACACCTTGCTCGCGCGGGCGCAGTACATGGTCGACCTGCACTCCGGCGGCACCTCGCTGATGTACGACGGCGCCAACATGATGGGGCTGGAGCCGCGCGACGCCGAAGAGGAGGCGCGCGTGACCGGCCTCCTGAAGGCCTTCGGGCTGCCGCGCGCCTTTCTGTACCAGCCGAACGCCGTCAACGTGACGGCGGCGGCGCGGCGCCAGGGTGCCATCTGCTTCCTGACGGAGCTTGGCGGCGGCGGCGGCGTGGACGCGTCGCTGGTCGCGCAGGGCAGGCAGGGGTTGCTGCACCTGCTGGGCTTCATTGGCCTGCTGGCCGGAGACATCGTGCCGCCCAGGCCGCCTGCCGAGCCGCGCCTGATGCACATCGACCGCGTGCTGCACTACGTGTACGCGATGGACGACGGCGTCTACGAGCCGCTGGCCGGGCTGGGCGCCGTCGTGGAGAAAGGGCAGCCGGCGGCGCTGGTGCACTTTCCCTCGAGCCCGAAGCGCGAACCCGAGACCCTCTTTTTTCCAGGCGACGGGGAGGTCATCTGCAAGCGAGCGATCGCGATGGTGAAGCGGGGGGACTGCATCTTTCAGCTGGCGAGCGAGCGCCGTGCACGGGTGTGACCGCCCGGCGTGTGGCGGGCGCAGTGGCGCACCGCCTGTGTGCAGAGCCACTTCGGGCGCCTTTTAAACTCCGGCATCCTGCGCAGCGTGGCTGAACGCACATCTTCTCTCCTGCAACTTCATCGAGCCGTTTTGAACCCTTTCAACTTCGACCACGCCCGTTTCGACGCCGCCATCGTCGACCTCGACGGCACCATGGTCGACACGCTCGGCGACTTTGCCGAGGCACTGAACCGCATGCTGCGCGACCTGTCGCTGCCGCCCGTGGCGCCGGCCGCCGTCGAGCGGATGGTGGGCAAGGGCTCGGAGCACCTGATTCATTCGGCGCTGCTGCATGTGCTGGCGCCCACCGACCCCGATGGCGCGCAGGCGAAGGCGCGCGCGATGTACGACGCCGCCTGGGCGCGCTACCAGCACCACTACCTGGCCATCAACGGGCAGCATTCGGCGGTGTATGCCGGCGTGGCCGAGGGGCTGCAAGCGCTGCGCGCGCGTGGCGTGCGGCTGGCCTGCCTGACCAACAAGCCGGGCTCGTTCGCCAGGCCGCTGCTGGCGGCCAAGGGGCTCGACGGTTTCTTCGAACTGGTGTTCGGTGGCGACGCCTTCGAGCGCAAGAAGCCCGACCCGCTGCCGCTGTTGAAGACCTGCGAGGCGCTGGGCACCGCGCCCGCGCGCACGCTGATGATCGGCGACTCGAGCAACGATGCGCGCGCCGCGCGCGCGGCGGGCTGCCCGGTGGTGCTGGTGACCTATGGCTACAACCACGGCGAGCCGGTGCACGGCGTGGATGCGGACGGGTTCGTGGATTCGCTGGCGCAGTTTGTGCCGGCCGCCTGAGCACCCCGGCCCGGCTACTGCTTGCCGAGCATCGCGTCCTTCAGCTTCCAGTCGGCCGGGTTCGGCCCCAGCCAGATGCGCAGCAGCGCATTGAAGAAGGCCGGCTCCTTCACCGGGTCGGGCTGCGGCACGCCGCGCACGGTGATGAGCGTGCCGGTGCCCGGCAGCCAGTCGATGGTGAAGGTGTCGCCGGTCTTCAGCTGTTTCTGGTCGGCGAACATCTGGCCCATGCGCAGCAGGCCTGGAATGAGGTTGAGCATTTCGCTCTTGGGCGAGTTGTCTTCCACGCCTTTGGTGAAGAGCTTGCCGAGTTCGTTGGCGTCGATGTCGCGCAGCATGGTGATGGCCACGCGCTTGGCCCCGGGCGCGGCCAGGGCCTCTTCGGGCGTCGACACTTTCTGGCCCACGTACAGGCCCGCCGTGTAGACCTTGAAGATGGCCTTGTAGCGCACGCCGGCGCCGTTCAGTTGCAGCGCGGTGCCGCGCAGGTCGAGGCGGTCTTCGAGCTTGACGCCGGCCACGTCGACCTGTGCAGCGGATGCGCCGAGGGTGGTGGCAAGGCAGGCCAGAAGGCCAAGGCGGGCGCAAAGGGTCGAGAACGATAGGGCGAGCACGGGGTTTCCTTGGAATTTGCGAACGGTCGTGCGAATGTATCTTTTCGTTTTACGCGCGGACCATCGGGGGAACCCTGAAGGGCTGTGTTGTCCTTTGCGTCCGTTGTTCCTGGCGCCGCTGTTCAGGGCGTGTGCGCAGGCCGCCGGGTACTCCCCTCCGCGAATGTCCCCCGCCTTCGGCTCCTCCTTTATTTCGCTGCGGGGAGTACCCGACGCCCTGTGCACCTGGGCACGCTCTGAGGCAATCGCGCGATCAACCACCGCTCTGAACACGCTCACGTCGATGGGGTGCCTTGCGCAGCGAAACAAAGGAGGAGGGCGAAGCCCGGGGGACATTCGCGGAGCAAGGTACCCCGTCGGCGTGAGCGTCGCCCTGAACGGTCGCCCCGAACAGAACACAGTTGCAAGCCGCATTTGCGCTCATTCAGCGTTTTCGTGGGCTAAACTCCGCGCCTCATGTTCGTTCATCACACCCATCAAACAGGTCAAGGCAGCCGGGGAGCCTGGCCCTGGCGTTGCCATACTTCGCTGACTGTTTGATTGCACGGCGCACGCCGTGCGCCCGCGGTGCCGAGTCGACCCCCACGACGCCGGGCCACCAGTGAATGACCTTGCCGCCGGCCAACGCAGCGCCGGCATGCAATTGGAGAACGAATCCGTGATCACAGAACTTGAATTCAAGAGCCTCAGCGCCCAGGGCTACAACCGCATCCCGCTGATGGCCGAGGCCTTTGCCGACCTCGAAACTCCCCTTTCCCTCTACCTCAAGCTCGCCCATTCGCAGGGCGGCGGCAAGCACAGCTTTCTGCTCGAATCGGTGGTGGGCGGCGAGCGCTTCGGGCGCTACAGCTTCATCGGCCTGCCGGCCAGGACGCTGCTGCGCGCCTCCGGTTTCGGCGCAGAGGCGCTCACCGAGGTGGTGACCGACGGGCAGGTCGTCGAGACCGCCCAGGGCAACCCGCTGGACTTCGTCGCCGAATACCAGAAGCGCTTCAAGGTCGCGCTGCGGCCCGGCCTGCCGCGTTTCTGCGGCGGCCTTGCGGGCTACTTCGGCTACGACACCGTGCGCCACATCGAGCGCAAGCTCGAAAAAAGCTGCCCGCCCGACACGCTCGGCTGCCCCGACATCCTGCTGCTGCAGTGCGAGGAACTGGCGGTCATCGACAACCTGTCGGGCAAGCTCTACCTCATCGTCTACGCCGACCCGAAGCAGCCCGAGGCCTATGCCGTGGGCAAGCGCCGCCTGCGCGAGTTGAAGGACAAGCTGAAGTACTCGGTGAGCGCACCGGTCGTGAAGCCCACGCAGGCGCACCCGCCCGAACGCAGCTTTGCCAAGGCCGACTACATCGCGGCCGTGGAGCGCGCCAAGGAAATGATCGCCGCGGGCGACTTCATGCAGGTGCAGGTGGGCCAGCGCATCAGCAAGCGCTACACCGAGTCGCCGCTGTCGCTGTACCGCGCACTGCGTTCGCTCAACCCCTCGCCCTACATGTACTACTACCACCTGGGCGACTTCCATGTGGTGGGCGCCTCGCCCGAGATCCTGGTGCGCCAGGAGAACACCGGCGATGGCGAGCAGAAGATCACCATTCGCCCGCTGGCCGGCACGCGCCCGCGCGGCGCTTCCCTCGAGCTCGACAAGGCGGCCGAGGTGGAGCTCATCAACGACCCCAAGGAGCGCGCCGAGCACGTGATGCTGATCGACCTGGCGCGCAACGACATCGGGCGCATCGCCAAGACCGGCACCGTGAAAGTGACCGAGGCCTTCGCGGTGGAGCGCTACAGCCACGTGATGCACATCGTGAGCAACGTCGAAGGCACGCTGAAGGACGGCATGACCGCCATCGACGTGCTCAAGGCCACGTTCCCGGCCGGCACGCTGACCGGCGCGCCCAAGGTGCATGCCATGGAGCTCATCGACCAGCTGGAGCCCACCAAGCGCGGCCTGTACGGCGGCGCCTGCGGCTACATCAGCTATGCCGGCGACATGGACGTGGCCATTGCCATCCGCACCGGCATCGTGAAGGACCAGATGCTGCACGTGCAGGCCGCGGCCGGCGTGGTGGCCGACTCGGTGCCCGAGCTGGAGTGGAAAGAAACAGAAGCCAAGGCGCGCGCGCTGTTGCGTGCCGCCGAACTGGTCGAGGAAGGCCTGGAATGAACATGAGCACCGCACCCGATATTCAGAACGACTTTTCGCACGAGATCATCGGCGCGGCCGTCGAAGTGCAGCGCGTGCTGGGCACGGGGCTCGACGAAGGGGCCTACGCCGCGGCGCTGGCCATCGAGCTGGCCGAGCGCGAGATCGGCTTCACGCGCGACGTGGCGCTGTCGGCCAGCTACAAGGGCCGCTCGCTGGGCGACGTGTACCGCGCGGGCTTCGTCATCGAGCAGTCGGTCATCGTGGAGCTCAAGGCGGTCGACGTGCTGACCGACCTGCACCGCGCGCAGGTGATGGCCGCGCTGAGGCTGTCGGGCCTCAAGCTGGGCCTCTTGATCAACTTCAACGTGTTCCCGGTGGTGAAGGGCGTGCACCGGATTGTGGGCAAGCCATGAAACTGCTGATGATCGACAACTACGACAGCTTCACCTACAACATCGTCCAGTACTTCGGCGAGCTGGGTGCGGATGTGCAGGTGCATCGCAACGACGAGATCACGGTGGCGCAGATCGGCGAGCTGATCGCCTCGGGCGTCACGCGGCTGGTGGTGTCGCCGGGGCCTTGCTCTCCAGCGGAAGCGGGTGTTTCCGTGGCGGCCATCGAGGCGTTCGCGGGCAAGCTGCCGATTCTGGGCGTGTGCCTGGGCCACCAGGCCATCGGCGCGGCCTTCGGCGGCAAGATCGTGCGCGCGCAGCAGCTCATGCACGGCAAGACCAGCGAGATCACGACCACCCAAGAGGGCGTGTTCGCGGGCCTGCCGGAGCGCTTCACCGTGAACCGCTACCACTCGCTCTCCATCGAGCGCGAGAGCTGCCCGAAGGCCCTGGCTGTCACCGCCTGGACCGACGACGGCGAGATCATGGGCGTGCGGCACACCGGCTTTGCGCATGACGTGCGCATCGAAGGCGTGCAGTTCCACCCTGAATCCATCCTCACCGAGCACGGCCACGCCATGCTCAAGAACTTCTTGGACTGACCTCGCCATGACCGACCGCACCTCCCTCGTCGACCTGCGCAGCGACACCGTCACGCAACCCACGCCCGCGATGCGCGAGGCCATGATGGCGGCGCCGCTGGGCGACGACGTCTTCGGCACCGACCCGAGCGTGAACGCGCTGCAGGAAAAGATCGCGGCGCTGCTGGGCTTCGAGGCGGCGATGTTCGTGCCCACGGGCACGCAGAGCAACCTGTGCGCGATCCTGTCGCATTGCGGCCGCGGCGACGAGTACATCGTCGGTCAGCAGGCACATTGCTACCGCTGGGAAGGCGGCGGCGCGGCGGTGTTCGGCAGCGTGCAGCCGCAGCCGCTGGACCATGCGCCCGACGGCACGCTGCCGCTTGCGCAGATCGAGGCAGCAGTCAAGCCCGACGACGCGCACTTTGCGCGCACCCGGCTGCTGGCGCTGGAGAACACGCTGGGCGGCAAGCTGCTGCCCTTCGCGTACGTGCAAGCCGCGACCGACCTGGCCAAGCGCAAGGGGCTGCAGCGTCATTTGGATGGCGCGCGCCTCTTCAACGCGGCCACGGCGCAAGCGGCGCTGAACCAGCGCAGCGACGTCCGCGCCGAAGCCCGGCGCATCGCTCAGTGCTTCGACAGCGTGTCGGTGTGCTTCAGCAAGGGCCTGGGCGCGCCCATCGGCTCGGCGCTGGTGGGCTCGCGTGAATTCATCACGCGCGCGCACCGCATCCGCAAGATGGCGGGCGGCGGCATGCGCCAGGCCGGCCTGCTGGCCGCGGCGGCGTCGCATGCGCTCGACCATCATGTCGACCGCCTGGCCGACGACCATGCGCTCGCGCAGCGGCTGGCACAGGGGCTCGAAGGCATCGACGGCGTGGTGGTGGAGGCGCCGCACACCAACATCGTGTTCGCCGATCTCACGGGTGCCGCGCAGGCGCGTTCGTCGGAGCTCATTGCGAGCCTCAACCAGCAGGGCATTCTGGCGACCGGGCTCTACCGGTTGCGCTTCGTGACCCACCTCGATGTCGATGCCGCCGGCGTCGACCGCGCGGTGGCCGCGATCCGCTCCTTCTTCAAGCCCTGAACACCGCGAGGACGCGATGCCTGATCTTCCCCATCTGCTCGCTTTCATCGCCGCCGGCTGGCTGCTGAACCTCACGCCCGGGCCCGACGTGCTGTACGTCGTGAGCAACTCGCTGCGCAGCGGCGTGCGCGCCGGCATCGTCGCGGGGCTGGGCATCACGGCCGGCTGCTTTGTTCACATCTTCGCGGCCGCGGTCGGCGTGGGCACGCTGATGGCCACGTCGGCGGCGGCCTTCACCGTGCTCAAGTACATCGGCGCGGCCTATCTGCTGTACCTGGGCGTGCGCATGGTGCTGTCGCGCCCGGCACCGCCCGCCGACCTGGGCGAGGCTGCCGCGGCAGTCACGACAGCCGGCGAGCGCAGCCTGAAGGCGATCTTTCTCGGCGGCTTCTGGACCAATGTGCTGAACCCCAAGGTGGCGCTGTTCTTCCTGGCCTTCGTGCCGCAGTTCATCGCACCCGGTGCAGACAACAAGGCGCTGTGCTTCGTGCTGCTGGGCGTGCTGTTCAACCTCAATGCGATTCCGGTCAATGTCGGTTGGGCCGTGGCAGCGGGTTGGATGGCCGGGCGCGGCGCGGTGCGCAAGGGCATGCACTGGCTGGACCGCGTGGCCGGCGTTCTTTTCATCGGCTTCGGCCTCAAGCTCGCGTTCACCGACGCGCCCGCCGTTCGCATCGGCCGCTGATTCATTTTTCGAGGAGACCTCTTTCATGATCACCCCCCAGGAAGCGCTGCAGCGCACCATCGAACACCGCGAAGTCTTCCACGACGAGATGCTGCACATCGTGCGCCTCATCATGAGCGGTGAGTGCTCGCCCGTGATGATGGCCGCGCTGATCACCGGCCTGCGCGTGAAGAAGGAAACCATCGGCGAGATCACCGCCGCGGCGCAGGTGATGCGCGAGGTGTCGACCAAGGTGCCCGTGAAGGACACGACCCACCTGGTGGACATCGTCGGCACCGGCGGCGACGGCTCGCACACCTTCAACATCTCGACCTGCTCGATGTTCGTGGCGGCCGCCGCGGGCGCCAAGGTGAGCAAGCACGGCGGGCGCAGCGTGTCGAGCAAGTCGGGCAGCGCCGACGTGCTGGAGTCGCTGGGCATCAACATCAACCTGAAGCCCGAGCAGATCGCGCGCTCCATCGAGGAGTGCGGCATCGGCTTCATGTTCGCGCCCAACCACCATCCGGCCATGAAGAACGTGGCGCCGGTGCGCAAGGAGCTCGGCATCAAGACGATCTTCAACATCCTTGGCCCGCTGACCAACCCGGCCGGTGCGCCGAACATTCTGATGGGCGTGTTCCACCCCGACCTGGTGGGCATTCAGGTGCGCGCGTTGCAGCGCCTGGGCGCCGAGCATGCGCTGGTGGTGTACGGGCGTGACGGCATGGACGAGATCTCGCTGGGCGCGGCCACCATGGTGGGCGAGCTGAAAAACGGCGAGATCCGCGAGTACGAACTGCACCCCGAGGACTTCGGCTTCCAGATGTCGAGCAACCGCACGCTGCGCGTGGAGACGCCCGAGCAGTCGAAGGCGATGCTGCTGGGGGTGCTCGACAATCAGGCCGGCCCGGCGCTCGACATCGTGCTGCTGAACGCCGGCGCTGCGCTGTATGCCGCGAACGTGGTCGACTCGATCACCACGGGCGTCGAACGCTCGCGCAGCGCTGTCGCATCGGGCGCCGCAAAGGCCAAGCTGGCCGAACTGGTCAAGGCTTCCGCAACCGTTTGAACCCCTGAGTCACCGTCATCAAGAGAGCACCCGAAGCCATGTCCGACATTCTCGACAAGATCGTTGCCGTCAAGCGCCAGGAAGTGGCCGCGGCCCTGAAGCGCGCGCCACTGGAGGCTGTTCGCTTCGACGCCGAGAGCCGCGTGCTGACGCGCGACTTCGAAGCCGCGCTGCGCGCCAAGATCGCCGTCGGCCACGCCGCGGTGATCGCCGAAGTGAAGAAGGCCAGCCCGAGCAAGGGCGTGCTGCGTGAAGACTTCATTCCCGCCGACATCGCGCAGAGCTATGCGGAGGGCGACGGCACCATCAGCGCCGCGTGCCTTTCGGTGTTGACCGACAAGCAGTTCTTTCAGGGCAGCGTGGACTTTCTGAAGCAGGCGCGCGCCTCGTGCGACCTGCCGGTGCTGCGCAAGGACTTCATCATCGACGCGTACCAGGTGTACGAGTCGCGTGCCATGGGCGCCGACGCCATCCTGCTGATTGCCGCGTGCCTCGACGACGCGCAGATGAAAGACTACGAAGCCATTGCGCGCGGGCTGGGCATGGCGGTGCTGGTGGAAGTGCACGACGCGGCCGAACTCGACCGTGCGCTGAAGCTGAAGACGGCGCTGATCGGCGTCAACAACCGCAACCTGCGCAACTTCGAGGTGTCGATCCAGGCCACCATCGACCTGCTGCCGAAGCTGCCTGCCGACCGCCTGCCGGTGACCGAATCGGGCATCGGCACGCGTGAGGACGTGGCCACGCTGCGCGCGGCGGGCGTCAATGCCTTCCTGGTGGGCGAAGCCTTCATGCGCGCCAAGGAACCCGGCGAGGCCCTTGCTGCGTTGTTCCAATGAGCCGGGCCGATCAGCTGTCGAGCAGCGACCCTGCCGACTGGCCCGTGGCACCGGGCTGGCAACCGCTGGTCGACGAATTTTTCGGTGGCGCCGTGGGCGGGAAGCTGCTGGGCTTCCTGCGCGAGCGCCTGGATGCCGGCACGGTGATCTTTCCGCCGCAGCCCTTGCGCGCGCTCGAATTGACGCCGCCCGACGAGGTGCGCGTGGTGATCCTGGGGCAGGACCCGTACCACGGACGCGGCCAGGCCGAAGGGCTGGCGTTCTCGGTGGCACCCGGCGTGGCGCTTCCGCCGTCGCTGCGCAACATCTTCAAGGAGCTGCAGCGCGACCTGGGCGAGGCGCCACCGGCGTTCCCCAACCCGGGTGGCAGTCTGGTGAAGTGGGCGACCCACGGCGTGCTGCTGCTCAACACCTGCCTGACCGTGGAAGAGGCGCAACCCGCCAGCCATGCCGGCAAAGGCTGGGAGGTGCTGACGGATGCGGTGATTCGCCGTGTTTCGGATGGCGCGAAACCTGTTGTTTTTATGCTATGGGGCGCACACGCCCAAAGTAAGCGCGCATTGATCGACGTTACGCGCCATAAGGTGCTGATGTCGAATCATCCGTCGCCGCTTTCCGCGCTGCGCCCGCCGGTGCCGTTCATCGGCTGCGGACATTTCTCGCAAGCGCGTGCCTGGCGCGAGGCGCAGCGGGCTCAGGGCTGAAGTTGTTGGACAATCGCAGGATTCGCTCCTCGATCGGTTCTCCAGCATCTTCGTGATGCCGGATTTCTGGGTAGTCACGGAAACGTGCTATATTTCGAGGCTCGCCGGAGAGGTGGCCGAGTGGTTAATGGCAGCAGACTGTAAATCTGCCCTCTTACGAGTACGCTGGTTCGAATCCAGCCCTCTCCACCAGCGATGAATTTGGTTTCTAAGAGCGATTGGATCTAGCGCTTTGGGTGCCTTGAAGTGCCCCCGATGCGGGAGTAGTTCAATGGTAGAACCCCAGCCTTCCAAGCTGATGACGCGGGTTCGATTCCCGTCTCCCGCTCCAGAGACTCGGTTCGTTGTTGAGGCGATGTGAAAACGTAACTTTGTTACAAAAGCCCTTTTGGCTCAGTGGTAGAGCACCCCCTTGGTAAGGGGGAGGTCGCGGGTCCGATTCCCGCAAAGGGCACCAGTTTCTAGGGGGTTGCAAATGCAGCATTGCAACCCAACTGCATACGTTGAAAACGTTTTTTTCGGAGTCGAAAAATGGCAAAAGGTAAATTCACCCGCACCAAGCCGCACGTCAACGTGGGCACGATCGGTCACGTCGACCACGGCAAGACCACGCTGACGGCTGCAATCGCAACCGTTCTGTCGGCCAAGTTCGGCGGCGAAGCGAAGGCGTACGACCAGATCGACGCAGCGCCTGAAGAAAAGGCCCGCGGCATCACGATCAACACCGCGCACGTCGAGTACGAAACGGCCAACCGCCACTACGCACACGTCGACTGCCCTGGTCACGCCGACTATGTGAAGAACATGATCACGGGCGCCGCTCAAATGGACGGCGCCATTCTGGTGTGCTCGGCCGCTGACGGCCCGATGCCCCAGACCCGTGAACACATCCTGCTGGCTCGCCAGGTGGGTGTGGGTTACATCATTGTTTTCCTGAACAAGTGCGACATGGTCGACGACGCCGAGCTGCTCGAACTCGTTGAAATGGAAGTGCGCGAGCTGCTGGACAAGTACGACTTCCCAGGCGACGACACCCCGATCATTCACGGCTCGGCCAAGCTCGCCCTCGAAGGCGACAAGGGCAAGCTGGGCGAAGAAGCCATCATGAAGCTGGCTGAAGCGCTGGACACGTACATCCCGACGCCCGAGCGCGCCGTGGACGGCACGTTCCTGATGCCCGTGGAAGACGTGTTCTCGATCTCGGGCCGCGGCACCGTGGTGACCGGCGCCGTCGAGCGTGGCGTGATCAAGGTCGGCGAAGAAATCGAAATCGTGGGCATCCGCCCGACGGTCAAGACCATCTGCACCGGCGTGGAAATGTTCCGCAAGCTGCTGGACCAAGGTCAAGCTGGCGACAACGTCGGCGTGCTGCTGCGCGGCACGAAGCGCGAAGAAGTCGAACGCGGCCAAGTGCTGTGCAAGCCCGGCTCGATCAAGCCGCACGTGCACTTCACCGCCGAGGTGTATGTCCTGTCGAAGGACGAAGGCGGCCGTCACACGCCGTTCTTCAACAACTACCGTCCGCAGTTCTACTTCCGCACGACGGACGTGACCGGCGCGATCGAGCTGCCCAAGGACAAGGAAATGGTCATGCCTGGCGACAACGTCAGCATCACCGTGAAGCTGATCAACCCGATCGCGATGGAAGAAGGCCTGCGCTTCGCCATCCGTGAAGGCGGCCGTACCGTGGGTTCGGGCGTCGTGGCCAAGATCCTCGACATCTAAGTCGAGCGTAAAGAGTACCGGAGGGGTATAGCTCAATTGGCAGAGCGTCGGTCTCCAAAACCGAAGGTTGTAGGTTCGATTCCTACTGCCCCTGCCACCTAGGTGGCACCCCGAAAAAAGCCCGTCGTGTCCCGACGGGCTTCGGCGTCTGAAGAGACGCATTGAATTGAAGCCCTCAGGGCCACAGGAAACCAGCCGAACATGGCCACTTCTCAAATCGAAACCGTGAGCACGGGTGCCGACAAGGCCAAACTGGCCGTGGCGGTCGTGCTGGCAGTGGGCGCCATCGTGGCGTTCTATCTGCTGTCGCGCCAAGGCTCGCTGGTGCAGTGGGCCGCGCTGCTCGTGGGCCTGGCTGCCGCCGTGGCTGCTTTCGGCAGTTCGGAGAATGGCCGCCAGTTGTGGGCATTTGGCCGCGACTCGTGGCGCGAGGTCAAGAAGGTCGTGTGGCCGACCCGCAAGGAAGCGATGCAGATGACGGCCTATGTGTTCGCCTTCGTGGCGATCATGTCCGTCTTCCTCTGGCTCACCGACAAGACGCTCGAATGGGTGTTTTTCGACCTCATTCTGGGCTGGAGAAAATAAGCAATGACCGACGACGCAGTTGAAACCACGCCGCAAGAGGAAATCAATCCGCTGCTGGCTCCCGCCGCCAACCCCGATCTGCGTTGGTACGTGGTGCATGCCTATTCGGGCATGGAAAAGGCCGTCGAGCGCAACATCCTCGAGCGCATCAACCGCGCCGGCATGCAGGACAAGTTCGGTCGCATCCTGGTTCCGACCGAAGAAGTGGTCGAAATCAAGAACGGCCAGAAGCGGACCACCGAGCGTCGTTTCTTCCCGGGCTATGTGCTGGTCGAAATGATCATGGATGACGAGAGCTGGCACCTGGTGAAGCACACCAACAAGGTGACGGGTTTCGTGGGTGGTGCCAAGAACCGTCCGGCCCCGATCTCGCAAAAAGAGGTCGAGGACATCGTCAACCAGATGCAGCAGGGCACCGAGAAGCCGCGCCACAAGGTCGAGTTCACCGTGGGTGAGTTCGTGCGCGTCAAGGAAGGCCCGTTCACCGACTTCAATGGCACGGTGGAAGACGTCAACTACGAGAAGAGCAAGGTCAGCGTGTCGGTCATGATTTTCGGCCGCGCGACGCCTGTGGAACTCGAATTCAGCCAGGTCGAGAAGACCTGAGCCGAGGGCTGAAAGGCCCTCCCCATTTCCGGCTGCGCGCTGTCCGACTCGGCGCGCGGCCTTGATCTCGAAGAGTCGTTCAACCCCGGGGAGCCTCGGCCGCAAGCCAAGGCGATATCACCCGCAAGGAGCAAAGCATGGCGAAAAAAATCGTCGGCTTCATCAAGCTGCAAGTGCCAGCTGGTAAGGCCAACCCGTCACCACCCATCGGTCCCGCACTGGGCCAGCGTGGTTTGAACATCATGGAGTTCTGCAAGGCGTTCAATGCGCAGACCCAAGGCGTCGAGCCGGGTCTGCCGCTGCCGGTGGTCATCACCGCGTTCGCTGACAAGAGCTTCACCTTCATCATCAAGACGCCCCCGGCGATCACCTTGATCAAGAAGGCCATCAAGCTGGACAAGGGTTCGGCCACGCCGCAATCCGTCAAGGTCGGCAAGATCACGCGCGCTCAGCTCGAAGACATCGCCAAGGCCAAGATGAAGGACCTGACTGCAGCCGATCTGGATGCAGCCGTTCGTACCATCGCCGGCTCCGCCCGTTCGATGGGCGTGACTGTGGAGGGCGTGTAAATGTCCAAGATCACCAAGAAGCAAAAAGCGTTCGCAGGCAAGGTCGACAGCAACAAGCTGTACCCGCTGGCTGACGCGATCGTCCTCGTCAAGGACGCGGCCACCGCCAAGTTCGACGAATCGATCGACGTGGCCGTGCAGCTCGGCATCGACGCGAAGAAGTCCGACCAGGTCGTGCGTGGCGCCGTCGTGCTGCCCAACGGCACCGGCAAGACCAAGCGCGTGGCTGTGTTCGCCCAAGGCGCCAAGGCTGAAGAAGCCAAGGCCGCCGGCGCCGACATCGTCGGCATGGACGACCTGGCTGCCATGGTCAAGGCTGGCGACATGCCTTTCGACGTCGTGATCGCCGCACCGGACGCCATGCGCGTCGTCGGTACGCTGGGTCAGATCCTCGGCCCGCGCGGCCTGATGCCCAACCCCAAGGTTGGCACCGTGACCCCTGACGTCGCCACGGCCGTGAAGAACGCCAAGGCTGGCCAGGTTCAGTTCCGCGTCGACAAGGCCGGCATCGTGCACGGCACGATCGGCCGCCGCTCGTTCGACAACGACAAGCTGCAAGGCAACCTCGCCGCGCTGATCGACGCTCTGGTCAAGGCCAAGCCGGCGACCAGCAAGGGTGTCTACCTGCGCAAGATCGCCGTGTCGTCGACCATGGGTCTGGGTGTCCGCGTGGACACGCAAACCATCTCGGCGAGCTGAAGAGATTTGCTCCGCCCTTGAGCCTGACGGTGAAAGGGTGGAGCGGATGTGGTGGGCTGCGGCGGCTTCGGTTGCCGCAGGCCATCCAAGACCGCTGGTGTGCAGGGCGCTGCACTTAATGGCCGGATCGATCCTTCCGGTATCCAGCGCAGATGGCGATCCCACTGCAAGGAATTTGAGTTTTGTTCCGAAACAGTTGGTCGCTGCATGAAGCGCGATCCCAGGCTCCGGCCGAAGATCGCATTAAAAGGAGTAGACCTTGAGTCTGAATCGCAGTGAGAAAGAAGCGGTCATCAGTGATGTGACCAGCCTCGCCGCAAAAGCTCAAACGCTCGTGCTGGCGGAATACCGTGGCATCACGGTTGCCGATATGACCAAACTGCGTACCGAAGCACGCAGCAAGGGTGTGACTCTCAGCGTGTTCAAGAACACGCTGGCACGCCGTGCTGTGGCTGGTAGCGCATTCGAAGTCATTGGCGACCAGATGACCGGTCCGCTGATCTACGGCTTTTCCGAAGACGCAGTGGCCGCCGCCAAGGTGGTGGCCGACTTCGCGAAGACCAACGACAAGTTGGTGATTCGCGTGGGTGCGTTTGGCGGCAAGGTCCTGGACGTGAACGGCGTGAAGCAACTCGCAAGCATCCCTTCCAAGGAAGTGCTGCTGGCGCAATTGCTGGGCTTGATGCAATCCCCCATTTCCCGTACGGCACGCGTTCTCGCGGCGCTGGCCGCGAAGCGTGGCGAAGGCGAAGCTGCACCCGTCGCAGATGCACCGGCCGAAGAAGCGCAGGCCGCTTGAGCCCGCGTTCGAAGTATTCAACCCAATTGTTAGGAAACAAAAATGGCATTCGATAAAGACGCATTTCTGACCGCGCTCGACAGCATGACGGTCCTGGAACTCAACGAACTGGTGAAAGCCATCGAAGAGAAGTTCGGCGTGAGCGCTGCCGCCATGGCAGGCCCCGCAGCTGCAGGCCCCGCCGCAGCAGTGGCCGAAGAACAGACCGAATTCAACGTCATGCTGACGGAAGTCGGCGCGAACAAGGTGTCGGTCATCAAGGCCGTGCGCGAAATCACGGGCCTGGGCCTGAAGGAAGCCAAGGACCTGGTGGAAGCCGCTCCCAAGGCTGTCAAGGAAGCCCTGTCCAAGGCTGACGCTGAAGCTGCAAAGAAGAAGCTGGAAGAAGCCGGCGCCAAGGTGGAACTGAAGTAATTCAGACCCCCTAGAGGGCTGGAGGTGCCTGAAAAGGCCCTCCAGCCTTTGCCGCTTTCAGAGCGCACCCAAAAGCTGGCTCGTTGCCGGCCTTCCCGGAGACCTTCAGGTCGACGGAAAAGCCCAGACGAGACGATTTTTGAGTGTCTTCTGACCCCGACTGCAGAAGACCCCTTGGTTCGGGCGATGTGCAACGCATCGCCGTCCGCCAACGGCTGGTAGTGGCCAGCCGCCAAGGAGCAGGGGTGCGTAGGCACCCGCCCCAAGTCGCTGAAGATCTCAAGCCCCGGAGCTCTCATGGCCCAATCGTCCGCGTACAGTTACACCGAACGCAAGCGCATCCGAAAAAGTTTCGGTAACCGCGACAGCGTCGTCGAAATCCCCTACCTGCTGCAGATGCAGAAAGACGCGTACACCGCGTTCCTGCAAGCCGGCATTCCCCCGAAACAACGCACCGTCGAAGGCCTGCAGGCCGCGTTCGACGCCGCTTTCCCCATCGTCTCGCACAACGGTTTTGTCGAGATGAAGTTCCTCGAGTACAACCTGGCGAAGCCGGCGTTCGACGTGCGTGAGTGCCAGACCCGTGGCCTGACCTTCGCCTCGGCCGTGCGCGCCAAGGTGCAGCTCATCATCTATGACCGCGAGTCGTCGACGTCGCAGTCCAAGGTGGTCAAGGAAGTGAAGGAACAAGAGGTCTACATGGGCGAAGTGCCGCTCATGACCGAAAAGGGTTCCTTCATCATCAACGGCACGGAACGCGTGATCGTCTCGCAGCTGCACCGTTCGCCGGGCGTGTTCTTCGAACACGACAAGGGCAAGACGCACAGCTCGGGCAAGCTGCTGTTCTCGGCCCGCGTGATTCCCTACCGCGGTTCGTGGCTCGACTTCGAATTCGACCCGAAGGACATGCTGTACTTCCGCGTGGACCGTCGCCGCAAGATGCCGGTCACGATCCTGCTGAAGGCCATTGGCCTGAACCCGGAATCGATCCTCGCGAACTTCTTCGTGAACGACAACTTCCGCCTGATGGACAGCGGCGCGCAGATGGAGTTCGTGTCCGAGCGCCTGCGCGGCGAAGTCGCGCGCTTCGACATCACCGACAAGTCGGGCAAGGTCGTGGTCGCCAAGGACAAGCGCGTCACCGCGCGCCACACGCGCGAGCTCGAGCAGGGCGGCACCACGCACATCAGCGTGCCGGAAGACTTCCTGATCGGCCGCGTGATCGCGCGCAACATCGTGGAAGCCGATTCGGGTGAGATCCTGGCCAAGGCCAACGACGAGCTGACCGAAGCGCTGCTGAAGAAGCTGCGCACCTCCGGCGTGCAAGACGTTCAGGTGATCTACACCAACGAACTCGACCAGGGCGCGTACATCTCGCAGACCCTGCGCATCGACGAAACGGTCGACGAGTTCGCCGCGCGCGTGGCCATCTACCGCATGATGCGCCCCGGCGAGCCGCCGACCGAAGACGCAGTGCAGGCCCTGTTCCAGCGCCTGTTCTACAACCCGGACACGTACGACCTGTCGCGCGTGGGCCGCATGAAGTTCAACGCCAAGGTCGGCCGCGACGAATCCACCGGCCCGATGGTGCTGACCAACGAAGACATCCTGGCCGTGGTCAAGATTCTGGTGGACCTGCGCAACGGCAACGGCGAAGTCGACGACATCGACCACCTGGGCAACCGTCGCGTGCGTTGCGTCGGCGAACTGGCCGAAAACCAGTACCGCACCGGCCTGGCACGTATCGAGAAGGCCGTGAAGGAACGTCTGGGTCAGGCCGAGCAAGAGCCGCTGATGCCGCACGACCTGATCAACAGCAAGCCGATCTCGGCCGCGCTGAAGGAGTTCTTCGGTGCGTCGCAGCTGTCGCAGTTCATGGACCAGACGAACCCGCTGTCCGAAATCACCCACAAGCGCCGCGTGTCGGCCCTTGGCCCGGGCGGTCTGACGCGTGAACGTGCAGGCTTCGAAGTGCGCGACGTGCACGTGACCCATTACGGTCGTGTGTGCCCCATCGAAACGCCTGAAGGCCCGAACATCGGCCTGATCAACTCGCTGGCCCTGTATGCCCGCCTGAACGAATACGGCTTCATCGAGACGCCGTACCGTCGCGTGGTGGACAGCAAGGTCACGATGGACATCGACTACCTGTCGGCCATCGAAGAAGGCAAGTACGTCATCGCCCAGGCCAATGCGGCCCTGGACAAGGACGGCGTGCTGACCGGCGACCTGGTTTCCGCGCGTGAAGCCGGCGAATCGATTCTGGTGGGTGCCGAACGCATCCAGTACATGGACGTGTCGCCCGCGCAGATCGTGTCGGTGGCCGCATCGCTCGTGCCGTTCCTTGAGCACGATGACGCGAACCGCGCGTTGATGGGCGCCAACATGCAGCGTCAGGCCGTGCCTGTGCTGCGCCCCGAAAAGCCGATGGTCGGTACCGGCATCGAGCGCGTTTCCGCGGTCGACTCGGGCACCGTGGTCACGGCCACCCGCGGCGGTATCGTCGACTACGTCGACGCGACCCGTGTCGTGGTGCGCGTGAACGACGCCGAAGCGGCAGCCGGTGAAGTGGGTGTGGACATCTACAACCTGATCAAGTATCAGCGTTCGAACCAGAACACCAACATCCACCAGCGCCCCATCGTCAAGCGCGGCGACAAGATCGCCAAGGGCGACGTGGTGGCCGACGGTGCATCGACCGACCTCGGCGAACTGGCCCTCGGCCAGAACATGCTGATCGCGTTCATGCCCTGGAACGGCTACAACTTCGAAGACTCGATCCTGATCTCCGAACGCGTCGTCGCCGAAGACCGCTACACCTCGATCCACATCGAGGAACTGGTGGTGATGGCGCGCGACACCAAGCTGGGTGCCGAAGAAATCACGCGCGACATTCCGAACCTGGCCGAGCAGCAGCTCAACCGCCTCGACGAATCCGGCATCATTTATGTCGGCGCCGAAGTGCAGCCGGGCGACACGCTGGTGGGCAAGGTCACGCCGAAGGGCGAGACCACGCTGACGCCTGAAGAGAAGCTGCTTCGCGCCATCTTCGGCGAGAAGGCTTCCGACGTGAAGGACACCTCGCTGCGTGTGGACCAGGGCTCGCAAGGCACCGTGATCGACGTGCAGGTCTTCACCCGTGAAGGCATCACGCGCGACAAGCGCGCCCAGCAGATCATCGACGACGAGCTCAAGCGCTTCCGCCTCGACCTGAACGACCAGCTTCGCATCGTCGAAGCCGACGCGTTCGACCGTATCGAGAAGCTGCTGACCGGCAAGGTTGCCAACGGCGGCCCGAACAAGCTGGCCAAGGGCACCAAGCTCGACAAGGCCTACCTGTCGTCGGTCGAGAAGTTCCACTGGTTCGACATTCGCCCGGCGGACGACGAAGTGGCCACGCAGCTCGAGTCGATCAAGAACTCGCTGGAGCAGACGCGCCACAGCTTCGACCTCGCGTTCGAAGAAAAGCGCAAGAAGCTCACGCAGGGCGACGAGCTGCCCGCTGGCGTGCTCAAGATGGTCAAGGTCTACCTGGCCGTCAAGCGCCGCCTGCAACCCGGCGACAAGATGGCCGGGCGCCACGGCAACAAGGGTGTGGTGTCCAAGATCGTTCCGGTCGAAGACATGCCCCACATGGCCGATGGCACGCCGTGCGACATCTGCCTGAACCCGCTGGGCGTGCCTTCGCGGATGAACGTGGGCCAGGTGCTCGAAGTGCACTTGGGCTGGGCCGGCAAGGGCATCGGCCAGCGCATCGGTGACATGCTGCAGCAAGAGACCAAGGTGATCGAGCTGCGCAAGTTCATGGAGCAGCTGTACAACGGCTCGGGCCGCAAGGAAGACATTGGCTCGCTGAGCGACACCGAACTGCTCGAGATGGCGGCGAACCTGCAGAACGGCGCGACCTTCGCGACGCCTGTGTTCGACGGCGCATCGGAAGAAGAAATCCGCGGCATGCTCAAGCTCGCCTACCCGGACGACATCTCCAAGATCAAGGGCCTGACCGACACGCGCACCCAGGCGTATCTGTACGACGGGCGCACCGGCGACCAGTTCGATCGTCCGGTCACCATCGGCTACATGCACTTCTTGAAGCTGCACCATCTGGTGGACGACAAGATGCACGCACGCTCGACCGGTCCGTACTCGCTGGTCACGCAGCAACCGCTGGGCGGCAAGGCCCAGTTCGGTGGCCAGCGCTTCGGTGAAATGGAAGTGTGGGCGCTGGAAGCCTACGGCGCCGCCTACGTCCTGCAGGAAATGCTGACGGTGAAGTCCGACGACGTGGTGGGCCGTACCAAGGTCTACGAGAGCATCGTCAAGGGCGAACACTCCATCGAAGCCGGCATGCCGGAATCGTTCAATGTGCTGGTCAAGGAAATTCGTTCCCTGGGCCTGGACATCGAACTCGAACGTTCTTAAGCGACAAGGAAAGAGTCACATGAAGTCATTACTCGACCTGTTCAAGCAATTCACGCCCGATGAGCATTTCGATGCCATCAAGATCGGCATGGCTTCGCCCGAAAAGATCCGCTCGTGGTCTTTCGGCGAAGTGAAGAAGCCAGAAACGATCAACTACCGCACGTTCAAGCCCGAGCGCGACGGTCTGTTCTGCGCCAAGATCTTCGGCCCCATCAAGGACTACGAGTGCCTGTGCGGCAAGTACAAGCGCCTGAAGCACCGCGGCGTGATCTGCGAGAAGTGCGGCGTTGAAGTCACGCAGACCAAGGTGCGCCGCGAACGCATGGGTCACATCGACCTGGCCGCGCCCTGCGCCCACATCTGGTTCCTGAAGTCGCTGCCGTCGCGTCTGGGCCTGGTGCTGGACATGACGCTGCGCGACATCGAACGCGTGCTGTATTTCGAAGCGTACGTGATCACCGACCCCGGCATGACCCCGCTGAAGAAGTTCGGCATCATGTCCGAGGACGACTACGACGCCAAGCGCAAGGAATTCGGTGACGAATTCGTCGCCAAGATGGGCGCCGAAGGCATCAAGGACCTGCTGGAAGGCATCGAGCTCGACAGCGAGATCGAACGCCTGCGCGGCGACCTGACCGGCTCCGAAGTCAAGGTCAAGAAGAACTCCAAGCGCCTGAAGGTGCTGGAAGCCTTCCGCAAGTCGGGCATCAAGCCCAACTGGATGGTGCTCGAAGTGCTGCCCGTGCTGCCGCCGGACCTGCGTCCGCTGGTGCCGCTGGACGGCGGCCGCTTTGCGACCTCCGACCTGAACGACCTGTATCGCCGCGTCATCAACCGCAATTCGCGTCTGCGCCGCCTGCTGGAGCTGAAGGCGCCGGAAATCATTGCGCGCAACGAAAAGCGGATGCTGCAAGAAGCGGTCGACTCGCTGCTGGACAACGGCCGTCGCGGCAAGGCCATGACGGGCGCCAACAAGCGCGCACTCAAGTCGCTGGCCGACATGATCAAGGGCAAGAGCGGCCGCTTCCGCCAGAATCTGCTGGGCAAGCGCGTCGACTACTCGGGCCGTTCGGTCATCGTGGTGGGCCCGACGCTCAAGCTGCATCAGTGCGGCCTGCCCAAGCTGATGGCGCTCGAGCTGTTCAAGCCTTTCATCTTCTCGCGCCTCGAAGCCATGGGCATCGCGACGACGATCAAGGCTGCCAAGAAGGAAGTCGAGTCGGGCACGCCGGTGGTCTGGGACATCCTGGAAGAGGTCATCAAGGAACACCCGGTCATGCTGAACCGTGCGCCCACGCTGCACCGTTTGGGCATCCAGGCCTTCGAACCCATCCTGATCGAAGGCAAGGCGATTCAGCTGCACCCGCTGGTTTGCGCGGCATTCAACGCCGACTTCGACGGCGACCAGATGGCCGTTCACGTGCCGCTGTCGGTGGAAGCACAAATGGAAGCCCGCACGCTGATGCTGGCCTCCAACAACGTGCTGTTCCCGGCGTCGGGCGAACCGTCGATCGTTCCTTCGCAGGACGTGGTGCTGGGTCTGTACTACACGACCCGCGACCGCATCAACGCCAAGGGCGAGGGCCTGATCTTCTCCGACATCGGTGAAGTGCAGCGCGCGCTGGACGCCAACGAAGTCGAGCTCGCAGCCAAGGTGGCGGTGCGCATCACGGAGTACACCAAGGACAAGGAAACCGGCGTGTTCACGCCGTCGATCTCCCTGGTGGACACCACCGTGGGCCGCGCGCTGCTGTCGGAAATCCTGCCGAAGGGCCTGCCGTTCTCCAACATGAACAAGGCGCTGAAGAAGAAGGAAATTTCCAAGCTCATCAACGTCGCGTTCCGCAAGTGCGGCCTGAAAGAGACCGTCGTGTTCGCCGACAAGCTGCTGCAGAACGGCTTCCGTCTGGCAACCAAGGCCGGCATTTCGATCGCCATCGACGACATGCTGGTGCCCGCTGAAAAGCACGGCATCATCGAGCGCTCGGCCAAGGAAGTGAAGGAGATCGAACAGCAGTACGTGTCCGGTCTGGTGACCTCCGGCGAACGCTACAACAAGGTGGTGGACATCTGGGGCAAGGCCGGCGACGAAGTGTCGAAGGTCATGATGGCCAAGCTGTCCAAGCAGAAGGTCATCGACCGCCACGGCAAGGAAGTCGAGCAGGAGTCGTTCAACTCGATCTACATGATGGCCGACTCCGGCGCCCGCGGTTCCGCGGCGCAGATTCGCCAGGTGGCCGGCATGCGGGGCCTGATGGCCAAGCCCGACGGCTCGATCATCGAGACGCCCATCACCGCGAACTTCCGCGAAGGCCTGAACGTGCTGGAGTACTTCATCTCCACCCACGGTGCCCGCAAGGGTCTGGCCGACACGGCGCTGAAGACGGCGAACTCGGGTTACCTGACCCGTCGTCTGGTCGACGTGACGCAAGACCTGGTCGTGACCGAGCAGGACTGCGGCACGCACGGCGGCTACCTGATGCGCGCCATCGTCGAAGGCGGTGAAGTGATCGAGTCGCTGCGCGACCGTATCCTGGGCCGCTCGGCCGCGGACGACGTGTTGCATCCGGAAAACCGCTCGGTGCTGCTGAAGGCCGGCGCGATGTTCGACGAAGACAACATCGAAGCGCTGGAAGCGCAAGGCGTCGACGAGGTCAAGGTCCGCACCGCGCTGACCTGCGAAACCCGCTTCGGCATCTGCGCCACCTGCTACGGTCGCGATCTGGGCCGCGGCGGCCTGATCAACATCGGCGAAGCCGTCGGTGTGATCGCTGCCCAGTCCATCGGCGAACCCGGCACGCAGCTGACGATGCGTACCTTCCACATCGGTGGTGCCGCTTCGCGCGCCGCCATCGCCTCAAGCGTGGAAGCCAAGTCGAACGGTTCGATCGGCTTCAACGCCACGATGCGCTACGTGACCAACAGCAAGAGCGAGCTGGTCGTGATTTCGCGTTCGGGCGAGATCGTCATTCATGACGAGCACGGCCGTGAGCGCGAGCGTCACAAGGTGCCGTACGGCGCGATCCTGGCCGTCAAGGCCGACCAGCAGATCAAGGCCGGCCACGTGCTTGCCAACTGGGATCCGCTGACGCGCCCGATCATCACCGAGTTCGCCGGCAAGACGCAGTTCGAGAACGTCGAGGAAGGCCTCACGGTCGCCAAGCAGGTGGACGAAGTGACCGGTCTGTCGACCCTGGTGGTGATCGACCCGAAGCGCCGCGGCGCTGCCAAGGTCGTTCGTCCGCAGGTGAAGCTCATCGACGCCTCGGGCGCCGAAGTGAAGATCCCCGGCACCGACCATTCGGTGACGATCGGCTTCCCGATCGGCTCGCTGGTGCAGATCCGCGACGGACAGGACGTGGGCCCCGGCGAAGTGCTGGCGCGCATTCCGGTCGAAGGCCAGAAGACGCGCGACATCACCGGCGGTCTGCCGCGTGTGGCCGAGCTGTTCGAAGCCCGTTCGCCGAAGGACAAGGGCATGCTGGCCGAAATGACCGGTACCGTGTCGTTCGGCAAAGAGACCAAGGGCAAGATTCGCCTGCAGATCACCGATCCCGAAGGCGGCGTCTACGAAGACCTCGTGCCGAAGGAAAAGAACATCCTGGTGCACGAAGGCCAGGTGGTGAACAAGGGCGAGTCCGTGGTCGACGGTCCGGCGGATCCGCAGGACATCCTGCGCCTGCTGGGCTCGGAAGAACTGGCGCGCTACATCGTGGACGAAGTGCAGGACGTGTACCGCTTGCAGGGTGTGAAGATCAACGACAAGCACATCGAGGTGATCGTTCGCCAGATGCTGCGCCGCGTGGTGGTCGACAACATCGGCGAGACGAACTACATCTCCGGCGAACAGGTCGAACGCAGCGAAATGCTCAACACCAACGACGCACTGCGCGCCGAAGGCAAGATCCCCGCGACGTTCACCAACCTGCTGCTGGGTATCACGAAGGCGTCGCTGTCGACCGACTCGTTCATCTCGGCTGCTTCGTTCCAGGAAACGACGCGCGTGCTGACCGAAGCCGCCATCATGGGCAAGCGCGACGAGCTGCGTGGTCTGAAGGAAAACGTGATCGTCGGCCGCCTGATTCCCGCGGGCACCGGCATGGCGTACCACCAGGCACGCCGCGCCAAGGACGCGATGGACGACGCCGAGCGCCGCGCCATTGCCGAGTCGGAAGCCGCCGACATGGCCGCCTCGCACGAGAGCAGCGATGCAGCAACCACGGTGGGCGCCAGCGAAGGCGCCGCGACCGAATAACTGGTTAGCATCACCGGCCATGACCGGTACACACGCCCCCCGACCGTCCCCGGTTGGGGGGCGTTTTTCTTTGTGTTTTGCATGAGGCCTTGTTGTCGATGAGTCTGTTGCCCGAATCGCTGGTCAGCTGGATCGCCGTGGCGGTGCTGTTGTTCTGGTTTGTCGGTGCCTACAACCGGTTGGTGCGCCTGCGCGCGAGCGTGCTGCAGGCCTACGGCGCGCTCGACGCGGCCCTGGGCAAGCAGCTGGATTTCGTGCAGGCCAGCATTGCGGCCGCGCCGGTGGAGGAGGTGCTCAACGAGTCGCTGTCGTCCATTGCGCCGCTGCAGGCCGCGACCACGCAGCTGTCGACCCTGCTGGGCGCCACCCGGCTGCACCCGCTCGATGCCGGCGGCATGGCGGCGCTGGCCACCGCGCTGCAGGTGTGGATCGGCGCATGGCGGCGCCAGCACCCCGACGACGTGACGGTGTTCGACGCCGACGGCACGCTGTCGCGCCCGGCGCCGTTGGTGGCGGGTTCCGCGGGCGCGCTGCCGGGCGCGGCGGAGCCTATCGCCTGGCCCGAGCCGTCGGCGGCGGCGGAGATTGCGCGCAACCAGTTCAATCTGGCGGTGGCGCAGTACAACGCGGCCATTGCGCAGTTTCCTGCGTTGCTGGTGGCATGGGCCGTGCGTCTGCGTGCGGCCGCGCCGTTGCGCTGAGTACGCGCCGCGCTTGCCCTTTTCTTTCCATTGCGCGGCGTCCGGCCTTGCGGTCGCCCGTTACCATCGCCCCAACTTGTCCGACCTACATTCCGATTCCCCCCACAGCAGCAGCGGCGCGCCGTCGCTGCAACCCCCGCTCTGGCGCCAGCTGCAACTGACCGCGGTGGCGCTGGCGTCGGTGCGCGCCGGCACCTCCGGCTCGGTCGCGTTCGAGGCGGTCGAGCCCGCCCTGCGCCCCGGCGTGCAGGCGCTCGGCTTCCAGGTGCTGCGCTGGCTCGGCCGCGCCGAGGCGCTGCGCCGCCACCTGGCCAAGCGCACGCCGCCGCCGCTGCCCGATGCCCTGTTGTGTACCGCGCTGGCGCTGGCCTGGGACACCGAGCGCGCACCCTACGAGCCGTTCACGCTGGTCGACCAGGCGGTGGAAGCCGCCAAGCGCAACCCGGCCACGCGGGCGCAGGCCAGCTTCATCAACGCCTGCCTGCGGCGCTTTCTGCGCGAGCGCGACGAGCTGGTGGCCATCACCGACAGCGAACCCGTCGCGCAGTGGAACCATCCACGCTGGTGGATCGAGCGCCTCAAGCGCGACCATCCGCGCGAGTGGCAGCGGGTGCTGAGCGCCGACAACGCGCAAGCGCCGATGACCTTGCGGGTCAATGCCCAGAAGTCGACGCCCGCGTCGTACCTGGTGGAGCTGGAGGCCGTGGGCCTGGCCGCCACGCGCGCCGGCCCGTTCGGCCTGCAACTGGCGCGCGCCCGGCCGGTGCAGCAGCTGCCTGGTTTCGCCGATGGCGCCAGTTCGGTGCAGGACGCCGCCGCGCAAATGGCAGCGCCTCTGTTGCTCGAAGGCTTGCTAGAAGGCCGCCCGGCAGCCGGCGCATCGGCCCCGCTGCGCGTGCTCGACGCCTGCGCCGCCCCGGGCGGCAAGACCGCGCACCTGCTCGAACTGGCCGGCCCCGACGCGATCGAGGTCACCGCCATCGAGGTCGATGCCACGCGCAGCCGCCGCATCGACGAAACCCTGGCGCGCATCGGCATGAAGGCCAAGGTGCTGGTGGCCGACGCGGCACGACCCGCCCAGTGGTGGGACGGCACGCCGTTCGACGCCATCCTGCTCGACGCACCTTGCACCGCTTCGGGCATCGTGCGCCGCCATCCCGACGTTCGCTGGCTGCGCCGCGAGAGCGACACCGCGCAGCTTGCGGCCCAGCAGGCCGCGCTGCTGTCGGCGCTCTGGCCGCTCGTGAAGCCCGGCGGCCGTCTCCTTTACTGCACCTGCTCCGTGTTTCGCGAAGAAGGTTCGCAACAAATTGATGCGTTTCTTGTACACAACACCGACGCACGTTTGCTGCCGTCCCCCGGCCATTTGCTGCCCCAAAACGGGTCGAACGGCCGCAGCGTCCCGGACAATCCCTTGGGTGACCACGACGGTTTCTTCTACGCACTGCTCGAAAAGCGCTCGCACTGAGCTGCGCCGGCCCGTCCTGCTGGCCGTGCTGCTCTGGGTGTGGGTGCTGTGCATGGCGTGGCTGCCAGCCCCGGTGGCGGCGCAGGGGCGCAGCGGCGCATCGGCATCGATCACCCAGATGCGTCTGGAGCAGGCCGACGACGGCGTCTATTTCAGCGCGGCCGTGCAGTTCGAGCTGCCCTCGCTGGTGGAGGACGTGCTCGACAAAGGCATTGCCATCTACTTCGTGGCCGAGGCCGAGATCTTCCAGGAGCGCTGGTACTGGACCGACCGCAAGGTCGCCCAGGTCGCGCGCCACATGCGGCTGGCCTACCAGCCCCTCACGCGGCGCTGGCGCCTGAATGTGTCGGCGGCGCCCATGACCGGCGCGGCTGGCCTGGGCATCTCGCTGAACCAGAACTTCGACACGCTCAGCGACGCGCTGGACGCCATCAAGCGCGTCGGGCGGCTGCGGCTGGGCGACACGGCCGAAATCGGCGAAGACCCGCTGCACCAGGTCACCTTCCGTTTCCGGCTCGACACGTCTCAGTTGCCGCGCCCGTTCCAGATCGGCGTGGTGGGGCAGTCCGACTGGAACATTTCAGCCGAGCGCACGGCCCGGCTCGCGCTGGAGAAGCAGAAGTGAGCACCTCCGGGCGCAGCGGCGCAGCGGCCACGCCGGCCACGCCGGCCACGAGCCGCACGCGTGCCATGCGCTGGGCCGTGGGCGTGGGCGCGGCGATGGTCACGGCCATCGGGCTGGTGCTGATCTTCCTGCTGGCGCAGGCCACCAACAACCGCGCGCTGTACGAGCGCTATTACGTGCGCCTGTTCGGCATCAACGTGGTGGTGGCGGTGCTGCTGGTGCTGGTGATCGGCTGGGTTGCGTTTCGCCTGCTGCGGCGGCTGCGACAGGGCAAGTTCGGCAGCCGGCTGCTCATCAAGCTCGCGGCCATCTTCGCGCTGGTGGGCGTGGTGCCGGGGGCGCTGGTCTATGTGGTGTCCTACCAGTTCGTGGCGCGCTCGATCGAGAGCTGGTTCGACGTCAAGGTCGAAGGCGCGCTCGACGCCGGCCTGAACCTCGGACGCGCCACGCTCGATTCGCTGTCCAACGACCTCGCGGCCAAGACACGCAGCGCCAGCGCGCAGCTTGTGCAGGTGCCCGACGCCAGCGCGGGCCTGCAGCTGGAGCGCATCCGCGACCAGCTGGAGGCGACCGACGTCACGCTGTGGAGCAGCACCGGTGAGTTGGTGGCCAGCGCCGCCTCCTCGCGCTTCCAGATCAGCGCCGAGCGGCCGAACCTGCTGCAGTTTCGCAATTTGCGCCCCGACCGCCCCTTGGCGCACATCGAAGGGCTGGACGAAACCGTCGCGCCGGGCGCGCCGCCCCCGATGGCGAGCGTGCGCGTGCTTGCCATGGTGCAGCGCCCCGGCTTCGACTTCGACACCGCGCCGCGCTACCTGCAGGTGACGCGGCTCTTGCCGACGGCCGTGGTGGTCAATGCGCTGGCCGTGCAGGAGGCCAACCGCGAATACCAGGAGCGGGCGCTCGCGCGCGAAGGCTTGCGCCGCATGTACATCGGCACGCTCACGCTGAGCCTGTTCCTGGCCGTGTTCGGCGCGGTGCTGCTGGCCGTGCTGTTCGGCAACCAGCTCGCACGGCCGTTGCTGGTGCTGGCCGACGGCGTGCGCCAGGTGGCCGCCGGCGACCTGCGCCCCACCGCCGTGCTGCAGGGCAAGGACGAGCTGGGCGGCCTCACGCGCTCGTTCGCCGTGATGACGCAGCAGCTTGCCGATGCGCGGGGCGCGGTCGAGAAGACCATGGGCCAGCTGGACGCCGCGCGCGCCAACCTGCAGACCATCCTGGACAACCTGACCTCGGGCGTGATCGTGCTCGACGCCAGGGGCATCGTGCTGTCGTCCAACCCCGGCGCCACGCGCGTGCTGCGCGCGCCGATGGCGGTCTACGAGGGCCAGGCGCTGTCCGACGTGCCCGGCCTGGCCGACTTCGGCGCCAAGGTGCAGCAGCAGTTCGACGACTTCCTGGTCGAGCGCATGCAGCACGGGCTGGACCACTGGCAGCACGCCTTCGAGCTGCACGCCTCGGGCCGCGACCTGCCGCAGCAGGACGGCGCCATCAACATCGTCGCGCGCGGCGCGGAGCTGCCCGGCGCGGCGCGCCTGCTGGTGTTCGACGACATCTCCGAGATCGTCTCGGCGCAGCGCGCCCAGGCCTGGGGCGAGGTGGCGCGCCGGCTGGCGCACGAAATCAAGAACCCGCTCACGCCCATCCAGCTGTCGGCCGAGCGGCTCGAGATGAAGCTGTCGGGCAAGGTGGCGCCGCCAGAGCAGGCCATTCTGGTGAAGTCGGTGAAGACCATCGTCGACCAGGTCGATGCGATGAAGCGGCTGGTGAACGAATTTCGCGACTACGCGCGGCTGCCCGCGGCCGACCTGAAGCCGGTCGACCTCAATGGCCTGCTGGCCGACGTGCTGCAGCTCTACAACGCCGAGAGCCTGCCGATCACGCTGCGCAGCGAAATCGACGAGCGCTGCCCGCCGGTGCGCGGGGACGCGCAGCAGATCCGCCAGGTCATTCACAACCTGCTGCAGAACGCGCAGGACGCCGCCGAGGGCGCCGCCCGCGGCACCGGCAAGCCGGGCGAGGTTGTCATTCGCACGCGGCTGGGCGATTCGGGCCAGCGCGTGCGCCTCACGGTGCAGGACAGCGGCCCGGGATTTGCCGAGAACATCCTGAAGCGGGCCTTCGAGCCCTACGTCACCACGAAAACAAAAGGTACAGGTTTGGGTCTGGCGGTGGTGAAGAAGATTGCGGACGAGCACGGTGCGCGCATCGAGCTTTCGAACCGCGTTGTGGACGGGGCTGTGGCAGGGGCACAAGTCTCGCTATCATTCGCGCTAGCCGGCGAACCGCGCGCAGCGGTCGCTCACACCGAAGATTCGAAGTCTTCCGCCGCCTGAGCCACACGAATCCGTCGCACAGGCGAGGGATGGGCAGGCGGACTCCTACACACCATTGCAGACACCAGCGCATACAACAAGCAGCACTCATGGCAAACATTCTCGTGGTCGATGACGAGCTGGGCATCCGGGACCTGCTCTTCGAAATTCTCAATGACGAAGGCCACAACGTGGAGCTCGCGGAGAACGCCGCCGAAGCCCGCGCCGCGCGCCAGCGCGCTCGGCCCGACCTGGTGCTCCTGGACATCTGGATGCCCGACACCGACGGCGTCACGCTGCTCAAGGAGTGGTCCACCGCGGGTCTGCTGAGCATGCCGGTGATCATGATGAGCGGCCACGCCACCATCGACACCGCGGTCGACGCCACGCGCATCGGCGCCTTCGCGTTCCTCGAAAAGCCCATCACCATGCAGAAGCTGCTCAAGGCGGTGGAGCAGGGCCTGGCGCGCGAGAGCGCCCGCCGCGCCGCCGCCGGTGTGGTGCCCACGCCGGCCAGCGGCACGCAGGCCGCGGCCATCACCACCACCGGCGACAGCCTGCTGATGGCGTCGCTGGCCGCGGTGCCGGTGGCCGATGCCGGCCCGCAGTCGACGCAGAGCTTCGACCTCGACCGCCCGCTGCGCGATGCGCGCGACGGTTTCGAGAAGGCGTACTTCGAGTTTCATCTGGCCATGGAGAACGGGTCGATGACCCGCGTGGCCGAGAAAACCGGCCTCGAACGCACCCATCTCTATAGAAAACTCAAACAACTTGGTGTGGATCTTTCAAGAGGCCGCAGAAGCGCTGTATAATTCGAGGCTGCACACAATGGCCCGGTAGCTCAGTTGGTAGAGCAGCGGATTGAAAATCCGCGTGTCGGTGGTTCGATTCCGCCCCAGGCCACCAATTCAAAGCCCCTGATTCTGAAAAGAGTCAGGGGCTTTTCAGTTGGGGCTGCCGTTCCTGCCTCTGGCCACGTTGCCGGCGGCTATGGCAACTGTCCTGCACCCGTCGTCGCCACAGGATGGCGATGCGCGGCCCTCGGACGCCGAAAACTCTGGCCATTCACAAAGACCGAGGAGCCGTTCATGCCCACGCGCAAGCCTTCCCAGACCACGACGCACGAAGAGCCCGAACCCACGCAGGAGGAGTCCGTGCCCAGCGACGGCCGCGACATCGAGGGCGAGGCGTTGATGAAGAAGGTGCGCAATCACAAGCTCGACGAGAAGGGCGAGGCACCCGAGTCGTCCAAGCCCCAAGACAGCACCGGCAAGCCAGACGCCGCCTGATTCCCTTTGTCATGAGCTCCCAGGCTGCCCACGCGGCAACACCGGCCGAAGCCGCGCCCGAAGCGGCCGGCGCATCCACCTCCACCTCGCTTTGGCAACGCTGCCGCAAATGGGCGCTCCCATTGCTCGGCGTCGCCGTGCTCGGCCTGCTGCTGTCGCACGCGCACAAGGTCGACTGGGCCGGCGCGTGGCAAGCATTGCAGCGCTATTCACCCTGGCTGCTGCTGGCCGTGCTCGGCCTGGCCACTGCCAGCCATGCGCTCTACGGCTGCTTCGACCTGATCGGCAGGCGCCACCTGCGCCACCGACTGCCGTACTGGCGCACCTGGGCCATCGCGGTGACGAGCTATGCCTTCAACCTGAATCTGGGCTCGCTGGTCGGCGGCATCGCGATGCGCGCGCGCCTGTATGCCCGCGCCGGGCTCGACGATGCCACCGTCGCGCAGATCGTCGGCCTGAGCCTGCTCACCAACTGGCTCGGCTACGGCCTTCTGGCCGGCGGACTGTTCGCGGCCGGCGCCATCGAGCCGCCACGGCAGGCGCACATCGGCGAGTTCGCTTTGCGCGGCCTGGGCGTGGTGATGATCCTGCTGGCACTGGGCTACGTGGTGGCCTGCGCCGTGGCGCGCGGCCGCCAGTGGACCTTCAGGGGCAAGCGGCTCACGCTGCCGAGCGCGCGCCTCGCGGTGGTCCAGCTGGCGCTGTCGGCCAGCAACTGGGCCTTGATGGGCGCCGCCATGTACCTGCTGCTGGGCCAGAAGGTGCCCTACGCCACCACCTTGAGCGTGCTGCTCGCGGCATCGATCGTCGGCGTCATCACGCCCATTCCGGCCGGGCTCGGCGTGCTCGAGGCGGTGTACCTCGCGCTGCTGTCGGGCACGGTGAAGCAGGGCGCGCTGATGGGCGCGGTGCTCGCCTACCGCGCGCTCTATTACCTGCTGCCGCTGGCCGGAGGCTTGCTGCTCTATCTGTTCCTGGAGCGCTACGCCACGAACCACCCCGACGGCGCCGATGCCGATCAGGGCGCCGGCGCCCTGCATAGAGGCGCCGCACCCGACGCCGTCTAGAGACACAAGGTGGCAGGCGCAGCCGACGCACGGCCGCGCCGCAGCCTCATTCGCCGCGTGCGTTCGGCGTGGCGCGCGCCAGCATCCGGATGTGCTCGAAGTCCAGCAGGTCGAGCGCGCGCCGCACCGCGCCGACCAGCGCCGAATGCCGCGTGTCGGCGGCCAGCCGGTCGGCCCATTCGTGCAGGTCGCTCCAGCGGCCGTCGCGCGCCAGCATCTCCAGCTCTTCGCGCGCCGCCGCCGGCAGGCTCGCCATCATGGGCACAGGCGGGTGGCGCCTGCGACCCTGCAGCGCGGGCCCGGGCAGGTCGGGTGGCGCGCGCGGGGCGAGGTCGACCACCGGCAGCAGTTCCTTCGGCGCGTCCTTCACGATCACCGAGAAGCGCACGCGCGTGCCCAGTTCGCGGTGGCTCTCCAGCAGCAGCCGTCCGCCCATGTGCTGCGCGATGCGCCGGGCGATCGCCAGGCCCAGGCCGTTGCCGTCCGCGCTCGGCGCGCCCTGCGCAAAGGCCTGGGCGATGCGTGCCTGGGCTTCCTTGTCGATGCCCACGCCGCTGTCCCACACCTCGAACTTCAGCCGCCACGCGTCCGCGCGCGGCCGGGCCTGCACGCGCAAGCCGATCTTGCCGTCGCGCGTGAACTTGGCCGCGTTCGACAGCAGGTTCAGCAGCAGTTGCTGAAAGCGCTTGCTGTCCAGGTACACCGCGACCGGCAGCGCGCCCGTCACCGTGAGTTCGAAGGTGTTGTGCTGGCGTTGCGCGAGCGTGTCGGCGTACTGCGCAACGTCGTCGATCAGCGCGCGCAGGCCCACCGGCCGGGCTTCGAACGAGAAGGGCAGCAGCTCGCCCTTGGCGTACTCGAGCAGGTCGTCGATCAGCGCCAGCTGGTAGGTGGCGCTGCGCTCGATGGCCTGCAGCCGCTCGGCCGGCGGCAGGCTTTCGTCGCGCAGCAGGCGCACGTTGCCGATAATGGTGGCCAGCGGCGCGCGCAGGTCGTGGCTGATGTAGGCCATGAGCCGCGTCTGCTCGCGCGACTGCAGCTCGGCCTGCTCCAGCGCGGTGTTCAGCGCGTGGGTCTTGCGCGCCACCTCCTCGCGCAGGCGCAGTTGTTCGTCGGCCTGCCAATGCACCAGCGTGCGCTGCGCAACGAGGCGCTGGCGCGACAGGTGGTGCGTCCACGCGGCCAGCGCCACCAGCCCGAACAGCAGGCCCGGAAAGCCGAGCGCGTAGGCGTCGAAGCCCGCGATCATGTGGGCCGGCAGCACCAGCTCGGTGAGCCGCAGGCACATGCCGACGGTGACGGCGCACATCATCAGAAAGGCCAGCTGGCCGCCCGGCCCCGCGCGCCGCATGTAGAAGAAGGTGCTGACGGTCAGCGCCAGCACCGCCAGCGGGCCGCTCAGCGTGCCGAGCTTGGCCGAAGGCCCGTAGGGGCCCCACGCCATGCCCGCCAGCACCACGCACTGCAGCGCGGCCAGCGTCACCAGCACCGGCAGGCCGGGCGCGCGCACCGGGCCGCGGCGCGACACGGCGTACATGTGGCACATGAGGTTGAGCACGCAGCAGCCGGCGGTGACGCCGGCGGCGCGGTAGCTCCAGTCGAAGTTGTCGGGCCACAGGGCCAGCCGCGCGTGGCCGCGGTAGGCGCTCTCGTAGAGCGCCACCAGCGCGAAGCCCAGGCTCTGCAGCGCCATGGGCGCGCTGCGCGAAATGAACCACAGCGCCAGCGAATACACCGACAGCACCAGCAGCCCGCCGATGAGCAGGCCGTCGACCAGCGCATGGCTGCTCTCGACTGCGCGCCAACTGTCGGCGGTGTGCAGCTCGGGCGCCAGCTTCGCGCTGCTGTGCGACTGCACCCGCACCAGCACCCGCGCGCGCTCGCCGGGTTGCAGGTCGAGCGACAGCGTGGGCACCCGGTCGCGCCTGGCCCGCAACGGAACCGACACGCCGGCTTCTTCATGGGTCCAGGGCCCCCAGGCCGTGCTTCCCGTACGACCGGCGCGACCGGCGGAGCCCGGTGGCTGGCGTTGCACATGAAAGTCCACCTGCTGCAGCCAGGTGGCGTTGAGCACCAGGCGCAGCGGCTGGGGCGTGACGCCGTCGTTCGACAGCACCAGCCGCAGCCAGAAGGCCGACCTGGAGAAGCCCTGCCGCATCAGCGCCGCGCTGCCGGGCTGAAAGCCGCCGGGCGTCGCGCTGCCCAGGGCCTGCACTTCTTCGAGCGACATCTGCGTGCCGGGGTCTTCGAAGATCTCCAGCGTGCGGTCGAGCGTCATGGGCCACTGCATCTGGTCGTCCAGGTGCAGCGTGCCCGCCTTCGCCGGGTCGCCCAGGTGCAGCGCATCCGCCTGTGCCGCCGCAGGGCCAGCCAGCCAGACGGCCGCGCACAACAGCAGCAGGGCGGCAAGCCCGCGCAGGCGCGTCACCGCGGGCTCATGCCGGCGGCGCCACGCGGGCCCGGGGCGCACGCTGCGTCGTCAGCGTCGTCTCTGTCTTTTGCGCGATCTCTGCCATGGGCGCACTGCGAAAGCCCGTGGGCGTGCAACCGAAGCGCTCGCGAAACGCCGTCGAAAAATTGGCCGCGCCCGAGAAGCCCACGGCCAGCGCCACTTCTTCCACGCTGAGCGCCGACGCGCCCAGCAGGCGCTGCGCCTCGGCCAGCCGGGTCTCGCGCACGAACTCGAACACCGTGCGGCCGGTCTGCTCGCGGAACACGCGCGACAGCCGCTTCTCGTGCGTGCCCACGCGCGCCGCGAGCTCAGGCAGCGCGGGCACCTGCGCCAGGTTGGCGCGCACCAGGCGCTCGGCGGCCTGCGCGAGCACGCGGTCGGTGGGGTCCCCGCCGGCCATGCCGCGCGCCGTGTGGCCCCTGGCGTTGTCCAGCACGCTTTCGGCCTGCGCCATGCTGGCCTGCGCCTGCTGGCGGCTGGACGAAAGCGCCAGGTGCACCGCCACGCGCGCCAGCACCTCGGCCGGCTCGAAGGGCTTGAGGATGTAGTCGACCGCGCCTTCGCGCAGCCCCGTCAGCCGCTCTTCCACCGAGCCCGACGAGGTCACGAAGATCACCGGAATGCGTGCCGTCGCGGGGTCGGCCTTGAGCAGCCGGCAGGTGGTGAAGCCGTCGTTGGCGCCCATGCGCACGTCCAGCAGCACCAGGTCGGGCTGCAGCGCGGTCACGCGGCGGTAGCCCTGCATGGCGTCGAACGCCAGGCTGATGCGGTGGCCCGCCTCGCGCAGCACGCCCAGCAGCAGTTGCAGTTCGTCGAGGTTGTCGTCGATGACGAGGATGTGCGCGCGCCGGGGTGGGGTGGTCGACCAGTAAGACATGGGTGTGGAGGGTAGGGGTGCCGCCCCGAAACACCGTGTGAACAATTTCACATTACGTTGCATTCGTAAGCAAACGTCAGGTTTAGCAAACATTTCGTCCTGAATCCCAAAAACCGTCCTGAGGCAGGCGCCAAAGAATCGCGCCTTTCCGGAGCACTCCGCCGCAGCCAGTGTGGCGACACAACAAACGGTGCCCGGTCCATCAGAGCCATCACGAGGGACGGGATGTCCAGGATTCCAACGAATTTGCCAGCGCGCCGCGGCGTGCCTTCCCCTGCGGCGCAGGCGCCCGCTCGCCATGGGTCACGCCTGTTGGCCCTGCTGACGGCCGCGCTCGCGGGCCTGCTGCTGGCCGCCACCGCGCATGCGGTGCCCCAGGTGTCGAGCCTGGTGCACTCGCCCGACATCCTTCCCGCCGGCGGCACGGTGACCAGCACGGTCACCCTCGCCGAGACCGACAGCCTGCCCATCGGCGCACCGGGCGCCTCCTTCACCTACAGCATTCCCGCCAACGCGGTCTACATGGGCACCGGCGCGGTGCCCGTGGGCAGCTGCACGGCCGACGTGGCCGTGGGCAGCGCCGGCCCCGGCACGCTGACCTGCTCGGGCATCACGCTCGGCGCCAACCAGCGGCGCGACTTCGAGGTGCTGCTGCTCACGGTCAGCCAGGGCACGCTGAGCGTCACCGCCACGCCCAGCGGTGGCGGCACCGGCTCCAGCGAAACCAAGACCATCACCGTGAACCGCGGCGCCGACTTGGCCGTGGCCATCACCGCGCCAGGCACCGCGCCCAGCGGCGCCACGGTGCCGATCGTCTTCACGCTCACCAACAACGGCCCCGACACCAGCACCGGCTCCACGCTGACCTACCCGATTCCCACGGGCCTGTCGGTCTCGGGCACCGGCCTGCCCTCGGGCTGCTCGGTCAGCGGCAGCCTGCTGACCTGCAACGTACCGGCCACGCCGGCCACCGCCGGCAGCAACACGCGCACCTTCACCATCAACGGCGTGGTCACCGCGGGCACCGGCTCCACCATCACGCACCAGCCGGCCGTGACGCCCGCGGGCGTGGTGGGCGACGGCGTGTCGGCCAACAACACCGCCACCGCCAACACGGCGGTCACCGCGGGCTACGTGCTGGCGCTGGCCAAGAGCCACGACGGCGGCCAGTTGCTGGTGGGGCAGCGCTTCAACTTCACGCTCAAGCCCAGCTTCAGCGGCACGGCGCCCACGGGCGTCACGCTGAGCGACACGCTGCCGGCCAACTTCGCGGTGCAGTCGCCCATCGGCGCGCCCGCCGGCTGGAGCTGCGCGGTCAGCGCGCAAACCGTGAGCTGCACCCGCACCAACATCGGCACCGGCGGCGCCAACGTGGCGCTGGGCGACATCGTCATTCCGGTGATTGCCACCAGCGCCGGGGCCGGCGTGGTCAACCAGGCCACCGTGAGCGCGACCGGCCCCATCGCCGGCTCGGCCACCGGCAGCGTGCCGGCCGACGTGGCCGTGTCCGAGACCGACTTCCGCGCCGACAAGCGCCGCAGCTGGCCGCAGAACAACGTGCCGCTGGGCCAGGCCTTCGACTACCAGGTGGGCACCACCAACCTCGGCCCCACGCGCCTGCTGGCGGGCAGCACGCTGAACCTGGTCGACCAGCTGCCGGCCGGCGTGCTCATCAACAGCGTCACCCAGCGCGACGGCTACAGCTGCACGCTGACCCAGGGCGGCGCGCCGCTCAACCCGACACCCGCCGCGCCGGTCACCGGCCCGGCCGTACTCAACTGCACGCGCACGCTCGGCGCCGACATCGGCGTGGACACCTCCAACGGCAACAGCGCGCGCAACGGCGGCTACGTGGTGGTGAACGTCACCATCCCGGCGCTGCCGCCGGGCGGCCAGGTGGTCAACCGCATGTGCGTGAACGTGGCGCTGGCCGCGGGCACCGACCCCGACGCCAACACCGGCAACGACTGCGTGGACCTGGGCACCGGCGCGGACAACACCGCCACCGCGGCCGACGTGAAGGTGCTCAAGCGCGTGGTGGGCATCGGCGACGCGGCAGGCAACCGCCAGACCGCGGGCCTGCCCGTCACCTGGGAGATCGAGGTGGTCAACACCGGGCCGTCCGCGGCGCAGGGCGTGGCCATCACCGACAGCTTTGCGCAGGTTGTCGGCGCCTCCACCGTCACGCAAATTGCCAACGGCGGCACATTCGCGGGCACCTGCGCGCTGCCTTCCACCGGCGGCGGCACGGTCGGGCTCACGGGCTGCAGCCTGTCGAACCTGCCGGTGTGCCGCGCCAGCACCGACGCACCCGGCGCACTGCCGCTGTGCCCGGTGGTGCGCGTCGTGGCCACCCACTATGGCGACGGCCGTTCGGCCGTGGACAACGGTTTCGAGATCGACAACACCGCGCGGGCCATTGCCCTCACGCCGGCCGACCCCGACCTGAACAACAACAACGGCAGCGCCACGGCGTACCTGAACGCACGCACCGACGTCACCGTCACCAAGTCGGCCAGCCCGGGCACGGTGCCCGTGGGCCAGCTGCTCACCTACACGCTGACCGCCCGCAACCAGAGCCTGGCGCAGGGCAGCCTCAGCCGCGCGTACGACGTGCGCGTGGCCGACACGCTCCCGGCCGGCCTGATGTTCATCTCGGCCACCGTCAACGGCGGCGGCGGCAGCTGCACCGTGCAGCCGAACACCACGCAGCCCACCGGCAGCGGCACCACCAACAACCAGCTCGCGTGCGCCTGGACCTCGCTGGACCGCAACGTGCAGCAGACCGTGACCGTGCGCGTGCGCCCGCTCTACGCGCTCAACGGCACCACGGCCACCAACAACGTGCACGTGAGCACGGCCACGCCGGAAAGCGACACCGGCAACAACGACGCCTCCGCCTCGGCGGCCATCACCGCGCCGGTGTACGACCTGGTCGTGACCAAGCGCGACGACGTCGACCCGGTGAACGTGGGCGACGACGTGGGCTACACCATCACCGTGTCGAACAACAGCGCGTCCACCGCGGAAGACGTGCGCCTGATCGACCTGCTGCCGCTGCCCGGCCCGCTGGGCGAAACGCCGCCCACGCTGGTGTCGGTGACGCCCGCGGGCGGCACCACCTATGTGCTGGCCAACGGCGCGGCCGTGGGCGCGGCCGGCGGGCAGGTGGTGTTCACCATTCCCAAGCTGGGCGGCACGGGCCCCACGGCCACCGGCGAGCCCAGCTCGCTGCAGTTCCGCGTGGTGCTCAAGGGCACCTCGCGCGGCACCTTCCAGAACCGCGCCGCGGTCGACTTCTTCGACGCCGCGCGCAACGTGTACGACACCGTGCAGGGCAACAACACGGTGGCCGAGAACACCACCTTCCGCTTCAAGGCCGACGTGGAGGTGGTCGCCAAGACCGCCGTGGCCACCGGCACCGCCACGCCGCTGGCCACCGTGTCGTCGACCCAGGTCTTCGACTGGCTCGTGCGGCTGCGCAACAACGGCCCCGACAGCGCCGAGACCACCAGCTTCACCGACACGCTGCCCGCCGCCCTGGTGTCGGCCGGCACGCCCGTGTTCACCGTAACGGCCGGCAGCTTCACGCCCGCCGCGCCCACCTGCACCGTCTCGGGCGGCACCGCCGTGCGTTGCGACATCGCCTCCATGCCGGCCAACGGCACCGCGACCGTGCGCATTCCCGTTCGCTTTGCCGGCGCCGCGCCGGCCAACGGCACGGAAATAACCAACCGCGCGCGCATCGTCACCACCGGCTCGGGCGACACCAACGGCGGCGCCGATCCGGACGCCGGCAACAACTTCAACGAAGGCAAGGTCGTGGTGCAGAACAGCGCCCTGTCGGGCCGCGTGTACGAAGACCTGAACGGCAACGGACTGATCGACGCCGGCGAGCCCGGCATTGCAGGCGTCACGCTGCGCCTGTCGGGCACCGACGGCATCGGCAACCCGGTCACGCAGACCACCACCACCGACGCCAACGGCAACTGGGGCTTCACCGTGCCCGCGGGCAGCTACAGCGTGGTGGAGGACCAGCCCGCGGCCTACCAGCCCGGCATCACGCGCGCCGGCACCGTGAGCGGCGCGCTCGGCACGCCCGGCACCGTGCCCACGGGCGGCGCCGGCGTGAGCAGCGGGCCCAACGGCTCCAACGCCAACCGCATCGACACCATCGTGCTGGGCACGGGCGGTGTGTCCACCGCCAACAACTTCGGCGAAGTGCGCGCGTCCAGCCTGGCCGGTCGCGTGTACCAGGACGCCGACTACAACGGCGCCCCCGGCGCGGGCGACCCCGGCATTGCCGGCGTCACCGTCACGCTGACCGGCACCGACATGTTCGGCACCGCGGTCAGCCGCACCACCACCACGGCCGCCGGCACCGGCAGCTACGCCTTCGCCAATCTCACGCCCGGCAGCTACACGCTGAGCGAAACGCAGCCCGCGGCCTTTGCCGACGGCAGCGACGCGGCCGGCACCGCCGGCGGCACGCTGGCCAACGACGTGGTGAGCGCCATTGCGCTGCGCTCCAACGTGAGCGGCACCGGCTATGACTTCGGCGAGCTGCTCACGCGCATTTCGGTGCGCGTGTTCGTGGACGCCAACAACGACGGCGTGCCGCAGGCCGGCGACACCGGCATCGTGAACGTGCCGTTGCGCCTCACCGGCACCGACGCCGCGGGCAACCCGGTGAACATCGTCGCGGTGCCCACCGGCACCGCCGGCGGCTACGAGTTCCGCAACGTGCCGCCGTCGGCACCCGGCGGCTACACCATCGCCGAGACGCAGCCCGCCGGCTACGCGCCCGGCAAGGCCAACAACAACGCCAACCCCGGCACGCCGCAAGGCGGCGGCAACGCCATCACCGGCGTGACCGTCGCGGGCACCAACGTGCCGCTGGCGCAGGGCGAGTACTACTTCGGCGAACTGCTGCCCAGCGGCATCTCGGGCCGGGTGTACTACGACCGCGACGGCAATGGGGCGCAAGGCGCGCCGGCCACCGAGCCGGGCCTGGCGGGCGTGGCCCTCACCCTCACCGGCACCGACGTCAACGGCCAGCCCGTGTCGCGCACCACCACCACCGACGCCAGCGGCGACTACAGCTTTGCCAACCTCGCGCCGGGCAGTTACACCGTGACCGAAACCCGCCCCGCGGGCTACCAGCCCGGCATCACGCGCGCCGGCAACGTCAGCGGCGCGGGCAGCACGCCCGGCGCCGTGCCCACCAGCGGCAACGGCGTGACCAAGGGCACCAACGGCTCCACCGCCAACGTCATCCAGAACATCGTGCTCGGCGCCGTGGGCGCGGGCTCGGCCGGCAACAACTTCTCGGCCGTGAAGCCGGCCAGCCTGTCGGGCTATGTGTACGCCGACGTGGCGCCGTCCAACGGCACGCGCGACAGCGCGGAGCCCGGCATTGCCGGCACCACCGTGCGCGTCACCGGCACCGACTTTCTGGGCAACGCGGTGGACCGCACCGTGCAGACCGCCGCCGACGGCCGTTACCTGGTCGACGCGCTGGTGCCCGGCACCTACCAGATCGACGAGACCCAACCCGCCGGCGTGGCCGACGGCCCCGAGTCGCTGGGTACCGTGGGCGGCGCGCCGCGCGGCAGCGCCAACCCCGGCGGCACCAACGACCGCTTCGGCGGGCTGGTGCTGGTGTCGGAAGACGTGGGCATCGACTACAACTTCGGCGAGCGCGGCGGGCAGATTGCCGGCTGGGTGTACGTCGACACCAACAACGACGGCATTCGCCAGCCGGCCGAGGCCGGCATTGCGGGCGTGACCCTCACGCTCACCGGCCGTTCGGCCAGCGGGCTGGTGGTGAACGCCACGGCGGTCACCGACGCCAGCGGGCGCTACGTGTTCACCGGCCTGCTGCCGGCCGACGCCACCGGCTACACGGTGCGCGAGACGCAACCGCTGACCTACGCCGACGGCCTGGACGCCGTGGGCACGCTGGACGGCGTGGCCAGCGGCACGCTGGGCAACGACGTGCTCAGCGCCATCGCATACCGCGGCGGCAATGGCGACAACTACAACTTCGGCGAGCGCGGCGCGTCGCTGGCGGGCACCGTCTACAACGACGCCAACCGCAACGGCACGCGCGATCCGCAAGACCTGCCGATCGCCGGTGTGACCGTCACGCTCACCGGCACCGACGCCGCGGGCCAAGCCGTGACGCGCACCGCCGTCACCGACGCCAACGGCCGCTACGAGCTGGCCGGCCTGCCCCTGCCCGGCAGCGGCGGCTACACGCTCACCGAAACCCAGCCCGCGGGCTACGACGAAGGCATCGCCGTGCCCGGCACCCTGGGCGGCACCGCTGCCGGCCCGAACCAGGTGCGCGTGAGCTTCACCGGCCTGGACGCGCACGGCACGGGCTACGACTTCAACGAGCACAGCAACCAGCCCGCGTCGCTCACCGGCACCGTGTGGTTCGACCAGAACCACAACCGCAGCCGCGAGTCGGGCGAAGGCCAGGGCGAAGGCTGGACCGTGGAGCTGCTGCGCTGCGCCGACGGCGGCAACGCCTGCGCCGAAACCGCCGCCAGCGTGGTCTACACCGTGACCACCGGCGCCGACGGCGGCTACCGCTTCGGCGACCTGGTGCCCGGCGAATACCGCGTGCGCTTCCGCTCGCCCGAAGGCCGTGTGGTGGGCGGTGTGTGGCCGACCGACGCCGCGCAGAACGGCGCCAACGGCGCGTACCCCACGCCGGCCGCGAGCGACCCGCGCTTCACCATCAAGGTGCGCGTGAACGCGGGCGCCAACGTGCAGAAGCAAGACCTGCCGTACGACCCGGGTGGCGTGGTGTACGACAGCGTGAGCGGCACGCCCGTGCCCGGCGCCGTGGTGCGCCTGGTCGGCCCGCCGGGCTTCGACCCCGCGCAACACCTGTTCGACGGCCGCGACACCTACACCACCGGCCCCAGTGGCTACTACGACTTCTTTTTGCTGCCGGGCGCGCCGGCCGGCGAGTACCGCCTGGCCGTCACGCCGCCGGGTGCCTACCTGCCGTCGTCCATCTACCCGGCCGCGGGCGGCGCGCTGGGCACGCAGAGCTGCGCGGCGCCCGCCAACGGCCCGGCGCCCGCGCAGACCAACCCCTGCGTGGTGAGCCCCGGCGCGGCCCTGGTGCCGGGCGCGGGCTACTACCTGGTGTTCCAGATGCCGGTGGGCGGCGGCCAGCACGTGGTGGCCAACAACATTCCGCTGGACCCGTCGGACGCCACCCTCATCGAGCTGCGCAAGACCACCTCCAAGCTCACCGTGAAGAAGGGCGAGCTGCTGCCGTACCGCATCACTGCGCGCAACACGCGCGGCAACCCCGTGCCGGGCGTGGCCGTGGTCGACACGCTGCCACCGGGCTTTCGCTACATCCAGGGCTCGCTCACCGTGCGCACGCTGCCCGGCGGCGTGGCGCTGCCGGTGGTGCCGCAGACCAACGGACGCCAGTTGGTGGTGCCCGGGCAGAACTTCGCGCCCAACGAAAGCAAGGAATACCTGATGGTCGCGGGCGTGGGGGTCGGCGTGGGCGAGGGCGAGTTCGTCAACCAGGTCGTTGCGCTGCAGGGCGTGGGCGGGCGCACCCTGTCCAACCTGGCCACCGCCACCGTGCGCGTGGTGCCCGACGCGCTGTTCGACTGCACCGACGTCATCGGCAAGGTCTACGACGACAAGAACGCCAACGGCTACCAGGACGAGGGCGAACCCGGCCTGGCCAACGTGCGCATCGCCACCGTCAACGGCGTGCTGGTGACCACCGACGCCCAGGGCCGTTACCACATCGCCTGCGCCGCCATCCCCAAGGAAGGCACCGGCAGCAACCTGGTGCTGAAGCTGGACGAGCGCACGCTGCCTTCGGGCTACCGCACCACCAGCGAGAACCCGGCGGCCGAGCGCGCCACGCGCGGCAAGGTGCTGAAGATGAACTTCGGCGCCACCGTGCACCGCGTGGTGCGCCTCGCGCTGCGGGGCGCGGCCTTCGACGACGGCGCCGCCACGCTGCGCGCCGGCTTCGTGGGCGAGCTGGACCGCACGGTCGCCGTGCTGGCCGCCAAGACCTCGGTGCTGCGCCTGGCCTACCAGGCCGCGCCCGGCGAGGCCGAGTCGCTGGCCCGCCAGCGCACCGACGCGGTGAAGGCCGCGGTGCTCGCGCGCTGGAAGCAGCTGGGCGAACAGCGCGCCGCGCGCAACGAGCCCGCGCTGTTCAACCTGGACGTCGAGGTCGAGGTGGTGCCTGGCACCCCCGCTGGCACCTCTGCCGGTGCCTCTGGTGCCGCCGCACGGGCGGTGCAGCCATGACGCAAGGACGCAGCCCCGCCTCGACCTGCCCCCCCACACCGAACCCGATCCAGCGAGCCGACATGAGAAGACAGCTTCCGAAGCGCATGACCCTGGCGGGCGCCGTCACCGCCGCCTGCCTGAGCATGGGGCTTGCCGCCGCGCAGGACACGGCCGTGCGCGGCCGCATGCGCGATCACGCCGGCGCCGATGCGCGCGCCGTGGAAATCGACGGCGCACGCCGCCTGCCGCGCAGCAGCGAGCGCGAACTGCCCAAGGCCACCTTCGTGCTGGGCGATGCACGCGCACCCGAGGCTGCCGCCACCCCCACGGCGACCGTCACATCCGTCGAACGCAGCGACACCGGCACGCCGCACTTCGACTCCGGCGCCGACGGCCTGGCCCCGGCCGACCGCGCGCAGCTCGCGCGCATTGCCGACCAGGTCAAAGGCCGCGAAGGCCTGCGCTTCGAGATCGTCGGCCACACCGACACACAAAGCCTGAGCGCCGCGTCGCGCGCGCGCTTTGCCGACAACCAGGCGCTGGGCCTGGCCCGCGCGCAGCAAGTGGGGCGCTACCTCACGCAACGCCTGGGCCTGCCCGATGCGGCCGCCACCGCCACCTCGCGCGGCCCCGACGCGCCCGTGGCCACGCCCGCCGCCGACCCCGCCAACTGGTCCGCCAACCGGCGCGTGGAAGTGCGCGTGTACTGGCGCGATGCCGTCGTTGCCACTGCCGCGCCCACGCCCGCGCCGGCCGACCCCGGCGTGTGCCGCACCTTCACCGCCTTCGGCACCGACGATGCGCCGCTGCGCCTGAGCGTGGACGGCCAGCTGCTGTCCGCCGACGGCACGCTGCCTGCAGGTGAAGGCACCCCCGGCACCACCAGCGCCGACCGCCAGCGCTGCGTCGACGTGCAGCTCGAGCGCAACCAGCTGCGCCTGCAGTACGACAACCTTTCGCAGCCGCGCCGCCTGAGCGCCAGCGCCTGGCCCACCACCGTGGTGGCCGGCGACACGGTGCGCTTTGCCGGCTACAGCAACTACCTGCTGTTCACCGCCAAGGCCGAGCTGCGCATGTACACCGCCAACGACGTGATGCAGCGCCGCCTGCTGGCCACCGTGCCGCTGGACGCCGGCCTGCGCGGCGAGTGGCAGGTGCCGCAAGCGCTCACGGAGCGCCTCGCCGAAGGCGCCACGGGCAAGCTGTACTACCGCGTGCGCGTGTACGACCGCCAGGGCCGCTTCGACGAAACCGACGACCTCTCGCTCACGCTGGCCCAGCGCCACAAGCCCGAGACCGGTGCGCCGGCCGACCCTGCGCGCGAGCTGCTGCGCGGCTACGGCAACAACAACATCGCCATCGCCAACATTCCGTTGAGCGCGGGCACCGTCACCGCCAGCGGCGCGGCCATTCGCCCGGGCGAGAGCGTGCGTGCGCTCGGCTTCGCGGTGCCGGTGGACGAGAGCGGGCGCTTCGTGTTCCAGCAATTGGTGCCGCGCCGCGTGCAGACCGGCGAGATTGCCGTCACCGACACGCAGGGCGCCACGCGTGCCTACCGGCGCGACTTCGACCTGCCCGCGAGCGACTGGTTCTTCGTGGGCCAGGCCGACCTCACCGTGGGCAGCAACAGCGTGAGCGGGCCGGCCGCGATCATGACCAACGACAAGAACCGCTACGGCGGTGGCGGCTGGAGCGAAGGCCGCATCGCCGGCTATGCCAAGGGCCAGCTGAACGACCGCTGGACGCTCACGGCCAGCGTCGACACAGAGGAGCGGCCGCTGAAAGAGCTGTTTCGCAACCTCGACCGCAAGGACCCGACCTCGCTGTTTCGCCGCTTCGACCCCGAGGACTCGTGGAGCACCTTCGGCGACGACTCCACCACCATCGAGGACGCGCCCACGCAGGGGCGCTTCTACCTGCGCGTGGACGACGGCCGCTCGCAGGCCATGTGGGGCAACTTCAAGCTCAACTTCGGCGACACCGAACTCACCCGCGTGAGCCGCGGCCTGTACGGCTTTCATGGCCGCTACCTGGGCGAGGAGTCGACCGCCTTCGGCGAGGCGCGCCTGAAGGTCGACGCCTTCGCGGCCGAGCCCGGCACGCTGGCCGCGCGTGAGGAGTTCCGCGGCACCGGCGGCTCGCTGTACTACCTGCGCAACCAGGACATCACCCGCGGCGCCGAACGCGTGACGCTGGAAGTGCGCGACCGCGACTCGGGCTTCGTGCTCAAGCGCACGCCGCTGGTGCCCAGCTCCGACTACGAGATCGACTACCTGCAGGGCCGCGTGCTGCTGTCCGCGCCGCTGCCCAGCCTGTCGGACGACGGTGCGCTGGTGCGTGCCGGCGGCTTCACCGGCATGCCGACCTTTCTGGTGGTGGACTACGAGTACACGCCGCTGTCGAGCTCGCTGGACACGCTGGCCGTGGGCGGGCGCGTGGCGTGGTGGGCCAACGACCATGTGGGCGTGGGCGTGACCGCGTCGCGGCAGGACCAGGTCGGCGGCGACCAACGCCTGGCCGGCGCCGACCTCACGCTGCGCAAGACCGAGAACACCTACGTCAAGGGCGAGTTCGCGCGCAGCAAGGGCCCGGGCACCAGCCAGCTCGACTCGCTGGACGGGGGCTTCAGCTTCACCGGCCGCAATGGGTCGCTGGGCAATACGGCCAGCAACTCGCTGGGCAACGGCCCCACGGGCAACGCCAGTGCCTGGCGCCTGGAAGGCCAGGCCGACCTGGGCGACTACGACATTCGCGGCGGCGGGCGCGTGAGCGCCTATGCGCAGTCGCGCGACGCGGGCTTCTCCGCGCCGGGCCAGTACGCGAGCAATGCCACGCGCCAGGTCGGCGTGCAGGGCACCGTGCCCTTCGGCGAGAAGGGTGAGAACGGCGAGCTGCGCCTGAAGGCCGACCGCCGCGACGAGCGCGACGGCTACAACGCCAGCGTGCTCGACGCGCAGTACGCCGTGGCCCTGTCGCCGAGCTGGAAGCTGGGCCTGGGCATGCGCTACGACGACAAGACCGGCGACGCCCTCATCACCAGCCCGTCGCTGCCCACCACGCAGGCCGTGTCGGGCGAGCGCGCCGACGCGGCCGTGCAGCTCGACTACACCGGCAGCGACACCTGGAGCGCCTACGGCTTCGCGCAGAAGACCGTGCGGCGCACCGGCACGCGGCTGGAAAACGACCGCCTGGGCCTGGGCGGGCGCTACCGCGTGAGCGACAAGCTCGCGCTGCGCGGCGAGCTTTCCACCGGCGACGGCGGCCTGGCCGGCAAGGCCGGCGTCGACTACCAGTACGACGACCGCTCCAACCTGTACGTGACCTACGTGGCCGACACCGGGCGCACCGACGAAAACCTCATCGGCCGCGGCGGCAGTCTGGTGACCGGCGTGCGCTCGCGCGTGGGCGACGGCCTCACGCTGTTCACCGAGCACCGCCAGGCCACCGGCACGCAGCCGGGCCTCACGCATGCCTACGGCGTGCAGTACGCGCCCGACACGCGCTGGACCTTCGGCGTGAACCTGGAGAACGGCTGGATCGGCGCCGAAACACTCGGCGCCACGCGCCGCGAGGCCGTGGCCTTCACCACCGGCTATTCGAGCGAGCGCCTGAAGTACAGCGGCGGCCTCGAATATCGCAAGGACCGCACCACCGCCGAGACCCGCACCAGCTGGCTTGCGAAGAACTCCTTCAGCTGGAAGGTGGACGACGACGCGCGCTGGGTCGGCAAGTTCAACTGGGCCGACAGCGACAGCACCACCGGCACGCTGGCCGCGGCCAAGTACACCGAAGCCATGCTCGGCTACGCGCTGCGCCCGGCCTTCAACGACCGGCTCAACCTGCTGTTCAAGTACACCTACCTGTACGACCTGTCGTCGCCGGGCCAGGTGGTGTCGGGCGGGGTCGACTCCAACCTGGGCACGGTCTCCACCACCGGCATCGACTACCAGCAGCGCAGCCATGTGTTTGCCATCGACGCCACCTGGGACCTGAACGAGCGCTGGACGCTGGGCGGCAAGTACGCCTGGCGCCGCGGTGAACTGCGCGCGAGCCGCGACAGCAGCTCGCCGTGGTTCAAGAGCTCGGCCGAACTCGTGGTGTTGCGCGTCGACTGGAAGCTGGTGCGCAACTGGGACTGGATGGTCGAGTGGCGCTCGCTGCGCGCACGCGAACTGCAGGACCGCAAGAACGGCTTCGTCACCGCGGCCTACTACCACGTCAACGAGAACCTGAAGGTGGGCGTGGGCTACAACTTCACCGACTACTCGGACAACCTCACCGACATGAGCTACCGCAGCAAGGGGTGGTTTCTGAACGTGCTGGGCAAGTTCTGATGAGGCCGATGTCTGCCGGGGGAACGGGCGCGCGGGGCATGGCCGCGCGTTTCGCGGGCCGGCTGCGCCGTCAGGCCGTGGCGCGCCGCAGCGCCGCGCGCGCCAGCAGCCGCGTGGAGTCGAGCGTGGGCAGGGCCGAGTTGGCGTCGTTCAGCACCAGCGGCAGCTCGGTGCAGCCCAGGGCCACGGCGTCGCAGCCGCGCGCCTTGAGGCCTTCGATCATGCGTTGCAGCGCGGCCGTCGATTCGGGGCGCACCACGCCGCGCACCAGCTCGTCCATGATCAGGCGGCCGAGCTCGGCGCGCTCCGCCGGCTCGGGCCGCACGGCCGCGAGGCCCGCGGCCTCCAGCGCCCGCGGATAGACCTCGCTGTCGACCAGCCAGCGCGTGCCCAGCACGCCCACCTGGCGGAAGCCGCGCGACGCGGCGTGCGCCGCCACCACCTCGGCAATGTGCAGCCACGGCAGCGGCGAGCGCGGCAGCACCAGGTGCAGCGCCTGGTGAATCGTGTTGTCGGGGCACACCAGAAAGTCGGCGCCCGCCGCGGCCAGCTTGCGCGCCGACGACAGCATGAGCTGCGCAACGCCTTCCATGTCGCCGCGCTCGAGGCACGCGACATAGTCGGACAGCGAGTGCGTGTGCATCGACACCTCGGGGTGCGCGTGCGGGCCATGCCCGTCGCCCATGTGCGAGGCGCCTTCCACGCACAGGGTGCGATAGCAGAGTGCGGCGCCCTCGGCCGAGCAACCGACCACGCCGATGTGCAATGGCATCAGATCTTCTCCAGAACAGCCAGATGAAAAGGGGGCAGAGCGCGGCGATCGGCCGGTGTCCCGCGGGTGCGCGTCATTGTGCTCATCGCTTGCACGACACCGCCAGCCCGGCGTCGTGCGCCAGCCGCAGCGTCATCAGCGTGGCCAGCGCCATCAGCGCGCCCACCACATACCAGGCGTGGTGAAAGTCCGCCAACTGCACGGCCGGCGCGCCGCGCAGCGCCTGCGACGCGCCGAGCACCATCGCGCCCAGTGCCACGCCCAGCGCCAGCGACACCTGCTGCAGCATCGTGCCCAGCGTGCTGGCGCTGGCGCGCGCGGCGTCGGGCACGTCGGCAAAGGCCAGCGTGTTGATGGCGGTGTAGTTCATGGAGCGCGCCATGCCCGCCACGAACAGCAGCACGCACATGCCCGGCAGCGGGTCGCCCGGCACCAGCAGCCCGCAGGCGAACAGCGTGGCGGCGCAGATGGCGCCGTTCACCACCAGCACCTTGCGAAAGCCGAAGCGGCGCAGCACCGCGGTGGTGGCGCTCTTCATCACCAGGTTGCCGCCCATGTACACCAGCAGCATCGAGCCGGCCTGGAACGCCGTCATGCCAAAGCCGATCTGGAACATCAGCGGCAGCAGGAACGGCGATGCGTTGATGGCCACGCGCGAAACAAAGCCCGCCGTGGCGGTGGCAATGGCATAGGTGGGCACCGCCAGCGCGCGCAGGTCGAGCAGGGGCGCCGCGGCGCGCCGTGCATGGCGCACCGCGGCCAGGGCGGCCACGGCGCCGATGCCCAGCAGGCCCAGCGTGGTGGCCGACGCGGGGTGCGCGCCGCCCAGCCGGGTGAGGCCCTCCACCAGCGCGGCCAGCGCCACGGCCGTGAGCACGAAGCCCAGGGTGTCGAAGCGCGTGGGCGCCACGTCGGTGCGGCGCGGAAACAGCCGCAGGATCAGCCACAACCCCACCAGCCCCAGCGGCACATTGAGCAAAAAGATCCAGCGCCACGACGCGTGCGTGGCAATCAGCCCGCCCAGCGGCGGCCCGAGCACCGGCGCAATGAGGCCCGGCCAGGTGATGGTGCCGATGGCCTCGATGAGCCGGTGCCGGGGCGTTTCGCGCAGCACCACCAGCCGGCCCACCGGCGACATGAAGGCCGCCGCCGCGCCCTGCAGCACGCGCGCCGCCACGAACAGGCCGAAGCTGGGCGCCAGCCCGCACAGCAGCGAGGCCACGGTGAAGGTGCCCACCGCCAGCGCGAACACCCGCCGCGCGCCGAAGCGCCCCGCGCACCAGCCGGCCGCGGGCACCAGCGCGGCCATGGCAATCAGGTAGACCGTCACGCCCAGGCTGGCGTCCAGCGCGCCGATGCCGAAGCCCGCGCCGATGGCCGGCAGCGCGGTGACGATCACCGTGGCGTCCAGCGTTTCCATGAAGAAGGCGGCCGCCACGGTGAGCGCGATGCGCCGCGAGGCGGCTTCCCTGGGGGCTTCGTTGCCGGTGTCGGTGGCCGCTGCGGGCCCGGCGTTGTCGTTCATGCGCGAAGTCTGCCACCGCTTTGTTAGCTAGGGTTTCCCCCAGCATGCCGGTCCGGCGCATCGGACGGCGCCCGCCCGCGCCATCCGGGCGGTCGGCGAGCCTGCGCGCGCGTTGCCGTGCCGGGGCCAATGAAATCAACCACTTAGCGCGCGTTGCAGGGGTGCGCTCGCGTGGCATGTCGATTGCAAAGTCATCCGACCGGCCACCGCTGCGCTGCGGACCCGGCCCAGAGACCGAGAGACCAGGAGACACACCAATGAGCACCGCCATGGAACACCCGAAACCACCCCCGCCCTTCTACAAGTCGCTGTACTTCCAGGTCATCACGGCCATCGTGCTGGGCGTGCTGCTCGGGCATTTCTGGCCCGACACCGGCGCCGCCATGAAGCCGCTGGGCGACGGCTTCATCAAGCTGATCAAGATGATCATCGCGCCCATCATCTTCTGCACGGTGGTGGTGGGCATCGCCGGCATGGAAGACATGAAGAAGGTCGGCAAGACCGGGGGCCTGGCGCTGCTGTACTTCGAGGTGGTCAGCAGCATCGCGCTGGTGGTGGGCCTGGTGATCATCAACCTCGTGCGGCCCGGCGCCGGCATGAATGTGGACGTGAGCCAGCTCGACACCAAGGGCATTGCCGCCTACACCGGCCCCGGCAAGATGCAGAGCACCACCGACTTCGTGCTCAACATCATTCCCAGCACGCTGGTGGACGCCTTCGCCAAGGGCGAGATATTGCAGGTGCTGCTGATCGCGGTGATGTTCGGCTTTGCGCTGCACCGCTTCGGCGGGCGCGGCACGCTGGTGTTCGACCTGATCGAGAAGGGCTCGCACGTGCTCTTCGTGATCGTGGGCTACATCATGAAGCTCGCACCCATCGGCGCCTTCGGTGCCATGGCCTTCACCATCGGCAAGTACGGCGTGAGCTCGCTGCTGCAGCTGGGCCAGCTGATGGCCACCTTCTACTTGACCTGCCTGCTGTTCATCTTCGTGGTGCTGGGGGGCATTGCGCGCTTTCACGGCTTCAGCATCTGGAAGTTCATCAAGTACATCAAGGAAGAGCTGCTGATCGTGCTGGGCACCTCGTCCAGCGAGTCGGTGCTGCCGCGCATGATGGCCAAGCTGGAGAACCTGGGCGCGAAGAAGTCGGTGGTGGGACTGGTGGTGCCCACGGGCTATTCGTTCAACCTGGACGGCACCTCGATCTACCTGACGATGGCGGCCGTGTTCATTGCGCAGGCCACCAACACCGACATGACGCTCACCCAGCAGCTCACGCTGCTGGCCGTGCTGCTGCTCACCTCCAAGGGCGCGGCGGGCGTCACGGGCAGCGGGTTCATCGTGCTGGCGGCCACGCTGTCGGCGGTGGGGCATGTGCCGGTGGCGGGCCTGGCGCTCATTCTGGGCATCGACCGCTTCATGTCCGAAGCGCGCGCGCTGACCAACCTGATCGGCAACGGCGTGGCCACCCTGGTGGTGGCCAAGTGGACCGGCGACCTGGACACCGTACGCATGCACCAGCACCTGAACCAGGAAACGCTGGCGCAGGCCGACGAGCCCGAGCGCGTGCTCGACGCCACCGACGCGCACATGCCGGCCGGCGCCCCCCGCCGCACCTGAGTCAAGCCTGAGCCAAGCCTGAGGCGCCTCCCGCGGGGGGCGCTCCGGGGTCATCGGGCAGCCACCGATGCGGGCGGTGCGCCCTTGTGCAATAACGCTCCCATGAATTCAAGGGAGCCGGTTCGCCGTTTCGATCTGCCGCCGGACGCGCCCAAGGGGTGGCGGGGCCTGCCGCGCTGGTGCGGCGCGCTGGCCCTGGTGGGCATTGCGGCCCTTGCGGCATTCGCGGGCCACCAGCTCGCCATGCAGAACGGCCTGGCCCGCCTGCGCGAGGCCGCCGAGCACCGGCTGGACATGCTCGCCACCGGCCTGGACGCCGACCTGGCCCGCTTCGACTACCTGCCCGCGCTGCTGGAGATGACGCCCATCGTGCCGGCGCTGCTGGGCACGCCCTCCGACGCGCAACTGCGCGACGCCGTCAACCGCTACCTGGACGGCGTGAACGCCACGGCGGGCGCCGAAATGCTCTACGTGCTGGACGCCGCCGGCACCTCGCTGGCCGCCTCCGACTGGGACAAGCCCGGCACCACGCTGGGCCAGGACCTGTCGTTTCGCCCCTACGTGATCGACGCGCTGGGGCAGGGCCGGGGCCGCTTCTACGGCGTGGGCATCACCAGCAAGCGGCCGGGCTATTACCTCTCGTACGCGCTGCGCCGTGGCCAGCCGCAGCGCGGCGTGGTGGCGGTGAAGGTCAACCTGGAAGAGGCCGAGCGCGCCTGGCGCAAGCTGCCGGGCGACGTGGCGCTGATCGACCCGCGCGGCGTGGTGATTCTGTCCACCCGCGAAGACCTGAAGTTTCGCCCGCTGCTGCCGCTGGACGCCGCGCAGCGCGCCGAGGTGCTGCGCTCGCGCCCCTACGGCGAGGCCCCGCTGCAGCCGCTGCGCTGGACGCAGAAAGAAGCGCTCGACCGCGACGTGCAGGTGATCTCGCTCGACGGGCGCGACCAGCTCGCCTCGGCCCGCACCCTGCGCGGCGCGCCGTGGCAGCTGGTGGTGCTGGACGACCTGGCGCCGGTGCGCGTGGCCGCGCGCAACGCGGCCGTCACCGCCACGCTGGCCATGGCGGTGCTGCTGCTGGTGGCCGTCGCGCTGTGGCAGCGCCGCCGTGCGGTGCGCCAGAAGCTGGCCAACCAGGCCGCGCTGCAGGCCGCGCACGACACGCTGGAGTCGACCGTGGTGGCGCGCACCGCGCAACTGCGCGCCGCCCAGGGCGAGCTGGTGCACACCGGCAAGATGGCCGCGTTGGGCCAGATGTCGGCCGGCGTGGTGCATGAGCTCAACCAGCCGCTCACGGCCATGCGCACGCTGTCGGAAAGCGCCGGCATCCTGCTCGAGCGCAACCGCCTGGACGATGTGCGCGGCAACCTGGAGCGCATCCGCAACATGGTCGACCGGCTGGCGCGCCTCACCTCGCAGCTGAAGACCTTCGCCCACAAGAGCGATCTGCCGCTGGTGCCGCTGCTGCTGTCGCAGGCCATTGCCGACGCGCAGATGATCGTGGCCGAGCCCCTGAAGAAGCAGCGCGTGAGCCTGGTGCTCGACGTGCAGCCCGCCACGCTCAGCGTGATGGCCGAGGAGGCCGCGCTGGGCAGCGTGCTGGTCAACCTGATGCGCAACGCCATCGACGCCATGCAGGACGCACCCGTGCGCACGCTGCGCCTGGAGGCCCGCCCGAACGACGGCCGCGTGGTGCTCGGCGTTGCCGACACCGGCCCGGGCATTCACCCCGACATCCTGCCGCGGCTGTTCGAACCCTTCGTCACCCGCAAGCCCGCGGGGTCGGGGCTGGGCCTGGGGCTCGTCATCTCGGCACAATTGGTGCGGGCCATGGACGGCACGCTGCGCGCGGCCAACCTGGAAACCGGCGGGGCCTGTTTTGTGGTGGACCTGCCCGCGGCCATCGCCGTGATCCACAGCCCGCCCCCTCTTGCCGGTTCCTCCGATTCCTCCAATGCCTCCGATTTCTCCCCTTTCCCTTTTTCAACAGGAGTGACCCCCCCGTGAGCGAAGCCCCCGCCATCCGGGTGATGCTGGTCGAGGACGACGAAGACGTCCGCGTCAGCACCACCCAGGTGCTGACCCTGGCCGGTTTCGAGGTCGATGCCTTTCCCAGCGTCGAACGCGCCCGCCCGCACATCGGCTTCGGCGTGCCCGCCATCGTCATCAGCGACGTGCGCCTGCCCGGCATGAGCGGCGCCGAATGGCTGCTGGAGCTGCAGCAGGCCGACCCCGCGCTGCCCGTGATTCTGGTCACCGGCCACGGCCACATCGCCATGGCCGTGCAGGCCATGCGCGAGGGCGCCTACGACTTCATCGAGAAGCCCTTCAGCTCCGAGCGGCTGGTGGCCATCGTGCGCCACGCCATCGAGCGCCGGGCGCTCACGCTGCAGGTGCGCGCGCTGCGCGACGCGCTGGAGAACTGGCAGGGCATTCAGTCGGTGCTGATCGGGCGCTCGGCGCAAATGCAGCAGGTGCGCCAGACCGTGAAGACGCTGGCCGACACCTCGGCCGACGTGCTGGTGTACGGCGAAACCGGCACCGGCAAGGAGCTGGTGGCGCGCTGCCTGCACGACCACAGCGCGCGCCGGCGCCAGCACTTCGTGCCGCTGAACTGCGGCGGCCTGCCCGAGGCGCTGGCCGAGAGCGAGCTGTTCGGCCACGAGGCCGGCGCCTTCACCGGCGCCGCCCGCGTGCGCGTGGGCAAGTTCGAGTACGCCAGCGGCGGCACGCTGTTTCTGGACGAGATCGAGAGCATGCCCATGGCCGTGCAGATCAAGCTGCTGCGCGCGTTGCAGGAGCGCAGCATCGAGCGCATCGGCTCCAACAAGACCATTCCCTTCGACTGCCGCGTGGTGGCCGCCAGCAAGGACGACCTGAAGGACATGAGCGACCGCAAGCAGTTCAGGGCCGACCTGTACTACCGCCTGGGCGTGGCCTTCATCGAGCTGCCGCCGCTGCGCGAGCGGCGCGAGGACATTCCGCTGCTGTTCGAGCACTTCACGCTGCAGGCTGCCACCCGCTACGAGCGCGCCGCGCCGCTGCTGAGCAACGCGCAGCTGGCCGACCTGATGGCCTATGCCTGGCCCGGCAATGTGCGCGAGCTGCGCAACGTGGCCGACCGCTTCGTGCTGGGGCTGCTGGGCGAGCGCCTCACGCAGGCGCGCGGCGGTGCCGGCAGCAGCGCCGACGGCGTGCCGGCGCTGCCGCGCGGCCTGCCGCAGCAGGTGGAGGCCTTCGAGCGCGCGGTGATCGTGGAAGAGCTGCGCCGCCAGCGCGGCGACCAGCCGGCCACCGCCGTGGCGCTGGGCATTGCGCGCCAGACGCTGCACGACAAGGTGCGCAAGCTGGGCGTGGCGGTGGACGAGTTCAAGTAGCGGGCTTGAATGCCCTGAATGCCCGGCCTAGCGCAGCAGCAGCTTCATCATTCGCGCGAAGGTCTTGCCGTAAGGCGGGCGGAACAGGCCCACGCCGTTGAAGGCCGACTGCTGAAAGATCGGTTTCATCTGCGAGAAGGTGCGGAAGCCGTATTCACCGTGGTACGCCCCCATGCCGCTCGCGCCGACACCGCCGAAGGGCAGGTCGTCCTGCGCGACGTGCATCAGGGTCTCGTTGATCGACACGCCGCCGCTCACTGTTTCGTGCATCACCCGCGCGATGGTGGCGCGGTCTTTCTCGAACAGGTAGAGCGCCAGCGGGCGCGGGTGCGCGTTGACATAGGCGATGGCCTCGTCGATGTGGCTGTACGCCAGCACCGGCAGCAGCGGCCCGAAGATTTCTTCCTGCATCACGCGCATGCCGTCGTGCACGCCGCTCAGCAGCACGGGCGGGAAGCAGCGCGTGGCGGCGTCGGGCGGGGTGTGCGACAGCGGCAGCGCGGTGGCACCTTGCTGCTGCGCCAGGGCCGACAGCTCCTGCAGCCGTTCGAAGTGGCGCGCGCTCACGATGCTGGTGTAGTCGGCGTTGCCTTCCAGGCGCGGGTACATCGTTTCGAACACGCGCCGCGCCGTGTCGGCAAAGCGCTGCTGCTGGCCTTCGGGCAGCAGCACGTAGTCGGGTGCGATGCAGGTCTGGCCCGCGTTGAGCGTCTTGCCGACCAGAATGCGCTCCACGGCTTTGTCGAAGTTGGCGCCGGGCCCGATGATCGCGGGCGACTTGCCGCCCAGCTCCAGCGTCACCGGCGTGAGGTTCTCGCTGGCCGCGCGCATCACCTGGTGGCCCACGGCGGTGGAGCCGGTGAACAGCAGGTGGTCGAAGGGCAGGGCGCAGAACGCGCGCGCGGCTTCGGCGTTGCCGTTGACCACCACGATTTCGTCTTGCGCAAAGGCCTTGCCCATCAGCGACGCGAACAGCGCGGCAAAGCGCGGCGTGAACTCCGACTGCTTCAGCATCACGCGGTTGCCCGCGGCCAGCGCGGCGGTGAGCGGCCCCACGGCCAGGTACAGCGGGTAGTTCCACGGCACCACGATGCCCACCACGCCCAGCGGCTGCGGCATGAGGCGCGACGATGCGGGCTTGAACCACAGGCCGGTGGCGCGGCGGCGCACGCGCATCCAGCGCTTGCCGCGGCGCAGTGCATGGTCGATGCCTTCGAGCGAGGGGAACAGCTCGGCGAGCTCGGTCTCCTGCACGGCGCGGTGGTGAAAGTCGGCGCTGATGGCCGCGGCCATGGCCGCGCGGTGCTGCAGCAGCAGGGCGCGCAGGCGCTTGAGGCGGTCGGCCCGCTCGGGCCAGGGCGGCGTTTGTGCGCGCAGGCTGGCCGCGCGCAGGGTGTCGAAGCTGTGTCGCAGGGCGGGCGGCGTGGGGGCTTCGTCCGCCATGGCTTCAGCTTGATGTGCCCGCTATGCCTGGTGGTGCGGGCTCCACCGGCAGCGCGCGCTTGTGGGCGCTCTTGCGGTGCGTGGCCACGATGATCTCGCGCGCCCGGGCCGACACCGGCTTGCCTTCCAGAAAGTCGTCGATCTGCGCATAGGTGACGCCGAACGCGTCTTCGTCGGGCTTGCCCGGCACCAGCGATTCGAGGTCGGCCGTGGGCACCTTGTAGACCAGCGCGTCGGGCGCGCCCAGCAGCTGCGCCACTGCGCGCACGCGCCGCTTGTTCAGGCCGGTGAGCGGCGTGATGTCGGCCGCGCCGTCGCCGAACTTGGTGAAGAAGCCCATCAGCGCCTCGGCCGCATGGTCGGTGCCGATGACGATGCCGTCGTGCGCGCCGGCCACCGCGAACTGCGCCACCATGCGCTCGCGCGCCTTGATGTTGCCGAGCACGAAGTCTTCATGCGCCGCGTCGCGAAACTTCAGCTCGCCGGCCTTCAGCGCGGCCAGCATGCCGTCGGCGGCGGGGCGAATGTCCACGGTGATCGTGCGGTCGGGCTTGATGACGGCCAGCGAGGCCTGCGCCTCGGCCTCGTCCTTCTGCACGCCGTAGGGCAGACGCATGGCGATGAAGGTGGCGCTATGGCCCTGCGCGCGCAGTTGCTCGACGGCGCGCTGCGCCAGGCAGCCCGCGGTCAGCGAATCGACACCGCCGCTGATGCCCAGCACCAGCGTCTTCAGGCCGGTCTGCTTCAGGTAGCTCGCGAGAAAGTCGACGCGGCGGGCCAGTTCCTGCGCGGCATCGAAGACAGGTGCGACATGCAGGGCCGCGATGATGTCGCGTTGCGTGTCGTCGGCGGGGGTCAGGTCTTCGCTCATGGTGTGCAACGGCGTGTGATGAATGAAAAGGGTCAGAAATCCACGAGGCTCAGGCCGATGCTCAACACCGTGCGCTTGCGGTTGTAGTCCGCCAGCGTGTCGCCATAGCCCGAGAACAGTTGCGTGTGAAAGCGCAGGTTGCTCTTGGTCGGGTCGCCGATGGCCTTGAGCCATTCGAGGCGAATGGAGCCGCGGCCGCTGTCGCGCATGTTGTTGCGCACCGTGATGCCGAACTGGTTGTCGCGGTTGAAGTTCCAGCGGCCGGTGACTTCGGCGCGGCCGATGTAGTCGGCGATGTCGGGGTTGTCGTCCTTGGCGGCGCTCTCGGCAATGCGCTTCCAGATGCGTCCGGTGATGGTGAAGCGGTCGTCCAGTTCGGCGCCGCCCATCAGGTACACGCGGTTCCAGCTGCGCGACAGCGGCAAGGTCTGGCCGTTGGACTGGTGCACGATGCCCAGCCCCGTGTAGCGCCAGCGCCAGCCGCCGGGCAGCTTGAAGTCGGTCGGGTAGACATACATCAGCTCGGGCTCGTGGTCGGTGGTGCGAAACGGCCGCGAGATGGCGCCGTTGAACAGCTGCCAGGTCGACTGCTGGCTGTAGGCGAACCACAGCGAGTCTTTCCTGGTCGGGTCGTTCTGGGTGAGCAGGCCCTGCGCGAGCTTGGTCCGCACCGACAGGCCGATGCGCATTTCGTTGGCCTGGTAGGCCACCGGGGTGCCGGTGTGGTCGGGCGAAGGCGAGGTGGGTGTCTCGGGCTTCTTGGTGGCGGCCGAGACCGACACGTTCAGCGGGCGGTAGCCGCGAAAGCCGAAAGTGCCGCAGTCGGTGGCGTTTTCCAGTTCCCAGAAGCGCGAGAGCGTGGAGTACTGGCGGTCGCGGCAGCCCTCGGTGGTGGCCACCGAGACCACGCGCGTGGCGGGAATCGATGCGTCCACCGGCGGCTGCGTGCTGGCCAGCACCGGCGGCGCCACGGGCACCGACACCGAGGGCAGCGTCTGCTGCTGCGCCCAGCGGTCGAAGCAGGCCAGGCGGGCCTCGTTGTTGGCGCCCAGCGCACTGCACTGCTGCCAGGTGAGCTGCGCGTCGGCCAGCGGGCTGGCGGGCTTGTCCACGGCCTGCGCATGCGCTGCGGCCGCGCCGCCCAGGCAGGCGGCCAGTGCCGCGAGCCGGGCCGGCTTGAAATGGGTTTTTTGGGTTGTCATGGCTTTCCTTGCGGGGCGGCGGTCTTGGTGAGCACGAAGGGGTGGGTGCTGTCGTCGGCGGCGTTGCGCCAGGTGCCCCTGAATTCACGGCCGCACGAGCGGGCCTGCAGCTTGCCCGACCAGACGCCGCTGATGGCGCGGCCGTCCTGCGATTCGTCGATGGAGAGCGCGCCTTCGTCGTCCACGTCGCCGGCGAGTTGCGCCACGCTGGACCTGGCGGGGTTGTTCGGGTTGCGCGTGACGGTGCCGCGCACGCCGTCGTAGTCGGGGTGCTTGCCCAGCTGCACGTCGGCCACGGCGGGCAGGCCGTCGAAGCGGGCCTCCCAGCGGCCGTAGAGCGAGGGCAGGGGCAGCTCGCGCGCGTCGGTGGGGCAGTCGGGGTTGCCGCGGCCGACGGCGCAGCCCGCGAGGGCGAGGGTGGCGAGCAGGGCGCCGGCGCGCAGCACGGCGGGCGCATCGGCAAAGAAGTTTTTCATAGCGTGGCGGCCGCCTTGGCCGCGCTCTCCTGGGCTTTGCGCGCGAACTCCGCGCGCAGCGCCTTGAGTTTTTCGCGCGGGTCTTCCTTGATGGTTTCCTTGTTCAGGCCCATCTCGGCGATGAAGCGGCTTGGAATGCACGGCACCATCTCGCGGCCCTGCTTGCGCTTCTTGGTCCAGCTCACGGCCAGGCTGCGCTGGGCGCGGGTGATGCCCACGTACATCAGGCGGCGCTCTTCCTGCAGGCGCTGCTGCGTCTCTTCGCTCACCACCTGCTGGCGGCCGCTGTCGTCGTCGAGCTTGAAGGGCAGCAGGCCCTCGGTCACGCCGATGAGCATCACATGCGGCCATTCGAGGCCCTTGGAGGCATGCAGCGTCGACAGCGTCACCACGTCCTGGTCCTGCTGGCGCTCGCTGATGGTGGAGAGCAGCGAGATGGTCTGCGCCACCTCGAGCAGGCTCTTGCGCTCGGTCTCGATGTTGCTGTCGGCGCCCGAGGTGTCGTCCAGCGTGCCGCCGGCGCGCTGCGACATCCAGTCGACGAAGTCGAGCACGTTGGTCCAGCGCGAGGCCGCGGCGGCCTCGCTGTCTTCGCCGTCGTACAGGTGCTTCTCGTAGTCGATTTCCTTCAGCCAGTCGAGCATGAAGGCGCGCGAGTCTTCGGCGCCCATGGTGCGGCGCGCGCGGTATTCCAGGTCGTTGATGTAGCGGCCGAACTCGTGGATGCCTTCCAGCGTGCGCTTGGGCATCACGCTGGGCAGCGAGGGGCTGAACAGCGCCTCGAACAGGCTCAGCTTGTACTGGCTCGCAAAGGTGCCCAGGCTGGCCAGCGTGGTGTGGCCGATGCCGCGCTTGGGCGTGGTGATGGCGCGCAGAAAAGCCGGGTCGTCGTCGTTGTTGACCCACAGGCGGAACCAGCCGCACAGGTCCTTGATTTCGGCGCGGTCGAAGAAGCTCTGGCCGCCCGACACCTTGTACGGAATCTGCGCCTTGCGCAGGGCCTGCTCGAACACGCGCGCCTGGTGGTTGGCGCGGTACAGGATGGCGAAATCGCGGAACTCCTTGTACTGCCTGCCCTGGGTGATGGCGTCGCCCGCGCGGATGCTCACGATGCGCGCCACGGCGCGCTCGGCCTCGTGCACCTCGCTGTCGGCGTCCACGATGCGCACCGGCTCGCCTTCGCCCAGCTCGGAGAACAGCGTCTTGGGAAACAGCTTGGGGTTGGGGCCGATCACGTTGTTGGCCGCGCGCAGGATGGCGCTGGTGGAGCGGTAGTTCTGCTCCAGCTTGATGACCTTGAGCTGCGGGTAGTCGACCGGCAGCTTGCGCAGGTTGTCCAGCGTGGCGCCGCGCCAGCCGTAGATCGACTGGTCGTCGTCGCCCACCGCGGTGAACTGGCCGTTCTCGCCGGCCAGCGCTTTCAGCACGTCGTACTGGGTGGCGTTGGTGTCCTGGTATTCGTCCACCAGGATGTGGCCCAGCGCGGCCTGCCACTTGGCGCGCACCTCGGGGAATTCATGCAGCAGCTTCAGCGGCATGCCGATCAGGTCGTCGAAGTCCACGCTCTGGTAGGCCTGCAGGCGCTCTTCGTAGCGGCCCATGATCTTGGCGGTGATGCGCTCGTTGTCGTCCGCCGCGGCGGCCTCGGCCTGGGCCGCGTTCAGGCCCATGTTCTTCCACTTGCTGATGGTCCATTGCCAGATGCGGGCGGTGGCCGCGTCGGTGGTGCCGCCGGCGTCTTTCAGGATCTTGGTGACGTCGTCGCTGTCCAGAATGCTGAAGGCCTTCTTCAGGCCGAGCACCGCGCCGTCTTCGCGCATCATGCGCACGCCCAGCGCATGAAAGGTGCACACCACCACCTTGCGCGCGTCCTTGCCGATGAGGTCTTTGGCGCGCTCGCGCATTTCAGCGGCCGCCTTGTTGGTGAAGGTGATGGCCGCGATGCGCTGCGGCGCCATGCCGGCCTGGATGAGGCGGCCGATCTTGTGCGTGATCACCCGCGTCTTGCCCGAGCCTGCGCCTGCAAGCACCAGGCAGGGACCGTGCAGGTAGTTGACAGCTTCCTGCTGCGCGAGATTGAGACCGTGGGACATGGGGAGGGGGCAACCGGAAATGGCCGCACGCGGGCGTGGGCACAAAAGCCGGCAATGATACGGGGGAGGGCCTGCACGGGGTTGTAGGCGGGGCGCGTCGCCGGGCCCTCTGCGGCGCCGCTGCAACGCAACGACAATCGCCCGGTGCTGCCTGTCTTGCTTGTTACCTTCCCTTTCTTCGCGTTGATCGCGGCCGGCTATGCCGCCGCCCGTGCGCGCATCCTGCCGCTGGACGCGATTCCCGGGCTCAACAGCTTCGTGCTCTATTTCGCGCTGCCGTGCATGCTGCTGCGCTTTGGCGCGGGCACGCCCATCGGGCAACTGCTGGACGGCAGCGTGGCGCTGGTCTGGGGCGTGTGCGCGCTGGCGGTGGTGGCGGGCGTGGTGGTGTTCACCCGCAACGCGCGCATCGGCTGGAACGACGCGGCTTTCGGCGCGCTGGTGGCGGCGTTTCCCAACACCGGCTTCATGGGCGTGCCGCTGCTGGTGGCGCTGCTGGGCGCGCAGGCGGCGGGGCCGATGATCATCACCATCGCGTTCGATCTGGTGGTGACCTCGTCGCTGTGCATTGCGCTGTCGCGGCTGGACGGCGCCGCGGGCCCGGAGGGCTCGGCCCGGCAGGGCGCCACGCTGGCCGCGCGCAAGGCGCTGCGCGGCATCCTGGTCAACCCGATGCCTTGGTCCATCTTGCTGGGCGTGCTGCTGTCGGCCGCGCGCTGGCCGCTGCCCGGGCCGCTGGAGCGCACCGTGGCCATGCTGGCCGACGCGGCCTCGCCGGTGGCGCTGTTCACCATTGGCGCGGTGCTGGCGCGCTCGGCGTTGCTGGCACGCGAGCACGGCGCCAGCGAGGCGGTGGCGCAGGCGATGGGCAGCCGGCTGAAAGCCCCGCTCAAGCCGCTGAAGGCGCCGTGGGCCGACGTGCTGCCCGTGGCGGTGGTCAAGCTGCTGGTGCACCCGCTGCTGGTGTGGGGCGCGGGGCTGGGCGCCATGGCGCTGGGGCTGCCGCTGTCGCAGCCGGCGCTGGTGGTGATCGTGCTGGTGGCCGCGCTGCCCAGCGCAAGCAATGTGTCGATGCTGGCCGAGCGCTTCGGCGCGGACAACGGGCGCATCGCCCGCATCATCCTGTGGACGACGGCGGTGGCCTTCTTCAGCTTTCCGCTGGCGGTCGGGCTGCTGAACCGGCCCTAGGGCTTGGACACGCCCGGCTTTTGCCTAGGGCGTGAGCACGCCCAGCTTGTACGGGTCGGCGTCGGGCAGGCGCTCGCACTTGGAGAAGTCGCGGCCCTGCGTGCCGTCGCAGTAGTAGGCGTTGTAGACGCGGCCGAACAGCGTGGGGCTGGCGGTGAACAGCACACCGTGCTCGGGCTGCCAGTTGTCGTGCGTGTCACGCGTGTCCTTGGCGTTGGCCGAGACGCGGGCGTCCACCGGCCTGGCGGAGGCCTCGGCGGCCTCGGTGGTGGCGACGGCGGCCACGGCGGCGGTGGCTGCGGGCGGCGTGAAGTCGGCCAGCGTCTTGTGGGTTTCCTCGCCGCGCCAGCGCACCGCCAGTTCGGCGGCCGTGGGCCGCACCGCCACCGGCAGCAGGATGCCGTTGACCTGCGCGCCGTAGCCGAAGCGGTGGGTCTTGCCGGCCAGGAAGGCGTAGGCGCAGGCGGCCATGCACTGGCCCCGCACCTCGGTCTGCACGCCGCTCGCGCGGATGGCGTCGGCATAGGCGCCGGCCGCTTCGGCGGTGCCGCCGAACGAGTCCTCGAAGACCACGGTGCGCACCGCGCCGGCGCCCAGCTGGTCGGCGAACTCCTTCACCGCGGTGCCGTCGAGCATGCCCGACACCACCAGCCGGTTGCCCTGCAACGTCAGCTCGGCCGCGCCGGCCGGCAACGCAGCGGCCACGCCGCACAGGCAGAAGATGCAGGACGCGACAGACAGAACCCAACCCGAGAGCGACGGCGGTTTCATGGCGACCTTTGCGGGACCTTGTCTTACGACGGACGAGCTTGCTTGGAACGCCAACCCGGCAGCGGGTTCGCGCCTTTGCAGCTTGAGTAGCGAGGGGTATGCAGTCAACCCTTTTTTCACAAAATTTCGGGTAAGCCAGGGCAGGCCAGAAGGCATAGCGCGTGTGATGGCTTCAGATGAATGCTTCGGTTTGCAATACCGCTGCTACAGTGTTCGCAGGTCAAAGATGTGAATGGGGCGCGCAATGGCAATTCTGGTTCGCATCCTGCTGTGGTTTTCCTGGCTCGCCGCGGTCGGCTGGTTCTGGCACGCGGGCAAGTTCGGCACTGCCACCGCCATCGCGCTGGGCGCACTCAGCCTGGTGGTGTTCGCCTGGCCCGCGAGCATCGTGCGCCGCCGGCACAACGAGCTGCGCTACGTCGACATGGGCAAGGAGCCCACCGGCTACCACTGACAACCGCGCTCTCAGGCACCGCGGCAAGCGCTCAGGAGGCCCCCGACTGCAGCCGCTGGAATTCGTGGCGTTTCATGGTCAGATAGTCGTTGCGGTCCACCTCGTGCAGCTGCTGCGCGTACTGCTCGGTGGCGTCGAACCATGCGCCCAGGCGCTGCTCCAGTTGGCCCGAGGCCGGCGCGTCCAGGTAGCTGTCGATGGCCAGGTAGTAGCGCATGGTGTTGCGCTCGACCACGCCGCGCACCCCGCCGATGTACGCGCCGCCGCCCTTCGACGTGAAGCCCACCTTGTCGCTGCCCACCGTGGCCAGGTAGCCCTTCATGGCCAGCCGCGCCGCGGTGCCGTAGGCGTAGGCATAGCTCATGTGCAGGGCCGTCTTGCCGTTGTCGGCGGGCGTGGCCTCCAGCACGATGTTGTAGTCGCGGGTGGAGAGCGGCCCGGTCGCCGCGCTCAGGCGCACGTTCAGGTAGTTGGCGTCGGCCTTGCCCACGGTGTAGGCAAAGTCGATCTGCTGCGCGTCCGACAGCGGCTGGTCGAACTTGCGGCCGGCGGCCACCGCCAGCGACGTGCCGCCGCCCTTCACGGCGCAGTGCTTGATGTTCAGGTGCAGCATCAGCACCTGGCACCACGCGGCCGGCTCGCGCAGCGCGCCGCTCACCTGGGTGAACGGATGGTCGACCAGCGCATACACATCGCCGCTCAGCCGGTCGGATGCTTCGCTCGACGCAATGGTCAGCGGTCGCTTGAAGGCATTGCTCGCAAGCTGCGGCTTGAGTGCGTCGACCTTGGCGCGCAACGCCGCACCGCCGCCGTCCGCCGCTTGCTGGGCCAGTGCCGCTAAAGGCGACAGCGCCAAGGCGGCCGCAATCAGCAGCCCGGCGACCGGGCGCCGTGCCAAGGACGCTGAAGACGCCAAAGGTGTGTGAAGGGTGTTCATGTCAGCCACCATGGTCGTGCGCGCGCGCAAGCCTTGCAGGACAACCGGCTCAGATGCTGTGCGGATCGACGTCGACGAGCCAGCGGATCACGCCCTTGCCCTCGGGCGTGCGCCGCAGTTCATGCAGCAGCGGCTGCCACAGCGCCAGCAGGCGCTGCAGCGCGGCGCGCGAGGGGCTCTCGATGAGCATCTGCGCGCGCTCCACATTGGCCACGCGCTGGATGGTGAGCGGCACCGCCGGATAGCGCGTGACCAGGTCGGCGCCGGGCAGCGCCTCGGCCCGGTCGGCGGCCATGTTCAGGAAGGCCTGCGCCACCGCCTGCTCGCGCGCGTCCGCCCGCAGCAACGCCTGGAAGGCGAAGGGCGGCATGGCGGCGGCGCGGCGCTCGTCCAGCTGCTGCTGCGCGAAGGCGGCGTAGTCGTGCTGGCGCAGCGCCGTGAAGAGCGGGTGCTGCGCATGGTGCGTCTGGATCCACATCTCGGCGCGGCTGCCCTGCGCCGCCAGGTAGGCGGCGTCGCGGCCCGCGCGGCCGGCCGACTGCATCAGCAGGCTGAACAGCCGCTCCGGCGCGCGAAAGTCGCTGGAGAACAGCGCGCCGTCGGGGTTCACCGCGGCCACCAGCGTGATGCGGCGAAAGTCGTGGCCCTTGGCGATCATCTGCGTGCCGACCAGCACGTCGACCTCGCCCGCGTGCACCGCCGCCAGTTGCGATTCGAGCGCGCCCTGCTTGCGGGTGCTGTCGGCGTCGATGCGCGCGATGCGCACCGGGCTGCCGTCGGGGTGCTTCACGGACGCGAACAGCTCGGCCAGGTGCTCTTCGAGCCGCTCGGTGCCGCGGCCCACGGGCGCGATGTCGGGGTTGCCGCAGGCCGGGCAGGCGCGTGGCACGCGCTCGGTGAAGCCGCAGTGGTGGCAGCGCAGTGTGCGGTCGATCTTGTGGAACACGCGAAAAGCGCTGCAGTGCGGGCATTCGCTTTTCCAGCCGCAGTCGCCGCAGGCCAGCACCGGCGCGTAGCCGCGGCGGTTCAGGAAAATCATGCTCTGCTCGCCGCGCGCAATGCGCTGGCCGATGGCGTCGAGCAGCACGCCGGAAATCACCGTCTTGGGCGGCTGCAGGTTCATGTCGACCAGCCGCACCGTGGGCAGCTCGCCGGCGCCGATGCGCGAGGGCATGGACAGGCGCGCATAGCGCCCGCCCGGGTCGTCGCCTTCGGGGGGGCGGCTGTGGTGCCAGCTTTCGAGCGAGGGCGTGGCCGAGCCCAGGATCACCTTGGCCTTTTCGCGCTGGCCGCGCCACACGGCGAGGTCGCGCGCCGAATAGCGCGCGCCTTCCTGCTGCTTGTAGCTGGGGTCGTGCTCTTCGTCGACCACCACCAGCCGCAGCCCCGGAATGGACGCGAACACCGCCATGCGCGTGCCCAGCACGATGCGCGCCGCGCCGTTGTGCGCGGCCAGCCAGCTGGCCAGCCGCTGGGGGTTGGTCATGCCGCTGTGCAGCGACACCACGGCTTCGTCGCCGAAGCGGGCCTTGAAACGGGCTTCCAGCTGCGGCGTCAGGTTGATCTCGGGCACCATCACCAGCGCCTGCGCCTCGGGGTCGCGCGCCAGCAGGTCGGCCACGCAGCGCAGGTAGACCTCGGTCTTGCCGCTGCCGGTGCTGCCGACCAGCAAAAAGGTGCCGCTCTCCGCCTCGATGCGGGCCAGCGCGGCCGTCTGCTCCGCGCTCAGCGCAATCAGGTTCGACGATTCGGCGGTCTGCGCCACCGGCCCCGCCGTGGTCTTGCGTTTGAGCCGGCGCGCCAGCTGCGTGGTGCTCAGGTCGCGCAGCTGCGGCGGCAGCGCGGCCAGCGCGATCTCGCCGATGGAGCGCTGGTAGTAGCGCGCGGCAAAGGCCACCAGGTCGCGCCAGGCCTCGCCCAGCGGCTCCAGCCCGTCGAGCGCCGCGCCCACGGGCTTGAGCGCCATGTCGGGCTCGGCGCCTGCCAACGAAGTGGGCGGGTTCCACACCACGCCCAGCACCTCGCGCTTGCCCAGCGGCACCCGCACCAGCGTGCCGGGCGGCAGGGGCGCGGCGCTGGCATAGCTCAGCAGGTCGCCCAGCGCGGCATGCGCGGGCGTCTGCACGGCGATGTCCAGCCGCCACGGCAGGGCGGCGGGACGACCGTTCGTCGGCTCGAAAGCGCCATCGAGGGGCGGGGCGGCGGTGGAGATGGGTGTCCTTCTTGGCAAGGTTTGTTAATGCGGCTTGGAGCAAAAGCGCTTAAGTCGTTGATTTTCCAGTGCTTTGGAATCCATCCAGCGTTTCTGTGGATAACTTTGTTGACAACCACGCTCCGCGCGCCGCGAAGCCTTGCAAATCAAGGCTTCCGCTGAAATGCCCGGAAAAAACGCAAAACTCAAAACCTATATGAATCAACCACTTAGCGGTGCTATTGCTTTGGGAGCAAAGAGGTACATGCCTCGGATGATCTTGCGCACTGCAGCACGACTTTTGTGCATAAGTCAGTACCCATATACCGTTTTTGCGCTTGACAAACGGCTGGGGACCGGTTTTTGGGGGGCGCCCGCGCGGCGGCGCGGACCGCCCCGCAGGTCACAGTTTCAAACGCGCAGGGCGCGCGACTGGCGGTGCACCGCCTGCACCAGCGCCGCCACATGGTCCGGCGGCGTGAACTGGCTGATGCCGTGGCCCAGGTTGAAGATGTGGGTCGGTCCCTTGGCATGCGGGTCTGCGTGCGGCGTGCCGAAGGCCTTCAGCACCTTGGCCACCTCGGCCTCTATTTGCGCGGGCGGCGCGAACAGCACGTTCGGGTCGATGTTGCCCTGCAGCGCCTTGGCCTTGGCGTCTGTTCCTTCCGCCACCTGGCGGCGCGCCGTGGCCAGGTTCACCGTCCAGTCGACACCAAGCACCTCGCAGTCGAGCTCGCGCATGGCGTCCAGCCACAGGCCACCGCCCTTGGTGAACACGATGCGCGGCACCGGCTGGCCGTCGGCGCCGGTGCGCTTCAGGCCGGCCAGCACGCGGGCGGTGTAGGCCAGGCTGAATTCCTGGAACGCGCCGTCGGCCAGCACGCCGCCCCAACTGTCGAACACCATCACGGCCTGCGCGCCGGCGTCGATCTGGGCGTTGAGGTAGGCGGCCACCGAGTCGGCGTTCACCGCGAGGATGCGGTGCATCAGGTCGGGGCGGCTGTACAGCATGCTCTTGACGAGGCGGTAGTCGCTGGAGCCGGCGCCTTCCACCATGTAGCAGGCCAGCGTCCACGGGCTGCCCGAAAAACCGATGAGCGGCACGCGGCCGGCCAGCGCCTGGCGGATGGAGCCGACGGCGCTGAACACGTAGCGCAGCTTTTCCATGTCGGGCACTTCGAGCGCGGCCACGGCGGCTTCGTCGCGCACCGGGCGGGCGAAGCGCGGGCCTTCGCCGGCTTCGAACGACAGGCCCAGGCCCATGGCGTCGGGCACGGTGAGGATGTCGGAGAACAGGATGGCCGCGTCGAGCGGGTAGCGCGCCAGGGGCTGCAGCGTGACTTCGGTGGCGTAGTCGGTGTTGGTGGCCAGGCCCATGAAGCTGCCGGCCTTGGCGCGGGTGGCGACGTATTCGGGGAGGTAGCGGCCGGCCTGGCGCATGAGCCAGACGGGGGTGTGATCCGTGGCCTGGCGCCAGCAGGCGCGCAGGAAGGTGTCGTTTTGCAGGGGGGCGAAAGGCATCCGGCGATTGTCGCAGGGGCTCGCGCATTGACCGACAGCGCAATTTGAGTTGCCCCAACCCGCCGCGGTGAGCCACGGCGTGCCGCAGCCCCGAGCATCCGGCTCCGACAACAACTCCGGATGGATACGGGACATGGCGCAACAGGTTTTCGACTTCGTGGTGGTGGGCGGCGGCTCGGCGGGCTGCGTGCTGGCGAACCGGCTGGTGCTGGCGGGGCGCAGCGTGCTGCTGCTGGAGGCGGGGCCGCCCGACGACGACCGCTTCATCCACATGCCTGCCACCTTCGTGCGGGTGCTCGGCACCGAGCGCGCCTGGGCCTACGAAAGCGAGCCGCAGGCCGCGGCCGGTGGCCGGAAGATGTTCGTGCCGCAGGGGCGCACGCTGGGCGGGGGCAGTTCGGTCAACGCCATGGTCTACATCCGCGGCACGCCGGCCGACTACGACGGTTGGCAGGCGCAGGGCTGCGAGGGCTGGAGCTGGAAAGACGTGCTGCCCTGGTTCCGCAAGGCCGAGTCGAATTCACGCTTCGCCTGCGAACTGCACGGCACGACCGGGCCGCTGAAGGTGAGCGACACGCGCTACCGCCATCCGCTGAGCCTGGCTTTCGTGCGCGCGGCGCAGCAAGCGGGCCTGGCCTACAACGACGACTTCAACGGCGCCGCGCAGGCGGGCGTGGGCTTCTACCAGACCACCACCTTCGAGGGGCGGCGGGCCAGCACGGCGGCCACCTACCTTGCGGCCGTGCGCGCCAACCCGAAGCTCACCGTGGCCACGGGCGCGCATGTGCTGCGCGTGCTGACGCAGGACGGCGCGGCGACCGGCGTGGCCTACCGCACCGGCACGGGCGGCACAGGGGAGGAAATCGTCGCCACCGCCCGCGAGGAAGTGATCCTCTCGGCCGGCGCGCTGGCCTCGCCGAAGCTGCTGCTGCTCTCGGGCATCGGCCCCGGCGAACAGTTGCAGTCGCTCGGCATTCCGGTGGCGCACGCCTTGCCGGGCGTGGGCGAGAACTTCCAGGACCACCTGGAGGTGTCGGTCTACGGCCGCACGCGCGAGCCCATCAGCCTGCTGGGCAACGACCGCGGCCTCGCGGCGCTCAAGCACGGCCTGCAATGGACGCTCTTCAACACCGGCCTCCTGACCTCCAACGTGGTCGAGAGCGGCGGCTTCGTCGACACCACCGGCCAGGGCCGGCCCGACCTGCAGTTCCATGTGCTGCCGGTGCTCGTGGGCGACGTGGACCGCGAGCCGCTGGCCGGCCATGGCCTGTCGATCAACCCCTGCTTCCTGCGCCCGGCATCGCGCGGCAGCGTGCGCCTGCGCAGCGCCGACCCGATGGCGCCGATCCTGTTCGACGCCGGCTACCTGCAGGCACAGGAAGACGTCGACACGCTAGTGCGCGGCGTGAAGCTTGCGCGCCGCATCCTGCGCGCGCCGGCCTTGCGCGAAGTGGTCTCCGAAGAGCTCGCGCCCTCCGCGGCCGACGACATGGCCGACGACGCCATCGAGGCCTACGTGCGCCAGCGCGCCAAGACCGTCTACCACCCGAGCGGCACCTGCCGCATGGGCAGCGATGGCATGGCCGTGGTCGACGCACAGATGCGCGTGCACGGCGTGGCGAAGCTGCGCGTGTGCGACGCCTCTGTGATGCCTTCGCTCGTGAGCGGCAACACCAACGCGCCGACCGTGATGCTGGCCGAGCGCTGCGCCGCCTTCGTGCTGGGGCAGTCGGCGTGAGCGCAGCGCCGGGCCGCCCCCAGCAAGCTCGCTCCCGCTTGGCGGGAAGGCGCGCAGCGCCAAGGGTGCACCCGTGAGCCCGTTCGGCCGCGCTGTCGGGCAACGAACACTGCGCGTTCGGTCAACCGCGCGCATGCCTCGAAACCTAGAGTCGATTCCAACAAAGAGACAAGGCGAATGAGCTCCACAGATTCCATGGCCGGCAAGGTCGCATTCATCACCGGCGGCGGCACCGGCATCGGCGCGGCGGTGGCCGAACAGTTCGTCGCGGCCGGTGGCCGCGTGGTGCTGATGGGGCGCCGCCTCGCACAGATCGAGCGCGTCGCCGCGAAGCTCGGCGGGCTGGCTGTAGCGGGCGATGCCGCCAGCGCCGCCGACGTGCAGCGCGCGCTCGCCGCGGCACGCGGGAAGTTCGGCCGCATCGACGTGCTGGTCGCCAACGCGGGCGGCCACGGCGTGGGCGATGCGCTTTCCACCGACGACGCCTCCTGGGCCCTGTCGACACGGCTCAACCTCGACACCGCCTTCGTCTGCGCACGCGAGTTCTTGCCCGAGCTGATCGAGCGCCGCGGCAGCATCGTCGTGCTCTCGTCGCTCGCGGGCCACTTCGCCGGTCCGGGCGTCATCGGCTACGTGACGATGAAGCACGCGCTCATCGGCCTCGTGCGTTCGTTGGCGCGCGACTACGGCAGGCAGGGCGTGCGCGTGAACGCCGTGTGCCCCGGCTGGGTGCGCACCGAGATGGCCGACGAGCAGATGCTGGTGCTCATCGACAAGTACCGCCTGGCGGGTGCCGATGCCGCCTACGACCTTGTCACGCGCGACGTGCCCATGGGCCGGCCCGCCAGCCCCGAGGACGTGGCCAATGCCGTGCTGTTCCTCGCCTCGCCGCTGGCCGCCATGGTCACCGGCAGCTCGCTGATGGTCGACGGCGGTGCATCCGCGGTCGACCTGCCCACCATCGCCTTCGCGCACGACGCCTGAGGAAAACGCCATGAGCAACAACACTGCCGTCACGAAACCCGCGGACTGGAAAAACTACGACGACTTCGCCGCAGGCATCGCCACCAACCGCCTGCCCGCCACCGATGCGCTCGCCGGGCAGACACTGAAGCTCGCCTTGCCCGACTTCCAGCTCACGCTTCAGCCGCGCACGCAGCACACGCTCGACTGGCAGGAGCACGGCGCGCGCGGCGGACAAGGCCGGGGCGATGGGTACGAAGCCGTCGAAGTCGCGCCCGATACCTTCTTCCTCGACATCACGCAGGCCGGCCGTCCGACCGAGGCGTTGAGCGTCGTCGTCAACACACGCACGCGCCGCGTGCTGGCCGTCCGCTGCCGCATCGTCGGCGCCGACGAAGCCGCGGGCCAGCCGCGCGTGCCGCAGGACTTCTGGGTCGGCACGCTCGAAGGCGATGACGCAGCCGGTACTGCCACGGGCCCCGTTCCGCAGCCCACGCGCGACCTCATCGGCCTGCGCACCTGGCAGATCTACAGCCCCGAGCACACCTATGAGCACACCTACCTGAGCGCCGAGCGCTATGCCTGGCAGTGCCTGGTCGGTGTGCAGCGCGGCCATGGCGACGTCGACCTTGCGAGCTACTACAAGTTCGACGAGGACCAATACGTCTTCACCTTCCGCGAGTTCCTGATCCCGGTCGCCTCGGTGTTCTTCTTCAACTTCGCGAGCGGCCGCTCGACCGGCAAGTTTCTGGGCGTGACCGGTACGGGCGAAGTGGCCAACAGCCCGGCCGGCGCCTTCATGCGCAAAGCCTCGCAGACCTTCTATCCGCCCGAGTTCGGTCCTGTCTGAGCCGCCTCTTTTCGCTGTCACGTCTTCAGGAGCCCTTTCTTCATGCGCACACCCCGTCAGATCATTGCCGATCACTACGCCGCCTCCGGCCGCCAGGACCTTCCCGCCATGTTCGCCGACGTGGCCGACGACGTGCGGTGGACCGAGATGGCCGGCTTTCCATGCGCCGGCACGCATGTCGGTCCGGCGCAAGTGATCGAGAAGGTCTTCAAGGTGCTGGGCGCCGAGTGGGAGGGCTACCGCTTCGAACTCGAGCGGCTGGTCGACGGCGGCGACACCGTGGTCGGCATCGGCAACTACCACGGTCGCCACCGCAGGACCGGCAAGACCGTGCGCGCCCGCGTGACGCATGTGTGGCAGGTGCAGGGCGGCAAGGTGCGCAGCTTCGAGCAGTTCACCGACACGCTGCTCGTTGCGCAGGCCATGTCGTGAGCCCCGCCTTTTTCTTTCGTTCAATGCATCGCCCTGGAGCCAACCCATGAACCTGCGAGACCTTTCGCTCGAACACCTCGGCCTGGTGGGCTTGCTGGCGCAACGCCGCCGCGGCAACCACATCGACGGCCGCGAGGCGGCACCCGCCAACGGCCTGTACCTGCCCGTCGTCGATCCGGCCACCGAGATGACCGTGGCCGAAGCCCCCGACAGCGATGCGGCCGATGTGAACGCCGCCGTCGCGAGCGCGCGCCGCACCTTCGAGAGCGCTGCATGGAAGGGGCTGCGCCCGGCCGACCGCGAGCGCATGCTCTACACGCTCTCGACGCTCATCGAGTCGCATGCCGACGAGCTCAGCGCGCTCGAAACCCTGCAGAGCGGCAAGCTGCGCGGCATCGCGCGCATGGTCGACGTGGGCGGCGGCGCGGAGTTCGTGCGCTACATGGCGGGCTGGGCCACCAAGCTCGAAGGGCAGACGCTCGACAACTCCATCGGCATCCCCGGCCCGCAGTGGGTGACCTACACGCGGCGCGAACCGGTGGGCGTGGTCGGTGCGATCGTGCCGTGGAATTTCCCGCTCGCGATCGCGCTGTGGAAGGTGGCGCCCGCGCTCGCCGCCGGCTGCACCGTGGTGCTCAAGCCCTCGGAAGAAACACCGCTCACCGCGCTGCGGCTGGCCGAACTGGCGATCGAAGCGGGCTTTCCGCCCGGCGCCCTCAACGTGGTGTGCGGCCGCGGCGCCACCGCCGGTGCCGCGCTCGCCGCGCACCCGGACATCCGCAAGATCAGCTTCACCGGCTCGACGGCGGTAGGCCGGCACATCGGCCATGCGGCCGTGGAAAACATGGCGCGCTTCACGCTGGAGCTGGGCGGCAAGTCGCCGCTGATCGTGCTCGACGACGCCGACCCGGCCGCGGCTGCGCAGGGCGCGGCCAACGGCATCTTCTTTCACCAGGGGCAGGTGTGCACCGCCGGTTCGCGCGTCTATGTGCAGCGCGGCATCTTCGACAAGGTGGTGCAGCAGCTCGCGCAGGTTGCCGAGGGCCTGCACATCGGCTCGGGCTTCGACCCGCAGGCGCAGTTCGGCCCGCTCGTCTCCAGGCGCCACATGGACCGCGTGATGGCGCACATCGACGGCGCGGTGGCCGAGGGCGCCACGCTCGTCACGGGCGGCAGCCGCGCGTTCGACGGCGGCTGCTTCGTGCGGCCGACCGTGTTCGTCGATGCGCAGCCCTCGATGCGCATCGTGCGGGAGGAAGTGTTTGGCCCCGTCGCCACGGTGGTGCCCTTCGACGATGTCGAGGACGCCATTCGCCTGGCCAACGACAGCGCCTACGGACTGGCCGCGAGCGTGTGGTCGAACAACCTCTCGGCGGTGCACCGCATCGTGCCGCGCCTGCAGGCCGGCGTGGTCTGGGTCAACGCGCACAACGTGCTCGACAACGCGCTGCCGCTGGGCGGCATCAAGCAATCGGGCTACGGGCGCGACCTGGGGCGCGCGGCGGTCGAGAGCTTCACCGAGCTCAAGAGCGTGTGCATGGCGGTGTAGCCGCGCCCGGCTCCGAACGCAACAGGACACAACAGGAGACATTCATCATGCTGAGAAAAAAGAAGATCGCGTTGTCGGCCGTCGTCGGCGCCATGGGCCTGGCCGGCTTCAGCGGGGCCTGGGCACAGTCGGGCCTGGACTGCGGCCTCAACAGCGGCAAGCCCGCGACGGGCGAACCCATTCCCATCGGCGCCGTGGTGGGCAAGACCGGGCCCGACGACTTCAGCGCCTCGGGCCAGGCGGCGGCCGCGTACTTCAAGTGCGTGAACGCCAACGGCGGCATCCACGGCCGGCCGGTCGACTACATCGTGGTCGACGACCAGTGGAACCCCGAGACCGCCGCGCAGGTGGCCTCCAAGCTCGTGAAGGACCGCAAGGTGGTCGCGCTCGCGGGCAGCACCAGCTTCGTGGAGTGCGGCGCCAACGCCAAGATGTACGCCGACGAGGGCGTGATGGTGATCGCCGGCACCGGCGTGCCGCGCGAATGCTTCAACGCACGCAACTATGTGCCGGTGAATGCGGGGCCGCGCGTGTCGGCCACCATCGCCGCGATGTACGCGGCGCAGAAGTACAAGTCGAAGAAGATGGTGTGCATCATTCCGAACATCCCGAGCCTGGGCAACTGGGCCTGCGAGGGGCCCAAGGAATGGGGCCGGAAGAACGGCGTGGAGGTAGAGACCATCGCCATCGACCCCGGCTCGGCCGACGCCACGTCCACCATGCTGCAGGCTGCCGCGAAGAAGCCCGACACCATCATCATGAACGTGCCCAAGGGCCTTCTGGTGCCCATGCTGGCCGCGGCCGAGCAGCAGAACCTGGGCAAGAAGATCCACTTCGTGTCGTCCGCGCCGGCCTACAACGCCGACGTGCCCAAGGCCATCGGGCCGTACTGGAAGGGCAACTTCGACGTCAACCTCGAATTCAATCCGCTCGAATCGGCCGGGCCCGACAACAGGAACTGGACTGCGGTGATGGAAAAGTACGGCGCCAGGAGCGATCCGCGCGACACCTTCTCGCAGGCCGGCTACGTCGCCGCGCGGCTGGTGACACAGGCCCTGCTCAAGATGGACCCGAAGAAGATCGACCGCGCGAGCGTGACCGATGCGCTGCGCAAGGTGACGGACTTTCGCAGTGACATCCTCTGCAAGCCCTTCTACGTGGGCAACGGCAACCGCCACAACGCCAACAACAGCGGGCCGATCGCGAGCCCGGACGGCAACGGCTGGCGCTTTGCGCCCGGCGGCTGCCTGACGGCGGAAGACCCGGAGCTGGCCGACATCCGCGCCGACGAGCAGAAGATGGGCTTCAAGTAGGCGCGCCGGCCATGGAGGACTACCTGCCTTTCGTCATCTCGGGCCTGGGCCTGGGCGCGGTGTACGCGCTCTCGGGCGTGGGGCTGGTGGTGCTCTATCGCTCCTCGGGGGTGCTGAATTTCGCCTTCGGCGCCATCGGCGCGCTCGGTGCGTATGTGGCCTGGTCGATGCTCGAGGCGGACTGGCCGCAGGGCCTCGCATGGAGCGCGGCCATCGTCGCGTCGATGCTGCTGTCGCTGGCCTACGGGCGGCTGCTGGCGCCGCGCCTGTCGCACCGCGACCCGACCATCCGCAGCATCGCCACGCTGGGCTTCGCGCTGGTGGTGGTGGGCTTCACCGAGTGGTACTGGGGCGAGCAGCCGCGCCGGCTGGTGCTGCCCACCGACGCGGGCGCGATCGACTTCGTGCTCGGCGAGGTCGAGGTGCGCCTCACCCACACGCGGGCGCTGGGGCTCGCACTGGCGGTGCTGATGATGGGCGGCGTGGGCCTGCTGCTGTCGAAGACGCGCGTGGGCCTGAAGATGCGCGCGCTGGCCAATGACCGCGACCTGAGCGCGCTGCTGGGCATTCGCGTGCTCGGCGTGGACACGGTGGCCTGGGTGCTCAGTGGCGCCTTTGCCGGCGTGTGCGGGCTGCTGCTTGCGAACATCGTGCGGCTGCAGGCCACGCTGCTGACCTTCCTGGTGATTCCGGCCTTTGCCGCGGCGATCATCGGGCGGCTGCATTCGCTGCCGGCCACGGTGGCGGGCGGCATCGCGATCGGCGTGCTGGAGGCGCTGGCGATCACGGTGCCGGGCTTCGCGGCCTTTCGCACGGCCACGCCGTTCCTGATTGCGCTGGCGATGATCGTCTTCTTTCGCACGGAGGCGCGGCAGGCATGAGTGCGTCGATCTACACCGCTGCGGCGCCGGGTCCCGAGATCGGAGCAGCGCCCGCCTCGCTGGCCGAGGCATCGCGCCGCGCGCGCATGTCATTGGCCGTGATGGTCGGCTGCGTGCTGCTCATCGGCATTGCCGTGCCATGGCTGGCGAATGCCTATTGGATCAAGACGCTCACGTCGGCGCTCGCGCTGTCGATCGCGGCGGCCGGCGTGGCGCTGCTCTACGGCCAGCTGGGGCTGGTGTCGCTGTGCCAGTACGCGCTGCTCGGCGCGGGCGGCTGGATCGCATTGCGCGCGGCGCACGGGCTGGGCTGGCCCTTCGAGCTGTCGGTGCTCGCGGGCGGGTTGCTGTCGTGCGCGGTGGGCATGCTCGCGGGGCTGCCGGCGCTGCGGCTCAAGGGGCTTTACCTCGCGCTCGTCACGATGATGATGGCCGGCGGCTTCCAGGTGGTGATCAACGTGATGGGCTTTCCCGACGGCGGCGCGGGCTGGCTGGGCCGCGTGTTCGGCAGCGAGCGGCTGATGATGCCGCGGCCCGCGCTGGCGCAGTCCGATGCCGCGTACTTCCGCTACGTGGCGGTATGGCTGGCGGCGGTGCTGGCGCTGATCGAGCTGCACCGGCGCACGCGGGCAGGCCGCTCGTGGGCGCTGATCCGGCGCGGCGAGGCCGCGGCCGTGGCGGCGGGCGTGAACATCCTGCGCTACCAGACCTGGGCCTTCGGGCTGGCGGGCTTCTGTGCCGGCGTGGCGGGCGCCTTGCTCGCGGGCGGCGTGGGCCAGCTCGACGGGCGGGCCTTCACCGCGGGCGACTCGGTGATGCTCTTCGCGCTCACGGTGGTGGGCGGTGTGTACCACTGGGCCGGTGCGCTGATCGCCGGGCTGCTGCTGCGCGCGGTGCCGGCGCTGTTGACGGACTTTGGCGTGAACGGCTATCTCGCGATGATCTTCTTCGGCGTGGCGTTGCTGCATGCACTCATCACGGCGCCGAGCGGCATTGCGGGGCAGTTGACGGGCGCGTTCGCTGCGATCCGCAAGCGCCTCGCACGCGGCAAGGACACCGCGCCATGATCCGCATCCACGATCTCACCGTGGCCTTCGGCGGCGTCAAGGCCATCGACGCGCTGAGCGCCGAGCTGGACGCACCCGTGTGCGGGCTGATCGGCCCCAACGGCGCGGGCAAGACCACGCTGGTCAACGTGCTGAGCGGGCTCGTCGTGCCGCGCGCGGGCGCGGTCGCGGTGGATGGCGCCGACCTGCTGGGCCTGAAGCCCATCGAGCGCGTGCGCTTCGGCCTGCGCCGCTCGTTCCAGACCGAGCAGGTGGTGGAAGACCTGAGCGTCTGGGACAACGTGCGCGCCTTGCTCGACCACGTGCCGCACACGCGCGCCGACGCCACGGGGCAGGTGGCGCGTGCGCTGGCCCACACGGGGCTGCTCGACGCGGCCACCGCCATGGGCCATCGGCTGAACCTGTTCCAGCGCCGCATGCTGGAGATCGCGAAATCGCTGGTCGGCGCGCCCAAGCTGCTGCTGCTCGACGAGCCCGGCGCGGGCCTCACCGAGCAGGAGGCCGGCGCACTGCGCCGCGTGATCGGCTCGGTGCATGCCTTCTGCGGCGCGCAGGTGCTGCTGATCGACCACGACGTCGACCTGATCGCGGCCACCTGCACGCAGACGCTGGTGCTCGACTTCGGCCGCCGCCTCGCCCTCGGGCCGACGCGCGCGGTGCTCGACGACCCGGCCGTGCGCAAGGCCTACCTGGGGACGGAATGACATGCTGAGCATCCATGATCTGCGCCTGCAGCGCGGCGGCAAGGCCGTGTTGCATGGCATCGACCTGCAGGTGCCGCCGGGCGAGGTGACCGCGCTGCTCGGTGTCAACGGCGCGGGCAAGTCGAGCACGGTGATGGCCATCGCCGGCGTGCTGCCGCTCGCCGGCGGGCGCATCGAGGTCGAAGGCCATGCGCTGCACGGTCTGCGGCCCGAGCGGGTGCGCGCGCTGGGCGTGGCGGTGGTGCCGGAAGGGCATCGCGTGCTCGGTGAGCTGTCGGTGCTCGACAACTTGCGCGCCGCAGCCACGGCGCTGCCGGCGGCCCGCGTGGCGGAGGCGGTCGAGCAGGTGCTTGCCGTGTTTCCCGAACTGCGCGTGAAGCTCGCGCTGCCTGCACGGTCGCTCTCGGGCGGCCAGAAGCAGATGGTTTGCGTCGCGCAGGCGCTGATCGGCAAGCCGCGCTACCTGGCGATCGACGAACTCTCGCTGGGACTCGCGCCCACCGTGGTCAAGCGATTGGTGGAGGTGGTCCAGCAGGTCGCGCGCGAGGGCGTCGGTGTGCTGCTGATCGAACAGTTCACGACCGTGGCGCTGGCGGTCTCCAGCCGCGCCTATGTGCTGGAGCGCGGGCGGATGGCGTTCGCGGGATCGTCGGAAGAACTGCGCAGTCGGCCGGAGATCCTGCACAGCAGCTACCTCGCGGCGGCCTGACCCGGCGCCGGTCAGGTCAGTGCGTCAGCCTTGCCGAGGCGCTGGCCCGCTCGGCCTCGCGCCGCTGGAACTCGCGCGGCGACATTTCGTACTGCGCCTTGAACGCGCGGCAGAAATGCGCGCTGCTGTTGAAGCCCCAGGCGAAGGCGATCTCGGACACCGAGATGCGGCGCCCGGCCGCATTGCGCAGCGCCTCGCTGCAGCGTTCGAGCCGCATCTGCCAGATGAAGCGGTCCAGCGTCTGGTCTTCGTCCTCGAACACGCGGTGCAGATAGCGCTTGGAGCAGCGCAGCTGCTGCGCGATGAGGTCCAGCGACAGCGCGGGGTCCGCCAGATGCGCATGCACGAACTGCTTGACGCGGGCCTTCAGCACGCCGGGGATCGGGTGCGCGCCTAACTGCTCGTCCGAGTGCGTGGCAAGCGTCGATGCAAGCAGGCTCAGCACGGTGTCGCTGACCGAGCGGCCGACCGCGTCGGGCAGCGATGGCAACTGATCGGCCAGCGAGGTAAGGAACGACCCCAACACCGCATAGAGCCCGCGCATTCCCGGCGTATGCGCCTCGCAGGTGTGCAGGTCGGGGATCTTCATGCCCTTGAACTGCTGCCGCGGGATCGTGATGGCCAAGAGGCGCGAGCGCTCGGGGTTGGTGATCGCATAGGGCACGCGCGGGTCGTAGAGGCTCCAGTCGCCGGGGTGCAGGTGAAACTCGCGGTCGCGCTGCGAGATGTGGCCGTGACCGCCGAGCTGCAGCACCAGCTTGTAGTGGTCGTCCAGCACGATCTCCTGGCGCGCGTCGGGCCGCGCCACGCGGTGCGAGGGGGCTTCGATCATGTACATGCCCAGAGGCCCCAGCGTGTAGGCGTCCATGCGCGCGTCGAAGGTGCCTGCATCGAGGCACTGCACGCGCAGCGCGCCGAAGTACGACTCGCTGATCCGGCCCCAGCAAGCCTGGCGGTCCTCGGGGTGTTCGAGCAGCGTGCTGAAGTGGTTTGCGTTCATGCCGTGATGTCTCTCTTTGGGGGGCGCCGAAAGCGCTTCCGCAGGATAGGCATGCAACGGCGGGCGATCATCGGTGTTTCCACCCGGGATGGCGGTGCCCGTGCGTTCCCGGTCTACACGCTGTGCGCGTTGGGTCAACGCAGGGGCTGCCGCCGAAAAAACGCCAGTTCCCGGCCGCGCAGGGCTACACCGCCGGCACGCGCCCCACGTCGGCCTGACTCGCCTTGCGCCGGTACAGCACCAGCGTGGCCACCAAACCGCAGATGGCGGCCGCCGTCATCCACAACCCCGGCGCGCCCTTGTCGCCGGTCATCTCGATCAGCCCGGTGGCAATGGCCGGCGTGAAGCCGCCGAACAGGGCGGTGGCCAGGCTGTAGGCCAGCGAGAAGCCCGCGGTGCGCACGTTCACCGGCATCACCTCGGTCAGCGCCACCACCATCGCGCCGTTGTAGCTCGCGTACAGAAACGACAGCCACAGCTCCACTTCGAGCATGCGCACGAAGCTGGGCGCGCCCACCAGCCACTTGAGCGACGGGTAGGCGGTGAGGATGGTCAGCACGGTGAACAGAATCAGCAGCGGCTTGCGTCCCACGCGGTCCGACAGCGCGCCCATGATCGGCAGCCAGATGAAGTTGGAGACCGCCACGCACAGCGTGACGATCAGGGCGTCGGTGGTGCTCAGGTGCAGCACCGATTTGCCGAAGGTGGGCGTGTACACGGTGATCAGGTAGAACGACACGGTGGTCATCGACACCAGCATCATCCCGGCCACCACCAGGCCCCAGTTGGCCACCATCGAGCGGAAGATTTCGCGCGCGTCCGGGCGGTGCTTGCGCGCCATGAACTCCTCGGTCTCCTGCAGCGAGCGGCGAATGATGAACAGCACCGGCACGATGAGGCAGCCCACGAAGAACGGCACGCGCCAGTAGAAGTCGCCGATTTCCTGCGAGGTGAAGGTCACGTTGAGCCAGTAGCCCAGCGCGGCCGCCACCACGATGGCCACCTGCTGGCTGGCCGACTGCCAGCTCACGTAGAAGCCCTTGTGGCCCGGCGTGGCCATCTCCGACAGGTAGACCGACACGCCGCCCAGCTCCACGCCGGCCGAGAAGCCCTGCAGCAGCCGCCCGGTGAGCACCAGCAGCGGCGCGGCCAGCCCGATGGTGGCGTACGAAGGCACGCAGGCAATCAGCAGCGTGCCCACGGCCATCAGCGCGAGCGTGACGATCAGGCCCTTGCGCCGGCCCACGCGGTCCACATAGGCGCCCAGGAAAATCGCGCCCAGCGGACGCATCAGAAAGCCCGCGCCGAAGGTCATGAAGGTGAGCATCAGCGAGGCGAATTCGTTGCCCGCGGGGAAGAACGCCTTGGAGATCTGCGTGGCGTAGAAGCCGAACAGGAAGAAGTCGAACATCTCCATGAAGTTGCCGCCTGTCACGCGCAGGACGGTGGCGACTTTGGAGGACTCCTTGGACGAAACCTTGGGTAAAACGTTGGATGAAGTGCCCATGCCGGATGCGGCGTGGCCGGGCGCGCCTTGCGGCGCTGTGGAAGGCGCGGTGCCCATGTTTTTGTCCCCTGTGGCGTTTGTGGTCGCCAAGGGTAGGCCGGGCTTCCCGACCGCTGCCTGACTGCGCCGGTCAGGTAGCTGTCACGCCTTGTTCAGGGCGCTGATTCTTCGCCGCGCTCAGGCCTTCTGTTCAGGCCTTCTGTTCAGGTCGTGTGCTCAGGTCTTGTATTTGATCGAGCAGCCGTAAGGCCGCGTGCTGGCCGCCGACACCGGCTTGCCGCCGAAGGCCTCGCCCAGCGCCTGGTTGACGTAGTTGGTCGCGGTCTTGATGTCGTCCACCCGCGCCGACGCAATGCTGTCGATGCCGCCCGCATACACCAGCGTGCCCTTGGGGTCGATGATGAAGATGTGCGGCGTGGTGCGCGCGCCGTAGACCTGGCCGATGACGCCGTCTTCGTCCATCAGCACGGCGGTGGGCGCGGCCTTTTGCGACTTCATCCAGGCGTCGAGCGCGTCGGCCTTCAGGTAGTCGGTGGCGGCGCGCTCGGTGGAGTTGATGGCCAGCCACACCACGCCCTTGTCGGTGGCGGCCTTCTGGGTGGCGGGCATGTTGCCGCTGCCGTAGTGCTTGCGCACGAAGGGGCAGCCGGGGTTGGTCCACTCGAGCACCACGAACTTGCCCGCGAAATCGGACAGCTTGTGCTTGGCGCCGGTGGTGTCCACGGCCACGAAGTCGGGCGCCTGCTGACCCACCGCGGGGGCGGCGGCGGCATTGGTGCCCATCAAGAAGGTGGCGCCCAGCGCCACGGCGGCGGCGACGACAGCGCGGCGGGAAGCCCGGCTCAGGGCGGCGCGCGCTTGGCGCGCGGCACGCAGGGAACGCGAGTCGGCGGTGGGCGAAAGAGACATGGCCAGCTTGAACTCCAAAAGAAAAATTCCAAACAACAACTGCAGCTTAGAACGGTTTCTTCAAGTGCCTGTGACAACCCATGTCACCTGGGTGGTCAAAGCGCGGCGAGCGCGGCGCGGACTTCGTCCTTGCCCAGAATTTCCGTCAGCACCACGGGCGGCTTGCCCGGCGCCTGCAGCACGTACACCGGCACGCCGCTGCGGCCCAGCGCGGTGAGCGCGGCGGTGATGGCCGGGTCGCGGCGGGTCCAGTCGGCGCGCAGCATGGCGACCTTCTTGGCGTCGAAGTCGGCCAGCACCTGCGTGTCTGACAGGGTGCTCTTCTTGTTGTACTGGCAGGTCACGCACCAGGCGGCGGTGAAGTCGATGAACACCGGCTGCCCCGCGCCCGAGAGCTCGGCCACGCGCTCGGCCGACCACGGCTGCCAGCGCTGGCCGGCCGTGCCCTGGCTTGCGGCGGAGGCCAGTTGCGCCGGCTCCACCACTTGCAGCACATTGCGCCCGATGGCCGCGGTCAGCACGGCGGTGAAGGCGATCAGCAGGCCGGCAATCACCATGCGCGTGCGCCCGCGCAGCGTGAGCGCCCAGACGATGGCGGCCAGGCACACCAGCAGCGCCAGCAGCGTGCCCGCGCCGTCGATGCCGCTTTGCTGGCCCAGCACCCACACCAGCCAGGCCACGGTGGCGAACATGGGGAACGCCAGCAGGCGGCGCAGCGTGTGCATCCACGGGCCGGGCTTGGGCAACAGCCGCGCGATGGCGGGCACGAAGCCGGCCACCAGGTAGGGCAGCGCCAGCCCGAAGCCCAGCGCCGCGAACAGCAGCAGCGCCTGCACCGGCGGCAGGCCGATGGCAAAGCCCAGCGACACGCCCATGAACGGCGCGGTGCACGGAGAGGCGATCACCACCGCCAGCACACCCGAGAGAAAGTCGTTGGCCAGCGGATGCTTGGCCTGCGCGCTGCACACCGACGACGGCGCCGCGCGGCCGAACTCGAACACGCCCACCAGGTTCAGCCCGATCAGCGTGAACAGCCCCGCCAGCGCCGCCACCACGCCCGGCGACTGCAACTGAAAGCCCCAGCCCAGACCGGCGCCGGCCGCGCGCAGCGCCAGCATGGCGCCGCCCAGCGCAAGAAACGACAGCATCACGCCGCCCGTGTAGGCCAGGCCCGCCTTGCGGTGCGCGCTGTCGTTGCCCGCCTGCCGCGCGAAGCCCAGCACCTTGATGGCAAGGATCGGGAACACGCAAGGCATCAGGTTGAGCAGCAGGCCACCGAGCATGGCGCCGAACAGGGCGGCCAGGAAGGTGGTGGAGGAGGGGGCGGGAAGGTCGGTCGATGACGCGGCAGCGGTGGTGGCCCCAGTGGCCCCGGTGGCATTTGCCGCGTTGGTGGCCAGTGCGGCCTGCAGCGCCGGCGACACCCCGGCGCGCGGCGCGGTGGTGGGCCAGGTGCCCGACACCGGCGGCTCGGCACGCCAGGCGATCGGCTGGCCGGCCTGCCGGTCGGCTTCGGCCAGCGCCACCACCACCGGCAGCGTGGCGGGGCTTTCGCTGCGCTGATCGGCCAGCGGGATCGAGGCGGTCCACACGCCGTGGTCCCAGGCCTGGGTCCAGTCCTTGCCGGAAACGGCCGCGGTGCGGATCACCTCGGGGGTCTCGGGGAAGAAGCCCAGCGTCTTGCCCTGCACGGCGGCGGGCAGGCCTTCGAGGCGCACCTTCAGCATCTGTCCGTCGACCTGCACGGTGCCGGGCTTGGCCAGCGGCTGGGGTTGGGCGGCGGCGGCGGTGTCGAAGTCGGCCTTGTGCAGCGCGGTCGAGCCCTGCAGCGGCAGCGACAAAGAGAAGGTGCCTTCTTCCGGAATGCACTCCTTGCGGCAAACCAGCCAGGAGGCTTTCAGTTGAATGTCCATCGCCGGTGTGCCGCCCAGCGAGACGGGCGGCTTGTACAGCGTGGACACCTCCAGCGGCACCGGCAGCAGCACCGTGTTCTCGTAGCCGTAATTGGCCAGCGTGCCGACCGCGATCTTCTCGGGCACCGGCCAGGCGATTTCGCCGGTGGACACGCCGGGCGGCAGGGTCCAGGTCATTTCGGTGGGCAGGCCCGAATCGCCGGCGTTCTTCCAGTAGGTGTGCCACTCGGGCTGGTGGGTGATCTGCAGGCCGACCCACACCGGGGCGCCAGGCGTCACGCCGTCGGGCGCGTGCGCAATGAGCTCGGCGCGCACATGGGGGGTGGTGACCACGGCGCCCGGCCTGGATGCCATGGGCGAACTCGCCGAGGTCGATTGCGCGGCAGCCGGCATGCAGGCTGCCGCGGTTGCTATCAGAAGCGTAGCGAATTGGATGCGCGAAAAGATCATGCCGTCAGTCGGAGCATTCGAGGGGGGCTAAGTTCCAGGATGTGCCGGAATGTTTCAGGCAGCGGTGCCGGCCACCGGTGCCCAGCCGAGCACCACGCGCCGGCTGTTGGCGCTCTTCTTTTCTATCTTGGTGACCACCATCGCGCCAATCTCCGACGTATTCGCAACATGCGTGCCGCCGCAGGGCTGAAAGTCGATCTGCGCCTCGCCTTCGCCGCCGATGCGAATGGTGCGCACCGTGCCCGTGCCGCGCGGCGGTTGCACGCTCATGCTCTTGACCAGCGCCGGGTTGGCGTCCAGCTCCTCGTCGGTGATGGCCCCCACGGTCAGCGGATGGGCCGCTTCCACCAGCCGGGCCAGCCCTGCGGTGAGCGCTTCCTTGTCCAGCGGGTCGGTCATGTGGAAGTCGAGCCGCGCGTACTCGGGTGTGATGGAGCAGCCGTTCACCGGTTGCGGCACCAGGTGGCACAGCAGATGGGTGGCGGTGTGAAAGCGCATGAGCCGGTGGCGGCGCTCCCAGTCGAGGCGGGCGGTGACGGCGTCACCGGGCTTCAGGGCGGCCAGCAGTTCGGCCTGGCCGGGCGCGGGCACGTGCACGAATTCGTTGGTCGGCAGGCCTTCTTCGTTCCTGGCCTTGCGGGTGTCTGCAATGGCCAGTTCGCGGCCGTCGGCCAGGGCCAGCACGCCGCTGTCTCCCGCCTGCCCGCCGCCCAGCGGGTAGAACACCGTGCGGTCCAGCACCACGCCGGTCTCGTCGATGCGCACGATGCGGGCGTCGCAGGTGCGCAGATAGGCGTCGGCACGGAACAGGTCGTCGGTCATCCGGCGATGGTAGCGGCGATGCGCGAATGCGGTGCGCCCACGCCAGAAAGCGCCCACGACCGACAGCCCCGGGCCTGTGCCGAGGGTGAAGATGGCGCCGCATCGCGGCACCCGGCCGCGCAAGGACCCCCGCATGAAAGCACCGCAGCAAGCCCTCACCCGCATCGCTCTCCCTTGGCAGACACCGGCCGTGGCCGTGGCCGTCGCGCTGCTCGTCGCCGGCTGCGGCGAGGCCGCCAAGCTGACCCCCGAAGCCACCACCGGCCCGCGTCCGCAGCTGGCCGAGCCCCACAAGACCCTGATTCCCACCGTCAACGTGGCCCCCGCCATCGGCTGGACCGACACCGCCATGCCCACCCCCGCCGAAGGCCTGAAGGTGACGGCGCTGGCGCGCGGGCTGGACCATCCGCGCTGGGTCTACACCCTGCCCAACGGCGACATCCTGGTGGCCGAGAGCAACAAGCCGCCCAAGCCCGGCGGCAGCGCCACCGACGGCGGCGACGGCGTGGTGGCCAAGGTGCGCAACTGGGTCATGGGCAAGGTCATGGGCCGCGCGGGCGCCGGCGTGCCCAGCGCCAACCGCATCACCCTGCTGCGCGACGCCGACGGCGACGGCGTGGCCGAGCTGAAGCAGGTGTTCATGACCAACCTGATGTCGCCCTACGGCATGGCGCTGGTGGGCAACGAGCTCTTCATCGCCAACGCCGACGCACTGGTGAAGGTGCCGTACACCGAGGGCCAGACCACCGTCAGCGCCAACCCCACGCTGGTGACGCAGCTGCCCGCGGGCATCAACCACCACTGGACCAAGAACGTCATCGCCAACGAAGACGGCAGCAAGCTCTACGTGACGGTGGGCTCCAACAGCAACATCGGCGAGAACGGCCTGGCCGCCGAAGAAGGCCGCGCCGCCATCTGGGAGGTCGACACCAAGAGCGGCGAGAAGCGCCTGTTCGCCAGTGGCCTGCGCAACCCCAACGGCATGGGCTGGGACCCGGACACCAAGGCCCTGTGGACCGTGGTGAACGAGCGCGACGAAATCGGCAGCGACCTGGTGCCCGACTACCTCACCTCGGTGAAAGACGGCGCCTTCTACGGCTGGCCGTGGACCTACTACGGCGGCATCGTCGATGCGCGCGTCACGCCGCAGAACCCCGAAATGGCGGCCAAGGCCATCGCGCCCGACTACGCCCTGGGCTCGCATGTCGCACCCTTGGGCATGGCCTTCTCCAATGCACGCGGCATGCCGCCCGAATTCGCCAGCGGCGTCTTCGTGGGCGAGCACGGCTCGTGGAACCGCAAGCCCAAGTCGGGCTACAAGGTGGTGTTCGTGCCCTTCATCGGCGGCAAGCCCAGCGGGCCGCCGGTCGACATCCTGACCGGCTTCCTCACCGCCGACGAAAAGGCCCAGGGCCGGCCGGTGGGTGTGACGCTCGACAAGAGCGGCGCGCTGCTGGTGGCCGACGACGTGGGCAATGCGGTGTGGCGGGTGTCGAAGGCTGCGCGCAACTAGCCCGGCCTGGGGGTGACGGGCTGGGCCACGGCCAGGGCCGAGGCTGGCGTCAGGACCTCAGGGCATGGCAGCCGTCGGCGGCACCACCATCGCCAGCCCCTCGGGATTGCGCGGGTCCGACACCGGCACCGGCGCATTGCCCACGACCTGAATCGCCTGAATGTTCTGCCCCCCGCCCAGGCCGTCCTGCATCGTCCAGCCCCGTGCGCGCAGGTTGTCCGCCGTGGCGGCCGGGAAGCGTTCGGCCTCGTAGTAGATGACGTTGTCGGGCAGCAACTGATGGTGAAAACGCGGCTGAGCCTGGGCCTGCTCCAGCGGCAGCTTGTAGTCGAGCACGTCGACCAGCACCTGGTACACGGCCGTGAAGATGCGCGAGCCGCCGGGCGTGCCCAGCACCAGTGCCACCTTGCCGTCCTTCACCGCGATGGTCGGGCTCATCGACGATAGCGGCCGCTTGTTGGGCTGGACCGAGTTCACGTCGCCGCCGACCACACCGAACTGGTTCGGCACGCCGGGCTTGGCGGAGAAGTCGTCCATCTCGTTGTTCAACAGGAATCCTGCGCCTTCCACCACGATGCCGCTGCCGTAATAGCCGTTCAGCGTGTAGGTGACGGCCAGTGCGTTGCCCCATTTGTCGACGACCGAGTAGTGCGTGGTCTGGGGCTTCTCGCGCGTGCTCAAGGGCGGCACGGGGTCGGTGCCCAGGCCCGGCTTCACGTTGGCCAGCGGCGTCGGCGTATCGGGGTTGACCTCGGCCGCGCGGCGCTTCAGATAGTCGCTCGACAGCAGTTGGGCCATCGGCACCTTGTAGAAGTCGGCGTCGCCCAGGTATTGCGCACGGTCCGCGAAGACGCGCTTTTCCATTTCCGCGGTCAGGTGCACGTACTGCGCCGAATTGAGCGGCGCATCGGCGAACTGCGCCTCGAGGTCTTTCTTCATCGTGAGCAATTGCCCGATGCCGAAGCCGCCCGAGCTCGGCGGCGGCGCGGTGTAGACGGTGTGTCCGTTCCAGTTGATGGTGACCGGATCGCGCCACACGGCCTGGTAGTTTTTCAGGTCGTCCTTGGTGATCAGGCCGCCAGTGCGGCCCATCTCGGCCACCAGCAGGTCGGCCGTCTGGCCTGTGTAGAACTCGGTGCCGCCGTTGTCGGCAATGCGTTGCAGGGTACCGGCCAGTTCGGGCTGCTTGAAGAGCTGGCCCTTGATCATCTTTCCACCGAAGTAGTCGTTGAAGTTGGCCCGGCTGTGGGTCGTCGTCAACTCCGCCGTCGTGTACGCGACAAAGCCGTTCTTCGCGTAGGCGACGGCCGGCGCAAGAACCTGTGCCCAGGTGAGCTTGCCGAACTTGCGTTGCGCGGTCCACATGCCCGCTACCGAACCCGGCACGCCCGCGGCCAGAGAGCCGTCCAGGCTCAGGCCCGGAACGACGTCGCCGTTCTTGTCCAGGTACATGGTGGGCGTGGCTGCCGACGGCGCCTTCTCGCGAAAGTCGAGGAAGTAGGGCCTGCCGTCCATCCACAGCGTCATGAAGCCGCCGCCGCCCAGATTGCCGGCCTCCGGCAAGGTAACGGCCAGCGCGAAGGCCGTGGCCACGCCGGCATCGACCGCGTTGCCGCCCGCATCAAGAATCTGCTTGGCCGCCTGCGCGCCGAACTGGTCGGGCGATGCCACCGCACCCGCGCTCAGCGCCGTGGGCGTCGCGGCAGGCGGGGGAAAAACAAAGCCGCCATTCCCGCCATTCCCGCTGTTTCCGCCGTCCCCGCCGCCGCAAGCGCAAAGGCCCAATGTCGTGACCAATAAAATTGATCGGAATATTCTTCGCGATATCGCAGGTCCGGTAGGCAATTTAGTTCTCCTGGTTGTGTAGGTTGTCTGGCATGCTCGCCAATCCCGGGCGCAGCCGAGGCGGACTTTAGGGGTCGGTCATGCCACCGTCTAATGAAAAATTTTCGATTTAACTATTCCAAGGCCTCATGGAAACAAGAAAGCTGGAGCATTTCATCGAACTTGCAACAACCGGCTCTTTCAGTCGCGCCGCAGTCAATCTGCATTTGACCCAGTCCGCGCTGAGTAAAAGCATTCAGTCGCTCGAGGCGGAATTGGGCGTCCAATTGATAGAGCGCATGGGCCGCCGGTGCACGACAACGGCAGCGGGGACCGTCATGGTCGCACGCGCCCGCAGCCTATTGAACGAGGTCGACAACTTGGCAATTGCCGCCAGAGGGGAAGGCAGTATTGCCGGAACATTGCGTGTCGGCTTTGGTGCGGGCCCCGGTGCGTGCATGACCGCGGACCTTGTGACGCATTTCTTGCGCAATTATCCCGGCGTCAAATTGCTTCTCAGACGGGGCACGGCTCAATTTCTGATGAGCGCGCTGCGAGATCGATCCATCGATATTGTGTTGATCGACACCCGCTCCCTGGCACAGTCCGACGACCTGCTGGTGGAACAGATCGGAACGCTCGATGGCGGAATAATTTGCCGGTCGGAACATCCGCTTGCATTGCGTCCGAGCGTGACATTTCAGGACGTTCTGCAGTTTCCGATATTGTGCACGTCCATTTCGGACGAAGCGGAAAGAAGCACGCGCGAGCATTTCGGCCTTCTTCAGGATATTCGAATTTCGACGATGGTCGAGTCGGAAGAGTTGGAGCCCCTCGTCTCCGTCGCCATTCATTCCGACGCTGTATTTTTCGCCGTGAAGGCAGTGGCCAGGGAGCACATTGCTGCCGGACGGTTGAAGGTTGTTTCGGTTGAAAATCCAATGAAATTCTCGATTCCTGTTTCAATGGTCAGGCTTGCCAGCAAGGGTGAATCGAAATTGATTGGAACGGTCAAGGAATTTGCATTGGAATGGTTCAGGACTGCCAATGACGAATTGCATTAGCCGGGGCGTGACAATATTCCTGAAATTGATGCTGAAAGGCGCCTTGGCAGGCTTGACGCTGCAATCTTCTGCCGAAATTCTTGCCGTCCGTATCGGATTGGTGGCACCGATGAGCGGGCCGCTGGCGGCGACAGGGCAGGTGAATGAACAAGGCGCGCGGCTTGCCATCGACGAGCTCAATTCGAAAAAAATCAAACTGGGTTCATTCGATGCGAAATTCGAGTTGCTGGCCGAAGACGATGCTGGCGACCCCCGGCAAGGTGCCATTGCCGCGCACAAACTGGTCGATTCCCGCATTCACGGCATCGTGGGCCACCAGACTTCAGGCTCCACACTTCCTGCTTCACGCGTGTACGGCGATGCGGGAATTCCTCAGATTTCTCCTTTTACGACGAGTCCAAAATACACCCGCCAGGGGTTCAAGACCGCATTTCGTCTGATGCCCGATGACGCCGTATTGGGAAAAGCGCTTGCAAATTACGCCGTCAAGACGCTGGGCATACTGAAATTTTCGGTAATCGACGATCGGACCGCCTACGGCCATGGAATTGCCGAGGAGTTTTCAAAAGCGGTGTTGTTGGCGGGCGGCACCCTTGTCGTGCATGAATATGTCAACGACAAATCCACCGACTTCAGCATCGTCCTCACGGCCGTGCGAGCAAGGCAGCCGGACGCGATATTTTTCGGCGGAATGTACGCCGTCGCGGGGCCGATGCTCCGGCAAATGAAGCAATTGGGAATGACGATGAAAATGCTCGGCGGCGATGGCATTTGCGATGATGAGCTTTTAAAACTTGCCGGGCCAACCGTTGGTGACGATCAGGTGCATTGCGTGGGCCCCGCCGGCCTGGAAAGCGATCGAATCCAGAGGTTCGAACAGGCTTTTCGAAAACGATTCGGATCGGACGCGCAGAACATTTCTGCATATTCGTACGATGCGGTAAACCTGATGGCAGACGCCATGAAACGAGCCCATTCTGCGGAGCCGGAAAAATACCTTCCTTTCCTGGCCGCAACGCGCGATTACGCAGGCGTGACCGGCAATATTTCTTTCGACCAGAACGGAGATCTGCTGCGGCCGAAAATTTCACTCTATACGTTCAGACAGTCCCGTCGAATACTTGTGACGACTTTGCAAGCGCGGTGAGGTGCATGCGTCAGATTTTTTTCTTTTATTCCGTCAAGGAATAGCGAAGTCGAAAATCTTTCATTGGACCGGTTTTGAATCGAGCCCTACAGTCGGTGAGCTTCGGAATGCATGCATGCAGCTGAAACTCCGCAATCTGTTTTTCGTTTCAAATTCAATGACCCAATCTGAAAATCTTCTGACCCGTATCTACGCAACGCCCGAGTCGGCCAGAATTCCCGGGGTGCCAGACGGCGTGATCGTGGAAAAAGGGCGGCAAGTCTATCTGTCGGGACATGTTCCGATGAACGACGATGGAAAAATCCTGCCGCCGGATTTTCGCGTTCAAGTGAATCAGGTGTTCGAGAATTTGAAGCGCACGATGGCCCATGCGGGCATTGAATCCCGCAATCTGATTCGAATTTCCATCTATGTGTGCGATCTCAAGCCGGAGCATCTTGCAATGATTCGCGATGCTCGCAGCTTGATCATCGATCCTGCAAATCCACCGGCGAGCACGCTCATAGGCGTGGATTCGCTTTTCAATCCTGATGTGAGGTTCGAAGTGGATCTGGTCGCAGTTCTTCCCGACGCAAATTAAGAAGAGTGTTTCGCAAGCACTTCAAGCATTGATGGCCAGCCGCACCGAGAGGCCGCCGCTCCGCGCTTGGGCCGAGTCTTTGTCCGTGATGGGCATTCACTCGGAGGCGCCGCGCGGGGCCCGCCACGCCTTGCGGCCGATGCGATAGAGCCGGTGCGCGCGCAGCGCGTGGCCTTCGGGCACGGCAGGGTGGTCGAACGCGCCGGCCGCATCCTCGTGCATGCCCAGGCGTTCCATCACGGCCGCCGAACGCAGGTTGCCGACCGCGGTAAACGCCACGATCTCCTCGAACCCGAGCCGATCGAAGCCGACCTGCAATGCGCCGCGTGCCGCTTCGGTCGCGAAGCCCTGGCCCCAGGCTTGGCGGGCCAGGCGCCAGCCGATCTCCACGCACGGTGAAAACGGCAGCGCGGCCAGCGGTGCGTTCAGCCCGGTGAACCCGATGAATTCCCCCGACGCCTTGTGCTCGACGGCCCAGAAGCCCCATCCGTTCTTCGCGATGAGCGCCCTGGCCCGGTCGGCGGACGCGTCGCTGTCGGCGCGCGTCGGCAAAGGCAACAGGAATTGCATCACCAGAGGGTCCGCCGCCATCGCCGCGAAAGCGGCGTAATCGCTCTCGCGCCACTGCCGCAGTAGCAGGCGCGGGGTGTCGAATTCGATGATGCCGGTGGGTGTGCTGTCGTCGGTCATGCGACCGATTGTGCTCAGAACCCCGCCAGCACCACCTTGCCCTGGGCCTTGCCGCTTTCGATGAGCGCATGCGCCTTTTTCAGGTTCGCGGCGTTGATGGTGCCGAAGCTCGCATTCGCCGTCGTGCGGATGCGCCCCGCGTCGACCAGCGCCGCCACTTCGGCCAGCAGCGCGCCCTGCTCGGCCATGTCGGGCGTCTCGAAGCGCGAGCGCGCGAACATCATTTCCCAGTGCAGCGACAGGCTCTTGGTCTTCAGCGGCATGGCGTCGAGCAGCTTCATGTCGTCGATCACCGCCATCTGGCCCTGGGGCTTGAGGCTTTCGATGATCTGCGCGTAGTGCTGCTCGGTCTGCGTGAGGCTGGCGACCATGTCGACCTCCCCGATGCCGGCCGCCTTCAGCTCCGCCGCAAGCGGCTTCGAATGGTCGATGACCGCGTGCGCGCCCAGCGCCAGGCACCACTCGCGCGTTTCGGCGCGCGAGGCGGTCGCCACCACGCGCAGTTGTGTCAACTGGCGCGCCAGTTGAATCAGGATGGAGCCGACCCCGCCCGCGCCGCCGGTGATCAGCAGCGTGCGGCCTTCACCGCCGCCCTTGGGCACCTGCAGCCGGTCGAACAGCAGCTCGTAGGCGGTGATGGTGGTCAGCGGCAGCGCGGCGGCCTGCGCGTCGTCCAGGCTCTTGGGCGCGAGGGCGGCGATGCGCTCGTCCACCGCGTGCAGTTCCGAATTGGCACCGGGGCGAATGATCGAGCCCGCGTAGTACACGCGGTCGCCCACCTTGAAGTTCTTCACCTCGGCGCCGACGGCTTCGACGGTGCCCACCGCGTCCCAGCCCAGCACCTTGGCCTGGCCGGCCTCGGGCGCGGCGTTCTTGCGGACCTTGGTGTCCACCGGGTTGACCGACACCGCCTTCACCCGCACCAGCAGGTCGCGCGGGCCGGCCACGGGCGCTGGCAGTTCGATGTCCTGCAGCGATTCGGCGTTGTCGATGGGAAGGGGTTGGTAGTAGCCGACGGCTTTCATGGCGGGGTCCTTGGATGAAACGATGCCTCGACTGTAGGATTGCAATCGCTGATTGATAAGCGGGTATTTATCAGCAACATATTCAAATGAAAATTGAAAATACCTCCGATCTGCGGGTGCTGGTGCAGACGGCGCGCGGCGGCACGCTCACGGCCGCTGCCCATGCGCTGGGCATCACGCCGGCCGCCGCCAGCGCCACGCTCAAGCGGCTGGAGGCGCAACTGGGCGCCCGCCTGTTCGAGCGCTCCACCCGCGCCATGCGCCTCACGCCGCAGGGCCAGACGCTGCTGGACTACGCGGTGCGCGCCTTCGAGCTGCTGGACGAGGGCGAGTCGCTGGTCACGGCCGACCGCGGCGAGCTGGTCGGCACGCTGCGCGTGGCCGCGCCCTCGGACCTCACGCGCAGCACGCTGCTGCCCTGGTTCGACGAGTTCTTGGCGCTGCACGCCGGCGTGCAGCTGTCGCTGTCGGTCGGCGACCGGCCGCTGGACGTGATGCGCGACGAGGTCGACGTGGCGCTGCGCTACGGCACGCTGGCCGATTCGCGGCTGGTGGCGCGTCCCTTCGCGGTGACGAGCCCGCTGTTGACCGCGTCGCCCGAGTACCTGCGCCGTCATCCCGCGCCGAAGACGCCGCAGGACCTGGTGCACCACAACTGCCTGATCTTCAACCGCGGGGGGCGACGCCACCGCGTGTGGCGCTTTGCGCAGAACGGGCAGTGGACGGAGGTGCGGGTGAACGGCGATCGCAGCGTGGACGACGCCTCGCTGGCGCGGGAGTGGGCGGTGGCGGGGCATGGCGTGACGTTGAAGTCGGCGCTGGATGTGCGCAACGACATCAGCTCGGGGCGGCTGGTGCACCTCTTGGCCGATTGGCAGACCGAGCCTTATCCGTTGCATGCGCTGTTGCCCAGTGGGCGGTTCGTGCCTGCGCGGGTGAGGGCGTTTGTGGACTTCCTGGCGTTGAAGTTCGAGGCCTTGCTGGCGGCTGGTTGAGGCCGCTGGCCGGGACTCGCCCCGGCGGGCGACTCACTTTCTTTTGCTTCGCCAAAAGAAAGTAAGCAAAGAAAAGGCGACCCCACTGTCCGCGTCCCTCCGCTTCGCTGCGGGCAACCTGCGGTGCTCGCGTTTCGCGGGGTCTCGCCCAAACTCGCTGCGCTCAAACAAGGGCGAGCCCTGATCCGCGAAACGCTCCGCTCCTCGGCGCAGCCAGAGGGGCTTTGGCCCCCTCGGGCCATCGCTGCGCTCGGCCCTTTTGTTTTTCCGGGCCATCGCTGCGCTCGGCCTCGGGGATTTGGATTGGCTCCCTCTCCCTCTGGGAGAGGGCTGGGGTGAGGGCAGCAGCGCTCAAGCCCCCACCGCCGCCGCCAACCCCCGCATTCCTTCCCTCAGATCATCGGCGTCACCGCCCCATCCATCGCCACGATCGCCCCCGTCACATAGCTCGCCTTCGCCGACGCCAGAAACACCACCGTGTTCGCAATTTCCTCCGGCGTCGCGATGCGCCCCAGCGGCAGCCGCGCCGTGGCGCGCTTCAGCGCCTCGTCGGTGCCGATGCCCTGCAGCTTGGCGTCGGCCTTCATGCCTTCCTGCAGCCGCTCGGTCAGCGTGAGGCCCGGGTTCACCGCGTTCACGCGCACGCCCTGGCCCGCGTAGGCCGCGGCCATGCCGGCGCTCACCAGCATCAGCGCCGCGTTGGCCGCGCCGCCGGCCATGTGCACCGGGCTCGCGACCTTGCCGCCCTGGCCGATCACGTTGACGATGGCGCCGCGCCCGCGCGCGGCCATGCGCTTGACGACCGGGTCGATCATGTGGATGTAGGTGAAGTACTTCGCGTCCATCGCGTCGTGCCACGCGGCGGGTGTCAGGTCGGCGGGCGGGGTGCGGCGCGCGGCGCCGGCCGAGTTGACGAGCACGTCGAGCGGGCCGAAGGCCTGCTCGGCCGCATCGAGCGCGGCCACGGCGCCGGCCGGGTCCTTCAGGTCGGCCGCATGCAAAGACACGCGGCCCTCGGCCTGCGCGAACGCATCGACCAATGTCTTGCGGCCCTGCTGCAGATGGGCCATGTCGCGCGAGACGAGGCTCACGCGCGCGCCTTCGCGCAAGAAGCCCAGCGCGCAGGCCAGGCCGATGCCCTTGCTGCCGCCGGTGATGAGTACGTGCTGGTCCTGGAGCTGGAGGTCCATGAAAGAGTCCTTGCCTGGGTGAGTGAAATCAGCCGGCGATTGAAGCACCGGCGTGAAACCCCTGCACGGACGCGGCTGTGCGCCGCCGCCCCTCTCTGCTCAGCAGCGCCTCCGCAGCGCCTCAGCGGTGGCTCAGCGGTGGCTCAGCGCCGGCCCGCCGCGCGCTTCAGCGGCTCGGGTTCCAGCGCGCCGGGCGCGGTGTCGGTCGCGTCGCGCAGGTGGCCGTTGTTGTCGTGGTGCACCAGCAGTTGCTGCGTGCGCTGCCAGGTCGACAGGCGCGCGGGCGGCACTTCGATGTAGGCGGCCAGCGAGGCCAGCGACGACTCTTCTTCCTCCGGGCGTGCCTCGCGCGCCTGCTGGCGTCGGCGCCACGGCGCCATCACCAGCATCGACACGCCGATCACGCCGATCACCACCGCGTACAGGCCCAGCAGGTGCAGCACCTCGGGCTGCGAGCGCGCGCCCAGCACGTAAGGCCAGGCATACCAGAGAGCGCAGAACCAGATGGCGATGGTCACGGCCGGGCGCAGCACGCGCAGCCACAGAAACATGGCCATCGTGCGCTGCGGCGAGCGGCCGTTGCCGAAGGCGCGCAGCGAGATGCGCGCGGCGTCGATGATCGGCTCCTCACCGGCGGGCTGGCCCCACGAGCGGCGCCGGCTGGGCGGCGGCAGGTCGTAGCTGGCGTCGGGGGAACGGTGGGTTGCTTGGGACTCATGGGGCATTGGAAACTCCTCTGTCAGGGCTCGTCCACACCGCGCGTTTGCCGCGCCGGCGTATCAGGGCTTTGGGAAGGGCGATGACGGTGGTCGCCATCGTGATGGTCCAGAAAGCGATCGGGTACCAGATCGTTCCGGCGAAATAGCGCATCAGGTCGCGGTCGTAACGGCGATCGATCCACAGGCTCAGCAGCATCTGCAGGATGCAGGTCATGGCCAGCAGCGTGCCCTGCCAGTGCGGCAGCAGCGCGGAGTGCCACTGCGAGTCGACCGGCAGAAAGGGGCGCGCCAGGCTCACCACCACCACCGCCGCCATCGCATAGGCCCACACCACGCTGGTCATGTATTCCACGTAGATGAGCCACATGCGCCAGTGGCGCGGCTGCAGAATGCGCCCGGTGTTGCGCAGCATGGTCTGGATGCCGCCGATGGCCCAGCGCTGGCGCTGCTTCCACAGGCCGCGCAGGGTCTCGGGCATCAATATCCAGCACACCGCGCGCGGCTCGAAGCGCAGCTTCCAGCCCGCGAGCTGCAGCTTCCAGCTCATGTCGATGTCCTCGGTGAGCACGTCGGGGCTCCAGAAGCCCACGTCGATCACCGCGCGGCGGCGGAACATGGCAATCACGCCCGACACCGTGAACAGCGTGCCCACCAGCTGCTGCGAGCGCTTGATGAGGCCGATGATCGAAGAGAACTCGCCCACCTGCATGCGCCCCAGCAGCGTGGTGCGGGTGCGGATGCGCGGATTGCCGGTGACGGCGCCAATGCGCTCGGAGGCCAGCATGGGCTGCAGCATCCAGGCAATGGCGTCTTCGTCGATCAGCGCGTCGCCGTCGATGCCCAGAATGAACTCGCCCAGCGCCAGCTGGCAGGCGGTGTTCAGCCCCACCGCCTTGCCCTGGTTGCTGGCGTTGTGAATCACGCGCAGGCGGCCGTACTCCTTGGTCATTTCGTCGAGCAGCTCGCCGGTGCCGTCTGTGCTGCCGTCGTTCACGGCAATGACCTCGTAGTTCGGGTAGCGCGTGCGCATCAGCTGTTCGATCACCTCGCGCAGGTGCGGCGCCTCGTTGAAGCAGGGCACCACCACCGTCACCAGCGGCTGCGAGGGCAGCAGCGCGAGCGGGTTGGCGTCGGTGTCGCGCTTGCGCTCGAACACCCACGCGTGCGAGAGGCCGCCGGCCATCCACACATAGGCCATGAAGAAGGGGTAGTAGAAGACGAAGCCGAACAGCAGCGAAGGCAGCGTGTGCGCCAGAAAGTGGGTGGTGCTCATGGCGAGCGTTCTCCTTGTGCCGGCGCGGCGGGTTTCATGGACGGGGTGGACTGAGCGGGCTGAGCGGGTTGAACCGCCGGAGCGGCCTGCGGCGGTATCTCGGCGGCCGACTGCGTGCGCAGGGCGCGCGGCAGCAGCGTGCGCACCGAGATCGCGCGGCGCACCGTGTCCAGCGAGGGCTGGTTGTTCAAGAAGTCGTCGGGGTAGTAGCCCAGGTTGCGCACGCCGGCGCGCTGCAGCAGCGTCCACTGGCGCGTCAGTTCTTCGTCGGGCACGGGCTGGCCGGTGCGCCAGTCGCGCGCCTGCAGTTCGAACACCGTGCCGTCCAGGCCGCGCGGCGTGTCGGCCACGCGGCGCGCCAGGCGCGAGAGCCAGGCGTCGCCGTTGTTGCCCTGGCCGACTTCGCCTTCCATGCGCGGCATGGCCATCAGCGCCACGTAGTCGTAGGCGGCGAGCGAGGCTTCGTAGTTCTGCGCGAACCATTGCTCCGCGCCGGGTTCGAGCAGCGGGCGCGCGTACAGGTTGCGCGCGGTCTCCAGCACCGGGCGCCAGGCGCCGGTGCGCCGCGCGAGCTCTTGCGTGAACTCGATCAGGTAGCGCGTCTTCGCGCTGCTCCAGCGCGCCATCAGCTCGGGGTTGGCGCGGATGGCGGCCACGTCGCCCGGCAGGCCCCATTGCGCATAGGTGGCCAGCGCGGCGGGGCTCGCGTCTTCGTCGTCGGCCAGCGTGGCGTCGTCATGGAACAGCAGGCCTTCGAAGAAGGCGTGGCGGCCCAGGTCTTCGTAGATGTCGCCGACCAGCGCGCGCACGGCGGGGTCGAAGGGCGTGAGGCGGTGATAGCGGCCGTCCGGCATGGCGCCGCTCTGCGTGGTGACTGTGTGCGTGGCCAGCGGATCGGACGCGGGCAGCCGGAACGCCGTCACCGGCATCCAGGCGTAGACCTTCACGCCGGCGCGGCTGCGCAACTGCCAGGCCGCGCGGCTGAACAGGTCGGCGCGCATCGGCAGGTGGCGGTTGGGAAAGTACATGGCGTCGGCCACGCCGTCGCCGTCGGGGTCGGCGTAGGCCTGCAGGAACACCGCGCGCGGGCGCACGGCGGCCACGCGGTCGATCAGCATGGAGAGGTTGCGCTCCTGCTGGGCCGGGTCGGGGTCGTACACATAGTCCAGGTCCACGTGCATCACGCGGTTGACCGGGCGCACCTCGCCGCCCGTCGGGCTGCGCAGCAGGCGTGCGTACGTGGGCGCCTCGTTGTCGTAGGCCGCCAGCGCGCGGCGGATGCGCGTGAGCGGCACCGCGGCGGTGTTGGCGCCGTCGTCCAGCGTGAAGGTGATGGGCATGCCCGCGCGCTCGGAGGCCCGCAGCGCCGCCGCGTTGTAGGCGCCGTAGGGCCACACGGTGGACCGCACCTTGGCGCCGGTGCGCGCCTCGATGATCTCGCGGCTGCGGCGCAGGTCGGCCTCCACGCGCTGCGTGTAGGCGCTGTCGTCCTCGTAGCGTTGCGTGGCGGGGTCGTAGCGGTGCGTGGCGGCCGACGGCAGCAGGTTGCCCTGCGGGTTGGCCAGCACGCCGGTGTGCATCGCGTCGCTGTGGCTGGCGAACTCCACCAGGCCCGAGCGCGCCATCTCGGCGGCTTCGCTCCACAGCAGGAAGTTGTCGCGCGGCGCGGGTTTGTCGCCCCAGTGCACGAGCTGGCCCTGCGGCACGTCGAGCCAGCTGGTCACCAGCGCCATCAGCGCCGGGTAGTTGTAGCGCTTGAGCAGCGGAAACACCTTGGTGTAGGCGCTGCGGTAGCCGTCGTCGAAGGTCAGCAGCACCGGCTGGCTCGGCAGCGGCTTGCCGCCGGCGCGCGCGTCGACGATCTGCTGCAGGCTCACCGGGTGGTAGCCGCTGTGCTGCAGCCAGGCGAACACTTCGGCGAAGCTGCGCTCGTCCACGGCGGTTTCGTCGGGTGAATCTTCGAAGCTGGCGCGCACGTTGGTGCGCACGTCGTGGAAGGAGAGCACGCGAAAGGTCACGCCGTCGTCGGGGTCGGCGGGGGGCAGCGGCTGCGCGGCGGCGGGCAAGGCCAGCGCGAGCGCGCACGCCAGCAGCAGCCAGGCCAGGGCGGCGCGTGCCAAGGAGGGGAGGGAGGGCGGTGTCGTTCGCATCACTGCAGGGGCGTCGAAAGGTTCAGGAAGACGCCGCGCTGTCGTTCGCGCACGCCGTCGTAGGGATGGCTGGAAATGCTCACGCCATAGCGCAGCGTGAGCTTGGGACCCAGCTCCCAGCGGTGTTCGTAGCGCAGGCTCCACAGCGGGCCGCTGCCGAAGCCGGCCTGGCGGTAGCTGCCGCCGGTGAGTTCCACGGCCTGGAAGAACTCGCGGTCGTCGCGCTTCCAGTTGAGCCACTGCGCGCGCACGCCCAGCTGCACGCTGCTGTCGCTGGACGGGTTGAAGTACGGCGCGTCCACGGCGCGGCCGCGGCTGGTGTCGCCCGTGAGGTGCGTCTCCAGCTGAAAGCGCGGCGTGCTCACCCAGCGCTCGCGCCAGCCCAGCTCCAGGCCGTTGCGCACGTTGTTGTCGCTGAAGTCGAGCTGCTGCCATTTCAGGTCGAAGCGGCGCGACTCGTTCACCACGTAGCCCACGCTGGCGCCGGTTTCGCGCGCGCCGATGCCGGCCACGCGCGCCTTCCACGGCAGCTCCTTGCTGTCGCCGTCGTAGGTGGCCGACAGCCGCCAGGCGTCGCCGGCGCGGTAGTCCAGGCGCCCGGCCACGCTGTTCTGGTAAGGCCCGCCGTTGGCGTGCTGCAGCGCGCCTTCGGCCAGCCAGCGCCCGCGCTGCCAGCTCAGGCCCAGCCCGGCGCGCGCCCAGTTGGCGTTGCCGATGTCGGTGTTGCCGCGGCCCAGCGACTGGTCGTAGAACAGGCGCCATTCGTCGTTGATGAGGCCGGAGCTGAGCCGGCTGTCCACGCGCCATTCGCGGCTGGCCAGGGCGGAGCCGCCGCGCGATGCCTCGGCGTCCACCTCGAGCAGCGCGCCGGTGTTGGCGCGGCGGCGGCGTTCCATGTCGCGCACCTCCACGGTGTCGCCGGCGTCGGCCACCAGCGCTTCGGCGCGCTGGCGGGCCTGGGCGAATTCGCCGGCCTCGACCAGCGCATCGACATGGCCCACGCGCGCGGTGATGTCGTCGGGCTGGTCGGCCTCTTGTGCCTCGAAGCGCGCCACCGCGGCCTCGGGGTGCTCGCGCAGGCGCTCGGTGAGCGCCGCGCCGTAGGCGTAGCCCGCGTTCAGCGGCGCCTCGCGCGTGAGCACCGAGAAGGTCTGCTGCGCGAGCGCCGGGCGGTCGGTGTAGAGCTGCACCATGCCGCGCAGGCCGCTCACGTCGGTGTACTGCTCGTTGGGGCGGCCCGCCTCGGGCGTCAGGCGCATGCGGGCGGGCGTGGCCGCCTCGAGCCGCTGCAGCAGGGCATCGGCCTGCTCGAAGCGGCCGGTGTCCTGGTAGGCGTAGACCATGCCGAAGTACAGCGGGTCGGGCATGGGCAGGTCGGTGCCGCCCTTGGCCACGGCGGCTTCGTACAGCGGCACCGCCTCGTCCGAGCGGCGCTCCTGCGCATACGCGCGGGCCGCGGCGCCGAGGCCGTAGAACGGCAGGTCGGTGCCCGCGGCGCGCATGGTTTCGTACAGCGCGATGGCGTCGGCCGGGCGGCCGCGTTCCACCAGCGCCAGCAGGCGGTCGGACAGCAGCCGCACGCGCAGGGCGCGAAAGGCGTCGGCGTCGGCCGGCGTGGCCGTCAGCGCCGCGGCATCGGCGCGGGCCAGCGCGGCCTCTTGCGCGGCCAGCACACGGTCGAGCGCTTCCACGCGCTGCGGGCCCAGGCGCTGGTCGCGTTCCTGGATGGCCCAGCGCAGTTGCTGGCCCAGCGCGTCCTGCGCCAGGCCGGCAAGCGCCAGCGGCGAGAAGCTGCCCGGGTGGGCGCGCTCGGCCGCTTCGGCATCGGCGAAGGCGCTGGAGGCGGCGCCGCTGCCCGCGAGCAGAAAGTCGGCCTCGCGGCGCAGGTCGCGGCGCCCGGGGGCGAGCGCGGCGGCCTCGGTGTAGGCGGCCAGCGCCTGCAGCAGGTCGTTGTCGGCGCGCGCGATGTGGGCGCGCAGTTCGAGCAGCGCGACGCGGTCGCCGGTTTCTTGCGGTGCCCCCGCGGCCAGGGCGGTGTACAGCGTGCGGGCTCCGGCGATGTCGCCGGCGTCCAGCCGCCAGTAGGCCTCCTGGATGCGCGGCGCGCGGGCGTCGGGCTGGCGGCTGCGCCACTGGCGCACCGCGTCGCCCTGCAGCGCCAGGTCGTGCGTGCGCCGCGCGGCCACGGCCAGCGGACCCAGCGCGTAGTCGGCCAGGCCGGCCGGCGGCACCTGGCGGCCCAGCGCCACGGCTTCGGCGAACTGGCCGTCGCCGGTGGCCAGGGAGATCGCATCGGACGCCACGCGGCGGCGCTCGGCGTCGCCCAGCGGCGGTTGCGAGGCGAGCCAGCCCTTGAGCTGCTGCAGCGCCTGCGCCGCCGTGACGCGGCCCTCACGCCGGTCGACGATCAGCGCGTCGTGCCGTGCGGCGTCGTACGGGGTGCCGTAGAGGGCCGTCCCCGCGTCGGCAGGGGTGGCTGACACCGAAGGCGATGGCGCGCTGGCCGGCACCGCGACCGGCGACGGCTGCGCCATGGCCGACGACGTGCCGAAGGCCAAGACGCACACGATGGGGGGTAATCCTCGAGCGGCTTGCGCGAGGTGACGAGACAACGAATCCGCGATCGCCGACGGGCGACCGCACATGACCGTGCCTCCAGTTATTTTCTGGATGAACACTCTGCTCCCTTGGACCAAATCTTCCGGACGGCTATGAATTGCCGACTCGAAAAACCACGCTTATGTATCAAAAATAATACATAAGTTCTAAAAACTGAACCTGAGCTCAACTGTATGTAGAACAGTTAACAAAAGCAAACCAAAGTCCAAGGATTCAGTTGTATTTGTGAACTGGTTCCGTTTTTTGTCGTCGCCTACGTATCCTTTTGTGGGACAACCGGCGGCGGTGTTACCGCCTGAAACGCGGTGCGCGGCCACTAAGATCGGCCGATGAACGCTCCTTCGGCCCCCTCCACGCCTGGTGCAGTGCCTGGTGCAGTAGCTGGTGCACTGCCTCGCTTCTGGTCCCAGCTCACCACGCGCGATTTCGCCGGGCTCGACCCCGTCGCCACCGTGGCCGTGCTCCCGCTGGGCGCGACCGAGCAGCACGGGCCGCACCTGCCGCTGGGTGTGGACACCGTGCTGGCCGACGGCATCGTCGCGGCCGCGTTGCCTTTGTTGCCGGCCGACCTGCCGGTGCTGTTCTTGCCCACCCAGCAGATCGGCCTGAGCCCGGAGCACGCGCGTTTCGCGGGCACGCTCACCTTGTCGGCCGACACCCTCATTCGCCTGTGGAGCGACATCGGCGCGGGCGTGGCGCGGGCGGGCGTGAAGAAGCTGGTGCTGTTCAACGCCCACGGCGGGCATGTGGGCGCGATGGACATCGTGGCGCGCGAGCTGCGCGCGGCGCACGGTCTCATCGTCTACAGCGTGAGCTGGTTCAACCTGCCGCTGGGCGAGGCGGGCGCCCGGTTCAGCGCGCAGGAGCACCGCTTTGGCGTGCACGCGGGCGAGATCGAGACCTCGATGATGCTGGCCCTCACCCCGCGGCTGGTGCGCATGGAGGAGGCGAAGGACTTCCGTTCGACGTCGGAACAGCGCGCGGCCGACTACGCGATCCTGGGCAACGGCAAGAGCGCCAAGCTCGGCTGGGCGATGGAGGACTACAACGCACACGGTGCGGCGGGCAATGCAGCGGCGGCCACGGCGGAGGGCGGTCAGGCGGTGATCGATGCGGCTGCTGGGCAGTTGGCGTTGCTGCTGGCGGAGGTGTCTCGGCTGCCGCTGAGCACTGTCAATACGGGGCCGTTGCCTTAGGGGCGGTGTTTGCTGGCGCTGCTGTTCAGGGCGGCGCTCACGCCGACGGGGTGAGCGTTGTTTGCAGCCGCATGACGTATGTCCCTGGCTTGTATTTCTCCCTCCCCTCCCGGGGGAGGGCCGGGGTGGGGGCACGACTGCGTTCGCTCTTTCACGGCCTTGAATGCGGGAGCCGTTCAGGGCGCGCTCACGCCGACGGGGTACCTTGCTCCGCGAATGTCCCCCGGCCTGCGGCCTCCTCCTTTATTTCGCTGCGCAAGGCACCCCGTCGGCGTGAGCGTTTTCAGAGCGGTGGTTGATCAGCCGCACGCCGACAGTGGGTTGGTTGTTCAGAGCAGCCGTTGATCGGCGAGCACCCAGAGCGTGTCCAGGTGCAGGGCGCCGGGTGTTCCCGGAACCATTCGTGGGGCGCTCACGCCGACGGGGTGCCTTGCTCCGCGAATGTCCCCCGGCCTGCGGCCTCCTCCTTTATTTCGCTGCGCAAGGCACCCCATCGGCGTGAGCGTTTTCAGAGCGGTGGTTGATCAGCCGCACGCCGACAGTGGGTTGGTTGTTCAGAGCAGCCGTTGATCGGCGAGCACCCAGAGCGTGCCCCGTGCACAGGGCGTCGGGTACTCCCCGCAGCGAAATAAAGGAGGAGCGAAGCGGGGGACATTCGCGGAGGGGAGTACCCGACGCCCTGTGCACGCGCCCTGAACGACAGCCCGAATTCAGGCCACCGAACCCAGCACCCCAGCGAACATGTCCGAGTCCACATTGCCGCCAGTCACGCTGATCCCCACCGTCTTGCCACGCCAACGTTCCTGCTGCTGAAGCGCCGCGGCCAGAGCAGCGGCCCCAGCGCCTTCCGCCACGTTGTGCGTGTCGCTGAACAGAATGCGCATCGCCCGCGCAACCTCGTCGTCGGTCACAGTGACCACGTCGTCTGCTTCGCGCAGGATCACCTCCACAGACTCAGGCACCGGCGTGCGACACGCCATGCCGTCGGCCAACCGCGTGCTCACGGGTGACTCGACCGGCTTGCCCGCAAGAAAGGAATCCCGGTACGCCGTGGCGTGCGCGGAGACCACGCCGATCAGCTTCGTCGACACACCGCAATGCGCACGCGCCGCCGCAGCCGCGGCAAAGCCCGAACCCAAGCCGATGGGCACGAACAGCACATCGGGCGGCGCGCCCGACAGCGCCTCGAAAAACTCCACATACGCCGTCGACACCCCCCGCACCAACTCGCGGTGAAACGACGGCACCCGATGCAGCCCGTCGCGCAACGCCAGCACACCCGCGTGTTCGGAGGCCGCCTGGAAATCGTCGCCGTGCTCCACCAGCGTCACGCCCAACGCGCGCATCGCCGCATTCTTCTCGCTCGAATTGCCATGCGGCACCACGATGGTCGCGGCCAGACCATGGCGCCGCGTGGCGAAACCGACCGACTGGCCATGGTTGCCGCGCGTCGCGCTGACCGCGTGGCGCACCTCGGGCTGCTCGCGCGCCAGCGTCTCGAAGTAAGTCAGGCCGCCGCGGATCTTGAAGGCACCGGCCGGCGTGTGGTTCTCGTGCTTGGCCCACACCGTGGCGCCCAGGCGCTGCGCGAGCAACGGCCAGGCGTACTGCGGTGTCGGGGGCATGGCCGCATGCACCGTGTGCTGCGCGGCTTCGATTTCCTGGCGGGTGAATCGCATCGGGCGGGCCTTGCTTGTGTTGTTCTATTTGCGTTCGGTGAGCGCCACGCGCACGGCCAACGCCGCCAGCACGCTGCCCATGATGTAGCGCTGCGCGCGCAGCCAGCCGGCGCTTTGCGACAGCACCGCCGTGATGCGCGCGGCGCCCAGGATCACCACCGTGTTGACCAGCGCGCTGCTGGCCATCTGCGCCACGCCCAGCTGCACGCTCTGCAACAGCACCGAGCCGCGCTCCGGATGAATGAACTGCGGAAAGAACGACAGGTAGAACATGGCCACCTTCGGGTTCAGCAGGTTCGTGAGAAAGCCCATGCGAAACAGCTTGGCCGGCGGGTCGGCCGGCAGCGCGCGCGCCTCGAAGGGCGCATTGCCGCCGGGCCTGACCGCCTGCCACGCCAGCCACAGCAGGTAGGCCGCGCCGGCGAAGCGAATGGCATCGAACGCCACCGGCACGGCCAGCAGCAGCGCGGTGAGCCCGAGCGCGGCGGCGAACAGGTGCACCAGAAAAGCCATCAGCACGCCGCCCAGAGAAATCATTCCGGCGCGGCGGCCCTGGATCAGCGTGCGCGACACGCAATAGATCATGTTCGGCCCCGGCGTGAGCGCCAGCAGCAGCGACGCCAGGGCGAACCAGGCGAGGTCGGTGAGGCTCAGCATGGTCAGAGTCCTTTGGATTCGAGCGTGACGGGGCCGCGCGGCGTGTCCAGCACGGCCACCAGATTGGGCGGGCCGGCCTCGACCGGCATGCCGGTCATGCCCACGGCCGACAGCGCGGCGGCCAGCGCCGGTGCGCGCGGATGCGCGGCACGCAGCGCGCGAAGGGCCAGGCCTGACTGGGGCATGGCGTCGGTGGGGTGCACCGGCCCCCACTGAATGAGCGTGGGCAGCGCGCCGTAGAACAGGCGCTGGCCGTCGTCGCGCACCGTGATCTGCCATTCGAGCCGGCCCGCGGGCGTGTCGCGCGAGGCCTGTATCAACTGGCCGCGGTCGATGTGCGCATGCTCCTCGTGCGCCAGCGCATGCATGGCGGCCTGCGCGTCGGGCACGCGGGCCACGAAGTGAATCAGCCGCGGCCCGTGCTGCGCCAAGCCGGCCTGCAGCGCGCTGTCGTCCAGGTCGAACCAGCGGCGCGTGTGGGGGCGCGAGGGCAGCTTGCCCGGCTCGATGGCGATGATCTCCAGGTAGGCCGCCGCATAGGCGTCGCTGGCGATGTTCAGCAGCCGGTTGTGCGTGCCCATGAGCGGGTGCACGCCGCCGGGCCCGGGCGTCACGCCCAGGGTGGCTTCGCACCAGGCCACGCCTTCGTCGAGCGAGGCCGCGGCAATCACCAGATGGTCGAGCTGTGCGTGCATGGGCGGTGTGTTCCTTGGGTGCCTGGGCAAGTGGCTAGAGCGTGACGTGGCCGTCGACGCAGGTCACGGCGTCGCCGCCGACCCAGATCTTTCCGGCGGCGTCGCGCTCGATGTACACGCGCCCCGCGCGGCCCAGGCACTGGCCCTGCGCGGCCAGGTAGCGCTCGGGCATGTGGCCGTCGGCAATGAGCCATTCGGCCAGGCTCGCATTCAGGCTGCCGGTGACCGGGTCTTCCTGCACGCCGATGGGCTCGGCAAAGGCGCGCACCTCCAGGTCGATGCGTGCGCCGTCGTCATTGGGCGCGGCGGGCCGGTTGCCGAAGGCGCGCGCCTCGCGGTTGGAGCGGCCGATGAGCAGCGAGGTGTCGTGCGCCGCGGGCACGCCCGCCACGCCGGCCTTCACGCCCAGCTCTTTCAGCGCGCGGTGGTCGGGCTGCAGCGCCAGCACGGCGTCGGCATCGTTCACCAGCAGGCCGAACCAGACCGGGCCGTTGTCCAGCACCTGCGCTGCCACGATCTGCGTCGCCTTCAGGCCCAGCGCGCCGGCCACCTTGGCCAGCAGCGCGGGGCTGGGGGCGCTGCGCTTGAGCGGCGGCGCGGCAAAGGCCAGGCGGGTGCCTTCGCGCCGCAGCGGCACCAGGCCGGCGCCGCACTGCTGCACCACCTGGCCCGCGGCCTTGGGCTTGCCACCGGCTTCCAGCCACGCATGGCAGCTGCCGATGGTCGGGTGGCCGGCAAAGGGCAGCTCGCCGCCGGGCGTGAAGATGCGCACGCGGTAGTCGGCGGCGGGGTCGGTCGGCGGCAGCAGAAAGGTGGTTTCCGACAGGTTGGTCCACCGCGCAAAGCGCTGCATGGCCTCGTCGTCGAGGTTCTGGCCGTCGACGACCACCGCGAGCGGGTTGCCGTAGTAGGCGGTGGCGGTGAAGACGTCGACTTGCTTGAAGGGGCGGGATGTCATGGGGGTCATTCGAGAGGAAGGTCGAGCACGCCGCGCGTGCCCGGTCGGGAAAGCAGGTCGGCGTACCAGCGCTCGACGTGGGTCCAGGTGGGCCGGCGGTATTCGGCGCCCGGCAGGCCGAACCAGCGGTGCGCCTCGCAGCCCAGCGGAATGTCGGCCATGGTGAAGGCGTCGCCGCCCATGTAGGCGTGGCGGGCCAGGTGCGCGTCGAGCATGTCGAACAGCGCCTCGCTCGCGCGCACCGAGGCGTCGATGAGCGCCGGCTGGCGCTCCGACGGCGGCGTACGCACCCACTGGATGAACGCGTCGCGGCTCGCGCGGTTGAGCATGGTCTGCTGCCAGTCCATCCAGCGCTCGGCATGAAAGCGCGCGGGCAGGTCGCTGGGGTAGAAGTTGCCGTGCGAGTGCTTGGCGCACAGGTAGCGCACGATGACGTTCGACTCCCACAGCGTCACGCGCTCGGCGCCTTCGCCGTCGTCGATGGCGGGCACCATGGCGTTGGGGTTGAGCGCCAGGTACTCGGGCGTTTGCACCACGCCGAACCTGCCGCCGGCCTCGGTGCGCTGAAAGTCGAGCCCGAGCTCCTGCGCGCACCACACCACCTTGCGCACGTTGATCGAGCTGATGCGGCCCCAGATGTTCAGCATGGTCAGATTTCTTTCGTTGGTTTTTCGGTTCGGCAGCTCATTGCGCCATGACGCGCGCCGTGCCCGACACGCGCACCGAGCTGCCCGCCTCGGGCGCAATGTCGGCATGCAGCTTCGACAGCATGCCCATGTCTTCGCCCTGCACCACGTCGATGGCGCCGCCGTGCGGCCAGCCGATGTCGCGCAGGTAGCCGGCCAGCGCGGCCGTGGCGGCGCCGGTCGCGGGGTCTTCGTGCACGCCGCCCGACGCAAAGGGGTTGCGCGTGTGAAACCGCTGCGCGCTCTCCGCAAAGACCAGCACGATGGTCGTGAGCCCGGCACCGGCCATCAGCTGGCGGCCGGCCTCGAGCTCATAGTGCATCGCCGACAGCGCCGCGCGGGTCTTCAGGGCGAGCACCAGATGGTCGGCGCCCGCATGGGCGATGGCCGGTGGAATGCGCGGGTCCAGGTCGTCCGGCGTGTAGCCGAACAGGGTCAGCGCGGCGGACAGCAGCGCGGGCGATGCCGCCGCGCTGCGTGTGGGCGGCGACTGCAGCGCCGCCATCACCAGGCTGGCGTTGCGCCGGCCCTCCACGGTGATGCGCGCCTGGTTGAGCACCAGCGGGAACACGCCGTCGCCGTGCCGCAGGGCCAGCGCGGCGCCCAGCGCAATCGTCGCGTGGCCGCAGAAGGGCACCTCGGACTGCGGCGCAAAGTAGCGAACGCGCCAGCTGCCGCTGTCGCCCTCCGCCGGTGCGGCAAAGGCGGTTTCAGAGAAGCCCACTTCCGCGGCAATGGCCTGCATCCGTGCCGCGGGCGGCAGCGCATCGGCGATGACGACACCGGCGGGGTTGCCGCCCGTCTCGCCATCGGAGAAGGCGGCGATCTTCAGAACATTCATGCGACGACCTCTTCAGCGCGCGGTGGGACGGTCAAGGAACAGCAGGCGCACGGCCAGCCCGAGCATCACGGCGGCCAGCAGGCTGCTCTGCAACCTGGCGGCACCGGGCCGCGCCTGCAGCCAGCGGCCGATCTGCCCGCTGCACGCGCCCAGCAGCGTGTTGAACGCCAGCGCGGCCAGCGACAGCACCACGCCCAGTTGCACCAACTGAAGCGGCACGCTGCCGCGCGCCGGGTCGACGAACTGCGGCAGAAAGACCATGAAGAACAGCAGCGCCTTCGGGTTGACCAGGTTGTTCAGCAGCGACATGCGCACGATGCGTGCAAAGCCGGCCGGCCTGGCCTGTTGGCCCATGCGAAGGCCGCCGCCGTTGCGCAAGGCCTGCACCGCCAGCCACAGCAGGTACAGCGCGCCCGCCCAGCGCAGCACGTCGAACGACGCCGGCCAGGCGGCCACCAGCGCGGTGACGCCGGTGGCGGCAAACAGCGTGTGCACCAGGTCGGCCGCCGAGATGCCCAGCGCCGCCGCAAAGCCGCCGCGCGGGCCATGGGCCACGCCGTGCGACAGCACGAAGGCCATGTTCGGGCCCGGCGACAGGAACAGCGCCAGCACAGCGAGCAGAAAGAGCGAGAGCGTGGCAAGGCCGATCAAGGGAGGCTCCTCAAAGGATGAAGGTGTGCAGCGGCGTGGGGGTGCAGGCTCAGATCTGCGCCGCGGCCAAATGCCTGTCGCCCAGCAGCACCAGCTCTTCGCGCAGCGTTTGCGCCAGCGCGGCGATGGCGATGTCGATCTGCTCGACGCTGGCCGTCACGAAGGACAGGCGCAGCGTGCGCGGGTCGCCTTCACCGGCATAGAACGGCGCGCCGGGCACGAAGGCCACGTTGCGCTCCACCGCCTTGGGCAGCAGCGTGACGGTGTCCACGCCCTCGGGCAGCCGCGCCCACAGAAACATGCCGCCCTTGGGCGCGTTGAACTGCACGTCCAGCCCCTTCATTTCGCGCTTCAGCGCGGCGATCATCGCGTCGCGCTGGCTCTTGTACAGCGCGCGGATGGTGGGCACGTGGCGGTCCAGAAAGCCGTCTTTCATCACCGAGGACACCATGCGCTGCGTGAAGATCGGCGTGTGCAGGTCGACCGCCTGCTTGGCCTGCAGCAGCTTGGGGTAGATCGACTTGGGCGCCACCAGAAAGCCCAGGCGCAGGCCCGGGGCCAGCACCTTGGAGAACGAGCCCAGGTAGATCACGCCTTCGGGGTTGCGCGCGGCCAGCGGCAGCGGCGGGGCTTCGTCGAACCAGAGCTCGCCGTAGGGGTTGTCTTCGATGATCGGCAGGTTGGCGGCAGCGGCGGCGGCGGACACGGCGGCGCGGCGCTCTTCGGTCATGGTGCGGCCGGTGGGGTTCTGGAAATTGGGCAGCAGGTAGACGAAGCGCGCGTCCTTGGCCTTGGCCACCAGGTCGTCGACGATCACGCCGTCTTCGTCGCTGGCCACGCTCACCGGGTTCGGCTCCATCGGGCCGAAGGCCTGCAGCGCGCCCAGGTAGGTGGGCGTTTCCACCAGCACCTTGCTGCCCGGGTCGATCAGCACCTTGGCCACCAGGTCCAGGCCCTGCTGCGAGCCGGTGGTGATGAGCACCTGCGCGGGGTCGACGTTCCACGGCAGCATGTCGGCCACGGCCTGGCGCAGCGGCGCATAGCCTTCGCTGGCGGCGTACTGCAGCGCGGCCTGGCCGTCGGTGTGCAGCACTTCGGCGCAGGCGTCGGCAAAGGCTTGAATGGGAAAGGTCTTGGGCGAGGGCAGGCCGCCGGCCAGGCTGATGATGCCGGGGCGCTCGGTGACCTTGAGGATTTCACGCAGCACCGACGGATTCATCTTGGCGGCACGTGCGGCGAGTTTCCAGTTCATGGGGGGTCTTCTTTCAGGCGGTGAGGTGAGATTCGGGTAGGAGCGTACAGGCGGATCGGCGATCAGCCAGCGCGCAGGTCGCCACGGTACACACCATGGATTTTGTGGCCGTGCGGGTCGCGCAGGCAGGCGCGGCAATGGCCTTGGCCGCAGCATGGCTGAACATCAGTTTCTCCTGGGGGTGGCCGCGCCGGCCGCGCCGGCCGTGTGGGCGGCCAGCGGCTCGACCATGGCGCCAGCCGGCTGCGACAGCCGCTTGCCGATCACCACCGTGGCCACCACGGCAATGGCGAAGCCCAGCGTCACCAAGTCGAGCGGCTCGCCCAGGATGGGGATCGACGCGAGGATCGACAGAAACGGCTGCAGCAGCTGCGTCTGGCTCACGCGCAGCGCGCCGCCCAGGGCCAGGCCGCGGTACCAGGCGAAGAAGCCGATCCACATCGAGAACATGCCGACATACACAAAGCCCAGCCACGACGCGGTGGCGATCGGCTGCGTCGGCCACAGCATCAGCGTGGCCGGCAGCGTGACGGGCAGCGCCATCACGCAGACCCAGCAGATCACGCGCTCCGCGCCCAGCGACGGCGTGACCTGCGCGCCGTAGATGTAGCCGAACGAAGCCGCGATGACCGCGCCCACCAGCAACAGGTCGGCCCATTCAAAGCCGAAGCCGTGCCCCGTCTGGCTGGCGCGCAGCACCGAGAACACCACCACCAGCAGGCTGCCCGCCACGGCGCACAGCCAGAAGCCGAGCCGCGCGCGCTGGTGCAGCACCCAGGCCGCCACGGCGGCCGTCACCAGCGGCAGCAGCGCCGTCACCACCGCCGCATGGCTGGCCGTGACCACGCGCAGCGCGTAGCCCAGCAGCAGCGGATAGCCGACCGCGTTGCCCAGCACCGCCATGCCCAGCGGCTTCCATTGGTGCCGGGCCGGGCGCGGCGAGCGCGTGGCCAGCAAAAAGACGGCCGACAGCACGCCCGCCAGCGCCGCGCGCCCGAGCGTCACGAACCAGGGCGAGAGCTGCGGCGCTTCTTGCGAGCCGGTGGCCAGGCGCGTCATGGGCAGCGTGACGGCGAACATCGCCACCCCCACCACGCCAAGCCACATGCCCAGCGTTTCGTCCTTGATGTCGAGCTTCATACGCGCACCATCCACCACGCGGTGAGCACCAGCACCAGGCCCATGGCGCGGTTGAACCACAGCAGCCGCGCACCCTTGGAGAGCCAGTCGCGCAGCAGGGCGCCGACCAGCGCATAGGCAAAGTTGCTGGCAAAGGCAAAGACCAGCATCACCGGCGCCACGATGGCGAAGCGCCCGAGCGCGTCGGGCTGCCCGGCAATCCAGCCCGCCACCAGCGTGAGCGCCAGCAGCCAGGCCTTGATGTTCACGAACTGCAGCATCACGCCCTGGCCGAAGCCGACCGACAGCTTCGCGCCGTCGGCCTTGCCCAGCGTGCGGCTGCCGCTGAGCTTGTACGCCAGCCACAGCAAATAGCCGATGCCCAGCGCCTTGATGCCCACCCGCAGCGCAGGCACCGCGACCACCAGCGCGCCGATGCCGGCGGCGCTCAGCGCCAGCAGCAGGGTCCAGCCGACCGGCACCGCCAGCACGAAGCGCATGGCGCGCGGCATGCCGCCGTTGGCCGCCAGGGCGGTGGAGAGCGTGGTGTTGGGTCCGGGCGAAAAACTCATCGCCGTGGCCAGCACCAGCAGCGCGGTGAATTCTTGCCAGTTCATGGCACACACTCTAAACTTCAGACCATTACAGTTGCAGTACAGATGATCGAACAATATCGGAATCTGTATTGGTCAATCCTTCGACACAGCGCCTGCACCTGCGCAAGGCGCCAGGCACAAGGCACAAGGCACAAGGCTTCCGGGGCACGACAACGCATGCTGACTCGCACCTCCACCCAATCGCTCACCACCCAACTGGCCGACCGCCTGGCCGAGCGCATCCGCACCCGGCTGCTGCCGCCCGGCGCGCGGCTGCCCTCGGTGCGCGAGTGCGCGCGCCAGCAGGGCGTGAGCCCGTACACGGTGGTGGCCGCCTACGACCAGTTGCTGGCGCAGGGGCTGGTCGAGGCGCGCCGCCAGCGCGGCTTCTATGTGCGCGATTCGGCACCGGTACAGGACGCGCGCTCGGCCAACAGCGCACTCCCCGGTGGCGTGAGCGGCATGCCGGCCGCGATGGCCGTGCAGATGATGGCCTCGCGCGTGCCGGCCGACGCCAGCTCGCTCATTCGCAGCATGTTCCACCGCCCCAGCGACAAGCCGCAGCCCGGCATGGGCGTGTTCCCGCCCGACTGGATGGCCTCCTCCTTCATGCCCACGGCGGTGCGCCGCATGACCAGCACCGCCGTGCTGCAGGAGCTGTCGCTGCAGTACGGCGAGCCGGCGGGCGACGGCAGCCTGCGGCGCAGCCTGTCGCAGAAGCTGATGGGCATCAACGTGCCGGCCTCGCCCGACCAGATCGTGACCACCATCGGCGCCACGCATGCGCTGGACATCGTGAGCCGCACGCTGCTGCGCGCGGGCGACCCGGTGATGGTCGAGGAGCCGGGCTGGGCGCTGGAGTTCGCGCGGCTGGAGGCGCTGGGCATGCGCATCCTGCCGGTGCCGCGGCGCGCCGACGGGCCCGACCTGGAAGTGATGGCCCAGTACTGCAGGCTGCACCAGCCCAAGCTGTTCGTCAGCGTGAGCGTGCTGCACAACCCGACCGGCTACAGCCTCACGCCGGGCAGCGCGCACCGCGTGCTGCAACTGGCCAACGAGCACGACTTTCACATCGTCGAGGACGACACCTACAGCCACCTCGCGCCCGAGCACGCCACCCGCCTGAGCGCGCTCGACGGGCTGCAGCGCACCATCTACGTGAGCGGCTTCGCGAAGATACTGGCGCCCAACTGGCGCATCGGCTTTCTGGCCGCGGCGCCCGCGCTGAAGGAGCGGCTGCTGGAGACCAAGCTGCTGGCCACGCTGACCTCGCCCACGCTGTTCGAGCGGGCCTTGTCGTGGTGCATCGACCAGGGGCAGTTGCGCCGGCATTCGGAGCGCGTGCGCATCCGGCTCGAAGGGGCGCGCGGGCGCGCGGTGAAGCTGGCCATGTCGCACGGCTGCACCTTCGCGTCGGAGCCGGCGGGGCTGTTCGGCTGGGTCGACACCGGCGTGGACACCGACGCGCTCACGCAGCGCATGCTCGACCAGGGCTACCTGCTGGCGCCGGGCTCACTGTTTCATGCGCGCCGCCCGCCCAGCACGCTGATGCGGATCAACTTCGCGACCTCGCAGGACGCGACCTTCTGGAAGGTGTTCAGCAAGGTGCGCAGCGAGCTCTGACGGCCGCAAAAAGCGCGGGGCCGTCAGGGCTTTGGGAGCCGTCAGGGCCTTGGAGTAAGCTGGGCGGCACAAGAAAACCCAGCCTGGAGACCCCGCCCATGAGCAATGCCAACAAGCCCTTCGACTTCAGCCAGTTCGTCCCCGGATTCGACTTCCTGAAGAACCTTGCCGGAGGGGCTGCCGCCGGTGGCGGGGCCGGCGCGGCGCCCGGCATTCCGAGCCTGGCCAGCTGGGTGGCGCCCACGCTGAGCGTGGAAGAGGTCGACAAGCGCATCCAGGAACTCAAGACGGTGCAGTACTGGCTGGAGCAGAACGGCCACGCGCTGAAGGCGACCATCCAGGCGCTGGAGGTGCAGAAGATGACCCTGTCGACGCTGCGCGGCATGAACGTGCGCATGGAAGACATCGCCAGCGCGTTCACCAAGCAGGCGGCCGCGATGGCCCCGGCCCCGGCCGCTGCCGCACCCGCTGCACCCCCTGCGTTTTCAACGGCGCCGGCGCCCGAACCCGAGCCCGAAGAGACCGAAGAGACCGAAGACGAAGCCCCCGAAGAAGAAACATCCACCGCGCCGAAGAAGCCGCGTGCCGGTTCTGCCGGTGCCAAGGCCGGCGCTGCCGGCGTGGTCGACCCGATGCAGTGGTGGGGCGCGCTCACCGAGCAGTTTCAGCACATCGCCACCTCGGCGTTGCAGGACGCGGCCCAGCTCAAGGTGCCGGCCATGGCCCAGCCGCTGGCTGATGTGGTCGGCCAGGTCATGGGCAAGAAGCCCGCCGCTGCCAGGAAGGCCACATCCGCGAAGGCGGCACCGGTGAAGGCCGCGGCCAGAAAGTCGCCCGCCACGCCGGCCGCCAAAAAGAAGACATCGACCGCCGCGCGCAAGCGAACCTCCGCCCGACGCTGACGTCATACACAGACATTTTTTTGAAGAGAACGGGTTGGCACGCACCATGAAGTTGTTTCCCTCCGGCCATGCCACCCACCCGCAATGGCGCATGGCGGCCGGCCTTGTGCTGGCCCAGTTGCGCGCGCAGATGGCGCTGCCCGACTACGCGTCGGCACCCACGCTCGGCCTGCTCTACATCACCGACCACTACGCGAGCGACGCGCAGGACATCCTCGACCACCTGAGCGCCGAGCTGCCCGAAGTGACCGACTGGTCGGGCACCGTGGGCATCGGCGTGTCGGCCAACAACGCCGAGTATTTCGACGAGCCCGGCATCAGCCTGATGCTGTGCGCCCTGCCCAGCGACCAGTACCGCGTGTTCTCTGGCGTGGCGCCGCTGGGCAATTCGGAGATGAGCGGCTTCGAGGCGCACACGGCGCTGGTGCATGCCGACCCCGCCACCCCCGACCTGACCGAACTCATCGGCGAGATGGCCGCTCGCACCGACACCGGCTACCTGTTCGGCGGCCTGACCTCGGGCCGCGGCAGCGCCTTGCAGTTCGCCGTGGGCGGCAACGGCAACATCCGCGGGCAGGGCGCGGCGGGCGGCGTGTTTTCGGGCGGCCTGTCGGGCGTGGTGTTCGGCGAGGGCGTGCGGCTGGTGTCGCGCGTCACGCAGGGCTGCCAGCCGCTGCGCTCGGGCGCGGTGCGCGAGCGCGAGATCACCGAGGCCGACGGCAACCTGCTGCTCAAGCTCGACGGCGAGCCGGCGCTCGACGTGCTGCTGGCCGACCTGCAGGTGTCGCTGGAGCGGCCGCAGGAGGCCATCGACGCGGTGCGCAACACGCTGGTCGGCCTGGCCGACGCGGGCAGCGACGGCATTCGCCGCACCGGCGACCTGGGCGCCGACGTGCTGGTGCGCCACATCATCGGCCTGGACCCTACGCGGCGCGGCATCGCCATTGCCGACGTGGCCGAGGCCGGCATGCGCCTGACCTTCTGCCGGCGCAACGCGCAGGCCGCACGCGCGGACCTGATGCGCATCTGCGCCGAAATCAGAGAAGAGCTGGAGCCCGAAGAGCAGACCCTGGCCACCGCGCGCGCCGTGGCGGCGGGCGAGGCCGAGGCCGCGCCGCACCCCGCGCGGCGCATTGCGGGCGCGGTGTACGTGAGCTGCTCCGGCCGCGGCGGCCCGCACTTCGGCGCGCCGGGCGCCGAGCTGCAGATCGTGCGGCACGCGCTGGGCGACGTGCCCCTGGTCGGTTTCTTCGCTGCCGGTGAAATTGCCCGGCATCACCTGTATGGCTATACGGGTGTGTTGACGGTGTTCACCAGCAAGGACTGAGCAAGGCAGCGCCGGTCAGGCCGGCTGCAGCACGCGCGGCTGCCCCGCCGGCATGCCGGTGAACGCGAAGTCCAGCTCGGGCGCCAGCCCGCTCACGATGCGCGCAATCGACTTGCCCGAGCCGCAGGCGTGCGTCCAGCCCAGCGTGCCGTGACCGGTGTTGAGGAACAGGTTCGCCAGCCTGGTCTTGCCGATCAGCGGCACGTTGCTTGGCGTGGCCGGGCGCAGGCCGGTCCAGAACTGGGCCTGCGTGGTGTCGCCGGCGCCGGGGAACAGCTCTTCGACGCGGCGCACGATGGCTTCGCAGCGCACCGGGTTCAGGTCGCGGTCGTAGCCGTTGAGCTCGGCCGTGCCGGCAATGCGCAGCCGGTCGCCCCCGTCAACGCCCGGCGACGTGTAGCGCGAGAACACGAGCTTGAATTCGTCGTCGGTCAGAGAGACCTGGTGGGCCTTGCTGGCGTCCTTTACAGGCAGCGTCACCGAATAGCCCTTGGCCGGGTAGATCGGCAGCCGAATGCCCAGCGGCGCGGCCAGCAGCGGGCTCAGCGAGCCCATCGCCATCACGAAGGCGTCGCCGCGGATGCGCTGGAAGCGGCCTTCGTTGTCCGTGGCCTCCACGTGGTCGATCTTGCCGCCGGCTTCGCGCAGCGCGGTGATGGTGTGGCTCATCAGAAACTTCACGCCGGCCGCGGCGGCCAGCCTGGAGAGCTCGCGCGCAAACAGATTGGCGTCGCCCGATTCGTCTTCCGCCGTGTAGGTGGCGCCGGCCAGCTTGGGGCGGATGTGGGCCAGCGCGGGCTCGATCTTCACCGCCTCGTCGGCCGAGATGACCTGGCGCTCGCAGCCCAGCGCGCGCATCTGCTCGGCGGGGGCGAGGGCGCCGTCGAACTCCTTCTGCGTCGTATAGAAGTGCAGGATGCCCTGGGCGCGCTGGTCGTACGCAATCTGCGTGTCGCGGCGCAACTGTTGCAACATCTCGCGGCTGTATGTACCCAGGCGCACGATCTGTTCGATGTTGTGCCGGGTGCGTGCCGGGGTGCATTCGCGCAGAAACTGCAGGCCCCAGAGCCACTGGCGCATGTCGGCGCGAATGCGAAACAGCAGCGGCGCGTCTTCCTTGCCCAGCCACTGCAGCACCTTGAGCGGTGCGCTGGGGTTGGCCCAGGGTTCGGCATGGCTCACGGAAATTTGCCCGCCGTTGGCGAAGCTGGTTTCGGCGGCCGGGGTGGCCTGCCGGTCGATCACGGTCACGTCGTGGCCGAGTTGCTGGAGGTAGTAAGCCGAGGTCACGCCGAGCAGGCCGGCGCCAAGAACAATCACGCGCATTTCAAGTACCTTTGAGGTTGCAGCGCTTGAACGACGGGCGTGGTGTGCTATTGAATCAATAGCAGGCAACCGGACGACCGAAGTCCAAGTTGCCGCTCCCCCTGTCCTTGGTACCTGAGAGATTCACCCCCTGCGCCCGCAGCGGGTTTGCTCCTTCGGTGCATCTCGATCACCCGTGAGGGGGTGAGATGGCTCTCCAGACGGCGTTTGATGTGGTGCAGTACCAAGCCCCTTGCCGAAATCTTCGCGATCTCGTCGGGCCGACCTGAGCGTTCATGGGAGTTTGCGCCTTCGGTAGGGCCACCGGGTGGCCCGCTCTCCTGCAGTGTGGCCGATTGTAAACACCGAGTGAAGAGAGCGGTAGCGTCTTGTGTTTCTCTCTAGAAGCCCAATGGGATAATCGCGCGCTACTTTCATTGCCGCAGGGCGATGGCTTCAAACACTCAGGGGACCCCATGATCTTGGTTACCGGCGGCGCTGGCTTCATTGGCGCTAATTTCGTACTCGACTGGATCGCGAACAGCGACGAGCCCGTCGTCAACCTCGACAAGCTGACCTACGCGGGCAACCTCGAGACCCTCGCCTCGCTCAAGGGCAACCCGAAACACATCTTCGTGCAGGGCGACATCGGCGACAGCGCCCTCGTCGAGCGCCTGCTGGCCGAGCACAGGCCGCGCGCCGTGGTCAACTTTGCCGCCGAGTCGCACGTGGACCGCTCCATCCACGGCCCCGAGGACTTCGTTCAGACCAACGTGCTCGGCACCTTCCGCCTCCTCGAAGCCGTGCGCGGCTTCTGGAGCGCCCTGCCGGCCGACGATAAAACCGCCTTCCGCTTTCTGCACGTGTCCACCGACGAGGTGTACGGCTCGCTCTCCAAGACCGACCCCGCCTTCACCGAAGAGCACAAGTACGAGCCCAACAGCCCGTACTCGGCCAGCAAGGCCGCCAGCGACCACCTGGTGCGCGCCTGGCACCACACCTACGGCCTGCCGGTGGTCACCACCAACTGCTCCAACAACTACGGCCCGTTCCACTTCCCCGAGAAGCTGATCCCGCTGATGATCGTCAACGCCCTGGCCGGCAAGCCGCTGCCCGTGTACGGCGACGGCATGCAGGTGCGCGACTGGCTCTACGTGAAGGACCACTGCAGCGCCATCCGCCGCGTGCTCGAAGCCGGCCGCCTCGGCGAGACCTACAACGTGGGCGGCTGGAACGAGAAGCCCAACATCGACATCGTCAACACCGTGTGCGCGCTGCTCGACGAGCTCAGCCCCAAGGCCGACGGCCAGCCGTACAAGGCGCAGATCACCTACGTCACCGACCGCCCCGGCCACGACCGCCGCTACGCCATCGACGCACGCAAGCTCGAAGCAGAGCTCGGCTGGAAGCCCGCAGAAACCTTCGACACCGGCATCCGCAAGACCGTGGAGTGGTACCTCGCGAACAGCGAATGGGTGCGCAACGTGCAAAGCGGCGCGTACCGCGAATGGGTCGAGAAGCAGTACGACGCCGCACCTGCTGCATCGTCAAAGGCCTCCGCATGAAGTTGCTGCTGCTGGGCAAGGGCGGGCAGGTCGGCTGGGAGCTGCAGCGCAGCCTGGCGCCGCTGGGTGAACTGGTGGCGCTCGATTTCGACAGCACCGACCTGCACGCCGACTTCAGCCGCCCCGAGCAACTGGCCGAAACGGTGCTGAAAGTGCGCCCCGACGTCATCGTGAATGCCGCGGCGCACACCGCCGTCGACAAGGCCGAGAGCGAGCCCGACTTCGCCCGCAAGCTCAACGCCACCTCGCCCGGCGTGGTGGCGCAGGCGGCGCAGCAGATCGGCGCGCTCATGGTGCATTACTCGACCGACTACGTCTTCGACGGCAGCGGCACCCGGCCCTGGAAAGAAGACGACGCCACCGGCCCGCTCAGCGTGTACGGCCAGACCAAGCTCGAGGGCGAGCAACTGGTGGCACAGCACTGCGCAAGGCACCTGATCTTTCGCACCAGCTGGGTGTACGCGGCGCGCGGCGGCAACTTCGCCAAGACCATGCTGCGGCTGGCCAAGGAGCGCGACAAGCTCACCGTCATCGACGACCAGTTCGGCGCGCCCACCGGCGCGGAGCTGCTGGCCGACATCACGGCGCACGCCATTCGCGCCACGCTGCAGGACCCGGCCAAGTCGGGCCTGTACCACGTGATTGCCGGCGGAGAAACCACCTGGTGCGGCTATGCGCGCTTCGTGCTCGAGCTGGCGCAACAGGCCGGCACCGAACTCAAGGCCGGCCCCGACGCCGTGGAGGCCGTGCCGACCAGCGCCTTCCCGACGCCAGCCAAGCGGCCGCACAACTCGCGGCTGGACACTTCGAAGCTGCAGTCGACCTTCGGTTTGCGCCTGCCGCCCTGGCAGGAAGGCGTTGCGCGCATGCTGCGCGAGACGCTCTGATTTCAAAAAAAGAGAACAACGACATGACCACGACGACGCAACGCAAGGGCATCATCCTGGCCGGCGGCTCCGGCACCCGGCTGCACCCGGCCACCTTGGCAATGAGCAAGCAACTGCTGCCGGTGTACGACAAGCCGATGATCTATTACCCCCTCAGCACCCTGATGCTGGGCGGCATGCGCGACATTCTGATCATCAGCACCCCGCAGGACACGCCGCGCTTTCAGCAACTGCTGGGCGACGGCAGCCAGTGGGGCATCAACCTGCAGTACGCGGTGCAGCCGAGCCCGGACGGGCTGGCGCAGGCGTTCATCATCGGCGAGAAATTCGTGGGCAATTCGCCGAGTGCGCTGGTGTTGGGGGACAACATCTTCTACGGCCATGACCTTGCGCACCTGCTCGGCGGCGCCGATGCCCAGCAATCGGGCGCCACGGTGTTCGCGTACCACGTGCACGACCCGGAGCGCTATGGCGTGGTGGCGTTCGATGCGCAGGGCAAGGCGAGCAGCATCGAAGAGAAGCCCCTCAAGCCGAAGAGCAGCTACGCAGTGACGGGGCTGTACTTCTACGACAACCAAGTCGTGGACATTGCGAAAGCTGTGAAGCCAAGCGACCGAGGCGAGCTTGAAATCACCGCGGTGAATCAGGCCTATCTGGATCTGGGTCAGCTCAACGTGCAGATCATGCAGCGCGGGTATGCGTGGCTGGACACGGGCACGCACGAGAGCTTGCTGGAAGCAGGGCAGTTCATTGCGACGCTGGAGCACCGGCAGGGGCTGAAGATTGCGTGTCCTGAAGAAATTGCATGGCGCAATGGATTCATCGACCGCGAGCAATTGGCAAAGCTGGCTGCGCCGCTGCAAAAGAATGGGTACGGTAAATACCTGAACCATCTGCTGGCCGAAGAGGTGCGCTCGTGAAAGTCACACCGACCGCGATCCCTGAAGTGCTGATCATCGAGCCGAAGGTCTTCGGCGATGCGCGTGGGTTCTTCTACGAGAGCTTCAACGGCAAGGCGTTCGACGAGGCTGTCGGGCGGCACGTCGAGTTTGTCCAGGACAACCATTCGCGCTCGACCAGGGGCGTGTTGCGCGGTTTGCACTACCAGATCCAGCAGCCGCAAGGCAAACTGGTGCGCGTGGTGCGCGGCGCGGTGTTCGATGTGGCCGTGGACATCCGCAAGTCGTCGCCGACCTTCGGGAAATGGGTTGGGGTGGAACTCAACGAGGACAACCACAGGCAATTGTGGGTACCACCCGGTTTTGCGCACGGTTTTCTCGTTCTCAGCGACAGCGCCGACTTCCTCTACAAGACCACCGACTACTACGCACCCGCCCACGAGCGCGCTCTGCGCTGGGACGACGCAACTCTGGCGATCAATTGGCCGGATTGCGGTGTCCAGCCCCAACTGTCGGGCAAGGACGCCGTGGCTCCGTATCTGGGCTCGGCTGAGGTATTCGATGCTTGAGGCGCGTGCACGCATTCTGGGAATTGCAACGAGATGAATCAAGAACCGGATACGCAAAACCTTGCTGAGCTTTACGCCTCGCATCAAGGAAAAGTCTCGGACAAGTGGACCGTCTACCTCAATGTTTACGAGGAACTCTTTCGCTCCTATCGCTCCAGCAGACTGCGCCTGCTGGAGATTGGTATCCAAAATGGTGGGTCGCTGGAGATCTGGAGCCGGTACTTCCGGAATGCGACCGTACTGGTCGGATGCGACATCAACGTTGCATGCACGCAACTGAAATATGGCGACCCTCGCATTCACGTGGTCGTTGCAGACGCGAACACCGACGAGGCCGAGTGTGCGATTGCGGGTCATTCGGATCGGTTCGACCTCATCATCGACGACGGGTCTCATCGCTCAAGCGACATCGTCCGCAGCTTCGTTCGCTACTTCCCCAGGCTTGAGCAGGGCGGCATCTTCGTTGTGGAGGATCTGCATTGTTCTTATTGGCAAGAGTTCGAGGGCGGGCTGGTGGATCCGTGGTCGTCGATGTCCTTTCTCAAGAGACTGGCGGATGTCATCAACCATGAGCACTGGGGCACGCCTTACCTCCGTGCCGAAGTCTTGCGCTCCTTCGAGAATCGCTACGGCGCTGCGTTGGATGAGGAGAATCTGGCGCAGATCCATTCGATCGAGTTCTACAACTCCGTTTGTGTAATTCGCAAGCGCGCGCGAGAAGACAACGAATTGGGCCCGCGCGTCGTTGTCGGAACGGATGCGATCAGCGCTGCACAGTTGATGGCCCAGCATGGCGCGCTTGCTGTCGCGCAGGTCCAGAATTCGAATGCCTGGTCCGTTTTGCCTCCGCTGCCTGAAGATGAACTGCTCGCCTTGAGGTCCCGCCAAAAGGAATGGCTGCACTCAGAAGCCGAGTTGCAAGCTGAACTGGAGCGGCTCAATGCCAGCTTGGCTTTGAACAATCGGCTAATAAACGAGGTTCAACAGGAGTTGCACCAGACGCAGACGCAATTGCGTCAAGCCCAACAAGCTTCGCAAAAGACGGAGCGCAATTTGGATCAAGCCCAACAAGATTTGGAAAAGACGGAGCGTCAATTGGAGCAGGCCCGGAGAGATTTGCTGGAAACTCAGCAAAAATTGACGAGTAGCCAAGCGCGGATTGAAGAATGCGATGGAAAGTTATTTGCCTGCAAGGAAGAAATTCGAGCTATTCGCGCATCGACTTCATGGCGTGTGACCTCGCCAATGCGGAAGTTGGCTGATTTCTTCCGTCGTCGATGAATCGCATAGATCGAAATTCTGATTTGCTTGAGCTGTTCGGGCTAAACGGTGAACAGCTATTAAGTACGAAAATCAGTTCGGTCCTGCATGGTTGATCTTGCCTACACGCATCCAAAATCTGCGGTGAATTGTTGGCGACGGCAGTGCACATGCGGCTTCACATCCTTAGCGTGATAGTTCGCGGCGCCCTTTCCTACGACGGGCTGATGGATTTGCCGATTGGACGCAAGGTTATCTTCACGGATAAATTCGCATATTGACCCAGTTGGCCGGTCGACACTGGGACGGAAATTCCTACGGCAGCTTGAAAATAAGCATGCTCCTTAGGGTGTGCTATAAAAAAAGGCGATGGGGCTTGAAGATTTCTTGGAGTCGTTCCGCTTATGGATGTGAGTTTTGCTTTTAATAAGCGTCGGGCGCGCATTTTTGCCTTAAAATATAAATCCCATGAGCAAAATTCTTTTTTATGTTCATTACAATAAGAACTCGGATCTGCATGCGCATGTTCTTTATCAAATAAGGAGCTTGAGGAGTATATTCGACCGGGTCATATTCATTTCGAACAGCCCTCTGTTCTCGTCGGATAGGACTGCGCTCTCGTCATGTGTGGATCGGATTTTTGAACGTTCGAATTCAGGTTTTGATTTCTACGCGTGGAAAGAGGCAATTGATAGCGAAACTCAGGAAAAAATATCAGGGTATGACAGCGTAACCTTGATGAACGACACCTGTTTCGGGCCTCTATTTGACCTTGGGGCAGCTTACAGGAGGATGGATATCGATCCTTGTGATTTCTGGGGGATGATCAATCATCGGCGAGCGGAAGAGTTCATTCCTGAATTGGGAACCAATATACTAGAGCATGTACAGAGCTTTTTTCTGGTTTTTAAAGCCTCTGTTACTCAGTCTTTTTCATGGCGTTCGTTCTGGCAAAGCATGGTTTGCGAAACCAATGTGTTCAAAGTCATCGCCAACTACGAAATTCGGTTGACGCAAAACCTTCGCGACGCGGGCTTCAAATACAAAGTCTTGCTCAATACGTTGGATCTTGAGCTTTCTCGTGAAGAACTTTCGTACGTGCCTGCAGATATCTGCATCGATGAAAAGCTGCCTTTGCTGAAAATAAAAGCCCTGATTCAACATAAGAATCCGCGGTACATCATCGGTGAAATCGGCCGGGTGTCCAACTATCCGACTGAATTGATCGAAAGCTACATCTCCAAGGATTTTCAGCCTGACAAATCAATTTTGTACTGCAACAAGGTGCTGAATACATATCGCACAACTTCGATGGGCCAGCCCCGAACAGGCGGGAACTCGGTTGCCATTCACGTGCATGTTTTTTATGTCGATGTCTGGAAAAAATACATCGGGTATCTGGAATCTTTTGATTTTTCGTATGCCCTATTTATAACGACTGATTCCGAGAATAAGGCGGCGGAAATAAGAGCGTTGTTGCCAAAAAATGGCAACTTTGAATCTGAAGTGCTGGAAGTCATTGTGGTTGAAAATCGCGGTCGCGATATCCTGCCGTGGATTGCTATTTACGCTAAGTTGTCTAATTACGATTTAGTCCTACATGCTCACACAAAAAGAAGCCCCACCGCGGCAGACTGGGTAGGTGCTTCCTGGCAGCAGGATATTTTCGACACAATGCTGGAACAGGCGGAAAAAATCATAGCGTCCTTCCAAGAGAATCGAGATCTTGGCATCGTTATTCCAGATATTCCGCGGTTTTGGAGATACGTTGCTCCGGTGCGTCGCGAATCAGAAGCCCCCTTTATTGGAATGATGAATGATTTGTGGGGCAGAATGCAATGCGATAAAAGGGTGGATTTTGAGAATGCATCGGCTTTCATCATGCCTTACGGGACCATGTTCTGGTATCGACCAAATGCGCTAAAAAAGATAGCTGCTCTTGTGCTGGCCGCTGCGGAAGTGCCCGTCGAGCCTCTGCCGGAAAGATCGGTGCTCCATGCCTTGGAAAGACTCATGGTGTACATCGCTTGGGATGCAGGGTTCGATTACAAAATTGCTCCTCCCAAGGAAATAGCCTCAGGATTTGTCGACGGCATCGTGCATAACCGATAGCCCATGCTTCCACCCGTTTCAGCATCGGCAACAGAATTTCGTGCGCATGCGATTCAGAATGACATCAGTGAAAGGGTCGAAATGACTTTAATTCGGCGAGGAGCGGCCAAGCTCAAAATGCTGGCTCGTCCAAAAAAATTGGTAAAGATGCTTACGCCGTACGGTCTTGTCAGGCTCTATCAGAAGATTATGGAGTTTCGGCGAGCGCGCGAGCAGCAAATACGCGAAAATCAGACGCCGTCGGTGAATGAAGAGATCGTAATCGAGAGACATGCGCCGTCGCTGCCCAGTATAAAAGTTGAAGATTATTGGCTTCGCACGCATCGGCATTTGCACGCGATGAAAATCGTGCCAGACCCAGGTGCGAGACAATGCCTGAATCTGGTTATCTCGAGTTTGGGACGGGCGCAGCTTTTTGGCGGAATTGCAACATGCACAGGAATAGCTACTGTGCTCGCTAGGGCGCTTGATATGCCATTGCGCATCGTCACGCGAGACGGAGGAGCAACTCAGGAGCAATACTTAGCGATCATGGCCGCAATAAGTATTGAGCCATGGGGCGATGTCCTTTTCTACTCAGACAGTTCGAGAAACGATTTGGGTGGAAATTCTCTTCCAGTCTATTTCTCTGATTCCGATATTTTTCTCGCGTCGTCATGGTGGACCGCGACGGCATTGCGGAAAAGCGTAAAAAGCGACCGCATATACCATATTATTCAAGAGGACGAGCTGATGTTCTATCAGCGGGGTGACGATTATCTGGATTGCTGGAAATCGCTCAATGCGCCATCATCTAGATATATTGTCAATAGCCATTATCTCGGAGACTGGTTTAAGGAGACGTACCCGCAAATATACAAAAACTGCGTGGTCTTCGATCCCGTGTTTTCAAAATGTACCTCCAGGGAATTTCCTGAGAAGAAGCCATACAGCCTCTTCTTTTATGCTCGCATGACAAATCCGCGCAATCTGTTCTGGTTTGGCGCGCGAATTATTGATGCTTGCTTTAAAAATGGAATCCTTGATCCCGACGACTGGAATGTTTTCCTTGCCGGAGACGATTCCATCCCCCAGCTTGAGTTTTTTGGCGGAAAAAAGACTATCAATCTCGGAATTTTGAGTTGGGAAGAGTACAAAAGTTTCCTCCGGGACGTTGATTTGGGCCTCTGCCTTATTCATACCCCTCACCCAGGATATCCCGTCTATGACGTGGCGAGTGCAGGCGGAATAGCCATCACCAATACTCTTTATACTAAAAAATCATTTCCGACAAGCGCAAATATAATTGCGTGCGATCTTTTGGAAGAAGATTTTATGGAGGGTATGAAAAAGGCAGTAGCGCTTGCAAAGGATGGGTCGACTCGTCGGGAGAATTTTCTTCAGCAGAGTATTCCGTCATCTTGGGAGGAGTCGCTCTCTGGAGTTGTCGATTTTGTAAAAAATGAGTCTTTAAACGGGCGCCAACAAGATTGGCAAAATTGAAACTTATGCTTGGTGCCGATATTGAAATTCTCATGATTAATTGGATGAAGTTGCCGCGAGATTTTTGAAATAATATTTTCAAATTTCGATGGCTCCAGATCGGCGCTTGGAAAATTGCCCGCCCTAAAAATAGACGGGCATTTTCTTCTTTTGGTTTAGTGGTTCCGCGTTGCGCTATTTGCCCGGTAAAGCGCTGAATAAAGAAATTTTATTGCAAATTCGACGAGGTGTTTCGACGGGATCCACGCCTTTTTGGGCTTTTGGCGAGGCCCTGTTCATCAGTAGCGTGGGTAAGCGGATCAACCGGAAGCGTCCGCACGTACGCTTGGTTGGGGCTGATCGACTCGCCGGATATCGAACGCTCCTTCGCTGTCGCTTTCACTTCTGGCCGGGACCGGCCTGCGTTGCCACCGCGCTCGATTGCCGTGCCTGCCGTCCCTGCAGCACGCCTTCAGCGCCTGCGACGAAGCCGCCCTCAACGAGAGCCCGTAATGTGGATACTCATGCGTTGAGGGCTACCTGCAAACAGACGCGTCCATTAGCCCCGCCAGCCTTCTGCACTGGAGGAAGCGAATCAGGGAGGGATGTGTGGCGATCTTGCTCACGTCCGCCATCAAGGCCCGGTGCGGGCGCGGCGTCATCCAGCCCAGCAGCGTCGATTGCGTCATCGTCGACACCACCGTCATGGCCAAGGCTCATCACCCATCCGACCGCCACCAAGCTGCCTGAGCGAAATCGTCAGCAGATGGTGAAGGTAGCGAACAAACGCTGTAGCTAGCGTCGGTGCATGGTCATGAATTCTTGTGCTGAAATTGAACAATAAAACTGGAAATAAAAAATGAGCGCGCGAATTCGAACATTCATTGCCTTCTGGCGGGCAAAGGGAACGGCCGACACGGTGAAACTGGTTCGCAGGAAGCTCGGCACCTTGGTGGCCGGGAGGTCAGCGGAGCTGGCGCAGGAGACCCGAGCGGTCCACGGTACGGCGCTTCGCGCAAAGACAACCGTTCCTCATTTGCTGAGCCAGCGCTTCTCCTCGCAGGAGCCGTTGCGCACTTACACCATTCCGCAGGCCGCCCTGCCGCGCATCAGCCTGGTGACCGACAGCATCGGCGCGGGCAGCCTGTTCGGCGGAGTCGGTACGGCCTTGCTGTTCGCCGCGTTGCTGGCGAACCGGATGAACGCGACGCTGCGCATCGTGACCCGCACCGAGGTGCCTTCGCCGCGCAATGCCGCACAGGTTCTGAGCGCCTACGGCATCGAGTTGCTGCACGAGGTTCAGTTCGCCTTCGCCCCGCACGCGGGTGTGGACACGGGGCTCTTGCCTCCTTCGGAGGCGCAAGCCAGCCTGGACATTCACACGGACGAGACCTTCGTCACGACCTCCTGGTGGACCACCGCTGCCACGCTGGCCAGCGTTCCGGCCGCGTCGATCATCTATCTGCTGCAAGAGGATGAACGCATGTTCTATCCCTTCGGCGAGGAGCGGGTTCACTGCGAGCAGGTGCTGCGCAATGAAGACATTCGCTTCGTGGTCAACACGCAGCTGCTGTTCGACCATCTGACCGCCACGGGTCTGTCGCATCTCGCGGGCAACGGCCTGTGGTTCGAGCCCTCGTTTCCGAAGTCCCTGTTTCACAGGCGACAGCGCGCGCCGGGCGGCAAGCGGCGGCTGTTTTTCTATGCGCGGCCGAACAACTCGCGCAATCTTTTTCACATCGGCCTGGACGTCATCGACCGCGCGGTCAATGAGGGGGTACTCGACCTCGCGAAGTGGGAGATTTTTCTGGTCGGCAAGGACATTCCGAATGTGACCTTCGGCGACGACTGCCTGCCGCAGCGCTGCGAAGGGCTCGACTGGGAGGCCTACGCCGATCTTGCGGGCACGATCGACCTTGGCCTGAGCCTGATGTACACGCCGCACCCCAGCTATCCGCCGCTCGACCTGGCGGCAAGCGGTGCGGTGGTGGTGACCAACAGGTTCGCCAACAAGCAGGACCTGTCGGCGTACTCCCTCAACATCCTCTGCGCCGACCTGAACACCGACGCGCTGGTCGACGCACTGCGCAAGGGCGTGGCGCTCGCCGAAGACGACGAGGCGCGCGAGCGCAACTTCGCGGCCAACGGGTTGGGTGCTGACTGGGCCGCGTCGTTCGAGTCGGCCATCGGCTCGCTTACAGGGCAACGCTGATGTTCGCGCTGGACATCGTCCCCCCGGTTCCCTATGCGGACCCCTGGCAGCAACCGCTGTCGACGCGCCTTGCCATGCTGTACCGGCGCAAGGTTCGCGTGGCCTATTTCTACGAAGAGCCCAACAACAGCACCTTTCGCTACCGCGCCTACAACATGACGCAGGTGCTCAACGAGCCTGACGCCGGTGATGTGTCGGCCAGCTACTTCTTTCTGTCGGACCGCGAGCGCTTCGACGAAGTTGCCGACGCGGCCGATCTGCTGGTGATCTGCCGGTCGCGCTATTGCCACCACGTGAACAACCTCATCACCAAGTTCCGCGCGCGCGGCAAGCGGGTGCTGTTCGACGTCGACGACCTGGTGGTCGACACGGACTACGCGCACCTTGTGATGGCCACGCTGGGTCTGGACGTGGAACAGAAGGGCGTGTGGGACGACTGGTTCGCGATGATCGCGCGAATGAACCAGACGCTGAGGCTGTGCGACGGCGCCATCACCACCAATCAATTTCTCGCGCAGAAGATCGCGGACTGCTCCGGCTTGCCGGTGGCGGTGGTGCCTAACTTCATGAACAAGGAACAGCTCGACCTGGCGCAGAAAGTGTTCGCGGCCAAGGAGCGCATGCGTTTTGCGGGCAATGGAAAGATCACGCTCGGCTACTTCAGCGGCTCACCCTCGCACCGTCTGGACTACGCGATCGTGGAGCCTGCGCTGGCCGACGTGCTAACCGCGCGGGCGAATGTGGAAGTGATGGTGGTCGGCTACATCGACCACGGCCCTGTGATGCGTGCGTTCAGCCACCGCATCAGCCGCCAGCCGTTTCACGACTATGTGAATCTGCAGCGCCTGCTTGGCACGGTGGAGTTCAACCTGATGCCGCTGCAGTCCAACGCGTTCACGGACTGCAAGTCGGAGCTGAAGTATTTCGAAGCCGCAAGTGTCGGCACCCTGAGCATCGCCTCGCCAAGCTTCACCTACGGGCGTGCCATTCGCGACGGCGAAACGGGGTATCTGTCGAAGGCCCATGAATGGACCGAGTCGATTCTTCGCGCCATCGACCGCATGGAGGCCTACGAATCGATGGCACTACAAGCGCGCGACGACGCGTTGCTGAAGTTCGGCTGGCAGCACCAGCGCGCCACCATCCTCGGCGCGCTGCAGCTGGCCTGAGGCGCGTCAGCGCTCGACGATCCGCCCGTGCTCCATGTGGATCACCCGGTTGCATTCCTTGGCGATCAGCTCGGGTGAATGGGAGGCCAGCACCAGAATGCCGGACTTGGCCACCACGTCCTTCATTCGCTGCTCGGCCTTTTCGGTGAAGGCCGCGTCGCCCACGGAGAGCCATTCGTCCATCAGCAGGATGTCTGCTTCCACGCTGGTGGAGATGGAGAACGCCAGGCGCATCAGCATGCCGGTGGAGTAGGTGCGCACGGGCATGTGCACGTATTCGCCCAGGCCGCTGAACTCGCAGATTTCGGGGGTCAAGGCCTCGATCTGCTTCTTGTTCATGCCCATGATCAGCCCGCGCAGCATGATGTTCTCGATGCCGGTGGCATCGTGCTCGATGCCCAGCGAGGGATCGATCAGGCTGGACACCGTGCCCTGGCGCGTGAACTCGCCCGCCGACGGCTCGTACACGCCCGCCAGCGTGCGAAGCAGCGTCGACTTGCCCGCGCCGTTGTGGCCGATCAGCCCCAGCCGGTCGCCGCTCTTGAGCTCGATGTTGATGTCGCTGAGGGCCTGGACCACGTGGACGCCGGTTTCCTGGCCGAAGCGGCCACCGGTGACCGACGATGCGATCGTCTTCTTCAGCGAGCTCGCGCCCGCCCCATAGATGGGGAAGTTGACGGAAACGTTCTTGAGGGAAATGAAAGCCATGGTTCTTCAGAGCCAGTAAACGACGCGGCGGCGGTACTTTGCGAACAGCGCGCAGGAAACAACGACGCTCACCGCGGTCCATCCAAGAATGCCCCACCAGTTGTGCGCATCCGGAACCCCGCCCATGAGCGGCGTGCGCAGCAGGTCGAGCATCTGCGCGAACGGGTTCCACAGAATGTATTTGGCGCGCCCCGGAAGGCTCGACGGCAGCCAGAACACGGGCGTGAGGAACATCAGCATCTGCATCACGCTGGTGACGATCTGGGTCACGTCGCGAAACCGCGTGCAGATCAGGCCCAGTGCCAGGCCCAGGGCCTGTGCGTTGATCAGCACCAGCAGAAACGCCGGTATCACAAGCAACACAGACCACGACAGCGAGATGCCCGCCCACAGCGCCACGGGGATGTACAGCACGATCTGGTGCGCGAACTGGATGATGTTGCGCGCCATGCTTCGCCAGACGAACAGGCTGATCGGAAAGTAGCCTTGCTTGAGGTAGTTGGCCGAGCCGACGAAGGCGTTGCACGAGTCGGTGACCATGCTCGAGAAGAAGCCCCAGAAGATGATGCCGAGCGCCAAGTGCGGGAAGAACTTGGACAGCTCGGTGCCGAACAGCGAGCTGTACAGCGGGCCCATGCCGCCGATCATGGCGCCCATGCTCAATGTGAGCCACAGCGGGCCCAGCATGGAACGGCGGTAGCGCAGGACGATGTCGGACCATGCGAGGGTCCACCAGATGTCCGTGCGGCGGGTACCTTCCCACCAGTCGACCCATGCGCTGCGGTGGAGGTTGGAGTGAACTTGGCTCATGTGCGTCGATACGAGGCTGTGCGGCAAACGGCGGTTTCTCGGCCCCGACATGCCGGGCCGCTGCCGGGCAAGCGCGAAGGGCTTGTCTGCGGCGCCGAAGGCGCAGCCTCGTTTTTATCCTTTGTGTGAACCGCGCGATTTTACGGGGCGGGGGTGAACAGGCCGTGTCGAGCGCCCGCGGCATGCACCTGGCCGGGCGAAAAGGGGAAGCGAAGATAATCGCCCGCTGGCGCACAGCAAGCCCCTTGCTTCTCCCCAGCTCCCCTTCGGGCCGCCTGTACGGCGCGTATTCCACGAAAAAGTTCCCTCCTTGCCGCCCGCCGGCAGGCCGTCTATGAAATCTGTATCTCGGCTCTTCGACTTCTTTCTGACCGTGCTCTGGAAAACCCCCGGCGTCGGGGGGCGGCTGCAGCGTGCATGGCGCATGTTCCGCAAGGCGGGCTGGCGCGGCATTCAGTGGGAGCTTGGCCGGCGCGTCACGGGCTTCAACGACTACGCGCGCTGGGTTCGCGACCACGACACGCTCACACCCGCCCTCAGAGACAGGATCGTGCAGCGCGTGGCCTCGATGACCGACATGCCGTTGATCTCCGTGGTGATGCCCTCGTACAACCCCAACCCGGTGTGGCTGCGCGAGGCCATCGAGTCGGTGCGCGAGCAGCTCTACCCGAACTGGGAGTTGTGCATTGCGGACGATGCCTCGCCGTCGCAGGAAGTCCGGGCCATCCTGAAGTCGTATGCCGACACCGACCCGCGCATCAAGGTGGTGTTTCGGCCGAAGAACGGCCACATCTCCGCCGCGTCGAACAGCGCACTCGAGCTGGCCACCGGCGCGTGGATCGCGCTGATGGACCACGACGACCTGTTGCCCGCGCACGCGCTGTTCTGGGTGGCCGACTGCATTGCCCGCCATCCCGATGCGCGGTTGATCTATTCCGACGAGGACAAGATCGACGAGGCGCTGAACCGCTCGGGCCCGTACTTCAAGTGCGACTGGAACGCCGACCTGTTCCGCTCGCAGAACATGTTCAGCCACCTGGGGGTGCTGTCGGCCGACCTGGTGCGCGAGGTCGGCGGTTTCCGGCTCGGCCTTGAAGGCTCGCAGGACTGGGACTTGGTGATTCGCTGCATGGAGCGTCTCGCGCCGGGGCAGGTGCGCCATGTTCCCAGGGTGCTCTACCACTGGCGCGTGCACGCGGAAAGCACGGCCAAGTCGATGGACGCCAAGCCCTATGCCGTGCTGGCCGGTGAACGGGCACTCAACGAGCATTTCGAGCGCACGCAGACCCGCGCGCGGGCCGAGCACATCGGCTTCGGCTATCGGGTGCGCTATGCGTTGCCCGATGCGCCGCCCCTGGTGTCGCTGGTCATTGCGACGCGCAACGCCGCGCCGGCCTTGCGCCGTTGCGTGGACGCGATCGTCGAACACACCGCCTACCCGCGTTACGAAATCATCGTGGCCGACAACGCGTCGGACGACGCGGCTTCGCGAGCCTGCCTGGAGGCCGTTGCTGCAATGCCGAACGTGCGCGTGCTGCGGCATGCCCAGCGGCAGGACGCCGCGGCGCTGCGCAACGCGGCGGTCGGGGCGGTCGGGGCGGCAGCGGGCGAAGTGATTGCACTGCTCGACGACACGCTGGAGGTGATGGCGCCCGAATGGTTGTCCGACATGGTGAGCCTGGCGCTGCAACCCGGTGTCGGCGCGGTGGGCGCGCGCCTGAGGGACCGGCGCCGCATCCTGACGCATGCCGGCATCATCCTGGGCCTTGGTGTGCACGGCGTGGCCGGCGTTTCGCACCGCGGCATGCCCGCGGGGCGTGAGGGCTACGGAGGCCGCGCGGCGTTGATTCAGTCGCTGTCGGCCGTGAGCTCGGCCTGCCTGGTGATTCGCAGGGACCGCTATCTGCAAGTGGGCGGCTTCGACGAGGGCCATCTCAAGGAGGCCTTTGCCGATGTGGACTTCTGCCTGCGTCTGGGCGAAATTGGCCTGCGCACGCTGTGGACACCCTATGCCGAACTGCTCGACCACAAGCCCGACGCCCGCGCGATGAATGGCACGCAGCCGCCCAGCGCGCTCTTTCTTCAGGACGTGGCCTACATGAAGCGCCGATGGGGCGCGTTGCTGGAAAACGACCCCGCCTACAGCCCCAACCTCATGCTCGCCCGCGAAGACTTCAGCTACGCCTGGCCGCCGCGCCTCGCGCCGGTCTGATGGCGCTGGAAATTTCCGTCGCGCTGTGCACCCGCAACGGCGCGCGCTACCTCCCCGAGCAGGTGCGCAGCATCTGCGCGCAGACCCCGCTGCCCCGGGAAATCGTGCTGTCCGACGACAACTCCACCGACGACACCCTGGCCGTGGTGCGCGACACCCTGGCGCAGTGCGGCGTGGCGGACCAGATCGCTCTACGGGTGTTCAGCAACACGCCCGCACTGGGCGTCACGCGCAACTTCGAGCAGGCCGTGAGCGCCTGCAGCCATGACCTCATCGTGCTGTGCGATCAGGACGATGTGTGGCACCCCGGCCGGCTCGCGCGCATGGCGGCGCAGTTCGAGGCGCGGCCCGACCTGCTGCTGCTGCATACCGACGCCCGCCTGGTCGACGCCGACCTGAAGCCCCTGGGCACCACGCTGTTCCACGCGTTGGAGGTGCAGCCCGCCGAACTCGCCGCCATTGCGGCCGGCGAGGCCTTCGGCGTGCTGCTGCGGCGCAACCTCGTGACGGGCGCCACCACGATGTTCCGCAAGGCACTGCTCGGCGCGGCGCTGCCGTTCCCGCCGGAATGGGTGCACGACGAGTGGCTGGGCGCGGTGGCCGCCGCCATCGGGCGCGTCGACGTGCTGCCCGAGCCGACCATCGACTACCGCCAGCACGCCAGCAACCAGATCGGCGCCCGTCGGCTCACGCTGGCCGAGAAGGTGGCCAAGGCGATGGTCGAGCGCGGCGACAAGCATGTGCAGCGCCTGCGCCGGGCCGAGGCCTTGCTGCAGCGGCTGGTGCAGCTCGGTGCCCGGGTGCCGGCGCGCTACATGGACGCACAGCGCGCCAAGGTGGCGCACCAGCGGTTCCGGGCAGAGCTGCCGGCGGCGCGCGGGTTGCGGCTGTTGCCGGTGTTGGCTGAGGCGGCCCGCGGCCGGTATGCACGCTTCGGCCGCGGCGGGCATGCGATCGCGCAGGACCTGCTCGAACGCGGCTAGCTGGTCCGCCGTCTAGCGGCCCACCCGCCAGTACCGCCAGAACGCCCCCGACCCCCACACCTTCAGCAAACTGGTCACGTGCCAGTACAGGTACTTCTTGCTCCGGTGGCTCTCGCGTTGCGCGTCGTGCCGGGCGACCAGGTCTTCGGCGACCTGCAGCTTCCAGCCGGCGAGCCGGGTGCGCGCGCAGATGTCGAAGTCTTCGCCGTACATGAAGAAGCGCTCGTCGAAGCCCTTCACCTGCCGGTAGGCGTCGCTGCGAAACAGCATGAACAGCCCCGGAATCCACGCCGGCACGCGCGGGCGCGCATAGCCCGGCTTGTTGCGGCTCACGATCTCCAGCGGCGTGAGCAGCGCCCGGTGCGGCTCCGGCTCGGCCTTGCCGGGCTCCAGGATGCGCGGCGTCAGCAGCCCGGCGTCGGCCGCGGCCTGCGCGAGCAGGGGCGTGAGCACGTCGCTGTCCAGCCGGATGTCGGGGTTGAGCACCAGAAACCACGGGCTCGCACAGCGCGCGAAGGCCTGGTTGTGGTTGGCGCCGAAGCCCTTGGGGGTGGCGTTCGCTATCCGCTCGATCTCGAAACCCCAGGCCCGGCCCGCGAGCACGTCGGGTTCGGGGATGTTCAGCGTGAGCACCACCTTGGCGATGACGGCGCGGCAGTGGCGCTCCAGCTGCTCGAGCAGCGGCAGCACCAGGGCCAGCTGGCCGTGGCTCACGATGGAAATGGTGATCGCGGGGGCGGGGGCGCGGGGGGAGTGGGAGGAGGGCGTGGGCATGGTCTAATTTCGCTCGGGAATTCTAGGGTTCCCCAACCCCCACACATGATTGCTCTGATCGTCATCAGTTTCTTCGTCGCTGCCTTCTCGGTGCAGGTGTTCATGCGCCGCGCGCGCAGGCATGCCCGTGCCTACGGCGCCGACATGCCTCAACGCTTCCACAAGGGCCACGTGCCGCGCCTGGGCGGTGCGGGCATCCTGATGGGCATGGGGGCGGCCTGGCTGGCCGCCGGCGTCACCGGCAACGACCCTTTCAATGTGTCGTGGCCCGTCAAGACCTCGATGCTCACGCTGCTGTGCATCCTGCCGGCGGTGCTGGGCGGCATCGTGGAAGACGTCACCCAGAAGGTGCAGGTGCGCTACCGGCTCGGGCTCACCATGGGCTCGGCCTTGCTGCTGTGCTGGGTGCTGGGGCTGGGCGTGTCGCGCACCGGCTTCGAGATCGTCGACGGCTGGCTGCTGATGATTCCCTTCGCCACGGTGCTGTTCGCGGCGCTGGCCATCGGCGGCCTGCCGCACGCGTTCAACATCATCGACGGCTACAACGGCCTGGCGGGCACGGTGGCGGTGCTGGTCTGCCTGGCCATCTCGCACGTGGCGCTGCAGGTGGGCGACCGGCAACTGGCGGCCATGGTGGTCTGCCTGGTGGGCGCCACCATGGGCTTTCTGGTGTGGAACTACCCGCGCGGCAAGATCTTCGCCGGCGACGGCGGCGCGTATGTGTGGGGCATGGTGATTGCCGTGGCCGTGGTCACGCTGGTGCAGCGCCACCGCGTGGTCTCGCCCTGGTTCCCGATGCTGCTGCTCATCTACCCCGTGTGGGAGACGCTGTTTTCCATCTACCGCAAGCTGGCGCGCGGGCAATCGCCCGGCACGGCCGACGCGCTGCATTTTCATCAGCTGATCTTCCGGCGTATCGTGCGCGTGGCGCTGGCCGACGACGAGGCCCGGCAGCTGCTGGCGCGCAACAACCGCACCTCGCCCTACCTGTGGATGTTTGCGGCGCTGTCGGTGGTGCCGGCGGTGCTGTTCTGGAACAACACGCTGGTGCTGATGTTCTTCTGTCTTCTGTTCGTCACGACCTATGTGGGCGCCTACCTGATGATCGTGCGCTTCAAGGTGCCGCGCTGGCTGCGTCCGTAACGCCGCAGCCTTGCAAGAATTCCGTCTTTCCGTCCAACGCTTTGGAGCCTGACCGCCCATGATCGACCCCGTCCTCAACATCCCCCCGCGCGACAAGGCCGAGATATTGGCCCAGGCGCTGCCGTACATCCGCAAGTTCCACGGCAAGACCATCGTCATCAAGTACGGCGGCAACGCCATGACCGACCCGGCCCTGCAGGCCGACTTTGCCGAAGACGTGGTGCTGCTCAAGCTGGTGGGCATGAACCCGGTGGTGGTGCACGGCGGCGGCCCGCAGATCGAGGCCGCGCTCAACAAGCTCGGCAAGAAGGGCAGCTTCATCCAGGGCATGCGCGTGACCGACGCCGAGACCATGGAAGTCGTCGAATGGGTGCTGGCCGGCGAGGTGCAGCAGGACATCGTGGGCCTGATCAACCAGGCCGGCGGCAAGGCCGTGGGCCTCACGGGGCGCGACGGCGGCCTCATTCGCGCGCAAAAGCTCAAGCTGGCCGACCGCAACGACCCCAACGTTCAGCACGACGTGGGCCAAGTGGGCGACATCGTCTCCATCGACCCCAGCGTGGTGAAGGCGCTGCAGGACGACGCCTTCATTCCGGTGGTGAGCCCCATCGGCTTCGGCGAGGAGAACGAGAGCTACAACATCAACGCCGACGTGGTGGCCGGCAAGCTGGCCATCGTGCTCAAGGCCGAGAAGCTCATGCTGCTGACCAACACGCCCGGTGTGCTCGACAAGAGCGGCAACCTGCTCACCAACCTGAGCGCGCGCGAAATCGACGAGCTGTTCGCCGACGGCACCATCTCGGGCGGCATGCTGCCCAAGATCGAAGGCGCGCTGGACGCGGCCAAGAGCGGCGTGAACGCGGTGCACATCATCGACGGCCGGGTGCCGCACGCGATGCTGCTGGAGATCCTGACCGACCAGGCCTACGGAACGATGATCCGGGCCCGCTGACCTTCGGGGTCAGGTGGAGGGCGCGTGCTCACTGCCCTGTGCGAGAATCAATTGATTACATCTTTGCACGCGCTCCAATGCAGAACGAAGAGACGACCAGTGCTTCCGGCGTAGAGACGCCCGCCGACCCACCCACGCCCACCCCCCCGGCGCGCAAGCGCCCCAAGCCGGGCGAGCGGCGCGTGCAGATCCTGCAGGCACTGGCTGCCATGTTGGAGCAGCCCGGGGCCGAGCGGGTCACCACGGCGGCGCTGGCCGCCCGGCTCGAGGTAAGCGAGGCGGCCCTGTACCGCCACTTCGCCAGCAAGGCCCAGATGTTCGAGGGCCTGATCGATTTCATCGAGCAGAGCGTGTTCACGCTGGTCAACCAGATCCTCGAGCGTGAGGGCGCCACCGGCGCCCAGCAGGCCGCAAAGATCCTCACGCTGCTGGTGCAGTTTGCCGAGCGCAACCCCGGCATGACCCGCGTCATGGTGGGCGATGCGCTGGTCTACGAAAACGAGCGGCTGCAACAGCGCATGAACCAGTTCTTCGACAAGATCGAATCCACCCTGCGCCAGGTGCTGCGCGGTGCCGCCGCAGCCGACGGCTCGGCCACGCCGACGGTCGACGCGCAGGTGCGCGCCGCGGCGCTCACGGCTTTCGTGGTCGGGCAATTGCAGCGATTTGCGCGCTCGGGCTTTCGCCGCGCGCCTTCGGAACACCTCGAGGCGACGATCGCACTGATCGTGTGAGGTGCTTCTGAATTTCTCCCTCCCCCGCTGGGGGAGGGTCGGGGTGGGGGCTCGGCGGCYCGGKCCTTCTCGCAGCGCTCGTTGGGCGCTTGCCCCCMTCCCAGCCSTCCCCCMGMGGGGG